>Ga0209800_10000283_pt1 | contig 95161 bp, 96 predicted proteins | sample Higcelweek8metaG_FD_187174 | JGI IMG/M metagenome (GOLD analysis project Ga0209800, IMG submission 187174) | Freshwater pond sediment microbial communities from the University of Edinburgh, under environmental carbon perturbations - High... | ecosystem: Environmental > Aquatic > Freshwater >... | reverse complement strand
GCAAAACATAAACTGGAAGTCCTTGTGATTTCCAGTTTTGACTGCTTAATATTTATTACCTTCAGTTTGATTTCTTTTTTAATAAAATTGGTATATTATGGTGCACAAAAATTAAATGCACCCTTTATGCTTTTTTGCAAACAAATATTACATAATATATTGACTAAATAATACACGTTAATATATAATTTCATAGTCCAGAAATGGAGTTATTAGTATAATATGGTTTTATTAATTACTTGAGTTTATTTAAAATTAAATGGAGGTAGTAACGATGAAATTTATTAATCGACCCCAAATATGTATAAGATCATTATTGATCATTGTTTTACAAATAGCATTAATAGCAAACCTCACGGGATGCACTGCTAGTGTAAAATCATATGATTTAATGTCGGGCATGTCTCCAAATAAAGTGAGCAGTAAAGCTACCAATGAGAAATTCATAAACAATGTATCTCAATTCTCAATTGAACTTTTCAAAAAATCCATTAGCGATAAAGAGAATTCACTTATTTCGCCGCTATCAGTACTGGTAGCACTTTCAATGACAGCAAATGGCGCTGAAGGAGAAACACTTTCACAGATGGAGAAGGTGTTGTGCCCAGATATTCCGATTGAGGATTGGAATGAGTACCTAAACACATACATAAAGAAGCTGCCAAGTGAAGAGAAATCAAAGCTTAGTATTGCAAACTCGATATGGCTCCGTGATTATAATGAAAGTTTAACGGTTAATTCAGATTTTTTGCAGAAGAATGCAGATTATTATAATGCTGATTCATACAAGTCTGCGTTTGATAATGAGACTGTAAAAGATATTAACAATTGGACTAAGAAAAGTACAGATAATATGATCGACAAAGTAATTGATAGAATAGATTCTGAAACTGTTATGTTTATTATAAATGCTGTTGTATTTGATGCAAGGTGGGAAAATGAGTATTATAAAGAAGATATACAAACGGACAGCTTTACTTCTATTGACGGAAGTGTTAAAAATGTAAAATTTATGTGTTCGAGTGAATTAAAATATATTGATGATAACCAAGCGTCAGGATTTATCAAACCATATAAAAATGGTGATTACAGTTTTTTAGCATTACTTCCAAATGAAAATATAAATATCAAAGACTATATTCCAACTTTGACAGGTAAGCTCTTTCAGGATATTGTCAAATCAGCACAAAATACTTCTGTAAGTGCTTTTTTACCAAAGTTTAGTTATAATTACTCACTTACACTAAATGATGCTTTGAAAAGCCTTGGTATAAAAAAAGCTTTTTCAACAGAAGCTGAATTTGGCAAACTAGGTAAATCGCCGTTAGGTAATATTTTTATTGGTAAAGTTTTTCACAAAACATTTATCGCTGTTGATGAACTTGGAACAAAAGCTGGAGCTGTTACAAAAGAAGACATGAACACCAAATCAGCTACATTTGGCGAAAGGACTGTAAAGCTTGACAGGCCTTTTGTGTATGCGATTATTGATAATAAAACAAATTTGCCTGTTTTTATTGGCACTGTAATGAGCTTGGAGGATTAAGAAGTATAAATTTTGATTTAAAAGACTTCAAATGGGCTGAAGTATTGTGCGACAGCCCATTTTGAAAATCATAAGAACATATAAACTAACTAGCTATTAATTAGGCAGTGTAGTGTGAGCTACATTATCTGTCTGGCTTAATGCAAAACCCTTCTAAATAACTCACTCAAGGTTACAAATTCATACCCTTGAATCTGAAGCTTTGGAATCAATATGTCAAGAGCTTCAGGCGTTGGATGTGGCAAACCCTGGACATCAAATACCTTGCACAAATGTCAAATCAACAGAATCAAAAATTATATGTATTTATAAATATATACGTTAGATAATTTTTTTTGGACAGGGGGTTAAATAAAATTTTTTAATATTTATAAAACCCACAGGTTATAATTAGTTTTTGGTATTATGGAGAAACAATCAAGCCTTAGTAGACCTTAGTTTGCAGGACTTCACAAATATATATTAATAGTATATAATTAACCCAAATAGGGGGAATGTATATGTTTGGAGAAAAAACGTTATTTACTAAGATTTATTCAACAAGTATAAAAAGACGCAAGTATATTATTACCGCAATCTTCATTTTTTTTGTATTTCAGTTAGGAGGGTGTTCTCTATGGAACATGAATTCTGATAAAACTGCATCTAGTGAGTTCGATGCAAGTCTTCCTTATGAATACACCAAGCCCAAACTCAATGTTAGTCCGACCGAAGAGTTTACATTTAAGATAAGCTATGATCCAATGAAGCTTGAAAGCTACAAGTCAGGGAAAATATATACCCATCATATAGCTGTATACATAGATCCTGCTCTCAAAGTTGAGGCTCCTGATGCATTTGTTAACTATGCTCCAGGTAAAATTAAAATTAAACCATTTTCTGAAGGCGTAAGAGCACTCGATCCAACAAACGTTAAACATATAAGTCTTTCAAAACCCAATGAGTGGGGATTTAGTGATGAATACTTTATTGTACAAAAGGCAGATGCGAAAACAGGTAAAACCCTAGAAAAACCTATTGTAACGCGTTTTACAGTTAAAAAGAATCTAGAAAAACCAGTAGCTTCTTTTTCAGTTGATAACGATGGTATTGGACATTTTAAATGGGAGCCTGTGCCTGATGCATGCAGATATTACATTATTAAGTCTCAAGAAGGTCTTCCAGGTGTAGATATTATTGGGAGTACAACAAAAAGCGAATGGACAACAGCTGAACAAGATGAGAGTTTTCAAAAGCAGATTTCACAGAATGATGTTTTCAGCCAGAATAGAAGGTTTCAGAACTTTAAAATCTCGGAAGATGATTTGAGAGATAAGGATGCTTGGGTTACTACTAGTGACCAGGAGCTACGCAAAAATACTTATGGAATTATTGCTGTATCTGAAGAAGGTGGTGCATCTGCGTTCTCAATAGTTAATGAACCTTCAATTGAAAAGATGTTGCCTTTAGTGGTAGCATATAATGCGGTAGAAGAAATGAAATTAGGTGGGCGTAATATAAAAACTTTCGATAAAATTCCTACACAGCTTCCTATCACTATGGCAGATGGCTCAACAGTACTTCGTCCTGTTATTTTAGACACTAAAAATGTCAAAATAGAAAATCATACTATTGGCAATTTGGATGGCAAATTTAAAGTAAAGAGTACTAGAATCGCCAAAATATGTGTTGTTCCGTACGTTATAGAAGGCACTATGTTAAATAACAAATATAACATTGAGATATATGATCAAAAAAAATACATTAGTGAGATAGACCGTATTACTAAAAGAAACAAACAGGCAAAATTAAAAACTGGAGGAGAAGTTGCATATTTTTACATCGCTCAGAGGAAAGATCTTAGCAATGAAAAAATTAGCCAAACTGTCCCACGTGTACCATACAAGATTAATGCCACCAATCCTATTACAGAATATCTTGCTGCTAATATGATTGCAGGTAACGAGTTTATAGATGTGAGCAAATATTTAGATGATACCAAAAGCATTTCTATTAATGATGCCGCACTGGAAGCTTCTTATCAAAATCCTTATATTCTAGGTATAGAAGGAGTGAATTATTTTTCTGAGCAAAAAGTTCTTGAAGTAGATTATAAAGTTTCGTCCAGGGAAGAGCGTATTAAAGAACAGGAGGCAATATCGAAAGAAGTAGATCGCGTTATTGCAAAAATAATCACAAAGGATATGAGAGATGAGCAGAAGGTAAAAGCTATCAATGATTACATCATAGAAACTGCCGAATACGACTATGTTGCCCTAGAATCAATAGACTGGTTTCAAGCAAAAGAATTTAACAGAGCATGGACGCCTTCAGGTATCCTTTTTGACAAAAAGGCCGTATGTGGCGGATATGCAGTTGCGTTTAAAGTATTGGCAGACAAAGCAGGTCTTGAGTCAGTATATGTTTCAGGAGTTACAAAAGAATCCGCAGATCCTCATGCATGGAATAAAGTAAAAGTTAATGGTGTTTGGCGAGTAATAGATGTGACATGGAATGATAGTGCAAAACCAAACAGATATTACCTTATGACTGATAAACAAGCGAATGAAACGAGAACTCAGGAGGATAGGTTTGTAGTAGACATATTTGTCGATAGATATGCTGCTAATTAATCACTTCAACATAAGGTGATGTGTATGCTTAAATAGTTGATTTTCGATTTACGACCATATTTCCCAGGTGGGAAATATGGTCGTATTGAGTTCGTGAGCACACATGTATTTATCATATTGTTGACCTCAGTAATATGATAAAATTTGGGAAAAGAGAAGGGATTTTTAGATAAACACATTGTCAGAAGACTTTGACTTATGTTTGGTAGTGGAGTAAAATATATACATAGACTACAAAATTCAATCAGGAATATCTCCACAACAAATAAATTAAAAGGGGATGATTTCATGCATGAGTATCTGATTGCACATGAAAGGAAAATGAATAATCTGCTTATGTTGGAGCTTGAAGAATCTGAATTAGTAAGTGCAATAGAAGAAAACCTGCAAAAGATGCAATTTATGCAACATGAAAGGCTTGTACATCTTTTAGTTACAATTACAATCAGCATTCTTTGCTTGATCACATTTCTTGCAGCTTATTTGTATGAGAAAATTTTGCTTATGCCTTTGACTGGATTGTTTTTTGTACTTGAGATACCATATATAATGCATTACTATAAACTTGAAAACGGGGTGCAAAGGCTGTATCTAATTCATGATAAATTGATGGAGAAACGGAAGTAATTATTATTTATATTCAAGTTAATTTTATGTTAAATTTATGTTAAGTAATATTGTAATAAAATTAACATAGGTATATAATCAAATTGTTGCGAAGAAGTATGCTTATAGAGTAATATACATAGAAGGGAAACAATACATACCCCCGAGAATGCTCTTAATGCGTGTGCGGTTGTCGTAAATATATTTTAAGGGGTAATATGCATTATGTCTATAACATTAATATTGGTAGTTGTTTTGGCAGTGGGGTTTGACTTTATAAATGGGTTTCATGACACAGCAAATACAGTTGCAACTACAATTTCCACTCGTGCATTGTCACCTAAAACTGCAATATTGCTGACTGCTTTGTTTAACTTAGTAGGTGCGCTGTCAAATCAAAAAGTTGCAGGATCGGTTGCAAAAGATATCGTCAATAACCAGATGATAAACTTACAGGTAGTCATAGGTGCATTGCTTGCCGCCATTATGTGGAATTTGCTTACTTGGTATTTTGGTATTCCTAGCAGTTCATCACATGCATTGTTTGGAAGTCTTATTGGAGCAACTGTAAGCCATAATTTTGGATTGAAAGGCGTAATGTGGCTTGGTGTATTAAAGAAAATCATAATTCCTCTCTTTTCTGCTCCTATCATCGGTTTTGTTCTTGGTTTCATAATTATGAAAATTCTTAACTTGTGTCTAAAATCATGTTCGCCAGGAGGAGTTAATAAATGGATGCTGAGGCTTCAAATAGTATCCGCTTCTTTTATGTCTTATACACATGGTAGTAATGATGCTCAAAAGTCGATGGGAATAATCACACTGGCTCTTATAGCATCAAACGCCAATAATGGACAAACAAATACTCCATTTTGGGTTGTTTTTGTATGTGCTACTGCAATAGCACTAGGGACAAGTATTGGAGGATGGAGAATAATTAAAACAGTTGGTGGTAGTATCATGAAGATGAAGCCAGCCGATGGTTTTGTAGCTCAAACTGGGTCTGCTATTATTATTGAAATGATGTCATGGCTTGGTAACCCAGTAAGTACAACTCAGATAATTACAACATCTATTATGGGAGTTGGAGCATCAAAAAGGCTATCCGCAGTTAAATGGATTGTAGCTCATAAAATGGTTGTTGCATGGTTGGTTACAATACCAGTTACTGCTGTTTTGGGAGCTATATTTTCTCTAATTGTTAACTCAGCATTCTAAAATATATGATTGAAAATTGTTTTAGATTAGATGAACATGCGATTTATTTGTATAATAATATAAAAAATAAAAAAATCATAATATGTTGACAAAGTAAGTAATTTTGTATAGTCTATTTATATTAAGTATGAATTGAGGTAGATAATTATGAAAGCTACAGGTGTTGTAAGAAAAGTTGACGAGCTTGGCAGGGTGGTTCTTCCAAAAGAGTTGAGGACAACAATGGATTGGAATGAAAAAGATTCGATTGAGATTTTTGTTGAAGAAAACAGCATAATCTTAAAAAAATATCAACCATCATGTATTTTCTGCGGAGAAGCAAAAGATATTATTAATTATAAAGGGAAAAATATTTGTTCTGAGTGCAGAGAAGAACTAAAAAAATAATCTAGTCATACTTGCAAAATATCTGATTTTGTAGGTGATTGGAGGAATTTACGAAGTAAATCCTAAAATCGATCGGGCTCGATGCCCCTGAGATTTTATTAGAAGGAAGCTTCCTTATTGTAGGATGCTTCCTTTTAGTTGTATATGTTAGTTCAAAGCATTTGAGAACAGATTTATAAGGTCGAAGTAGTCCATAACATAACGCAATCAGGTGGCTGTGAAATAGGCCATAGGCCGATAGATATACATTTGAAGGCTCTTAAAAAAATGGGAGCCAAGATTCACTTTATGCAAAAGGGTTTGGTGTATTGTGAAGCAGAAAGACTAAAGGGCTGTGAAATACAGTTAGATTATCCTAGTGTTGGAGCGACGGAGAATATAATGCTTGCTGCCGCTTTAGCAGAAGGTGAGACTATTATTAGGAATGCAGCTAAAGAACCTGAAATAGTCGATCTGCAAAACTATCTCATAGGAATTGGTGTCAATATATGGGGGGCAGGAACCAGTGCCATTCGTATATCAGGTAGTAATAGTAAATTAAGAAGTGTTGTACATAATGTGATTCCAGACAGAATTGTTGCAGGTACATATATGGTTGCATCAGCAATGACAGGCGGCGATGTTGTTATAAGAAATATCGTTCCTGAGCATATTAATTCTATCATATATAGCCTTAGGGATTGTGGTTGCAGTATTAATATTAAACGTAACATGCTTAGGGTTTCAGGACCCGCAAGGCCAAGATCCATTGATATTATAAGGACATTGCCATATCCAGGATTTCCTACTGATATGCAGGCCCAAATGGTATCTATGCTTTCTATTTCACGTGGTGAAAGTGTGATTGTTGAAACAGTATTTGAAAACAGATACAAACACATCGAAGAACTCATAAGGATGGGAGCAAATATAAAGCTTGAGGGAAGAATAGCTATAATAAAAGGTGTTAAAAAGCTAAAAGGAGCAAATATTTGTGCAAAAGACTTACGAGGAGGTGCAGCTTTGATTATGGCTGGTCTTGTCGCTGATGGTGAGACCCAAATAACTGGGCTTAAGCATGTAGATAGAGGATATGAGGACATAGAAGAAAAACTCACAGGGATTGGAGCTTCAATTGTAAGAGTTCAAAGTGATGATGTGTAAACATCAATTACTAATGATGGTATTTCTTTACTATCCATAGACTGAGAGGGTAATGAATTTGAAGTTGCGAAGGATTAATAAGAATAGCAAAAACTATTCTAAAAAACAAAAGAAGAATGTAGTTCATAAGAACGTTGTTCGGAAGAATCTTGATCAGAATAATATTGATCAGAATAATATTGATCAGAGTTATGCACTCAGGAGAAATATCAAAAAGAAGAATGCTCAAAAAAAGAAAATGAAAAGAAAAAAAAGGTTGATAAGAACCTTGAAGTTTTTGATTTTTGTTGCACTTTTATCAGGAATATTTTACCTTATGACAACGTTGCAAATGTTTAATATAACTAAAATAGAGGTCTATGGTAACAGTAAAATAAAAAGTCAAGATATCATTTCTGCTACCAATATTTATATTGGTGGAAATGGATTTAAACATGCAACAAAGGATTTTAACACAGGAATTTTATTGAGATATGGGGATGAAGAAAATAGAATATTAAAAAGCTTTTCATATGTTAAAACTGCAATAGTCAGGTATAAACCTCCTAAAAAGGTTAGAATAGATATCGTCGAAAGAAAAGCAACATATTATTTAAAGTATCTTCAAAGCTATCTATTAATAGACGCGGATGGGGTAGTTCTTGAAGATAGCATGAGGCCTTTTGCTAAATTTCCTCTTGCTGAAGGAATAGAAGTAGATTCCTATAATGTTGGACAGGTTATAAAGTCAGATCGAATGATAGCATTAGAGCGAATTAAAACTCTAATGAGTGAAATTAATAAAAATGATGAAACAAATAAATCGAAATTTAAACCTTTACTTACATCGATTGATGTAAGTGAGCTTTTCAATATAAAGATAACTTTAGACTCAAGAATTAAAGCTGATATTGGTGATCTAAAGGACACTGAATATAGGTTGAATTTTTTAAGAGACATATATTTTAGTAAGCTTGGAAAAGATGAAAAGGGAAAACTGGAGTTTAATGAAAATCAAAAATATGATTTCAAAAGTATAGAAGAAAATGAGCAATAAAAAATTAACAATTGGAGGAAGTTGATAAATGTTACCTATCATTGGATTGATTTTAGGAATTCTAATAGGGGTATTTGTACCATACAATATACCGTACCAGTATTCAACATATGTTGCGGTTGCAATTCTTGCGGCACTTGACTCTGTTTTTGGAGGAATAGCTGCGAATATGCAAGGGAAATTTGACATGAAGGTGTTTTTGTCGGGTTTTTTTGCAAATGCATTATTGGCAGCAGCTTTAGCGTATATTGGTGATCAGTTGGGAATACAGATTTATCTTGCTGCAATATTTGCTTTTGGTAACAGATTATTTTTAAATTTTGCAATAATTCGTAGATTACTATTGAATAAATACTCAAAAAAAGATAAGATATAAAATGATAAATTAATATCAAGAAATTAAAAGCCCACTGTGTTGACAATTGGAGCCTAGCTTCTTTGTAGCAGTAAATAATAAGTATAAGGCGATTTCAAAAATTTCCTTGTTAAGTTTTTAATGGCGAATGTTACTAAAATTAATATTTTAGAAATCGCCAGTTGACCAGTTATTTTTTGGAATCACCTAATTGATTTAATAGTTCTTTTTTATTATAGGAGGATTCATTAGTGGGAAACATAATCGTTGGCATAGATATCGGTACTTCTAAGGTAAGTGCTGTTATTGGTCAAGTAAATAAGGAAAATCAATTAGAAGTTCTCGGTCATGGATATGAGCAGTGTAATGGTGTTAAGAAAGGTGTTATAGTTGATATAGAAAGTACTGCAAGTTCAATTAAATTAGCTGTTCAAAAAGCGGAGTCGGTAGCAGGTCTTAAGGTTAGCTCAGCATATGTTGGAATCAATGGTATCCATACTTCAGTTATAAACAGCAGAAGTTCAATTACAGTTTCGAATGAAAATAGAGAGATCTCCAATAAGGATGTTGAAAAAGTAATGTTAGGAGCTAGGAATATTGATATTTCAGGAGACAGAGAAATTATTGATATAATTCCTAGGCAGTATATTGTTGATGGTTATGATGAGATTATAGATCCTGTTGGAATGGCTGGATTAAAGCTCGAAGTTGATGCAGAGGTAATCACAGGTAGGATTACCTCTGTACAAAATATAATAAAAAGCATGGAAAGATCAAATCTAAAGATAGATGGGCTTATTGTTGAAGCTTTGGCAATAGGTGAGGCTGCTTTGTCACTTGATGAAAAGGAAATGGGAGTTATTCTTATAGATGTAGGTGGTGGATTAACTGATATATCTGTTTTCAAGAATAAAAATATGATTTTTAATGAGACTATTACTGTAGGCGGCGATCATGTTACTAATGATGTAGCTATTGGACTCAAGATTCCTTATCAAGAGGCAGAGAAAATCAAGAGAGAGTTTGAGCTTGCATTGACTTCGCTAATTAAAAATGATCAGGAAGTATCAGTTTTAGATATTAATGAGGACAAAAAAAAGGTTGTACGTGTTTCAGATGTTGTTGAGATAATCGAAGCTAGAGTATTTGAGATATTTTCTCTTTGCGGAGATTCTCTTGCGAATAAATTTAGCAGGGGTGGCTTTGCAGCGGGCATTGTTTTAACTGGAGCAGGCATTTCTTATGTTGAGGGAAGCAAACAACTAGCAAATGAAGTGTTTGAGTTGCCAGCGAGGGTTGCGTCTTTTAGATTTGATCAGATCACTAAGCCTGAATATGCTACTGCTATAGGTATTGTTAAATATGTTGCAGCCCATCATAATAAAGGTCAGGAGTTTGGAAGTGAGGTCAGACAACAAAGACAGAAGAGCCCAAAAAAGGAAAATAGCATATTTAGAAAAATAGCGAAGTTCTTTGCTTAATGATTTTGAAGGCTTATTTTATGTCTACGCAGAATGAAATTATAGCTAATATTTGCAATACATGGGAAATGTATAAGAAAAATAAATAATAAAGTTGAAAATTGAAGTATTTTAGATATACTTTAAGTAAAAAATAGTATATAATGTTTAGGATACTTTGTATTGCTTTAAATTAAATTATGATATATTATTATTTAGAGTTATTTCATATGATTTTTATGTTTGTATATATTTTTTCTGATAATGAATGAGATTTTTGCAGTAGTCGGGCAAATTCATGTATTTTTTAATGTCGTTAGAAATTATGGTACCCATAATATCTAACGACAAGTTACAGAGGACACAAAATCCGCTTCGCGGTTTTGTTCTGTAATTGCAAGTTTGCTGTACGTTGGATTACTTATTATGTACTGGTTGGCAGTACGAGTTATTAAAACCAATGAAAAATGAAGGGGGACTTTAAATTGCTAGAGTTTGATATCGATATTGAACATTTTGCTCAAATAAAAGTAATAGGTGTTGGAGGCGGCGGAAATAATGCGGTTAACAGAATGATAACTGCAGGGCTCCGTGGTGTAGAATTCATTGCAATAAATACGGACAAGCAGGCGTTGTTTTTATCAAAGTCAAATACCAAAATTCAGATAGGTGATAAATTAACAAAGGGACTTGGGGCAGGTGCGAATCCTGAAATCGGAGAAAAAGCAGCTAATGAAAGTAAAGAGGAGATAGCTCAAGCTATCAAAGGCGCAGACATGGTTTTTGTTACTGCAGGTATGGGAGGCGGAACTGGTACAGGAGCGGCTCCGGTTGTTGCTCAGATAGCAAAAGAAATGGGAATTCTTACTGTTGGAGTTGTTACAAAGCCATTTATGTTTGAAGGTAGAAAAAGAATGCAGCACGCTGAGCGCGGAATAGAAACACTGAAATCAACTGTTGATACTCTTGTTACTATCCCGAACGACAGACTGCTTCAGGTTGCAGAAAAGAAAACATCAATAGTAGATGCTTTTAGAATAGCAGATGATGTTCTAAGACAGGGTGTTCAGGGTATATCTGACTTAATTGCTGTTCCAGGTCTTGTAAACCTCGACTTTGCTGATGTGAAGACCATTATGTTAGACACAGGTATTGCGCATATGGGTATCGGTAGAGCGTCTGGTGAGAATAGGGCTGAGGAGGCTGCTAGACAGGCTATTCACAGTCCACTGCTCGAAACATCAATTACTGGTGCTCGTGGGGTTTTGCTTAACATCACAGGTGGTGCAGATCTTGGTTTGTTTGAAGTTAATACCGCAGCTGAGTTGGTTCAACAGTCAGCAGATGCTGATGCAAACATAATATTTGGTGCAGTGATTGATGAAAACTTGAAGGATGAAATACTTATCACAGTTATTGCAACTGGTTTTGATAAGGGACCTATAGTAAAGAAACAGCCTGACAAAGCATTCGAAAGACCTTCACATACACAGGCGCAGCCTCAAGGTCAGTCAAATGTTGAGAAGGTTCAGCCAAAGCAAGTTGCTCAAACCCATGATGATTATGAGAGCGATGAGCTTGACATTCCTACATTCTTAAGAAGAAACAGGTTTAATAAATAATTTTGTAAAATTTTATTGAAGAATTGAAGAATTGAAGAATTGAAGAATTGAAGAATTGATAGGTTAAAATATAAAAGAGTGTTTACGGCACTCTTTTTATTTATGTCTATGGAATTTTACTAAAATGTTGATGAAAAGTTGAAAACTCACAGCTATACTGATAGCATTATTATGAAAAGGCGGTGAAATAATTGCCCTATAAGATTTTAATTGCTGATGATGAGAATGATGTTGTATCATTGCTTCGTGATTATTTTGAGATGAATAATTATCTTGTTTTGACAGCCTGTGACGGAAAAGAGGCGATACAGCGGGTTCAAGAAAATCCAGACATAATTCTTCTTGATGTAAATATGCCTGAGATTGATGGCATTTCAGTCTGTCAAAACATTCGAAGGTTTGTTTCCTGCCCAATACTATTTCTTACTGCAAGAATTACTGATAGTGATAAAATTATAGGTTTTGCGGCAGGTGGTGATGATTATATAGTCAAGCCATTTTCTTTAGATGAGCTAGGTGCAAGAGTTATGGCACATCTTCGGCGTGAGCATCGGAACACGGTGAATAATTCAGTACGCTTTTTCGGCAAGCTTGTTGTGGATTATTCAGCAAAAACTGTTTTAGCAGAAGATATTAAGCTTAGTTTTGCAAAAAAAGAGTTTGAAATTATTGAGTTGTTATCCATGAATACAGGACAGGTTTTTGACAAAGAGCGTATTTATGAGTGTATATGGGGATATGATGCGGAGGGAGATAGTTCAGTTGTTTCAGAGCATATACGACGTATACGTGTAAAGCTTTCTTCAGTGGGTGAAGAAAAATATATTCAGACAGTTTGGGGAATGGGATATAAATGGATAGTGTAAAAAAAATACTTAACATGTCACTAAAAAGGTGTTTCTTTCTATATCTATTATTTTGTTTTATCATTTCCATGGCTGGTTCCTTTTTTATTGGAACGGGTACAAATGAGCTTCAGGATTTGTACAGAAAAAAACATACAAATGTTTCACTTTCACCGAATATTGAAGAACGCATTATAATATTTGATGCAAATGGTAGATATATTTATCGAAGTGATAGTGAAAGAAAAGATGAAACAATTTATTTAATTATAAGCTATGGGCAGGTTCTACTTATTCCGCTTTGGGTTATTTTTTGTGTTTGGTTAACAGGAATGCTTTTCTATAACCGTGAGCTTAAAAAGCCTCTCACACTTCTTACTGATGCTTCAAAAAAAATTGCGGATAATCAGCTTGATTTTACTTTGGTATACTCAAAAAAAAATGAACTCGGAATATTGTGTGAAAGCTTTGAGCATATGCGTGCTTCTCTATATGAGAATAACCTAGAAATGTGGCATTCATTAGAAGAACGCAAGCGGATTAATGCCGCATTTTCACATGATCTAAGGACGCCTCTGACAGTAATTAAAGGTTACTCTGATTTCTTATGCAAATATGTGCCAGATGGTAAAATTACTGATGAAAAGCTTGTTTCAACGCTTGAAACTATGAATAACCATATTGATCGTCTCGAACGTTATATTCAAGGAATGAATTCAATGCAGAAACTAGAGGATATAATTCCATGCTTTACTGAGGTTTCTTCAGAAAACCTGCACAAAATACTTGAGGAAACAATGAAAGTTTTGTCCGAAGATAAGCAAACATGTTTTGATTTTTCTTCAGAAAAAAGCTTAATAAATATTGATGTGGATCTTGTTATGCAAGTTTATGAAAACCTGTTATCTAATGCTGTAAGATATGCCAAAGGCTATATAAAAATCAATGCTAGTATAATTAGAGATTTACTTGTAATTATCATTGAGGATGATGGAAAAGGCTTTTCGGAAAAATGCATAAAACACTGTACAGAACCGTTTTTTCGGGATGATAAAGAGAGCGATAATATCCATTTTGGATTAGGGCTGTATATTTCTCGGATTATATGCGAGAAGCATGGTGGAAGATTGACAGTCAGCAATAATGTGAACGGCGGTGGTAAGGTTACTGTGAATTTTTTAGTATTAAGGTAATTCTCAAAAAATATCTGGTCAACTGGCCATTTCAAAAATATTGATTTTAATACCCTTCGCCATTAAAACAAAATCTCGGGGGCATCAAGCGGCATCTAGCCCCGCTTGATTTTAGGATTTGCTTCGCAAATTCCTTCAAAAATTGAACAAGGATATTTTTGAAATCGCCTAATATAGATAAAAAGTTGAAATTTACATTTTATTATAAGGATCGGAGGTAAAAATATTTTATTTGGGAGATGAAAAAATGAGCAGTAATCAAATTGTCATTCAAAATGTAAATAAGTTTTATGGGAAGAAACAAGCCCTTTATGACATTAACCTGACTATAAATCAGGGGATGTTTGGACTTTTAGGAAGAAACGGTGCTGGTAAAACAACACTTATGCAAACTATTGCTACACTTCATCGAAAGCGTAACGGAAACATATCCGTGTGTGGTATTTCGATTGAAAAGGCAAAAGAAATCCGCAGTATTATTGGGTATCTACCGCAGGATTTTTCAATGTATCCGACAATGACAGTTGAAGAAAGCCTCGACTATCTCGGAATATTATCTGGAATGAACAGACACGAACGTAAAAGCAGAATAGCTATGATGATAAAGAAAGTAAATCTTGTTGATCATAAAAACAAACGTATAAAGGCACTGTCTGGGGGGATGAAACGAAGACTTGGTATTGCACAGGCATTGCTGCACGATCCGAAGGTACTGATTGTTGATGAACCCACGGCTGGTCTTGACCCAGAAGAGAGAATTCGATTTAGGAATCTGCTTTGTGAGGTTGCGGAGGAGCGAATTGTCATCCTGTCAACCCATATTGTTGGTGATATTGAGGCAACATGTGATGACATAGCAATTATGAATGATGGTAGAATCCTTTATCGTGGAACTGTTGAAGAGTTGCTTAAAAATGCAAAAGGAAAAGTTTTCTCTGTCCAAGTGCAAAAAAACTTTTTGCCTCAAATTAAGAAAAACTATATTGTTACAGGAATGCTTGTTCAGAGTGAGTATACAACGGTAAGGATAATTTCTGAAAATGCACCTTATATAAGTGGAGCTGTTAGCACTCTACCAAATGTTGAGGATGCTTATATGCTTTGTCTTTATGAGCATGGATGCAAGGACATTATAGGAGGTGATGAGTGATGCAGTTTTTGAAAGAGTGTAGAAAAATAATATTTTCACTAACATTTGTTCTGTATGTCTTAGGCATATGCGCAATGTATTTTACACAGTTTCATTCAGATGCACAAAATCCCATAACACCTCCTATAGAGGGCGCAGCAAAATATGGAACAATAGAAAAAGAAGTGCCTGAGATACTTATGCCAGCAGCAATTAAAGGATTGATTAATGAGTATTGTCTAGGAACTTATACTGCATATCCAATTGGTTTTTATAAAAGCGTTCATCTTTCTGAAAAAAAAACTAAAGAGATGGCTGATATCATCTATGAGCTTTCGGGAATCAAAAAAGAACAGCTTGAAAGCTTCAGAAGCAAAAATAATATAAATGAAAATAATATGAATGAAAATAGTATGCATGAAGTTAGCATTTCGTCAGATGTGACTTATGCGAATTTCCGTGAGTTAATGAGGAAAGCTGACAAGCTTATTGGAGGTGGGTCTAAATACAGTGATCAAAATATTGTCGGAACATTTTCACGTGTCCCTAAAACTTATGAGGAAGCATTTGAAGAATATAATTCATTTTTAAAAAAAGATAAAGTAACAGGTGCATATGCACGGCTTTACTGCGATTATTTGGGAATTCCGCTAGCAGTGCTGCCTGTATTTATCAGTGTAGCGATTTGTCTTAAAGATAAAAGAATGCGTATGCAGTCTCTGGTCTATTCAAGGAAAATTTCGTCTGCAAAACTTATCATAATTCGATATTTTGCTATGATAATCATGATGATAATACCTATAATAGTTACAGCTCTTGCAGGAACTCTTCTTATAAATAAAATATATCCTAATAATCAGATAGATCTGACAGCACTCTTTAAATATGGTGCTTTGTGGCTTATTCCTAATATAATGATTTCGACAGCTCTAGGTATGTTTATTACTGAACTGACATCGACATCTCTTGCAATATTGATTAATGGAATGTGGTGGTGTATCAGTATCTTTTCCTCAAGTGATTCACTAACAGGCTCAATAGGAAAATTTTCACTCATAGTCCGTCATAATTCGCTTTTCGATTCAGATTTATTTACCAATAATTTTAATACATTTTTATTCAATAGAATGTTTTTTACTGTTATATCAATAATCCTTATATTATTTACATCGGTGATATATGAACAGAAAAGGAGTGGGAGAATCAATGGATTTTTACGGCTTGGTAAAAATAACAAAAGCAAATCTGCGGCATAATTTCTTGACGCATTTTTCAGTAGCAGTCTTTATAGCGTTATTAACACCTTTGTTTTTCGATATATCGGGAATTGATAAAAATATGGCAGCACAACCTATAGAAATCATGCTGTCGCTTATAGGTATTGTTTTGATTACACCATCTTTTCTACCCGAACAAAGTGAAAATATACGAGATGTAATACGATCTAAACGCATGAATTATGTTTTGGTCTATGGAATAAGGTTATTGTATTCTAGTGTGGCAATCATACTAATAGTAGGGCTTTTTATAACATTCATGTTTTTTTCAGACAGCGCTGTAACCATAACACATTTTATAGGAGGAGTAATATCTGCATTTTTTCTGGGTACGTTAGGGTTTGCTGCATCTGGTTTCAGTGGAAATATTTATGCTGGATACATGGTGCCTGTTTTATACTATATTGCAAATATTGCAGGTAAAGAAAAACTCGGAAATTTCTTTTTGTTTTCAATGATGAGAGGAAGCTTCGAAGAAAAATATTTTTTGCTTTGTACATCAGTAATTCTTGTAGTTGGTACTTTAGGGGGAACTGCTTTTATAAATAAAAAACGTTAGAAAGGAACATAATAAAGTAATCATAAGCATTGTTATAACCGCATAGAACTGATATAATATACAAAATAAATGTTGTTATATTTTAAGGAAGTAGGTGTAATATGTGGACTAGAGCTGAGTTAAAGTCAAGAGCATGGTCTGTTTTAAGAGGATCTTATTGGAAAGCATTTTTAGTTAGCCTTATCCTTGCTTTTGCAGGAGGAAGTGCAGGTGGAGGATTTGGAGGTAGTAGCGGTAATTTCGGTGGGAGAAATAGAAGTGGTACAGAGTATTCAAGTATTGACTGGGTCATAGTAGGAACAGTTATTGCAGTTGTTGTAGTTGTATTATTATTTGTTTTTGCATTAAGAATATTTTTAGGATATGCTTTGGAAGTTGGCTGTAGAAAGTATTATATAAAAGCAGCAGAAAATGATGTTAGTTTTGATAATGTTGGATTCTCATTTAAAAAAGAAAGATACTGGGATGTTTTGGTGACTATGTTGTTGAAAAGCGTTTTTAATGCATTGTGGTGTCTTGCATTAATTATACCTGGTATTATTAAGTTCTATTCCTACAGAATGACTCCGTATATACTTGCGGATAATCCAAATATAGGAAGAAAGAGAGCTATAAAACTAAGTATGGATATGACAAATGGACAAAAACTTGATATGTTTGTGCTTGACCTTTCATTTATTGGATGGTATCTATTAGGGTTTTTGGCCTGTTGTATTGGTATGTTTTTTGTAGCTCCATATAAGTATAGTACTGAGGCTGAGTTATACCTTGTCCTTAGAAAAAATGCTCTCGATAATGGATTGTGTACATATCAAGAGCTTTTACTCGAGCCTAAAGTTGATGGATTTGATGATTATCAGAAGCCATTAATCTAATAAACATATCAAAAATAATAAGTTACAATAAAACGGATGATTTGAATCGTCCGTTTTTTGTTACGGAGATTTGTGAAATAAAATATGCTAAATGCAAGATTAATAATGGATGCAACAAAATATGTCACTAATTGTTGAAACTAAAAAAGTCCTGAGGGCAAAAACCCTTAGGACTTCTGGCAGGGAAGACAGGACTCGAACCTGCAGCCGACGGTTTTGGAGGGCGTTTTGAGTCTTTTTTTATTTTTATTTTATTTTGATTAAATTTATTTGTGCTTACTTGTTATTAGCTTTGAGAGGCACTTATTTTATTTTGATTTATCTATTTTTATTTTTGTTTTGCTATATTTTTTAAAAAATCTGTCCAAAAATCTGTCCAAATTTTATATTGAAAAAAGTTCTTCAAGTAAGCTCATACAAATTTGGTTCTGAGTGTCAAAGTAAGTGCTTTCTATGAAAAACATGTCCGAGTGCAAATTTGCGTTCGGGTTATTATCTAGGACTTCTACATACCCTCTAATATCCCTCATTAGGTCTGCGTGCCTTTTGCCTGTCATTTCTGCTACTTCTCTGCTGTCAATTGTGAATTTCTATCCCCAAAAACATGATCTCGGCAAATCTTTACTAATCCTTGGAATAATCATATTAATAATTAGTAGCATTATTATTTTGAGTAACATAGATGGAGCATCAAACATTTCTTAGCAAGGTTTTTAATCAGATGTGTTTTTTGGCTGTTTTCTTGGTCAAATTTCGCAAATTAGTTATTTTTAATACAAATACTCATTAATAACTTTTCCTATTAAAAGCGGCTTTTTGAACGCTTAAATCAGGTGCATTTTTGAAATCTTACTGAGCCGACAAGTGGGCTTAGCAAAGAATAATAGGACTCCCCAAATTTGAGGAGTCCATGTGGTGGACTAATGAAAAATCCTTTTAACCTATGACAATGTAAGTCTGAAGGTCATTTTTTTATGAGGGTACTCCTCTTAAGGGTTACACTCTATAAAATGATCTTAGTATCTCTGACCGATTTTGAATTAATAAAAGGCTTATAACTATCTTTATTACTGGGATATAGGTAATTTTTAGTACTGCAAAAAAATTGTAAAGAATTTAAGGGTTTTTACATAAAAATTGTAGCTAAAGGGTAGTACATAATATTGACGACCCTTCTATAAAGTTATCATTTTTAATTAATTGAATTTTCCTTGGAAAGGAGAAGAATGGATTCAAAGCAAACCATACAATTAAAAAACGCAATTTTACGGTTGACTCCACCATTTCGTGGAGTCCTTCTCTAAAAGATAGCTCTCCCCACTTCTGGGGAATTTAAAACTTTCTTGGATTTAAAGCCTACCTTCATTTAGAAGGTTAGCGGAGTTCAAGAACTTAGTAACTAATAGTAACCTAGTTGGTTAAGGGTTCCCCAATATCATTGGGTAAGCTACTTTTAAATGCTTCAAGATCCAGAACCAAAAGGATTCAAGAGGTTGGTAAAAGTGATTTAGCTAGTTGATAAAAGGGTTCGACATTAATGTCGAGGGTAATGTATTAAGTGATAGACTACAAGGTATAGAACTAAAGGCTTTTAAATGGGTAGTTACTAATAGTAACGAACCTTCTAAATGACGAACTGTCAATGTTACGTATTAAGTGTCTTACCATGCACAATGAAGAAACATCCCGAATTCAATTTTGGATTGTCGCTATTATCAAGGGTTTCAACCAACTTTTTCAAAATAGTAAAAATTTTTAATCGGCTAAATCGGCACTTCTTTCCAAAAAAGGGGAGAAACAAGGCCCCGCCCTTCCAGCTCCAAACATTGTTAATATGTTAACATTCAACGAAATGATAATTTCGCTACAACATTTACCATAAATAATAAGTTCTAAATCCCTTTGATATCAAGTCATTCAGAATATTATATTGATTTTACCTGATTAACTTTATTATTTTAGACTTAAAAATATAATTATGTAAACCAAAAACAGGTTATTTTATGCTCAAAAGCTTTATAAATGTGTGGCATGTTTTACCTTTACTGGGGTTACACATTGGATTTATAAATAAAACTCGAACCCTTGGAAGTATTGATATGAGGGACATTGTGAATTATTCGAATTGTTCATGATTGAGCGGTTTTTTTAGGCTTTCATAGGCTTTCGTCATTTAACCTTGAATTTGTAAAGTTGAATAGAATATAAGAAAACGCAATATTGTGGTTACTTCCTAAATCCCCTATTAAGTTATTATATTTATTTATTATTTTTTAGTGACAAGTGACAAGAATGACAAGAAATATAGGTTTTTCTACATGAGAAGATAATAGTATAAAAACCCCCAAATCGCAGTCACTAGTTGTCACCTGTCATTTTTAAGACTTGTAACCGTTGATATAACTAGGTTTTGCAAAGTGACAAGTTAGTGACAAGACAGTGACAAAGTGACAAGGTGGGTTGTCACTAAAATATAATATTTACCTTAAATGTATATTAAAAGCATACAAACTATTAATATTTATATTCTTTAAAGTTGAACAACAAAAAAGATATGCCCAATTATGAGCATACCTAATTATACTTAAAATTTATTTATTTTTCTTTCTATCTCTTTCATTTCTTTTGGCTTCTAACTTTGCACAGTCACTATTACAATAAATCTTTTTAGTGTAGCTGCCAACTACTTCAAAATAATCAGGACATGTTCTATTTTTACATTTACGAATTATTTTCCCTTGAGTAAGCAGCAAAAATAATTCAAGATATATCCCCTGAATAAGACATGTAACATTCCAAAAGCCTTTAAGTTGAATTTTAGGTTTAACTACATTAATGTTGTCAGTTGTTATTTCTGGGTGCAACACTGGATGTACTTCTTTTAAGTTTTGAAACAATTCAACCTTAATCAAACCTGCAGCTAGATAAGCTAATTCATAAAAATTATCATATTTTTTATTTGTCTCTGGATCTATTGCAGGTGAAAATTTTATTAAATTCTCATAATATCCTTCAAAGTTCAAACCAGACCCACAATGTTCGTATAGTTTTTTTGATTCATTATATAATTTTTCAGTATTTTCAGAGTTCAATAGTTCATTAATGTTAAGAATCATTTTTATTTTTTTAATTTCATGAGATATCTCTGAAATATCATCAATAAAAACTTTTGGAAATGGTTCTTCACTGGACAACGATTTCATATACCCAACACCTGGAATAGTATATCTATTACAATAATCAAGAATATCTTTATCACTTTCAGGGTTAAGAGATATAAAATCCCAAAACATATTATTTGAATACTTAATTTTTACATAATCATTTTCTGATATTGGCTTTAATACATGTCCCTCAAAACCCGGAAGAGTACACTTTTCTACTAACACAATGTTTTTAGGAAACTTACATATTTCAGAAAACTCTATTCCATTGCTTGAAACATTCAAACTGTTTAATACCATATACATACACCTCCTACTCATATAATATGTCGTATGAAAAAGTATATATTCGTACGACATTTTAAATTATATAATATAATTAGAAAATATTCAATACAAAATATTAAATATGAAACGGAGCGATTTAAATGAGTAATAAAAGCATGTTGCAAGTACGTATTCCCAAAGATTTATTAAATGCTATTGATGATGTTGCTGCAAGACACAATATGAACCGTTCACAGTTCGCAATTTCGGCTTTAAGTATCGGGATGTTGCTAGAACCAAAAATAATGGATATTACAAAAAGTTTATCTCCAAATGAAAGAATTAGCTCTCCCGAAATTTTAAATTGTATTGCAGCAAGGAGGCTTGCAGAAATTGTAGCACAGAAGGAAACTTTTGGAGAATCAACACTTGAAGAGCTTTTACATGACGAAAGCGGACATGTTATTAAATTCGAAAAACTGTTTGAATTTTTCAAACGGAAATATACTGGCAAATACGAACGCAAAATAATGCTTAGTGCATTAGAAAAAGAATCAAATGAGGTTGCACTTAATGATGTCGAAAGAAGAATCCTTATAAATAAGAGAATTGGTCAAGCATGGATTCAGTCAGATGAATATAAATCAGAGATACATCTTAAAAGTGTTGTTGACGATGCCATAGCTACAGGAAAGATCGAAGTTGAGTTTGAAATTGAAGATATAGATACATATAGATTGGTATTTGACCTTCTCAATATGGTTGATACTTCGGAAATCTCACCTGAAACTGCTCAAAAGCAGATAAATGCTTTGGGGATTAGTAGAAAAATGGGTATTAAACTTTAAGGATAATTGAGGTGATTATCATGGTGCGCGAGAAGTTGAATCCAAATCAAGCTGCAGAATACCTTGGATGTAGTTACGGTAAGCTTTTAGAAATGGCTAGGAATAAGGTCTTACCACATATCAGAATTGGTGCCAGGGTATTCTTTTTCAAAGATAGTTTAGATCTTTGGCTCGAAAATCTGGAAAGAGAATCGGTTCAATAAGCAATGAAACGTGCTCCTGGAAAGTAGGTAGTTATTATGGATATATTCACTACAGTTAAATCAAGTATTGATAATAAAGAGTTAGCGCAATTTTATTTAGGGAATCCAGTAAAAAAGAGTGGATCATATAATTTTTACAAAAGTCCATTTAGAAATGAGCGAACCGCTTCGTTTGCAGTGACTCAAAGAGGATTTGTTGACTTCGGCTCTAACTGGAGAGGTGACTGTATAAAATTTGTAGCTGAGCTTTTTAACCTTAAACCTATGGAAGCTGCAAAGAAAATCAGTCAAGATTTTAACTTAGGGATAACTAAAAATAATTACATAGTTACAGAAAAGCAAAGCAACTTTCATATTATTAAAGGCCTTAAACTTTGGAGAAATAGAACGCTTGATAAACTTACAAATATGTATCGATTATGCAAAGAACTCTCCAAGGATCCTGAATTAGCTTATGAGCTTGCTGAAGTTGAAGCTAACTTAGATTTATATACAGATATTCTAATTTTGGGTAACGAAACCGATTGGTATACCCTATACAGAAAGTTGGGATGGGCTTATGCCAACTAGTATTATAGATGAAATCAAAAAAAATCCGCAAGATGCAGAAATGCTACATAAACTGGGATCTTATGATCAAGCTCCTGATAGAAAGTTCAACCTCAGTGACATTGGAAACGCTCAGAGACTAGTAAGTTTATATGGTGAATATTTTAAGTACATACCTCTTTGGGGAAAATTTATAATTTTTAATGGAGTAGTCTGGGTTATAGACTCAACAGGCCAGGTTGAGAGAATGGCTAAAGAAACAATAATGATGATTTATAAAGAAGCTTCAAAAGTTTTTGATGATGATGCTAGAACTGCACTCGTGAAGCACGCTCATAAAAGCGAATCTTATCAGCGTCTTCGTGCAATGTTAGAGCTGGCAAAAAGCGAGCCTGGAGTTTCTATATCCCCAGATGAACTAGATAAAAATATATGGCTAATTTCTTTCATGAATAAAACATTAAATTTACAAACTGGGAAGTCAAAGCCCCATGACAAGTATGATTTAATTACAAAGATGATTCCTTTAGAATATAAACCTCAAGCGGAATTTATTCACTGGGCAAAATTTTTAAAAAGAATTTTTAACAATAATGACAGTCTTATTGATTACATTCAGAGAGTGGTTGGATATTGTTTAACCGGCTCAATGAAAGAACAAATTTTAATTATACTTTTTGGAAATGGGGCAAATGGTAAAAGCACTTTTTTAGAAATCTTAAGATTAATACTCAATGACTATGCCAAACAAGCTCCTATCGAAACTTTTTTAGCTAAGAGCAACGATTCTTTATCTAACGATATTGCAAGACTGAAGGGTGCTCGTCTTGTTACGGCCTCTGAAATAGGAGAAGGTAGACGTTTAAATGAAAGTTTAGTAAAGCAAATAACAGGTGGAGATATGTTGACAGCAAGGTTTCTACATCAAGAGTTTTTCGAATTTGCCCCACAATTCAAACTGTGGATTGCTACTAATCACAAACCAGTTATCAGGGGAACAGATAATGGAATCTGGAGAAGAATTCGATTGATACCATTTGAGGTAACTATTCCACCTGAAGAGCAGGACAAAGATTTGTTAGAGAAGTTAAAAACTGAGTTACCTGGTATTTTAAATTGGGCTGCAATGGGATGCTTTGAGTGGCAAAAAAGAGGTCTTGAAGCTCCTGCAGCTGTTGTGAATGCCACAAGTGGATATAGAAATGAAATGGATATACTTGCAAGCTTTATTGATGATTGTACAGTCTCAGGACCATGTTTATGTGCAAGACTTAATGAAATGTATACTGCTTATGTAAAATGGTGCAGTGTCAATGGTGAAAAAGAACTATCTCAGATTAAATTTGGAACCAGGCTTTCAGAGCGAGGGTTTGATAAGAAAAGAGGATCTGGCGGTACCTGGTTCTGGCAAGGAATTGGACTGAAAACAGATGATGATAAAGATAATCCATTTTAAAGGATGGTGGTCTATATGGAAAAAATTAAAATTGTAACAATGGACAAATTCTTAAAACTAGATTATTTATCCAAATGCAAGGTGTTAAAAGAAGTTATTTATGGAAATGTAAAAATAATAGAACAATTACGGTAATATCAAGGGTTTCACCCTTCCCTTGTTTATTATATATATCGCGAGCGGTGAAAAAGCCGCTTGCTACCCCAAAAACGAAAATTGAAAAGTTAAAATTGATAATAATAGGGAATATTACCCTTTGTTATATGTGTTCATAGTATCGCAGGTGAGACCTAATTCACCTCACCTGCACTCTCTCTTTTTTAAAACGGCTAAACCAAGATAAAAACTTTACTTGCTGAAAATAACACTGATAAGCAGCCGTATAAAGCAAAGAACAAAAACAATTAACAAACAAACGAAAGGATTTGATTCTAATGACCCAAGATGAATTACAAGCAATGATAAAAACAGCCGTAAATGATGTTGTTGCTCCACTTACACAAGTTCAAAGAAAGTATTCAAATGACGGTTTCAGCAGCCCGTTTTCTCCTGCTCCAATAAACGTGAAATCTACGCCACCAGGGATTACAACAGCAAGGATAGCCAAATTATTATGCCTTGCAAAAAACGATCATGAGAAAGCCCTTAATATCGCGACCGGAGGCTCTAACACTAGTAAGGGAATGTACCCTGATGATCAAAAACTTCATACTGCAATTAAAGCCCTATCCGCTGGTGGTGATGGAGGCTACCTTATACCAGATGCTCTTTCAGATGAAACGGTGCCCTTACTATATGCCAAAACATCTGTGGCTCCATTAGGAGCAAGGCAGGTACCAATGCCAAATGGTAATTTGAACATGCCTAAACTTATTTCAGGAAGTACAGCTACTTACATGGGTGAGGGCGATGACGCAAAAAAGAGTCAGCCGAAGTTTGGGAATATAAGATTATCATCTAAGAAACTGGTTAATTTAGTTCCAATAAGTAACGACCTTATCAGAAGCTCATCTTACAAATCCGATGAGATTATATTGAATGATATGCTTCAACAGATGGCATTAAAATTCGACTCTGCTAGCCTGTTCGGGTCTGGAACGGAGTATACTCCCCGAGGAATAAGTAATACAGAGGGTGTTACCAAACTAACCGTAACTAGTCTTATTGATGGCGATTACGTTGGAAATTTAGTAGGAAATCTATTAGGCAGTAATTCTGCAATGATTTCACCAGGTTTCATTATGAATCCAGCCACTTGGACAGTTCTTTATAATTGTAAAGATGCAGCTGGTTTCTATCTCTACAGAGCTGAAATGAACAATGGAACAATTAACTCATTCCCATTCCGAGTTAGCACACAAATTCCAACTGGAACCGATGCTCATGCTTGTTCAGATATATTCTTCGGCGACTGGAGCGAATTAATGATAGCGGAACAATCAGCTATTTCTGTGCAAATGAGCGAAGATGCCAGCTACATAGATGAAAACAATAACATTGTTTCAGCTTTCAGTAAAGATCAGGTACTCATCAAGACAACTAGCTGTCATGACATTGCTGCAAGACACCCTTCGGTGTTCAGCGTATACAATTTTTACACTAAATAATTGTTTCTTTTGGGGGTATGAAGTACAAGTTGCTTCATACCTCCATTAAAACACTCAGGAATGACTTTTACTCATTCCTGAGTAGAACAAAAGGAGTTGAATAATAATGTCATTATCTGTAAAACAAATTTCCGTAGCTGAAGATCTGGTATCAGGAGAATTTTCAAAAGTAGCAGTAGCTGAAAAGAACGAGATTTCAAGAACAACTTTATACGAATGGTTAAGAAATCCTGAGTTCGTTGAATTATTGAACGAACTATCAAAACTATCTATAGAGTCGACAAGAATTGCAATAAAAGCATCTACAGATAAAGCATATAATGAGTTAAATAAACTGCTTAATTCTAAGTCAGAAAGAATTAGATTAATGGCCTCGAGCACACTTCTAGACCGTGCTGGACTAAGTTCAGAGATGTCCATTAAAATGGGCGTGACTACCGAAAAACCAATTGAACGATTAACACCTGAGGAAATCAGAAAGAGCTTACAACAGAAAAAGAATCTACTTCAACTTGAAGGGAAGGTGGAATAATGAGCTTGTGTTTTGCAATAAATCTAACCGATGGTGTTATTATAGCAGCAGATGGAAGACTGACAAAGCAATTTAAAGCTGGCGGAAATGAATCAGGATTTGACTATTTTCCAAAGCTTCAGCCATTAACAAAGAATTCTGTTATGTTTATTGGTGGATTACTTGAACCATGTGAAATGATACGCCATGAAGTAAAAACCAATCTTTCTTCAAGGGATCTCACAGAGATTATAAATTTAATTCAATCCAGTAGTATTAAGCATGCTGAAAAATATAATGACTTAGTTCGTGATGAAGATGGAGCAGTATCAGGAACGGTACTAGCTTATTATGACGAAAAGCCTTATATTTTAAGTTTTAGTAATGTTGATGGCTACAAACCCATGATACTCGCTGAAATCGGTAATTACGGATTTCGTGGAGTTGGTCAGGATATTGCAGTGAAGCATTTCCAATCTAAATTGAAAGTTGGAAAGCTTCTGTTTGATGCCATATTTGAAACGTTCAAAGAGGTTAACAAAGTAGTTCCAGAAGTTGGCGGAGTGTTTTCTGCTTATTTTATAAATAAGAACGGTGTAGAACTTATTGGCGAGAGGATGATCTAATATGGTTAACGCAGATCAAATTATTGGTGGAACAATTACCGGTATAAAGTTTATGACTGATGTAGAAGGTAAACCGAGAATTGAATTTACTGGAACAGGTTTAAGGACTTATGATAACAATGACAGTTTACATGGTCCCTATATTGACCCTGTGACAGGTGGCTTTATAATAAACTACTCAGATATCGCACATTTCCCTGGTACAGCTGAAGTATTTGAAATTGCTCCTAGTTGGGATACAGCTGCTAACGATGTTAAATGCCAAATTAAACATCAAGCACAAACATTCTTAGAATTAATAGGTTCTTATATAAAACCTAAAGGAAATTGGGATTTTGGAAGTGCTACAATAATTAATTTGTCTGGATATGTTGGAAGTGTTCAGAATTTAAGTCTTCAAGTAAATAATGGAAAGCTTGAGATCCGTGATTCAGGTACATTAATAGGGACGATAACTCTTGATTAGTTTCAAAATGTAATAATTGTCTTCGGTATGGGACATTAAAGAGTATACCGTACCCTGCAGACGGTTAATGAGTTTGCAAAATTCTTCGATTGCTGATTTGATTTCTTTGTTGATTATATGCCAGTGTCATTGTGCTGGCATAACTTTTTAATCTCTGAAGGGCTGATTTTATGTCTATTGTAACGTCAAAGATACAAGATTTGAGGAAAATAAACTTACAGTCTCTAAAAATAACATCGAGAATAAATTATTTGTATGAACTAATGGAAAGTGAAGGTTTAAGATGTCATATTTTAAATGATACACCCAAGCAAAAGTTACTTCCAAAAAGCTTTGTTGAAACTCAAGCTATTGACAAAGTATCAGCTAAGAAAGAAATCGAAGATCTTGAGGACAAATATAGGTTATTAACTCTCGAGATGGATGTTATTTTCAAAGATATACAGTATTTAATCAGATCGTCCGAATTCGAACTGCTTCAGGATGTCTACCATAATCAGTATTCCACTAAGAAACTTCAAAAGATACATGGCCAGAATTTCGAATATAAGCTAAATAGAATTTTGAAAAAATACGGGGTGCAAATATAATGGATGATCTAAGCAAAGAAGAAATAATCAAGATTGGAAACCAGATTGGTGTTGAAGTCGCACATAAAAAAATGAATGTCAGAGAAGAGTCTAAAGATACTTATAATCCACATAGGATTAAGCATAGTATAATTCTATTAAAAAAATATTTTGCAGGAGAAACAGAAGATTTAGAGCTTGAAAAGCACATTGACAAAACCCTTGAGGTTATAAAACAAAATGAAAAGTACTATGAAATTCTTGAGTTGTATTATTCTAAACAATGGCATCCTGAACATATTTCAAAAAAGCTTAATATATCTGAGAAAAGAGTCTCCGCCGTAGCTGAACATGTATTGATTCTATTTGCAATAGGGCTATTTGGTGTAGAAATGATATTTTTCAAACGTAGTAAAAATATTGTTGACTAATGATATGATATGATATAAAATGTTATCAAATGATAATAAATGATATAAATAATATATTGAAGGAGGTGAAAGTGTGGGATATGAAAAGTTACCTGATATCTTAACCCTTAAACAGGTGGCAGAATTCTTACAAGTTAGCAATATAACAATCCAGAGAGCTATTCAAACAGGAAAATTAAAAGCATTCAAGCCAGGAAGAGATTACCGTATACTCAAAGAAGATTTAATATCGTATATTGAAAGTTCAAGAAGTACATGATGAAATAGCCCCTGAAGCCCGTTCAAAGTCATCAGGAGCTAAAAAACAATCAACCCTAATAAGGTTTTATGTATTATTATTTTAATATAAAACCTGTCAGAAATCAAAAAAATTGAGAGGAGATTATTTATGGAAAATTCAAACATATTTCAAATGGTAACAAGAGATTTTAGGGAGATATACGAGTGTATTGATAAAAGATTGAAATCCAATAAGGGCTACGTTGAAGCCGAAAGTAAAATGAATAAAATATTCTCAGAAAATAAAGAAATTGCATTAGATTTAGATTCTATTATTACAGCGATGGAAACCGAAAGCAAAGAAGAAGCATATAATCAAGGTTTTGCAGATGCATTTAAACTTATGCAAATAATAACAAAATAAAAGAATCCGAAACTTTGGCGAGCATGCGGATTCTTAAATCTCACTTTTGATTGAACAAAGGAATTTAGTCCATTATAAAATATTTCCCAAATTCTTTCAAGAGTAAAAATCACCATTCTAACTTGAGAGGAGTAATTTATATGTCTCATAATCTTAAAATTGTAAAAGTTGAGGAAAGTTTTACAGATTTTATTTCCAGTCGTGTTGATGAACAAATACATAGAATGTTGCTTCAAGATGAAAACTTTTTAAAAGCTGAGAAAAGATACGATGATATCATAGCTGAAAAGATTACACCTATAGTATTTGAAAATTATCAAAATGCAAAAAATGAATATGATTCAATTCAACTTCAATTTTACTACCTTCAGGGAATTAAAGATGGTATGAAATTAAAAGATATTTTAGGATAAACAGGGGGAATTTTTATGAGCAATGTAAATGTTGGTAATTTAAATGATTTAAACACAGATCTAACTATGATATACAATAGGTTAGTATTTAAACCTTTGAAAAAGTGCAAAACAACGAATAAAGCCGAATGGGTGTTCATGGAAATAGGGTTTAAATGCTTTAACCTAGGAAATGATTATGCACTGAATCTCTTTAATGATATTTCAAAATCAGCTTCAATAGAAGACATTAAACAAGAAATTAAGGAATTAAGAGAAAAATTTTTACAAGATAATTCTTTGCTTATTGATAAGCTTCCAATGGTTCAACGAACCAAAAAGAGGAACACACTTATTGAAATAATCGATGATGAAATTGAAGCTGGAATGGAATTTGCATGTATAACAGTAAGAACGCTTATTCAAGGTTCTATGGATAAAACTATTAAGAAAACATTAGCTAGCACACACACTATAAAGGATACATTCTCGATTTATGAAAATGCGATAAATAATTTACATTAGGCTTTAATTAAATATGCTCACGATTTCAAATGATGTCGTGAGCATAAACAATATATAAATATAAAGGAATAAAGGAGTTGCGTTTATGGCAGGGAACATAATTAAAATTAAAGAAGGTAGTTACAGACTTAGGTATAAAGATTCTTCTAAAAATGTTAAAGCAAAAAATGACCGTGAAGCTGAGAGATTATTAGCTGCATTTGTTACAGATGTTGATAAAGGAGATTTTGAAAGACCATCTAAAGTTACATTCAAAGAATTTTCTAAAAGGTTTATAAAAGATTATGGGGAAATAGAATTGGCACCTAAGACACTTCATAGGTATAAGCAATTATTAGAGACACGTATTTATCCTGCTTTTGGAGAATATAAGTTGGAAAAAATAAAACCGTTAGATATAATAGAGTTTTATAATAGCTTAAGAAAGAAGCATAAGTATTTACATATTAATAAGGAAGGTAAAGCTGTAAAAAGAGATTCTGAGCGTTTGTCTGAGCAGACAATTAAACATCATCATAGATTAATTCATGCCATATTTGAAAAGGCTATAAAATGGGGTGTTTTGAAAGGAACAAACCCAGCTAAGAGAGTTGATGCTCCAAAAGTAGAAAAGAAAAAAGCAAAATGTTATGATGAGATTCAAGTTAAAGCACTGCTTGATGCATTGGAAAAAGTAGATCCTGAAGAATTAAAATATAAAGTTGCTACAATTATCGCATTAATGACAGGTGCAAGACTTGGAGAAATTATGGGATTAGAATGGCAAGATATAAATTTTAAAAAGAAATATATTGAAATTAGACAATCAAGCCAATACCTTCCTGGAAAAGGAACCTTCATTAAGGATACTAAAAACGAAACAAGTACCAGGCGTGTATCAGTTAATAAAATGCTTTTGGATCTTATTAACCAATATCAGGTTAGTCAGCAGAGCAAGGATTTTCTTTGTCAGGATAATAACCGGTTATTCGTTAAATGGAACGGAGAACCCATGCACCCCTATACAGTAACAAAGTGGTTTCCTAAATTTTTGGAAAGAAATAATTTACCAAGGTTAAATTTTCATGGATTAAGACATACATCGGCTACATTTTTAATTGGCCAGGGAATGGATATTGAAACTGTAGCAGGGCGTTTAGGTCATAGTACATCGGCTACAACTCAAAATGTATATAGTCATTTTCTTGAAACAAAAGATAAAAGAGCTGCAGATCTTATGGAAAGGTCATTTAATAAGAAGCAAAAAAAACCTAGAAAAATTAAAAATGCACAATAATAAAACTTATTTGATTATAAGAAGGTATTAAATGTAATCTGTTGAATTTATATATGATTAAATATTAGGAGGAGATCTTATGATTGATATTAGTAATTATAAAGAATTAAAAAAGTTGACTTATGATGGTTTTCAAGAACCAAGTAAAAATTTTGAGTATTTTGAACAGCTAGTTAATCCAGAAAGCATTAAATGTACTTATCTAAAAGGGTGGAAATTAAGTGATGGTTTTGAGTTGCTGGCTGTGTCAGATAAATTCATATATTTATCTGATTTCAGTAAGTTTTCAATTATCAGTTACCCTATAATGAATATTCAGAAGATCAGCATAGTTAGAAATAGTAATGACGACTACGTTTTAACAATTGAATTTAAGAATAATGTAATAATAGAACTTTCTAATAAGAAAGATACAAATGATCATTATGAGGAATATTTATTAAAGAGTATTAAAGAGTTGTATAAAATACTTCACTCCTAAAATTTGTCCAAAAAACAAAACCTGTCCAAAATCTGTCCAAACAAAAACAAAATAAAAAGTTCCAAGAGCTAGAACCCTTGGAACTTCTGGCAGGGAAGACAGGACTCGAACCTGCAGCCGACGGTTTTGGAGACCGCTACTCTACCAATTGCGCTACTTCCCTTCAAGTGACGAATATTATTATAAAACAGCAGACGTCATTTTGTCAATGGTTATAATAAATAAATTTTAAAAATGAAAAATATTGATAAACATTGAATTTATGATATTATAAATAAGTACATTGGGTTAAGGAGGAGAATTATGAACATGAATATGAATTTAGGATTTATAGGTGCTGGAAATATGGGCGCTGCTATGATAAAGAGTATTAGTAAGTCTGGGATTATGCCTTCAGACAAGATGTTTGTATATGATGTTGATGTTGAAAAGATGAGTGCTTTACAAAAGGATACTGGGATAAATCTTGTAAATAGTGGTATAGAGGTTTGTGAAAAATCAGATATTATAATTATTGCTGTTAAACCCAATATGATTAAGACTGTTTTGGAATCATGCAAGGAGAAAATTAGTGCTGAAAAAATAATTGTATCCATTGCGGTTGGTATACCTATTGACACATTCAAAAGTGTACTTGGAAATGATAAAAAGATAATAAGAACTATGCCAAATACGCCAGCTTTGGTAGGAGAAGGTATGACGCTTGTTTCATTTGATTCAAACGTTGTAAGCAAGGATTTAGAGATTACCAAGGCGCTTTTTGAAACAATGGGTAAGGTTGAGATACTCGAAGAAAAGCTTATGAGTGAGGTTACTGCACTGACAAGCAGTAGTCCAGCATATGTATTTATGTTTATAGAGGCAATGGCAGATGCTGCGGTGCTTTCAGGTATTCCTAGAAATCTCGCATACAAGTTGGCTTCCCAAGCAGTGCTTGGTTCTGCTAAGATGGTTTTGGAGACTGGCAAGCATCCTGGTGAGCTTAAGGATCAGGTGTGTTCACCAGCTGGGACTACAATAGAAGCTGTAAATGCCTTGGAGAAGAATGGGTTCAGGTTTGCGGTTATGGACGCAATGAATGAATGCACTAAAAGAGCAAGAGAAATAGGAAAACAGATGAAGTAATGTTTGAATATTAAATAAATTTGAGGTAGGTTGATGAAGAAGGTAATAATATTTACCGATGGCGCTTGTTCTGGAAATCCTGGTAATGGAGGATGGGGAGCTATCTTAAGGTACGCAAATCAAGAAAAGGAGATTTCTGGGTATCAAGAGAATACTACAAATAACAAAATGGAGCTGACAGCTGCAATTGAAGCTCTGAAGTGCCTTAAAGAACCTTGTGAAGTTGAGTTATCGAGTGATAGTGCCTATTTGATAAATGGATTTGAAAAAAAATGGCTAATCATATGGAAAAAGAATGGGTGGGTAAACTCTAGCAAAGAAGAGGTTAAAAATATTGATTTGTGGAAAGAATTAGACCGACTAAATCAGATTCACAAAATAAAGTGGATAAAAGTTAAAGGTCATTCGGATAATGAGTATAATAACAGATGTGATAAATTAGCAACTGATGAGATAAAAAAGAACCAAAAGTAAGTATGAGAAGAAAAGGGAGGATTACCATGAAATACGAAGAAAAGACAATAGGTAGAGAGATTACGTATAGAGGTGGAATTATTGATGTTGAAACATTAGAAGTTGTTTTACCAGACGGTAAAAAAGCAACAAGAGATGTTGTGTTGCATCCAGGTGCATCTGTAGTAATACCTGTTAACGATAAAGGTGAGGTATATATGGTGACTCAATATAGGAAGCCGATTGAAAGTTCAACATTAGAGTTGCCAGCTGGAAAGCTTGATCAAGGGGAAGATCCTAAAGTATGTGCTATTCGTGAGCTCGGTGAAGAGACTGGACTTGAGGCGAATAAGGTTGAGCATTTGACTAGTATACATAGTACTCCTGGGTTTAGTAACGAAGTATTGCATATATATATGGCAACTGAACTTACTGAAGGCGAAGCTCATGCAGACGAGGACGAGTTTGTTGATTGCAAAAAATATCACATTAAAGATCTTGTAGATATGATTTTTAAAAATGAGATTACTGATGCTAAAACAATTGTTGGAATATTGATGGTTGATAAACTACTGAATAAGTAAAAAATATTAATCAATTGCCGATTCAATCCCATATTTGGGTTTGAATCGGCTTTTTTTGATGACTATGAAATTATGGTGCCTATAATTTCTAACGACGAGTTACAGTTGAAACAAAAAAGCGCTTACGCGTTTTTGTTCATATTAAGATCGTAAAAGTTAACGATAAATTACCATTAGTAATTTTTTTCTTATAAACAGCATAAGATTCAATATAAGGTGATTAAATATAAAGCGAAGAAAAAAGGAGGCGAAAATTTGTTTTCAAATGCTAAAGATGCTTTTATAAAACACTTAAAAAATAACACAAGTATTTATTTTTTTCTTTTGCTTAGCTTTATTGTGGGAGTTTCAGTTGGGGCACTTACTGTGAACGGACTTACGACGATGCAAAGAGATGAATTGAAAAATTACTTTATTGGTTTTTTACAATTACTTGATACCCAAAATATTGATAATGCTCAGTTGTTCAAGTTGACTGCTGTTGAAAACATAAAGCAGATATTTATTATTTGGATATTGGGAGTATGTATAGTTGGAATACCGTTTATTTATCTGTTTGTTGGGATGAGAGGATTTTTGACAGGATTTACATCAGGTTTTATTATCCATTCTTTGGGTATGAAAGGAATATTATATATTACAGGCTCAATGTTTCTTAAAGAAATAATAATAATTCCATGCATAATAATTCTTGGAGCAAATGGCGTTAAATTTTCACTTGGCATAATAAAAAGTAAATCACAAAAGAGAATGTCAAAGGAAAATCTCAAAAGTAATTTGGTTTCATATTGCCTTGCAACAGGGATAATTTCAGTAGTTATTATGGCTGGTACTTTTGTTGAGGCTTACCTATTACCTGTTATAACTAAAATTATGGCGCCGATATTTACAAATTAATGTATAAACAGTTGAAACGTGGAAATAATATTAAAGGAATAGTTCTGAAGAATAAATAATATCAAGTATTTAAGGATAATTTACGTATATTAGCAAATTTTTCTTTTAAAATGCAATAAAATGTATTAAAATCTTTATACAAGGATTTATAATATTTATGAGGATGTTTTATAACTTTGTAAATAAGGCGATTTTAAAAAAATATTTGTCAATTATTTATGGTGAAAAGTACCAAGATCAATTTTTTTGAAATCGCCAGTTGACCAGTTATTTTTGGGAAATCACCTATATTAAATACATTATTAACCTTACATTTAGCAATAGATAAATGTAAAAGATTAATCGTATTTAATATAAAATGAAAAATTGATTAAAATAAAGAAGGGATAATTCTAATGGATGCAATTGTTCAAAAGTTTGTTTTGTTTCTGGAAAAAGATAAGGGGCTTTCGTTAAATACACTACAATCATATAAGCGAGATATTGACCAGTACATATCATACTTAAAGGAAATTAACCTGCAGAATATGAAAAGCACAAATAAAACAACAGTTATTACTTATCTTTTACATTTGCAGAAAAAAGGAAGAGCCGTATCGACTATTTCTAGAAATCTAGCCTCAATTAGGTCTTTGTATCAGTTTATGTCTAGAAATAAAATGATAGACAATGACCCTACAGTTGAGCTTGATTCTCCAAAAGTCGAAAAGAAGTTGCCTCAAATTCTTTCAACCAACGAAGTTGAGTTGCTGTTAAATCAACCACAATGTGTTGATCTAAAGGGATTTAGAGATAAAGCTATGCTTGAACTTTTATACGCAACAGGTATACGAGTATCAGAGCTCATTAATTTGAATTTGACAGATGTTAATATTGACGTTGGTACAATTAGTTGTAGCAAAGGATCCCGAGAAAGGGTAATTCCAATAGTGCCAATAGCAGTGAATGCCATTTTGGAGTATATAAACAAATCCCGTGGATTATTAATTCATAAGCCTGATGAGAAGGCGTTGTTTGTTAATATTAACGGAAGAAGGCTGACTAGACAAGGATTTTGGAAAATAATCAAACAATATAAGAATCAAGCACAGATAAATAAGGATATCACACCGCATACATTAAGGCATTCTTTTGCAGCACATTTGCTTGAGAATGGAGCTGACTTAAGATCTATACAGGAAATGTTAGGACATTCGGATATATCATCAACGCAGATATATGCTCAAATAGCAAAAAATAAAATCAAGGAAGTATATATGAAAACACATCCAAGGGCATAAAATATTGTATAATATATGGGAACTGTGAAACAAAATTTTTGGTTCCCTATTTGAAGAATTTGCGTGCAAATCAAAAAATCTCGGGGGCTAGATGCCCACGGGATTTTATTGTGTCTAGGAAAAAAAGGTTACTTTATAATTGAATGAAAATTTTTATGTTTTAGGAGGGAAATTATGAAGCGGGTTATATTGATAGTATTAGATAGCGTTGGTATGGGCTCATTACCTGATGCAGAGAGATATGGTGATGTAGGAAGTAATACGCTTGGTAATATTTCTGAGAAAATGGGTGGTTTAAGACTTCCTAACATGGAAAAGCTTGGCCTTGGCAATATAGATGGAATGAAGGGGTATCCAAAATGTGATATTGCTTTAGGTTGCTATGGAAGAATGTTGGAAAAATCTTTGGGGAAGGATACAACAACTGGTCATTGGGAGATAGCAGGAGTAATACTTGAGAAAGCATTTCCAGTATATCCTCAAGGCTTTCCTAAAGAAATAATGGAGTCTTTTGAAAAGGCTATCGGATGTGGTTCGCTAGGGAATATTGTTGCATCTGGTACTGAGATTATAGAAATACTAGGCAAAAAACACGTTGAGACTGGCTTGCCAATTGTATATACCTCAGCAGACAGTGTTTTTCAAATAGCAGCCCATGAGGATATAATTTCTGTTGAGAGACTTTATGAAATGTGCAGTATTGCTAGGAAGATTTTAGTAGGAGAACATGCTGTTGGGCGCGTTATCGCTAGGCCCTTTAATGGCAAGGAAGGAAGCTTCAAGAGAACTGCAGCACGTCATGATTTTTCACTCAAGCCTGTTAGTAGAACTGTCTTAGAAGCCGCATGCGATAACAAATTAAAGGTTAAGGCAGTAGGTAAAATTAACGATATTTTTTGTGGACAAGGAATAACTGGTTTTGTTCATACAATAAACAATATGGATGGGGTTGAAAAGACCCTACAATTTATGAAAGATGATTTTAATGGTATAATATTTACAAATCTTGTTGATTTTGATATGGTCTATGGTCATAGAAACGATGTAGAAGGATATGCAAAAGCGTTGATTGAGTTTGATTCAAGGATTCCTGAAATCATTGAGGCAATGGATATGGACGATATACTTATAATAACAGCCGATCATGGTTGTGACCCAACATTCCGTGGGACAGATCATACAAGAGAATATGTCCCGTTATTGGTTTATGGTAAAAGTATAAAAAACAATATGAATCTTGGAACACGTGATACTTTTTCTGATATTGCAGTATCAATAACTGAGTATTTTGGTCTAAATGAAAGCTTTACAGGGAAAAGCTTCGTGTACAAATGATATCTGGGAGGTAAGATATGATGCGAATGTATGAGATAATTGAGAAAAAACGCGATGGGAATGAGTTGTCTTACGAAGAGCTTTCTTTTTTTATTGAAGGATATTGCAATAACAAGATTCCTGACTACCAAGCTTCAGCACTACTTATGGCTATATTTTTAAAGGGGCTCAATGAAAAGGAGACCTCTGATCTTACGATAATTATGGCAAACTCAGGGGACAAAATTGATCTTTCTGAGATTCCAGGAATAAAAGTTGATAAACATAGTACTGGTGGCGTTGGCGATAAAACAACTTTAGTGGTGGGACCTATTGTAGCGGCATGTGGTGTTCCTGTTGCGAAGATGTCAGGCAGAGGGCTTGGCCATACAGGAGGAACTATTGATAAGCTTGAGGCAATACCAGGCTTTAGGACTAATATTGATATTCAAGAGTTTATTCTTAATGTAAAGGCAATTGGAATTTCGATTGCAGGGCAAACTGGAAACTTAGCTCCCGCAGATAAAAAACTGTATGCTTTAAGGGATGTTACTGCTACAGTTGATAATATTTCTCTGATAGCTAGCAGCATAATGAGCAAGAAGCTTGCCTCAGGTGCTGACTCAATTGTTCTTGATGTGAAGACAGGCAGTGGAGCATTTATGAAGACAACTGAAGAAGCAGTGATGCTTGCAAATGTGATGGTCAGAATAGGCGAACGTGTTGGTAAGCACACTTCGGCTATTATCACTGATATGGATATTCCACTTGGAAAGGCAATCGGTAATTCGCTTGAGGTAATGGAAGCGATCGATACTTTAAAAGGTAAAGGTCCTAAAGATCTTGAGAACGTTTGCATTGAGCTTTCTGCGAGAATGCTTGAAGCAGCACAAAGGGGAAGCCTTGACGAATGCAGGAATATGGCTAGTAATTCTTTAAATGATGGAAGCGCTTTAAGAAAATTCAGACAAATGCTAAGAGCTCAAACAGGAAATCCTAAAATAATTGATGATTATGAGTTGTTTGGGATACCAAAGTATGTTTTTGAATATAGATCGGATAAAAAAGGATATATAGAATCTATGAAAACTGACAGCCTAGGTATAGCTTCAATGCTTTTAGGCGCAGGAAGAGAAACAAAAGAAAGCACAATTGACCATACAGCAGGTATTGTTTTAGAAAAAAAGACAGGCGATGCAATAGAAGAGGGAGATGTTATTGCAAGGCTTTACTCAAATGATGAAGAAAAAGTCAAGAAAGCATGTGAGGTATTAAATCATACAATTGTAATATCTGGTTCACAACCAGAGTTAAGACCGTTGATTCTTGCACAGGTGCATGATCTAGCATCGAAATAACTTAAATACTTAGTCCATCCCACAGGAATAAATTAACGTTTAAATTAGAGCAATTGATATTTATAATTAGTATTATAAATATCAATTGTTTTGGTATTATAGCCAAGCTAAAGTGCATAATAATTATTTATAAGTATTTCAAACATTCATAAAGTGGGGGGATTTTTGGTGTTTAAACGGATAAGTATTGTATTTTTAATCATTACTCTAATGATATGCAGTGTAGAAGCCACAAATGTTTTTGCTGCAAATGTTATAAAACCTTTAGAAATCAAGGCGAAGGCCTCAGTGTTGATTGATGCAGCTTCGCGAAATGTAATACTTGAGAAAAACAGTAATGAAAAGCTTCCTATTGCCAGTATAACTAAAATAATGTCCATGCTTCTAATCATGGAAGCTATAGATTCTGGAAAAATCAAGTATGAAGACATGGTTCAGGTATCTAACCATTCCTATGATATGGGAGGCTCACAGGTTTATTTGAAGCCTGGGGAAGAGTTTACAGTGCTTGAAATGCTAAAGGCTGTGGCAATACATTCTGCAAATGATGCTGTTGTTGCTTTGGCAGAAAAGGTAAGCGGCTCCGAAGAGGCTTTTGTATCAATGATGAATGAAAAGGCAAAGACTCTTGGAATGAAAAACACAAACTTTCTTGACTGCAACGGCTTGACAGATGAAGGTCATTACGGATCGGCGTATGATGTTGCATTAATGTCAGCGGAGCTTATCGAAAAGCATCCAAAGATACTTGAAATAACAACGATATGGCATGATACATTTAGAAACGGTAAATTTTCCTTAGATAATACAAATTGGCTTATCAATAAATACAACGGAATTAATGGTCTTAAAACAGGATTTACGAGCAAAGCGGGGTATTGTTTGTCTGCATCTGCTAAAAGAAACAATTTGCAGATTATTGCTGTTGTTTTAGGCGAACCCGATTCAAAAACTAGATTTGATGAGGTCAAGAAGCTTTTAGATTATGGTTATGCAAATTACGAAGTTGCTCAGATTTCTAAAAAGGGCGATGCAGCAGGTGAGGTTGAGGTTAGAAAAGGAATTGGAAATGGTGTAAAAGGAATTGTGGCTAATGATGTATCGGTTGTTCTCAAAAAAGGAAGCAAGGATAAAATAAAGCCAGAAATTAAGCTTAATGAGTATATAGAAGCGCCAGTAAAAAAAGGTGCGAAAATTGGTGAAGCTGTATATGCTATGGATGGAAAGGTTCTAGCAAAAGCTGATGTTATAGCGGTATCAGATATTGAAAAGGCATCTGCTATTAGACTTTTCTTCAGGATGTTAATGGGATGGTTTGGAGTAGGCAGGCAGTAAACTTAAGGATTGCAATGTGTATTTTTATGCGAGAAACAGTTGAGACTCTTATGTTTTAAGAGTTTTGACTGTTTTTTTACATTTTATATTGTTTGATTGATAAAAAAATAGTAAAATGTTTATTGTACTATTACAGATTTTCATACATATTCAATACAGGAAAATAAAAAGGAGACTAGATGATAGATAATGAAAAAAGCTTAAAGGTAATGTCTTCAGGAGATATTATTGATTATTCAATTGAGGCATATAAGAAAAATTTCAAGAAGCTTTCAATTCTTACTTTGGCTCTATATGTTCCTTTTTCAGTGATATATGTGATTATACTCAGTTATTTTTCTTCAGAGTTTGAAAAGGTCACAATAAATAATAATGGATCATTTATTGATTTTTTTTCGTATATGATTGTAGTTTTGGTTGCAATGCTTTTTTATTTGGTGTATATGCTCACAATTAATACTGTTTTAGAGTCTGCCATTAGCAAGATAATTTACAATGATTTTGTTTTTGGCAAAAGTTTGGAGATAAAGCAGACATTAAAAGAAAGCTTTAAAAAACTTCCAAGCTTAGTAGGTTATAAGCTGCTATTTTATCTTATTATGTCTGGAACATCCTTTGCAGCATTTTTTGGTATATATTTATTTAGTATAATTTTTGTATTATTGGGTGTTTCGACTTTTATGGTTTCGGGTAGTATAGGAGAAGAAGCTGGTGGAATAGTCTTAATAATTGGAAGCATTTTGATCATCGTTGGTTTTGTGTTTGGTGTACTTTTGTTGGTTGGATTATGTTTTATAAAGCTTGGATTTGGGGTTCAAGCAATATCAATAGATAAAGCTAATGTTTCACAAGCGTTTTCAAAGAATGTTGGTTTATCAAAAAAAATGTATTGGAGATCTTTTTGGGCAATGTTCTTTGGCTTGATTATATATATGTTTCTGCCTGTAATCTCAACAGGGCTATTACAGGTTGTTTCTTTTGTTGACAAAGAGCTTTTTAATCAAATAAATGTTATATCAAGTTCATTTATTCAAATAGCGCAAGCATTTATGTATCCGTTTTTTGTTACACTTATGACGGTTACTTATATTAATTTTAAAGTGAAAAATGAAGCTCTTGATTTGGAGCTTAAAGTTGATAAGCTTATTGAAGCTCAAAAAGAAGAGGGATGTTAGAAATTCATGAATGTTGTAAATATTTCTTCAATTCGAGGTATAATTGATGCAGAATATGTTGGCTAAAAAAACAAACAGAATAGTTGGAATAGGCTTAAAGTTTTTGATGGTTATTTTTATAAGCCTTATTATGTTTGGATCATTTGCGATTCAAGCACACTGTTCAATGGATCAGGCAAGGGAGGATGAAGTCCAGAAAAAGCTTGATAAAATACTATCTTCAAAAGAGTTTTCTACTCCTCCAGAAGGCGAGACAGTAATAGAGAAGATATCTGAAACGATAAGAAAAATTATTGATAAAATAAAAGAACTCCTTAATGATGTCAGTTTGCCTGAAGCAAATTTGCCAATGAATCCTCCAAAGGGCACATCAACACTTGCTGTTTTGGTGTTTAAAGGCTTGTGTGTTTTGGTTCTGGTTGCAGTTATTGTTATTCTAATATATTTTATTGCTAAAAATATAAAGTTGAATAGAAAGCTTAAGGAGAAAGAGGATGAAGAACTACTTCTTCAGCTTAAAGATCCAAATACGGTTGAGCAGCAGGCACTTGATTTTTACTCAAAAGGTGATTTCACACAAGCACTAAGATATCTATACCTTGCCCTTTTGCTTAATTTGAATTCAGTAAACATCATAAAAATAGACAAGTCAAAAACAAATAAGCAGTACATGTCTGAGATACATAAAAGCACCCTTACAAGTATAAGTAAGATTGAAGACTTTACAAGGGATTTTAATAGGTGCTGGTATGGAGGAAGAAGCATAGGCAAGGAAGGCTATGATAGTTGGCAAAAGGAGTATACCTCCATTTTAAGGGAGGTGCAATGATATGTTAAAAAGAAACCTAAAAAAGATTTTGGTTATAATACTTACATTAGCTGTAGTTGCAATAGTCGGACTTATAATTGCAAGCTTCAATAAACAATATGAGGATGAGGCGTTTTCATCATATGGAACTGACAGGGGTGGAGTTAAGGCTTTGTTCAGGCTTGCTGATGACATGGATTATCGATGCTTAAGGCTAAAAAAGTCTGTTCGTTTTATGCCAGATGGCGCAACTCTTGTTGTTATTTCGCCAGTCAGTGATTTTATTTTGGATAAAACTGAATCAAAGTACATGAAGGAATGGCTTAAAAGAGGAAACACCCTAATTTATATTGGAAACGATGAAACTCTTACGGAAGAGTTGAAGGAAAGCCTTGATTCAAGCTATGAAAGCCATATTGACACTTATGCAGACTGGTTGTTATATAGGGTTGGTAATGGAAAGCTTTTTATTAATGAAGATAGCAGTATTTTTACTAATAATGGCTTGAAAAGTGATAAAGGTGGTCAAGCTTTCATTGATTTATTAGACCAGGCAGAAAACAATATTGTTTATTTTGATGAGTATTATCATAATATTGGTTCAGCAGGTATTTCAATAAGGGATATCATCGGTGTTTCTGGACAAATGGTGTTTTGGCAGTTTGTTTTAGGTCTGGTTGTTTTCTTTATAGCGATTTCCAGACGTTTTGGAAAGCCAGCTGTTGTATTTGAAATAATAAAAAGAAAAGAAAATGAGAATATATTTGCGGTTGCCAATATATTGAAAAAGTCTAAAGCTAATTCATATGTTGTTGAAATAATGTTCAATAGCTTGAAAAAAGATATGATAAAGTATCTAGGTATAGAACCAGGCTCACAGAGTCAGGAGATCAAATTAGCAGCATCAAATGAAAGTTACTTTAGTCAGATGGATATACCAGGTTTGTTTGCTAAATGTGAAGCATATATAAGCTCAAATGAATATGACTTCAAAGAGCTTACATATCTTGTCAAATGGATTGAAAAGGTCAGAGAGGAGATCAAATAATGGAAGGAAATGATATGTTTAAAGAAAATGAAATGTCTAACAATGAGATAATGCAGGGTAATAGCCAGACGGAGAGTTACTCTTTTACGCAACAAAAGGCTAAGGCTATTATTGATGAGGTGTCAAAGGTTGTAGTAGGTCAATATGAGTTTATTGAGCAGATGGTAATAGTACTGTTGTCAGGAGGACATATTTTGATAGAAGGGGTACCAGGACTTGCTAAAACTCTTGCTGCTAAGGTAATGTCAAAAACAGTAGCAGCAGATTTTAAAAGGGTTCAGTTTACTCCAGATCTTATGCCAGCGGATATTACAGGAACTAAGGTTTATGATGCGAAAAGTGGGAGCTTTTATCTAAAAACAGGTCCGCTTTTTACAAATATATTTCTAGCTGATGAAATAAACAGAACACCTCCTAAGACACAGGCAGCTTTGCTCGAAGCAATGGAAGAAAGGGCAATAACTATTGACGGTGAGACTCATAAGCTTGACGATCCGTTTATTGTTATTGCAACACAAAACCCTGTTGAGTATGAAGGGACTTATCCACTTCCAGAAGCGCAGTTAGATAGATTTATGATGAAGCTTACAGTTGACTATATGCCACAGAAGTTTGAAAATATGATGCTAGAGAAATTTAAAACAGGGTTCCAAAGCTCAAAGCTCGAAAATGTGAACATTGAAGCTGTTTGTAATTTCGAGGACATTAAAAAATGCAGAGCTGAAATACTTAATGTTGATGCAAATGAAGGAATTATAAACTATATTACATCTATCGTGAGAGCTACAAGAAGCTCCCAGAGCGTTCTTTTAGGAGCAAGTCCGAGGGCATCTATTTCACTTCTTCATACGGCTAAAACACTAGCTGCAATGCAGGGAAGAAGCTTTGTAATTCCTGAGGATGTAAAGGATGTTGCATTACCAGTTTTAAGACATAGGATTATTTTAAAAGCAGAAGCGGGTATAGATGGAATAAGAACAGATGATGTTATAAAAAATATACTCAATAAAGTTGAAGTTCCAAGATAGATAGGAGCAAAAAACATGCCATTCAGTAAAACATTTGCGGGTTTAGTGATGCTAGGAATAGTGCCTTTAGTAGTTAGCACATTTTTTGGTATGCACTTTTACATGTTTATAGTATATAATGCGTTATTGCTGATGTTATTGATTGTTGACATCAATATTTCTCCATCAACAAAAACTATTGAGGTTTCAAGAGAATGCGATTTAAAGCTTTCAATGGCATCTGAAAATATTATAAAAATAAAGATACGTAACAACAGTGGAAGATTGATTGTGTTAGAAGCTGTTGACGAGATTCCAAGCTATATGGAAATAAAGGATAGGACTGTCAAAATTGACGCCTTGCCACATGCTTCTAGTGAAGGTGAATATATTGTTGTTCCTCAGAAGAGGGGAGAGTTCACGTTTGGAAGTATACATGTCAGGTATAGAGGGGTTCTAAAGCTTTGTATGAAGTATGCTAAGTTTGATACAGAGGAAAAGTATAAGGTATATCCTAACCTTAACGATCTAAAGAAGTTTTCCTTTGCTTCATTGAAAAAGAATCTTCTGATGCATGGTAACAAAAGGCAAAAGACATATGGTGTTGGTACTGAGTTTGAGAGCTTGAGAGAGTACGCAGAAGGTGATGACTACAGAAAGGTAAACTGGATGGCTACCGCTCGGTCGAACAAGCTTATTATGAATACATATGAGCCAGAAAGAAACCAGCAGGTTTATATATTTCTTGACTCGAGCAGGGTTATGAACTCGGAAATCAATTATATTAAAAAACTTGACTATGCTATTAATTCAGCATTTCTACTGGCAGAAATAGCAGGTCAAAAGGGTGATAATATTGGGCTTGTTGTATTTGATAGTGAAGTAAAGCGTTTTGTCAAGGCAGGCAAGGGCATGGTTCATTTTCACAACCTTGCGGAAAATCTATATAATGTTCAAGAAAATTTTGTTACAGCCGACTATAATAATGCTCTTTTATATTTGAACAGGTACCAGAAAAGAAGAAGTTTGCTTTGTATATTTACAGATCTTTTTAATTCTGATGAGGCTTTCGAGCTTGTTAAAGCATTAAAAAGCATAGGCAAGCATCATATACCTCTTGTTATTACGATAAAGGATACAAGGGTTTATGATATGGCAGAAAGGGAAGTTGAAGAAGGTTTTGACATATATACAAAATGTGCTGCAATTAAAGAGCTTGAGGAAAGGGAAAAGGTTCAGAGGATATTCACGCAATCAGGAATACCTTCAATCGATATTCCGCCTGATAGGCTCTCGATGGAAGTTGTAAACAAATATCTAACAATGAAAGCAATGATGCAGATTTAACTTTTTTGCTTTTTAAATAGTAGTGGAGAAGCTAGGTATAGTAAAATCGCAACAAACGAAAGAATTGAAAAAAGAAGTTTCCATTCATCTGGTGCACTTGAAGGAGTAAAATATCCTTCGATTATACCAGCAACTACAAAAAGAGGTATTGTTCCACAAACCAAATAAACAGCGGCTTTACCTTCTTTTATAAGCGAATCCTTCCTGGAAAAATGCTTTGGATGGATAATTGATTGACCAATAATCAAACCAGCAGCTCCACAGACGAAGATACAAAAGAGCTCCAAAACGCCATGAGGTAGAATTAATGACCAGAACTTAACTGTTACATTGTTTTGAATGGCGATTGCAGCAGCGCCTCCGAGAATAAAGCCATTGAATATCAATACATAGCTTGTGCCGATATGAAGGGTGATTCCAAGGATAAATGCTAAGAAACCAACTTTAATGTTGTTTGTAAATATGCTTGAAGACTCGATAGCACTGTCCCAGCTATTGGTTCCGTTGTTAAGGTTTTTTACCCCATCAATAAGACCCTGAGGAATCAATACAGGCGCATTATCAGCTGTTATCATAATGAGGATAAAGCTAAAAATTGCCCCTAATAAAAACAATGCAGTAGAGGATGCAAGATAACCCCAGTATTTTTGAAGGAGCTCTGGAAAACCCTTTAAATAAAACTTGATTATTTTTTTGAAGTTGGACCCACTTGTAGAATAAATATATCCATGAGCGGAACAAACAAGTTTGTTTAAGTATTCGGTAGTTTCTGAGTCTCCAAAATATGTTTGGCAGTATGACAAGTGACCACATACTTTTTTGTACTCTGAGATAAAGCTTTCAAGCTCTGAGTTATCAAAAGATTTAAAGCTTTTCGACTTGAGTTTAAGAAGCTTATTCTCTAAATTTGTCCAAATTGTACTATTTTCTTTAATAAATTTTTCTTCTCTCATAGAAAACACCTTAATTTTGTTTTATAATAATCTTAATATATCAGAAATAATAAATGGTTACAACCTTTGATAGTAAAATTTTAGAAAGGAAAGATTCAATGAGAAAAATTCACAAAGTACTCACACCAGAAAATGTTTGTCTCGAATTTGAACTTGCTGGACTAGGATCGAGAATGATCGCATTTACAATTGACTCTATAATACAATTATCGGCAATTATGGTTATTGGCATCGTTATTATTCTTGGAGGATATACAATGCCTAAATTGAGTGAATTAAACTCTTATATCGTAGCTATTAGTATTGTTGCGATTTTTGTTATTTACTTTGGATATTTTATAGCCTTTGAAATGATTATGAATGGGCAGTCTCCAGGTAAAAAAATAGTTGGTCTTAAGGTTATAAGACAAACTGGTGAGTCGGTAACAATTTTTGACTCTATTTTGAGAAATTTATTTAGATTAGCAGACTTCTTACCATCATTTTATCTAGTTGGAGCACTTACAATAGCACTTAATGATAAATACAAAAGAGTAGGAGATATGGCATCTAATACAGTTGTTGTTAAGCTTAAAAAGCATGCTGGAATAAACTCAGTTGAGTCATTGGTGTCAAATCCTTCTTTACTTAAAAATGAGGATACATTTAATGTTTATAGGGTGAGCGAGAACGAATACAAAGTATTAAAAGAGTATATGGAAAGAAAAGGTGAATTGGGAGAAAGGACATATGTATTTACATATCATCTCAACAAGTACTTTTCAGAGAGATTTGATAAAAGGATGAAGTATAATAGCCCTTATGATTTTTTTGAGGACATATTAAGAATAAACAAAGACAGATAAGGATCTATATTATAAAAATGCAAGATATCATATTGACTCTTGCATTTTTTAATGCTAACATTTAATTATTAGGAGATTTCAAAAATTTCCTTGGTCAATTATTAGTGGTGATAAGTAGTGAAATCAATATTTTTGAAATCTCCAGTTGACCAGTTATTTTTTGGAATTAACTCGAATGACTATTAAATTGGATGGTGAATATATGTTTGTATCAGAATCATTAAAAATCAATAAATCAAATAACCTTGAAATAGGCGGCTGTGACGCTGTTGATTTGGTTAAAGAATATGGAACGCCTTTATATGTTATGGATGAAGGTTTGATAAGAAAAAATTGCCGTATCTACAAAAATGCCATGGACAAGTATTATAATGGTAATGGTATTGTTCTTTATGCAAGTAAAGCGTTCAGTTCTATGGCTATATACAAGATAGCTGATCAGGAAGGACTTGGGATTGATGTTGTGTCTGGAGGAGAGCTTTATACAGCATATAAGGCGGGATTTCCAATGGACAAGGTATATTTCCATGGAAACAACAAAATGCTTGGAGAAATAGAACTTGCTATTGATCTTAATATTAGAAGGTTTGTAGTTGACAATTATGAAGAGTTAAATAATATAAATGCGATTGCCAAACAAAAGAATAAGGTTATAAATATTTCATTCAGAATAAAGCCTGGAATTGATGCTCATACTCACGATTTTGTGCAGACTGGACAGATTGATTCTAAGTTCGGGGTTGCGCTTGAGAATGGGGAAGCTCTCGAAATTGTAAAGTATGCATCAGGTCTTAGCAATGTAAAAGTTGTAGGTGTTCATTGTCATATAGGCTCGCAGATTTTTGATCTTGCTCCGTTTGAGCTTGCTGCAAAGGTAATGCTTGAGTTTATAAGCAAAATAAAAGATGAGACTGGTATTGAAATCGAAGAGCTTAATTTAGGAGGAGGTTTTGGAATCAAGTATGTTCCAGAACATGATCCAATTGAATATGATCATTATATAGAGTCAGTATCAAAGGTTGTAAAAAGCATCTGCCAGGAAAGAAGTATAAAGTTACCATATGTTGTAATGGAGCCTGGAAGATCTATTGTTGCTTCAGCAGGAACAACTTTATATACAGTTGGAGCTGTGAAGCGCATAAAGGATGTTAGGACTTACGTTTCAGTAGATGGTGGAATGTGTGACAATCCTAGATATGCACTCTATGAGTCACCATATGATGCAATTGTAGCAAACAAACCTAACTCCGAAAAGGTTGAGAAGATTACCATCGCAGGAAAATGCTGTGAGTCAGGAGATATATTGATAAAGGATATAATGATGCCTGATATTAAAGCTGGAGATATAATTGCTGTTGCGGCAACAGGTGCTTACAATTATTCAATGTCAAGCAACTACAATAGAATTCCAAAGCCACCAGTTGTTCTTGTTAATGAGGGTAAATCAAGGCTTATTGTAAAAAGAGAAGATTTTGATGATATAATAAGAAATGATATTATTCCAGAAGATCTTTAGAAAAAATATAAGCTTCAATACTAATTGTGCTATAATTGGTATTGAAGCTTTTTTTGTTTTTTATTATAATTTATTTATGTATTAGAATTCATTGATAATATTGCATAGACAATTAACAATGCTTTTTTAACTATTATATGAGAGAGAAGGTACAAAGAATGAAAAAGAATGTTTTAACCACTTTGGCTGTTTTAGCTGTTACAATCTCAGTTCTGAATTTTGCATTTGCAGACAATTCAAATACTGCAGTAACAACAGCTGCTTATGATTCGAATACTACAGTAACAACAGCAACATATGATCCAAATACTGCAGTAACAACAGCTACATATGATTCAAATACTACAGTAACAGCAGCTACATATGATCCAAATACTGTAGTAACAACAGCAACACCTGAGGTTACTCCAATTCCTGTGCAGACACCAACTCCAGAGCAGACACCAAAGGTAGTCAAGCCAACACCTAAAGTGGGGACTATAAACAAATTTCCAATTACCATTGACGGAAAAAAGGTAGAGTGTTTAACTATTAACTACAATAATAACTTATATGCAGTCTTTACAGATTTATGTTTCTATTTTAACTGCGACTTTAAGACAGATAACAAAAATAGAACCATTAATATTTTAAAAGACAAAAAAGGAAGTCAAAAGGGTATTTGGAAAGGGTTTGTTATTCCAAAAACAAACACATCAATAAAGCTTGATAATGGTAGTTATTCTGTTAAGGTAGATAGTACTGATGCTTGTTTAGAACCAGTTAGTTATATGGGAAAGACTTTTGTTCCGCTCAGATATTTTGCTGAGATATTTGACAAGAAGGTTGAGTTTATAGCAGCAAAGAACAGAGTAGTTATATCAAATCAAAGCAATCCTGTCATTGGTACTGTAAATGGAAAACCTATATATCAAAGACAATTTGATTTCTACTACAATTTAAATGCTGAAAGTCTCAATGGTATAACAGATAAGAAACAGCTTGAAGAACAGAAGAAATCTTTAAAGTTGGATACATTTAATATAGTTGTACAAGATAATGTGATTAAACAACAGATTCCTAAAGAAATATTTGTATTAACTGATAAAGATTATGCACAAATAAATTCCCAAATTCAAGGTCTTGTTAGCAGTAACGGAGGAGTCTTCGAAGCAAGAAAAATATTTGCCAAAAAGAATATTTATTTAACACAGATTTTTGATTATTTTAAGAATACAGTCATAAACAACAAGTTTGCAGAAAAACTTTTGACAGACAATAAAAAGTTAGAGCAATACTACAACAAAAATAAAGCTGAGTTTGTTGAAAATGAAAAGGTTCGTGCGAAACATATTCTTTTTGCAACAAAAGATTTGCAAACTAATGAACCATATGATGAGAAGAAAATAGAAGAGATAAAAAAGAAGGCTGAAGAGGTTTTAAAGAGTGCTAAAGAAGGTGCGAATTTCGATGAGCTTATCAAAAAGAATAATGAAGACCTAGGCATGGAGGCAAATGGCTATACTTTCTCTAAGGGTGATATGGTAAAAGAATTTGAAGATAGTGCTTTTTCAATGAAGGTTGGGGAAATAAGCGATCTTGTCAAGACAGAATTTGGATACCATATTATAAAGCTTGAAGAGAAAATACCTGCAAAACAGCTTACATTTGAAGAATTCAAAGCTAAGTTTGAAATGAGCGATGAGTTGATATCTAGCTATTTAAACAAGTTGCTTGGAGAGTGGAAAGCGAATTCTAAGATTGTGAATAAAATGAAATAATATTTTGAATGAAAAAAGAGAGAGCCATTTATAAAATGCCCTCTCTTTTTTGTTTATCAGGGAATGCTTTTTAAATTAGCATGAACATCTTATAGATAAAGTTGATAATTACAGATGAAGGTACAAGAATGATATAGTCTAGAACGTGCGTCATTATTAGAATGATTACTATAATAAAACTATATCTTTTTATTAACTGATAAAAGTCAAATCTGTCTATGTTTGTAAGGTTTTCGAGTATTGATGAACCGTCTAAAGGTGGTATTGGGAGTATGTTAAATATAAAAAGAGTAACATTTATTCTAATTATAGTGGTTAATATTAGTATAAGGTTTTGACCAACTTGATCACCGAGAATAACAAATACATTAGTCACAGAAAGTATTTTTGTTATTAATGCAAAGACTACTGCGATAGCAAGATTTGCTAATGGTCCAGCTACTGAAACAAGAGTATCATCTCTCCTATAATTTTTAAAATTTCTTGGGTTGACTTGGACAGGCTTTGCCCAGCCAAATCCAGCAAATAAAATCATTATAAAACCTATTGGATCAAGATGTACTAGTGGAGAGAGCGTTAATCTTCCCTGCAATCTTGGTGTATCGTCGCCTAGTTTATCAGCTACAAATGCATGAGCAAATTCGTGGAATGCAAATGCAATAATAATAGCTGGCAGACTTAGAAGTATATCAGTAATACTAGTATTGAACATTAATCTTCTCCTTAAGTTATATTTTCAACATCCAAAATTAATTTATTATTAAATTTTAACAGTAGAAAATCGAATTGTCTATATATTTTATAATTATAATCATTCATTTATAAATCATTCATTATAATTGGTCATGCCTTAATTATTATCAAAAATATCAAAACTTATAATTTGAATTAGTGGCTTTTATATGCTAATATATAAAGAGCAAAAAGAACGGAGAGTGAAAAAATGAAGAAGGGTAAGATATTAAGTGGAATGAGACCTACAGGATCTCTTCATCTTGGAAATTATTTCGGAGCCTTAGAAAATTGGGTTAAACTTCAGAATGAGTATGATTGTTATTTTTTTATTGCTGATTGGCATGCGTTGACTACTGGATATGAAAATACATCAGGAATAAAAAGCTATATAGATGATCTAGTTGTTGATTTTATTAGTGCAGGTCTGGATCCAGAGAAATGTAACATATTTTTACAGTCGAGCATAAAAGAACATGCTGAGCTTCATTTGTTGTTTTCTATGAATACTCCGCTTTCATGGTTATTTAGATGTCCGACATATAAGGATCAACTTGCTCAGATGAATGACAAGAATATTACAACATATGGATTCTTAGGATATCCATGCTTGCAAGCAGCAGATATACTTATGTATAAGGCAAATTATGTGCCTGTTGGAGAGGATCAGCTACCACATCTTGAGCTTACAAGAGAAATTGCAAGAAGATTCAATTTCCTGTATGAAGGAGAGATTTTTCCTGAGCCACAGCCTTTGTTGACGAAAGCAAAAGTACTTCCTGGCTTAGATGGAAGAAAAATGAGCAAGAGTTATGGAAATACAATTGCACTTTCAGACAGTCCAGAGGATATTAAAAAGAAAGTATCAACTATGATAACTGACCCAGCCAGAATACGCAAGGATGATCCTGGACACCCAGATATTTGTACTGTTTTCGCATTCCACAAGGTATTTAATGAAGGTGAGGTTTGCGAGATAGAAGAAAACTGTAAGGGTGGAAAAATTGGTTGTGTTCAATGTAAAAAGAATCTTGCCAATAAGATGAATGAGTATATGTCTCCGATTTATGAAAGGAGACAGGAAATAATTAAAAAGCCTGAAATAATTAGAGAAATAGTGGAAAAAGGCAATGAAAATGCAAGAAAAGTTGCTAAGCAAACGATGGAAGATGTTAGGAAGGCAATGAAGATAGACTGGGAATAGAGGCAAAATTAGACACAAATTAGAAATTGGGGTTGAAATTTTGTGGAGAGTGCATTAACAAATGCCTGTACAATTAAAATACAGAACTTTGAAGGACCTTTTGATCTGCTCTTTCATCTCATTGAAAAGAACCAGATGAACATTTATGATATTCGTATAAATGAAATTACGGATCAGTATATGGAGTATCTGTTTGCTATGAAAGAGCTTGATCTTGAAATTGCTAGTGAGTTTCTTGTTACAGCAGCAACTCTTCTGCACATTAAGTCCAAGCTGCTTTTGCCAGACAAGAAGGAAAAGAATGCTGAAGAGGTGGATCCAAGAGAAGAGCTTGTTTTAAAGCTTATTGAGTATAAAAAATACAAGGATTTTTCACTAGAGCTACGTCTCAAGGAAGATCATTGGGCTAAGCTTTATTATAAGTTGCCTGAGGTCATGGAGTTTGAACCTGAAGAAGAACTTCTTGAGCTGTCACCATCAGAGATAAGAAGAGTATATATAGCGCTGCTTGAGAAAAATAGAAAGAAAATGAATAATACCGTTGCAAAAATGGCAACCATTATCCAGCATGAAAAGGTTTCATTGAAGGGAAAAATGAGAGAAGTGCTATTGGTATTGTTTAAAAGGACATATGTTGCTTTTGCAGATATTTTTCTCAATAAGGGCAAATCTAGAACTGAAATAGTTACAGGTTTTCTTGCTATACTTGAGCTTTCAAAGATTAAAAAGGTAAAGCTTGAGCAGCAAAAGCAATTTGATGACATAATAATTCACCGTTGTGAGGGTCAAAGCCTGGAGTTGGATGATGATAAAATCGCTGCGCAAAGATAAATTATAAGGCACTAAGGAGGATTTATGGAAGTAAAGGAAGCTGAAGCAATCATAGAGGGATTGCTTTTTGCGGCAGGTGATCCCCTTTCGCTTGAAAGAATATCTGAGATTCTCGATTTAGATAAAAAGGCTGTAAAGCTGATTTTGAACAATATGGTACTTAATTTCCAGAACTCAAAACGTGGAATCATGATGAGAGAGCTAAATGGAAAGTATCAGTTTTGCACAAGGTTTGAACATAATGAATATATAAAGAAGCTTTTTGAGCCAAGACATAAGCAGGGGTTATCTGCTGCAGCATTTGAAACTCTTGCCATCATTGCATACAATCAACCTCTTACAAGAACAAAGGTTGAGCAGGTTAGAGGTGTGAATTCAGATAGTGCAGTCTCGAAGCTGGTAGACAAAGGACTTATTAGGGAAGCGGGCAGGTTGGATGCACCTGGAAAGCCAGTTTTGTATGAAACAACAGAAGAGTTCTTGAGAAGCTTTGGATTTAGGTCATTGTCTGATCTGCCAAGACTTGAAATGAATGAAGTTCCAAATAATGATGAAAGCAAAGAAGAGAATAAAGAAAAAAATGTCGAAGAAAATATCGAAGAAAATATCGAAGAAAATATGTAGGCGTAATAAAAATTAAATTAAAGGGAAAAATAGCTAAATGAGGTGAAGTATGCTTTATTTAGTTTTTTTTATTATTCTCATTTGTTTAATATTGATGCTTTTTATACAATTGAACATTGAAATAGAATATATCAGGAATGGATGGAATGAAGTTGCATCAATTAAAATTTCTGTTTTGGGTAATCTGATAAAGTATAAATATGAGATTCCATTCGATAACATAAATAAGGATGGTTTTAAATCTAAAAGAGATAAAAAAAGTAAAAATAAAAAAGAACAAATCAATAAAACTAAAGTAAGGGAAGAAGGAAAAGAAAAAGATGCAAAAGATAATGGAGGGTTTTCTGGTATATTAGACAGGATAGAATACTTTAGAGATAAATATGATAAGCTGAATTATTTAATAAACAATTCATTGATTCATTTAAAATCAAAATTGAAGCTTGATTTGTTCAAGGTCAACATGGTCATAGGAACTGGTGATGCATGCTGGACAGGAGTCTTGAGCGGCTTTACATGGGCATTTGTAGGATTTATAACAGCACATTTGTCAAACACATTTGGGGTTAACGAAAAGATCGTTGATATAAAAAGCGATTTTTCAAAACCAGTTTTTAATGTTAATATCCTTTGTATATTTAATGTAAGGTTTGGGTATGTTATTATCGCAACTATTTTTGTACTATTTAAAACTATTGGGAGGCGGTGGTTCAAGTGTCGGAACATCCTATACAGGGTCTTATGACTACTGCTATGAAAAGCATTAAGGACATGGTTGATGTTAACACGATTGTTGGAGATGCTGTTCAAGCACCTGACGGAACTGTTATTATACCTATTTCGAGAGTAAGCTTCGGGTTTGCTGCAGGAGGTGGGGAATACAATAATTGCTGTGGTGTTGAAACAGTTAAGGATGATGAGGAAGAAAACGATGTTAAAGAAGGGGGAAACCCTTACCCTTTTGCGGGTGGAAGCGGGGCTGGAGTAAGTATAAATCCAGTAGGTTTTATGGTTGTAGGGCAGAACCAGATAAAACTCCTTCCTGTTGATGTTAACACCTCAGTGGATAAAGTCCTTGATATTATACCTAACCTGATTAATCAAGCCAATGAGGCTATTAAGAAAAAGATTGAAGACAAAAAAGAGTCAAAAAAGGAAGCAAAAAAGGACTCTAAAAGCGACACAAGAAATGATTCAGATAGTAATGACAAAAATAATGACAAAAATAATGACAAAAATAATGACAAAAATAATGACAAAAATAATGACAAAAGCGAACAAAAGATGGGCTTTAATAAAGTAACTGTTGTAACAGCAGAAAAAGAAGATTAACATGGTAGGATTATTTTCTGAGAGTTGACTTGTATTATGAGAGTAAGTCTAGAACTTTCAGAAAATAATTGTACTATTAATTATATGCCAAAGTTAGTCGATGCTTTCTTTTTCTAATTTGGTCAGTGAAGCATATACAAGGTCATAAGAATGATCAATCATCCATAAAATTTCGTGTTCTGGAACGCTGCCATCTATTTGAATGGTATTCCAGTGTTGCTTATTTAAATGATAACCAGGAGCAATAGCTGTATATTGCTGTCTTAGACTCTGTGAAACAAAAGGGTCACATTTTAAGGATAAGACCAACTTGTCAGATCTCATTGAAATAAGAGCAAACATTTTTGAACCAATCTTTATCGTAGTAGGCTCGGGGCCAAATGGAAAATCTTCAAACGCCCCTTTTTTGGAAAGACAGTACTTTAAAACATCCATAAATTAAAAAACCTCACAACATATAATCTAAAATTTTCCTAAGTGTAATCAATAGAATAATGATAACATAATTTTAATCTTTATGTCTAGAAAATTACTCTAAGTCTGTAAGTACGTAAGTCATATTAAGCAACGCAGATTTTGTAAAATTCCCTTTTATGTTAGTTCCTCAAAGTGGCTAGCTTTTTTACGGTAAATATTTACTTCAAAGAAAAGTCTTCTTTTTTCAGTTCCCTTACAAAACTTCTCCATTTTTGGGTCTGACCATATCATTTCTAAAATTGGTATAAAATCAGTTGCTACTAAAGGGCTATTACCTTCGTCGTCGCTAATACTATTACTTATAAAATGAAAAGCAAATGCGTAACTTCTTTCATCCTTAATTGATACAATTTTTTGAACCAAGTTTAAGTATTCCGTACAATAACTATGAGATAAAGATCGTTCATATATGTTTCCTGCAGCACATGAAAGATTTCTTCTTAATATAATACCGAATTTCTTTTTGTAAAAACATTCCTGCTCCTCCATCGTATTATATATTTGTGTAAGACTTGTGTTTTCCCCATTAATAATACAGGTAAAATACCCTCTTAGAAAGAAGTCAATAAATGACCTGTTATTCGATTCTAACGCATGTTCAATAGCTTGCCCATTATTATTAATATACTCTTTTAAATCATTTATTTGCTTGTCAAGAGAATCTTTCTCAATAAGGTAGTAATATTTAGTGCCCAACTTATAGCCAAGTATATAATTTACTTCATCAATATCTACTAAAAAGAAAGGCTTTATATCTCTTTTGAATTTTTTTAAATCTTTTGCTTCTTCAACCGATTTGCTTATTATTATATCTAAATTATACAAAAGCCTATTTCTATGTATTACATGTATATATTTGCTTAAAATTGTATATTCGTCTGATGTTTTTGCATTGTAATAATACAAAAAGTAAAGTAATCCAAAAGTCTCACTTGCACTCAAATCTGTGTTTTCTGCTTTTAATAACAAGTAACATATTTCTTTCTTAAATTCTATAGAAGCTTTGTGAGAACAAAATAGTGCATAATGAAAGTCATGTTGCTTCATTAAAAATAAAAAAAGCATACGATATGCATCGGTTTTGTTATTTTTATCCAAACAAAGTAAAAAACATGGAATTAACTCATTTCTGTACTCTGTAAGTTTGCATAGTTGCCCATAAATTCCAATATAATTATTATTTCCTTTATCTAATAAAAACAGAACCATTTTAAAAGCCCAGTAGATACTTGTATATAATTCGTAATAATCTTCTAAATGCTGCAAAGACAAAACATCATCATTTTCTTTTAGCCATCGCAACAGACCTTTATCTCTAATTATATTTAATACATTCTGTGGACTTATATTAGTCAATTCAATTGATGAATAAACTATACTTCCTTTGTCTAGAGTTTTATCAACAATAGATACTATGTTCTTTCTAATTAAATCAAATTGTGATGGTTCCTGCTCTTTTAATTTATAATCAATATATTGGGTAAGAGCTATAATAAAATCTAAATATGTTGCTACATAAGGAATTACTTCATCAGTACTAAATTTTCCAATTATGTGAGCGTGTAAAGGATTGTTTAAAGGTTGATAATAGAAGTTTTCACCTGATTGCCTACAAAGATCATTAATATCCATTGCACATATCTTTTTATTATATAATGATATGATTTTTTCTCCTAAAGAATTACTTTCATTAATTAATGTTAAATTAAAGGTATAATTAATGAAATGGTTTTCATTATTTAAACGTATACAGTATTTTTGAATAATATTCATGTTATTATTTAAAATGTAGCTATCTTGGTCATTAAGAGTAACTAACCAATAAATGTAATCATATTTTGTGAGTTCTTCAATTTTATACAATGTTAAACTAAACAACTTTCGAGAATAAATAAATAGTTTCTGGAAATTATCAATGATAAACACTATTCTATAATTATCATTTTGTATTATCAATGATAAATTTTCTAGTTTTATATTAAAACAATCATTAATTTTATTAAGTAGAAAAGCATCAAGTGAGCTGTTATCATTCAATCCTGCATCTATAAGTTCTCCGCATTCAAGTGGAATAGCAAAGATTCTATTATTTCTTTCCCCTTCAACTTGTTTTAAATACTCCCTCAAAAAATGCGTTTTACCAGAACCAGGTTCTCCAGTTACAACAGCAAGTTTATTATATCTACTTTTTAATACATTTGCGAATTCATTTCTTAATTCTTTGTTCCATTTAACACTGTGAGCAATCTCATAAACAAGTTTATAGACTACATCATAATTAACCACTCCAGAAATTTTCCTAATAACGTTTGTAACTTTATTAAATAAAGCAGTACCTTCTTGTAGAATCGATTTTGCATTTTGCAGTGAAGATATAACTTCTTGTTTCCATGTTTGTGAATCAAATCTGCTATTTAATTTATAAATATTATCATCATGGTAGCTTAAAATATTGGTATTTGTATATAAGTGAATTCTATTATCAATATAATTTCTAAGCCAAGCAAAATAGTATTCATTATCCTCATTAGAAAACGAATATAGGATATTCTTCGAAGGACTCTCTAATGCTGTAACCCTAATTGTTAGGTCGCTTAGATGTTCTTCTATATCCTTAATCTTAGCGATTAAATCATTTATTTTTTCTCCGTTATAGTAATTTTTTAAATAAATGGTATTCATAACCTCTTCGTCATAATACTTCATAAAAATTGTGAATATTGCTACAATATCAGAAGCCTGTGCATTCCATTCGGCAAACCGTTTATACTTGCTGACAGAATTATTAAAAGCTTGTTCTAGTTCATCAGGGGTATAATTAGTTAGTATTTCTAAATCTATTTTAAGAATTGCCTCTATTTGAGAAATTATTTTTAGTTGTGTATCTTGATCTAATTTTAAACGAGTTTTTTCCCAAGCGTGTTCAAACACCTTTTTCTGTTCTAAGGAAATTTTATCCCAAATACCTTTCTTATCTGCAAAAATGTTACCTATTTTAAAAGCTCTGTTTAGTAATCCAACTGCAACGGCTCCTATTTTTAGTCCTAGAGCAAAATTGGGCGAAACGAAAAGCAATCCTATTGACAAAATAAGCTTTGTTCCATCTTGGATATTATCCCATGTTTTTTCTTGTATCATTTTTTGCCTCCTGTAAGGTTAACAATATGAATGATCTATTGAAATATATCTGCATTTATTAAAAAACCCCATACCTTCAAGCAGTATGAAAATGGAGCTAACGAATTGAGGATACATATAAAAATTTGTTAAATAATGTTAGGATTATTATATCATTCAAAACTAATACATACAACTTATACTAAATTTTAAGGTAAGGTATAAATGGGGTTATTGATATGTTTTACTTCACTTATATTAATACACCCATGTAAGTGGATATAAGTTAACATTTAAGTGATGATTTTTGGTAGTAATAATTCAACAATCCCTATATTAATAATTTGGAAATCTACACAAAAATCATGCTATAATAATTAAGGTAAAATTATTTGTTTTGCAATGAACATTTTTCATTTGTTTTTATATTGCACAATAAATTCATTACTTGATATATAACTTTATTTAAAAAAATAGATAAAAATATAGGTGAAAAAATGGCTGAAATAAGATTACAAAAATACCTCGCTGATTCAGGGATTGCTTCAAGAAGAAAGGCCGAAGAACTAATAAAAAGTGGGGTCGTTTCTGTTAATGGCAAGGTTGTCACGGAAATGGGTTTTAAAGTAACTGAAAAAGATGTTGTTGAGGTAACAGGCAGGAGAGCATCTATTGAGAGCGATAAGGTGTATATAATGCTTAATAAACCTGTAGGTTATGTTTCTACTGTAAAGGACCAATTTGGAAGACCAAGTGTAATAGATTTGGTTAAGGATGTAAGGGCTAGAGTTTATCCTGTTGGAAGGCTTGATTATGATACATCAGGACTAATATTGCTTACAAATGATGGAGATTTTACATATAAACTTACCCATCCGAAGCATGAGATTGACAAGACATACAGAGCATTGATAAAGGGCATTCCAAGTCAAGAGGAAGTTATGATGTTTGAAAAAGGGTTAAGAATTGAAGACTTTATTACTGCACCTGCATCATTTAAAATAATAAAAACAACAAATAACAATTCCACTGTTGAGATTACCATTCATGAGGGAAAAAATAGACAGGTAAGAAAAATGTGTGATGAGATAAATCATCCTGTTATTGAACTAGAAAGAATTTCCATAGGACGATTAGAATTAGGAGATTTGAAGGAAGGCATGTGGAGGTTTCTTAGTGAGGATGAGGTTTGTATGCTTAGGGGATAGTTGCCCTTAAGTTTTATTGGAGGAATATCATTTGTAATGGGAAATAATTAGGCTATGCTATAGGTTAAGGTTATAATGTTTATGTGAGCATATACCAAAATATTGAAAATATGGCATGCGTTAATTAAATTACAAATGGAGTGATGAGTTTGTTTAAGTGTAGAAGGTTTATTGGATTGATCGTTTTGATTATTTTGTTATCGGGCTGTAATGATGTTGCGGTTGTTGATTTTGGACCCAAAAAGGATGTTGTATCATATGTAAATGAGGTTTATGAGATGAACGGGTCCTACAGAATGAGCATTGATTGTGATTTTAGCAGCATTGAAATTTATAGTTGGGACAAGAACGAAATGAAGCTTGAGATTGCAAAAAGGATAAGAGGAATAGGCGATAGCTCTTATTTGGAGAAAATGCTCAAAGACTTTAAAATCGACACCCAAAACAAAAATGGAGTAGTTTCTTTTACATCAAGATATAATGGAAATATAAAGAGTGTTTCTGATAAAAGCTTGGATTTAAAAGTGCATTTGCCAAGGGGCATAAGAACATTAGATATTAAGTCAGGTTTGGGAAAAGTTAAAATACTTGATGATTTAAAATGTGATCTTACAATGGGCGTAAGTATGGTTGATACTGAGATAAATAGTTTTTCAGGTAAACTGAAATATACTGCTGAAATGGGGAATATAAAAATTGGTGAAGGGAAAATTGAGGGCGATTCAAATATTAAAATCAATCAGGGTAATATAAATATTAAAGCAGAGCTTTTTGAGAAAGGTTTCTCGAGCTTTGAAACCGAAATTGGAAATATTGAAATGTTAACCCCTGAGAATACCCAAATTAGTTTTGAAAATTTAGGAACTGTTGATGTTAATGAGTTCGAGGAAAAAGAATATCCAGCTAAGTTGAAACTGAGCACAGATATGGGGAAGATATCTATAAAGAAGTATATTGAAGTGGATGATATCTGAGCTTTTTTGTTAAAATGGAGGTAGTAAGTGCGCTCTTTTATTGGAATTGGATTTGATAGGCAATTGTGGCTTGGTCTTGGAGGAGATATTGAAAAGCTACTTTCCATAACAAAGGAATTGGATGAAAGATTATTAAGAATTGGGATTCAAAAAGAAAAAAGAAAGTTTACACCACATATAACAATTGGTCAGGATATAGTATTTGAAAAAGAGTTTTCTCAAATAAAGCAAAGCTACGAGAATATGCAATTCAGCTCAATAAGTGTGGACTGCATTACGCTATACAAGAGTGAGCAACTAGGAAATAAGAGGGTATATACTCCATACTTTGAAGCATCACTTCAAAAGGAAACATAGAATAGAAAAATGGTTTTAAGGGGATGGGTTTGTGAAAAAAGTTATTTTATTATTGCTTTTATTTGTATTTGTATTTGTATTTTCAGTCACAGCTTATGCAGGTGATGAGCCTGAGTCTTTTTTGTCCGATGATGATATAAAGATGTTTACTGCAACAATTATGAATGTGACAGACGAGACCACTGATATTAAGATTATTCGAAAAATAAAAGGTGATGTTCCACAGATCCCAAAACGCTAAAATTCTTAAACCACCTTACAAATATTAGCATGAATATGCAAGGGAAAAGCGTTTATGAGCGCATTGAGCAGTTTGTTAATGATGGCAGCTATGAAGCAGCAGAGAAAAGAAGACAAGATGATCTGCAAATTGAAGCATCGTTGAAAGATACTCCAGTAGCTCAAAAAAGTATTACAACAAATACTGCTATAAGCACAAGTGCGGTTGGAACTAATACTCAAAGCGGTGAAAAAAATGATTACAAAGTGTTTCTATATTTGGCGGTTGGAATAATTGTATTGTTAGTTTTTAAAATGTTTTTATTAAGGGTTTTAAGAAAATTTAAAATAAGTACATGAAATGCTCCAATGTCTGTAAATAGACAGTGAAAGGAAAAATACATTGAGTTCTAAAGTATCGTTTATAAATATAATATGTTAATCATTAGAAAAAAATTTTATTTTTTTGAAGGAAAACGAAAGTTTCTGTAGAATATATATAAAGGACTTGTTTTTTTAACTTATCCAAATTCTATTGTCACGATAATTCAAATCATTCTAAATCACTCCTTATGTCTCTTTTATATTAAATACATTATTAATTTTACATTTAGCATTAGATAAATGTAAAAGATTAATTGTATTTAATTTTAAAATAACCATATATAAAAATTATTATTCAAGCGAGGGATGCATATGTCCAGGTTGAATCTAATAATTGCTGATCCCGATGAGACTTATCTAAATGGTGTTATAAACTATATAACCGAAAAATATCAGGGAAGATTTAAAATACAAAGTTTCTCTGATAAAAAAAGCTTTCAAACATTTGTTGAGAATTGTTTGGATAAGCTTGATATCGTATTGGTTTCACCGAATATGTTTTATGATGGGTTAAAAGCAAAAAAGATTACACTATTAGCATTGTTGTCTTCTGGTAGGATTCAAGACGAGTATTCTGGTATGGAGGCTGTATTCAAGTATCAGCTTGGAGATAATCTTGTGAAAAATATTCTTAACCTTTATTCTGACAGGAGTACAGAAATCATCGTCAATAAAGGAAACATGGATACAAGAATTGTTGCAGTATTCTCATGCTGTGGAAGCGGAAAAACTTCTATAGCATATGGATGCTCTGCTAAAAGCAGCCTTATGGGGCTTAAAACATTTTATCTTAATTTGGAAGAATCCTCATCAACAGCTCTTTTCTTTGAAAATAATGTGCAATACAACCTATCACATATTTTTTATTATTTAAAGTCTAAAAATAAAAGCCTTGCATTGAAAATTGAAGGGATTCGAATGGTAGATACCTTAAGTGGTATAGATTATTTTGCTTCGCCGAAAAGCCAACTTGAGCTTTTTGATGTTGACCCTTCAGAGTATAGATATTTACTTAGTGAAATGAGAGCTATGAATTATTATAAAAACATTTATATTGATCTACCAAGCTTTCTAGATAAGAGGATAATCGCTGTTTTAGATGAAGTGGATGAGATTTATTTCGTTTTAACACCTGATTATATTACCAAAATTAAACTTGAAAATACATTGAATGAATTTGCAGTAATATCAAGAAATGAAAATATTGAATTGCTATCAAAGACTGTTTTTATTATGAATAAGGTAACACAAGAAAGTGAAATTGATCTTGATGTTCTAAATAAATATGGAGCAACTGTTGCTTACAGTCTGCCATTTGTTGAGGAATTATACATTAGACAGAATGACAAAATTATTATTAACCTTAACAATAGGTTTGGTCAAAAGATAGACGAGCTTGTGAAAAGAGGTGAAAACCTTTGAACTTTGAAGAAAAACAAGACTTGATACGGGAACTTAAGGAAGCCGCCCTAAAAAAGTTGAATTATTCAAACATGGAGCTCTCGGACGAGCAGATTGAAAACAGTATTGAAGATATAGTTTTTGAAAAATCTGAACAATTCTATTTGACACCAGTTGAAAAGCGTGAGATCGTTGAGAATATTTTTAATTCAATAAGAAGGCTCGACGTTCTTCAACCATTGATTGAAGACAAATCAATAACAGAAATCATGGTTAATGGACCTGAGGATATATTTATTGAGCGTGAAGGAAAAGTTACGAAATGTGAAATGCAGTTTGAGTCTAGAGAAAAGCTTGAAAACATAATAAGGAATATTGTTTCAGCAGTGGACCGGACAGTTAATGAATCAGTTCCTATCGTTGACGCCAGGCTTAAAGACGGGTCTAGAATTAACATAGTTTTGTATCCAATAGCTTTGAACGGTCCGATTATGACGATACGTAAGTTTCCAGAGACTCCAATGACTATACGCCAACTAATTAATTATGGCTCATTAACTGAGGAAACAGCAGAATTGCTTGAGAGGATGGTAAAGGCTAAATACAATATATTCATTTCTGGAGGTACTGGATCTGGAAAGACAACATTTTTGAATGCTTTATCAAACTTCATACCAAAGGATGAGAGAATTGTTACCATTGAAGATTCGGCAGAGCTTCAAATAAAGGGTGTTCAGAATATTGTGCGGATGGAGACTAGAAATGCCAATACCGAAGGAAAGGGCGCAATATCGATAAGAGATCTTATTAAGACGTCATTAAGAATGAGACCAGAAAGAATCATCGTTGGAGAGGTAAGAGGTGCGGAAGCTTTAGATATGCTTCAGGCAATGAATACTGGACATGACGGTTCTTTGTCTACAGGGCATGCAAACTCTGCACAGGATATGCTTAGCAGGCTTGAAACAATGGTTTTAACTGGAGCTGAGATACCGCTTGAGGCTATAAGAAAGCAAATAGCATCGGCTATTGATATTATTATTCATCTTTCGAGACTTAGGGATAAAACAAGAAGAACAATGGAGATTTCAGAGGTTGTAGGATTTAAGAATGGCGAAATAATTCTAAACCCTATATATTCATTTTGTGAAGAAGGAGAGACAGAGCAAGCATATATAAAGGGTGGGCTAAAAAGAACCGAGAACAAAATGGTGGGGATAGACAAGTTAAAACTCGCTGGCTTATCCTCTGAGGTATAGCGTATGGATATTAAAAAAAACAAGGAAATAGAAGAATTACAAAATACAAATCAAGGGCCAGTAGATTATGGTGTGTATAAAATGGCAAAGAAAGAAAAGCTGTTTTATATAACTGTTGCTGCATTGGCTTTGTTTGTGCTAGGGTTTATTTTTTATCACAATATTATTGTATCGCTCATCATAACACCATTTTCATTATTTTATCCAAAGATTAGGACAAAGGAAATAATAAATAATCGTCAAAATGCATTAAACCTTCAATTTAAGGATTTGCTGTATTCAATATCTTCATCGCTTGCATCAGGAAAGGCACTTGAGACAGCATTTAAGGAAGCTGCAAAGGAGCTTTCTATAATTTATCCGAATGAAGAGACCTTTATTATAAAGGAAGTTCAGTACATGTCAAGAAGACTGGAAATGAATGAGCAGATAGAAAATCTATTGCAGGATTTTGCTGTAAGATCTCATCTTGATGATGTACATAGCTTTTCGAATGTTCTTCAGATGTGCAATAAACGAGGTGGAAATGTTATTGAGATAATAAGGAATACATCAAATGTTATCAATGACAAAATTGAGGTTAAACAGGAAATTACAACTGTTCTATCACAAAAGAAATTTGAACAAAAGGTTTTAAGTATAATGCCGATAGCGCTTATTGTATTTTTATCATTAAGTCAGAAGGATTATATGGAGCCAGTCTTTACAACAGCAATTGGACGAGTGATTATGACAGTTGCAATTATTTTTATTGTAGTGGGTTATTTGATTACAAGAAAAATTATGGACATCAAAATATAGAATTATGTTGGAGGGTCGCCATGATAGCTCTGTTTATAATAGTACTTGTATTGACGATATTGCTTTTTGTTATTTCAAGAAATCGTTATAACGAATATATTGATCCGCTTGATGAAAATGAGTATAAGCTAAAGAAGTTTATGCATATGGGTTTTTTTGTAATGGAAAAAATTCAATACAAGTATCAGAGTGGATATGACAGAAACTTACTAAACAAAACAGCAGAGTTAAATGGTGGTGTTTATGCACACTACTATCTCAGAGTGCATTGGGCGAACAAAGTGACATTTCTTATTTTAATATTATTATTTGTTTTGATGATTAATGCATCAATGGTAACTCCTGATATTGAGTTTGTAGTGTTTTCATTTATTGTTCTTTTTATTGTCGCATATGCTCTTGATAAGGATCTTGACAACAGAATAAAAAGAAGACGATTGTCTATTCAAATTGATTTTCCAGATTTTTTGAACACTCTCACACTTCTTATAAATGCAGGAATGACAGTTTCAAACGCATGGACAACAATTGTACAGGATTCAAACAAAGATACTCCTTTGTACGTGGAGCTTAAAAATGTTATGACAGATATCACAAATGGTAAGTCTGAAATAGCTGGGTATGAGGAGTTCGCGAAGCGGTGCCGTATACCTGAGGTCACTAAATTTATATCTGTTATAACCCAAAACCTTAAAAAAGGAAATGCCGAGTTAGTGGAAATATTGAAGTATCAATCAAAAGAGTGTTGGGAAATGAGAAAGCACGCAGCAAAGCGTATCGGAGAGGAAGCATCCACAAAGGTTTTGTTTCCAATGATGCTGATGTTTTTTGCTGTTGTACTTATAGTTGTAACTCCAGCTATTGTCGGGCTTATGGGTAGTGTATAGGATTTTTATGAAAGGAGAATTTTTAGTTACAAAAGATACAAGGAAAGTACCAAGCAGTTCTAGATGTGAAGGGAGGTGAAATGATAATGTCTGCTATCAAAAGTTTCTTAAAGGAAGAGGATGGACTCGGGACAGTAGAAATAGTTATTATAATCGCAGTTTTAGTTGGGTTGGCAATTATCTTCAGGAAGGCTATTTTCAGTTTTCTGAATCAAATATTGGCTAGTATTTTTGGATCAGCACCTGAAGCTATGGGTAAACCAGGTGCTAATGATATGCCTAGTTTGACTATACCATCGCCATCTCCATAAAATTATTTGATGAGGATATTAGGGATTATGTTGTCTATAAATATAGGCCATATCATTAAGTATTATTACATTATAGACACCATAATTCCTTACAACACATACAAAATAAGCTTTTTAAAGCAGGTGATTAATATTGAAGAACAATTTTTTTCATTCACATAAAAGGGGAAGCATGACGGTTGAAGCTTCAATAATAGTGCCTACTATGATTATTTCCCTGATTCTTGTGATATATATATGTTTGTTTTTATATCAGCAAACTTACCTGCAATCTGTTGCGAATAGTGCTGCAGAACGCGGTGCATCAACGTGGAATAATATGTCTAAGGACATGTATATAGAGTATATTGATAAAAATGAAATAGAAAACACATCTCTTTATTGGAGACTTCCAGAGGCTTTTTCAAGTGATGACAAAAAGAAGAAACTTGAAAGAGTGACAGGCTTTGTGGAAAGCAATGTTTCAAAATATTCATTGTTTGATAAGAAAAATGGTGCAATGAACTCTGAGTATAATTATAGAAATTTATCGGTTGACTGTAGTATAAGTGATTATATTATTTATAAAAAGCTTGAAGTAAAGGTGAGTGAGGAATATAAAATTCCATTTAAGAATTTGCTTGGAGCTTTTGGTTTAAATGGAAGCATAACATTATCTGCAAAGTCAGAAGCTGTCATTGATGATCCTGTGGAGTTTGTCAGGAATACTGACTTTGTAATTGATTCAATAAGAGAGATTGACGATAAAACTGGCGGTAAGCTAGAGGGTGTATTAGATAAGGTGACTGGTTCGTTTAGTAAGCTTTCAAACAAGCTAAAGGATTTTCTGAAGGAGTAAATTAAATACATTAAAGGAGAAAAAAGATGAGGCTTCTTAAAAAGACTAAAGGTGCTATATCTATTTTTTTATGCATAATACTTTTAGCAATGATTGCTTTATCAGGTGCGCTTGTTGATGGAGCTAGGATGAGGGTTGCTGAGACTGAGTCAAAGAGTGCTGTTGATAGTGCTGCCGTTTCACAGCTAACTTACTATGATAATGTTTTAAAACAGCTTTACGGTCTGTTTGCATTGTCAGAAAGTGATGCAGGCATATTAAATGAATCCTTTGATAAGATGCTTAATGAGACTCTGCTTTCAAGCGAAATTATCAAAGACAAGGAAGGCTTTGATAGATACTACCAAGAGATCATGAAATTTATTAAAAGTGATAAGCCAGAGTCTTTGAATTTTTTTGATTACAAAACAGAGGATATTAAGGTTGACCCAGTATATAACCTTTCAGAAAAAACAGTATTCAAGCAACAAATCCTTGAATTTATGAAATATAGAGCACCGAAGGAAATTGCAGAACAAGTCGTTGACAAAATTATGGCATTTAAGGATATTGGCGAACAGACTAAAATACTTGATAAAAAGCTTGATGTTGATGAGAAGCTAAGTAAAGCAAGTGAAAAACAAGGCACTTTGTCTGATAAAGCATATGACATAAATTCGTTGGCAAAGAATAATGATATTCCTTCAAGGTTAAATAACTTGTCTACAAAAATTAACGAAAAACTTAATAAGGAAAATCAAAAATATAACCTTGAGAAAGAGTATTCAAAGCTGACTCCGCCTCAAAACACATCAACTGAGGATGAAGTCTCTAAAAAAGCTTATGAGCAGAGTTTGAAGGAATATAATAGCCGAAAGGAATCGCTAGAGAAGGATTTGGAGAAGGTAGGAAAAGAAATTACGGATATAAGTAAAGAAGCTGATGATATAAAAAGCAATCTTGTATCGCATTTAGATAATGACATCGTTGGAAACAGTGCTTTTTCTGAAGCGAAGACTGCAATAACTGAAATTAAGACAAAGTCTAAAGAAGCTGCAAGCGCAGCAAATGAGCTTTCAAACAATTTATCAGAAGATACAAGTGATTTTGCACAGTCAATACGTACAGATATCAATAGTAAGAAACAAAGTATTGATGAGAGCATTCTAGATGAGAGGGAAGAGGAAATACAAAAATGCCAGGGCGAATATAAAGGAGTCAGAGATATTATTGCAGGTGTTGACTATAGTGGATTGAGTCTAGATTCATCTGGAAATGTTCCTTCTGATATTCAAAAGAAAATACGTGAAAAGCTAAAAATAGACGAAATTGAGTCGAAACTTAAAAAAGTGTCTAGGGTCAATTATTATATAAAAAAGAATAATGAGGAAGCTACTAAAGAAATTGATCCAAGAGACTCAATTAAACAAATGAAAAAGAGCATGGACGAAGCTGCTGAAAAGCAGCTTGAAGAAATCAAAAAAAGTGATGCCTCTCAAAAAGATGAGTTTCCAAAAGAAGGTCTTCCTTCGCAAGGAGATACAGTAGATAATATCAAAGAATTGAAAGAGACAATAAATAATGATCTTTTGATGCTTGAGGAGCTTGAGCAAACTTACTCTGAAGAAAATAATAAAGGTGATAATTTTAATTCAGAATATGTTGGAGATGATAACTTTGCTGAGAACGCCGACTTCAAGAAAAATGGTATAGCTTCAGCTAAAAAAGCTTTTTCCATGATGAGTGGGATTTCAGACATGATTTCTTCTGGTCTTACAAACATGAGAGATGAGCTTTACATAAATGAATATGCAATGGGAATGTTTAAAAACTCAATAACCAGTAAACTAGACTCAAAAGGACAAATTCAATATGACCTTACAGGATACAGAATGGAAACCAGAAACACAACCTTTTTTGACAAAGCTGAAGTTGAGTATATTTTACATGGTAGTGCTTCACAACAAACCAATGTTTTATGGATAAAAGGTCAGATTCTTTTATTAAGATGGGTTTTGAATACAATATCAATTTACTGTGATCCAACAAAAACGGCGTTTGCACTTGAGATTGCTACAGCAATTTCGGGTTGGACCGTTTTTGGAGTTCCAGTTGTTCAAACACTAATACTTTTCGCATGGTCCTTTGCTGAGTCGATGATAGATGTGTTCATGATAATGGAAGGGCAGGATATACCAATATTTAAAATGAAAACTGATTGGGTTATTGACACAACTGGGAAGGGAGCTACAGAGCTTGCAAAAAATATGATCATGTCTATAAAGGACGAGGCTATACAGAAGGCTAAAATCAAGGCTAAGGAAGCGGCTTTAAATGCAGTTGATGTAGCATCTGACAAGGTTGCAGACTCCATTCAAAAGGGAATATCAACTGAGATAGATACTGTAACAACCAATATAACAAATTCTATAATGAAGTCAATCAATCAGAAAGTTGATAGCACTGTGGATGCAGTTTTTAAGCCTTATGAAGATGCTATATACACTGAGATAGGAAAGGTTGAAGTGAAGATAGATGAGTTGAAAAATATAATTGGGGACATGAAAAATGACATTTCTGATACTTATGAAGATGAGACAGACAAACTCATGATCTACATAAATGATACTATATACGATACCGTAAAAAAAGACCTCCCTGAGGTACAAAAGGAGCTTGCAACAGGCAGATACAATCCTTTACTTGAGGAACTCAAGGATCACGAGAGAAGTTACTTTGACGAAATTAAGAAAACAGGTACAGATTATATTGACCAAAAAGAAAAGGCTCTTAGGGATAAAGTTGATAAGGCTGAGGCCGAAACAATTGGAAAAATCAAAAAGACAATTGCTAAGTCAAAAGAAAAACTTAAAGAAAATATTAATAATGCGGTAGATAAAACACTTGGAGAAAAGCTTAAGTCTGGTGGTAAGAATCTTGAGGAAAAGTTAAATAACATTGTAGGCAAAAAGATAAACAGCCTTAAAAACTCGGGCAAGGAAAATATAAAAAATCAAATGAATTCATTTTTTGATAAGCTTGATGGAAAGACAAAAGGTTCTTCATTGAAATCTCCAGTAAAAAGCAGTAATTTAAACTATACCAAAAGGACAAATATTAAGGGAAATATGCTTAAAATGGGATATACTGGTTACTTGAGATTGTTCCTGATTTTAACGAGTCCTGAAAAAAAGCTTACAAGGATTCAGGATTTGGTTCAGTTGAATATGGCAAAAGAGACAGGCGATCAAGGCTTTAGACTATCATCTTGTAATACTAGTCTTCGGTTTGAAGCGACGGTTTCGATAAAATACTTCTTTATGACTTCTGCATTTATGCCGAGAAATTATAAGGACAGGTATAAAATTACCCAAATTGTTTACAAAGGTTATTAGTGGAGGGTAAAAAATGCTATTGTCTAAAAAGAATAGAGGCTCACTCACTATTGAAGCAGCATTGGTTTTGCCTTTTGTAATACTTGTTATCCTAACAATTGCATATTTTATACGTGTTGCGTATATCCATTCAATTATCCAGCATGCGCTGAGTGATTCTGGTAAGGAGCTTTCAACTTACAGTTATCTGTATTCTGTTTCGAAGCTCCAGAAGCTTAATGATAGTGCTGAGGATACATTGAGTGAAAAAGAAGGAACTGCGGTTTCACATATGGATACCGCAATAGAGTCTATAACTTCTTTAAATGAGAAGTTTGGAGATGTGAAGGAGAAAGTTCCAAGTCCAGAAGGGTTTGATATAGATTACTATAAAAACACCATTAAAGATGGAAAAGCAGATATTGATTCTTTGAAAGCACTGTATGACGATGTTAAAGGGCATCCGAAGGGATGGAAGGGCGGTCTTAAAAAAGAGGTGATAAGCTTTGCCTCATTAGCCTCACATGGTCTGTTTGAAAGCGGTAAAGGGGAGCTTACTGGGATAGTTGTAAAAATATTAATGAGAAAGCATATTGCAACCGATAAATTAGATGAGAACAATAGGCTTTTGAAACTTAATGTGATTGGTGGTTATGAGGGCCTTGATTTTAGTGGCACAAGCCTTTTTAAAGATAAAAAGACAATTGATATTGTTGTGAGTTACTCAATAAAGCCACTTACACCGATTAAAGCTATTCCAGAAATAAGAATTACCCAAAGGGCTGTTGTAAAAGGATGGCTAAGCGGTGATGGTAAGCTTCCGCAAAGGAACCAAGAGGATGATTCTTTAAAGGATAGCAGCGATAATATTTGGGAATTAGATCCCCTTGATAGAGGAAAAGAGATTTTGAGAAGGTTTGGATCAAATGTAAAAAATAGAACAGGCGGAGCTGTTGATGTTTTTGAGATTTCTTCGAAAACTGCAATAAACATCAGAAGTATTGATGTTACATTGCCATCTTATAGTGATTTGGAAAAACTGAAAAAGGAAATTAAAAGCGAGATAGTCAAGCTTGTACAATATAATGGTCAGGTGACAGCAGTAGGAAGCGATAGCAAGGAGTCGAAGAATTCTATTTCGAGCAAAAATGTTAGAATTTTAATCCCTAAAGGAACAAAGTCAAACGAAATTACGTCTATCGAAAAAGAATTAGGCAGCTTAGGTGTAAATTTATCTATTGAGGAATATATGGAAAAGAAAAATAAATAATAGTGAGGATTGCGTTATGGCATACATAATTATGGCGTTTTTAGGTATTATTGCAGCATATCTAATAAAGCTGTATCTGATAATCGTTTCTGAAGGTGTTTATTCAGGCATCGAAGCGATTAAAGATTTACATTGCTTAAGATATAATTATGTTGAGCCATATAGAAAGTTCTTTATAGAGATTTGTACAATATTATCGTTTTTATATGTTTGTTACAAAGCTGAAGATATAAAAGAAATTATCGGATTTACTTTATATATAATTATTTTACTTGCAGCATCCTTTGAGGATATAAAAAGCAGGGAAATATCGAATGTAGTGCCTGTAGCTCTTATATTGACTGGTATTGTAAATATTATTATATCAGGAAATATATTTGGAAGAATAACGGCGTTTTTAGTTTTCGGAGGAATATTCTTGCTGCTGTCATTTATTTTAAAAGGCAGTATAGGACTAGGGGATGTAAGGATAATCTCATGTTCAGCTTTTGCATTAGGATTTGAGCGTATGTTCGGATCATTGGTAATATCACTTGTGTTAGTGTTCTTAACAAGTATCATTTTGCTGATTTTTAATCGAATGGGTAGAAAAGGAGTCATTCCTTTCGCTCCATTTATTTTATTAGGATTTTTAGTATCAATATATTAATGTCGTGGGGTGGAGAATATGTGCTATTTAAAAAATCTATTTCAATTTAGTTTTGAGAGTGATTCTTCAATAAGTTATATTATTATAAAAAATGTTGATGATGCTTTGCTTCAAAAACTTCAAATAGAAATGATTGAACAAAATCCCTGTACAAGTCTCATACCTCTTTCGCTTAGGGGAAAAAACAATGAAAACATGATTTATTATAATGTTACTTCTAAGATTGCTCTCAAAGATTTTCTTGAAAGGAATACCCTAAAAAAAATTGACTTTTTAAACATATTGCATGATATTGTAAAAACAATTCTAGATAGTAAAAATTACTACGCAAATGACAATAATTTTGCAATTGACGAAAAATACATATTTGTGAATCAAACGACCTCAGAAATAGCAATGATGTATATTCCTATTGATTTTGATGTTGACTTTAAAAGCATATTTAAAAGATTTGTAAAAAAGATTTTGGACGATTTGGTAAAAATAAAAGATGTAAATGATTTAGGATTTATGCAGCAAATAAGAATGTACCTAAGGGAAGAAACTTTCAACCTTACGGATTTTTTGAAATTTTTAAATACATTGAAGCTTGAAAGAGTGGATTTTAGAACTAATGAAAGATGCTCAGATAGTAATGATAGTATCAAAATTCCTAATGTGGAAAATGTCAGACAGAACAACAGCGATGTTAAGGCTAATTCAACGAATAATTCAAGTGTAAAACCATCTAAGAATAAAGTGTCTGAAGATAAAAAAAGAATAAGTATTCCACCTTCAAACAGTAAAAATAATAATTTGAAAAATAATAATTTAAATAATAATTTGAACAATGCAAATAAAAAACTATTCATTCCACAGGATGTAAATGCAAGCAGTAACTCTAATATAAAAATGAAGTATCCAAATTCCATAAAAATAATAGCATCTATTATACAAATTGCTATTTTGGCGATAATTGCGGTTGTGTCTGTGTTTGTTATGAAAGCAAAAGAGCCTGATCCAGCAATGATTTTTGGGTGTGTGATAGTTTTAGGTGCAATTGATTTTTTGATATTGAGAAAGCTGTTCGACAAAAATAAAATGATTGAGGCTGTATGTACTTCAAATAAATCAGAAAATCAAAACAATATTAGAAACAACTTATTGTTTAATAATAATGAGAATACAGATTTAAATGAAAATCCAGTTATAAATGATAATAAGGAGATTCCAGACAGAAATAATTCAGAAAAAGCGTCGGAAATATTTGCCCATAGTTTAGAAAGCACTGTTATCCTTTTGGATAACAATAAAATTGCATACCTTGAAGGAAAAGATAATAAAGGAGAAAGATTAAAGATTGTTATTAATAAAACCAGTTTTGTCATTGGAAGGCATAAATATCACACGGATTTCGAACTGAACTATCCAATAATAAGCAAGGTTCATACTGAAATTATTACAAAAAATGGGTGTTATTATATAAAAGATCTTGATTCGAGTAATGGAACATATGTAAACGAGAACAGGCTAAGCACAAATCAGGAGTATGAAATTAAAAACGGTGATTCAATAAGAATCGCAAACATAGAACTTGAATTTTGCATTAATGGTTAGAGCAATGATTATGTAGGTTTTAGGAGTAATAGATGCTTAAAGGATTTGGGAAAGTAAATTATATTGCTGCTGCAGTGAGCGATGCTGGTAGAATAAAAACGGTTAACCAGGATAATGTTTTTGGAAAGTCGGTTGAAACAAACGATGTATCATTATGGATTTTTGCGGTAGCTGATGGGCTTGGTGGGTTAACCCATGGAGAAGTATCAAGCAAAATAGCAGTTGATATAATTAACAAGTGGTGTGATAATGAGCTTCACGAGATTATCAAAACATCAAATAAAAGCATATTGAATTTGGTTGATAAATCTTTGAATGAGCTTTTTGATAAAATAAATAATAACATTTTTCAATATTCTGTCGAATTAGGTGAAAAATCAGGAACAACTCTTTCACTTATAGTATTGCAGGATGTAGACTATGTTATAAAGCATATTGGGGATAGTAGGATCTACAAGATTGACAATTCTATAGAGCAATTGACTTTGGATCATTCATGGGTGGCAGAGCAGGTTCGGATTGGAAGAATGTCATTGGAGGATGCAAGAATTAGTCCTAGAAGGAATATTCTGACTCAGTGTCTTGGAGTGACGAAGAATCTTGATGTTAATTCGTGTTATGGTAAGCTAAGAAAAGAACAAACGATTCTTATTTGTAGTGATGGCTTTTATAACAAGCTTGATGATCGTGAGATTATAAGTGGGGTATCAAAGCTTGGAAATAATAAAGATGGATTTTATGAGCTGATACAATCACTAATTAATACTGTAAAGAAACGCGGTGAAGGGGATAATATTTCAGTTATATTATTGAAGCCTCAAAACTCTGGCATAATAAGCAAGCTGAAGATTAAATATAAATAAAAGGATATAAGTATTTCTAGAAAAATAGGATGTGATTTGATAGTGGCAGTTAAAATTATTGAATTATTTTTTCTTATTATTGCTTCTGTTTATTGTGATTTCAAATTTAAAAAAATAAAAAATTATATCGTTTATCCAGCTATTATAATTGGTGTAGTTACAAATACGGTAATTGATGGCATCAGTGGTTTTGGAAATTCAGCACTAGCTATTTTTATACCAATAATTCTTCTTTGGGTTTTCTACATTCTTAGGATGCTTGGAGCTGGCGATATAAAGCTGTTTTCTTCAATTGGGGCTATTATGGGAATAAGGTTTATGCTTGCTGCATTTGCATATTCTTTTCTAGCAGGTGGAGTTATTGCAATAGTTATAATAATTTATAGAAAAAATGCTTTATCAAGATTTAAATATTTGATTGATTATTTTAAAAAGATATTTATTTTTATGAAAGTAGAAAAATATCAGGAATTTGAAGAGGGTGGAAAAGTCAACGGTCTTTTCCGTTTTTCGTATGCTATTGCGGTAGGCGTAATTTTAACAATAATTGATGGATTTTTTGCCTTTAGTATATCTTTGTATAATATCTAACTACAAGTACTTTTATATAAAACGCGAAAGCGTTTTTTCTTTGATGGTCTAGGAAATTCCATATAGACATGTTATAAAAATGCTGTTAAACTAAAATTAAGTTGTGAAACAGTGAAACGTATTTATCATCTAAGATTCATGGCTTACAAAAAATATTAGAGGGTGGGTTTAAAGTGTATAAAAAGATAGGAATATTGGCATTGATTGGATTATTGAGTTTAATGACTCTAACTGGTTGTAATGATGGTTCAACTGTAAATAAAGGACAGACAACTAGCACAACAACAAGCAGTACGACAACTAGTAATACACCTGTTCCTGTAGATGAGAAAAGTTCTTCATCACATTTTGGAGAATATGTTAACTCAAATGCATCAATTTTTTTAAATGAAGATGGGACATTTTCACTTTTAATGAAAGGTGGTCAGATGGGGGACGTTACAATAACTGGAAAGTACACTATAAATGGGGAGAATATTGAGTTCAATTCTGAGAAGATAAACGGCGAAGAACTTGGCTCTATTTCAAATGGTAAAATTGTAAAAAATACTATAACTGGACCTGATGGTATGTTATATACCAAGTCAAATGCTAAGGGATAGTAAAGTAATGTTTTAAAGGGAGTGGTTCGAAAATGAAAAGATTTTTATCAATAATGGTTTTGATTATTTGTTTTTCAAGTACAGTTTTAAATGGGTTTGCAGCTGCAAAAACGATCGATTCTATTTTAAATGGTCAGGAACCTACTATTGAGTTAGTTAATGAAAATGTTACTGATTTGGTTTCATATACAACCTCCAAATTTAAGGATGTAAAAGCTTCCAATTGGTTTGCGCAAAGTCTTGCAAAGCTAGTTGGTATGAAAGGAATAGATGGCTACAAGGATAAAACCTTTAGACCTCAGAATCCAATTAGTGTGGCTGAGTTTACAAAGCTTTTATTAGCAGCAGCAGGATATAAGCAGCCGAATGCTAAGGGGAAATGGTATGCAAACTATGTAGCAAAGGCTAAAGAGCTTGGTGTTATTGAAAGTAGTGACAAGTATAAATATACTGAGGGAATGAAAAGAAAAGACTTAGCAAAGATGATTTGTAAGCTCTTAGATGTTCCGCCAAGTACAAGTACAATCAAAGTTTTTGCAGATGCTAAAACAATTGATACAAAATGGATTGATGCAGCCTTTAATGAGTATATTATTAGAGGCTATTACAAGAATGGTGTAAGGACATTTAAACCATTACAAACTGCAACAAGAGCGGAGGTAACTGAGATTGTAATAAGAGCTCTTGAATATAAAAATGATCCAGTTGAGTATAAGAGAAAAATGAAAGAATACTATAACAAAAATGAAGGGGTTACTGGTAAAAAAGATAATAACAACACAAGTACAATTAATATTGATACAAATAACAATAACACAAGTAATTCTGATACAAATAATACCAATACAAATGATACCACAAATAATACAAACAACAACTCTGATAGCACTGTAAAGACAAGCATAATAAAGGGTTATAAAGTACCTGAATCTCATGTAGTCAGTATTAAAACAGATTTCTCTTCTGCAGACATTGTTTTATCAATAGACGTAAGGAAGCCTTTAGATATTCAGTATACAGAGGTTGAGGGTATATTAACTAGCAAGTTTGCGAAATCAAATGTTGTAGCTGTTTTGGACTATGTTAAGCAATGCAAGGATGCCGAAATAGTATTGCCTAAGAAAGATTTCGAGCTTGGGACTCAAATAGCTTCAGTTGGAGGACAGGGTGGAATGGTCTCTATTACTGTATTTCCAATCGATGAGTGATTAGTTAGATTAATTGTATTTAATTTAATATAAACAATAAACAAAATGATCAGGCATAGCCTGATCATTTGTTTTAGTCTAGTATATTATGACTATTTATATCGATAATTATTTGTTTGCTAACTGTGATTCAGCCATCTCAATAAGCTTCTTTGTAATATTACCACCAACTTTTCCAGCATCTCTAGAAGTCAAATCACCATTATATCCTTGTTTTAAGTTAACTCCAACCTGTGAAGCGATTTCATATTTCATTTGATCAAGAGCGTTTGCAGCATTTGGAACAACTTTTCTGTTATTATTATTAGCCATGTTTTTTCACCTCCAAATATGGATCAAATAATTTATTAATCATTACAGATAATATTATTGGATGAAAGATAGTTTTATATAACAAGTATTATATTCCTTCAAATCAATATTTTATAAAAAAATAAAGGATTTTTGGTTATTTTGTCGAATAATATAAAAGGATGATGAAATATGTGGAGGAAATATGCTTAATCTGAATATACAAAATGAAGCTATTAGATTTAAAAATATTGTATATGAAGACTATGACAAGATATATAAATGGTACAACATGGTTGAGGAATATAAATACGCAACAGGAAATGATATTCCTATAGATAGGATGACATTTAAAGACAAAATAAATAATTTGCTTATGTCTGACTTTGATTTTTTTGTTGGAATCTATAATAATACGGCTGATGGTATTGTTGGGATTTTAAATGGTGGAATAAAAATTGAAAACCATCAGAACAATAATCTCTGGATAAATATAATTGTTATTGATATGGAGCATCAAAAAAAAGGAATTGGAATGGAAGCAATAAAGCTTACAATAGACTATTTCTACGAACTTTATGGTATTAAAAATGTTTTTTTAGCAGTTGTTGAAGAGAATTATCAAGGAATTAGATTTTGGGAAAAGTTGGGCTTTAAAGTTTTCAATGAAACATACAAGAAGGTATTTTTTTCTGAGAAAATTCAAAATGTAATTATAATGAAAAAGGCTATTTAAGGAAAACAGTATATTACCGACTGAATGTTTTGAGATTCTTTGGTTTGACAAATTAAATATCGAAGGATATAATAACTAGTGAAATTAAATTTATCAAATTAGCTGAATCTTTCTTTGAGATAAGAAAGTACGGAGGAACCAATTTTATATGGGGTTAATCTATCGAAAGATAGTAGGGGCGATCCTATTACCCGAACCCGACAGCTAACTTCGGAAGCTATAAATAGGAGGAAAATTGATGTTTAAGTTTCAAAAGACACTTATTGGTGCTGGAGTAAGTGTTGTGATGTTCGCTGCATCTACTGTTTTTTCTTTTGCAGCAGCTGGCACAGGGGTTGTTAGTACTGACATACTCAATATCAGAAGGACACCTAGTACTTCAGGAGAGATCATTGAGCAGTTAGAAAAAGGAACAAAGGTACCGATTTTAAGTAGTTCAGATGGTTGGTGCAAAGTAACGTACAATGGGGTTACAGGTTATGTTAACAGCGGTTTTCTCACAGTAAAACAAGTTGCTTCAAGTACAGCAAAAATCGTAGCTGAAGATGTTAACTTAAGGCAAGAGCCTACAACAGAAGCTCTTATTCTTGATACCTATGATGTAGGTACAAGCTTAAGCGTTATAAGCTCTTCAGGAGATTGGTTTAAGGTTCGTATGTCTGATGGAAAAGTTGGTTGGATGTTTAGAGGCTTATTTTCAGCAGGTTCTAAAACAACTGCAAGTTCAAACACGGCTTCTGTAGCTAAAAAGACTTCAGTTTCCAAATCAAACAGAAGTGGTGATCAGGTAAGACAAACCGAAGCTGCTCCAAAAGTTCAAAATGAAGATATCGATAATCCCAATGAGCCCAAAGGAATTGACAAAGCTGATGTAGAAGAACCTTCTTCAGACACACGCCAGCAAGTAGTAGCTTATGCTAAGAAGTTTTTAGGCGTAAGGTATGTTTATGGCGGTAGTTCAACAAGTGGCTTTGATTGCTCTGGGTACGTTAAATATGTTATGAGCCATTTTGGAATTAATCTCGAAAGGGTTGCTTCAAGTCAAGCATGCCAAGGCAAAAGGGTCAGTAGATCAGAGTTATTGCCTGGTGATCTTGTGTTCTTTGATACGAATGGAGGCGGTAACTACATAAATCATGCTGGTATGTATATTGGTAATGGTTTGTTTATACATGCCTCTTCAGGTAGAAGTAATCGTAGAGTAGTTATTAGTGATTTATCATCAGGTTTCTATTCAAATGCTTATATGACTGGTAGAAGAGTCTTAGATTAACAACACCCAAAAAACGCTCCTTATACCAATAAGGGGCGTTTTTTTAAGATGTCTAGGAAATTGAGGGGGATTTGCTGTGAAAAGACCCTTGTTATTGTTTGCCATTTCTCTTATAGCAGGTATTATTTCTATCCAATTAAAAAGTCTGGTTATTTTCTTATTAATATCAGGTATATTGATTAGCATAGTTTTAGCTGTTTTTTGTTTAAAATACAGAAAGTATATGCTTGTTTTAATAGGCATTATTGCTTTTTATTTTCTTGGTGCAGTGGAGTTCTCAGTACTTGATAATATTAACTCAAACAAATATGTTGATTATAATGGAAAAGAAGTTGAGATTAGAGGGGTAATATCTGAAGAACCACAAGTTAAGGATCTAAAAACAATATATACAGTGAAAACCCAGCAGGTACTTTATGATAAAAATGCTAAAAATATAAAAGGAAAGATACTTATTACCGTACCGCGGAATAATAATGAGCAAATCCTGGAGTATGGCAGAAAAATTCGTGTTGTCGGTCAGATTAACTTACCTTCAGGAAAAAGAATAGAAGGGGGATTTGACTACAAAAAGCATCTTGCAAAGTCTGGGGTTTCAGCGTCAATGTTTGCAAGAAGTCAAAGCATACATGTAGAAGAAGGCTTTGGTGGTAGCTTTATTGTCAGAATAGGCTTAGAGCTTAGAAAAAGGATTGTTGATTCTGTATACTTGAGCTTACCTAAAGAACAGGCGGGTTTGATGTCTGGTATGCTAATAGGTTATACGGAAGGGATGGGTGAGAGAACTGAAGAAGTATTCAGTAATGCTGGGCTTTCACATTTAACTGCGGTTAGTGGAATGAATGTAGCCTTTATTGCGTTCCCTTTGGTTTTTCTTTTTAAAAAGCTTGGACTTGGTCAGAAGATAAGCAATATATTAATAATTCTTGTATTGATATTGTTTATTTTTATAACTGGGTTTTCACCATCAGTCTCAAGAGCCGTAATAATGGCAATTGTTTTATTGATCGGACAATTAATAACAAGGGAAACTGATGTATACACAAGTATAGCTTTTGCAGCGATTCTGCTCCTTGTTTCTAATCCTTTCACAATATTTGATATAGGCTTTCAGCTGTCCTTTGGTGCAACTCTTTCTTTGATATTGTTTTACAAGAATATTAGTGAAAAGCTTAATTTTAGATATTTGCCTGGAATTATAAAAAATGTTCTTGCAGCGACACTTGCAGCTCAAATCGGTGTTATCCCTATAAGTGCTCTATACTTTAATAAAATATCATTGATATCTTTATTGTCAAATCTTTTTGTTGTTCCGATAGTTGAGGTAATAACAATAATTGGAATGATAATGGTTGTGGTTTGTCAATTAAGTCCATTTGTGTCAGAAATGATTGGATTAGTTAATACTGCATTTCTTTCATTTATTCTAATGGTTGCAAAACTATCATCGCAAATTCCTTATGCTGTAGTTAAAATTGCAACCCCCTCTCTACCAACAATAATCTCATATTACTTCATTGTAGTTTTCTTTTTTTGGTACAAGCCTCTATATAAAGTTAGGCTGAGTTTTAAACATTATGTAATATTGACTGCTATATTTTTTACGTTTGTTGGCTTTGAGCTGTTTTTGCCAAATAAAATGCAGGTGATTTTTATAGATGTTGGACAAGGAGATTCAATATTAATTAAGACTGCTGAAGGTAAGACCGTATTGATTGATGGTGGTGGATATGCGTCTAAGACAGACTTTAAGCATAATATGGGTGACTATACAGTTGTACCTTTTTTGTATGATTATGGAGTGACTGAGCTTGATATGGTAATTGCAACTCATGATCATGATGACCATATACAGGGATTGAAAACTGTCATAAATGATATAAAAACGAATAATCTTATTATTTCTGATGAAACAGAAAACTTAAAAGAATTGTTAGATATAGCACATTTGCGTAAAATTCCATCTAAAATCCTGAAATCAGGAGATAAAATAATAATTGACAATGATTCGTTTATGGATGTTATTTACCCTATATTAGGGTATAGCTTAGGTGATGAAAATTCTAATAATAGTTCATTGGTATTGAAGCTTTGTTATAAGAATATAAAAATACTATTTACAGGAGATATTGAAAAAGAAGGGGAAAAGCTTATATTAGACAATAAAATCTTTGTTGGAGCAGATGTATTAAAGGTTGCACATCATGGATCGTCAACGTCAACTAGTGAAGAGTTTTTATTGGCTGTTGCGCCAAAGGCTGCTGTTATAAGTGTGGGTAAGAATAACTTTGGCCATCCATCCAAATCAGTAATTGCAAGGCTTAAAAAGCATAATGTAAGTCTCTTTAGGACAGATATGGATGGAACTATAGTGCTTAGCTCAAATGGAAAAACGATTGAATTCAGAAAAACAATTCGGTGATAATGGGCACCAGCTAAGCTGGTGGTATGCTCAGCCTAACTATCTACAATCGATATAAGATAATTCTTAAATGTAGGATAGTCCTTTTGCGCAAAGATAAGTTCTTTAAAACAAGCCTTATCTTCTTCAGTCCGTTTACGATATTCTAAAGCTATCTTAAAAAGAGATGTTCTTAAATTAAGTTTCTCTTCAGCATTTAACTTTAAATGGTTTATTGTATTTATAGCTCTTTCGTCATCTTCTTTACATATTATATAAACATTTTCGAAGTATAAGTGCTCTTCGATTTTATCATCAGTAGGGCTAAAAATCGGATAATCACAGTTCCACTTATCATTTTTGTTTTTATTACATTTCTGACATATTTGATGTAAATTTGTCCACTCGAAACATAATTCAGGATATTTACTTTTTGGCTTATAATGTTCTATTTCCTCATATCCCGTAAGTGGTATATTTCCTTCACAATAACAGCATAAATCTCTATACATTACGGAAAGAGCTTTTTTGACGTCATCCTGTTTGTATAAATCTTTATATTTTTTATCAACATATGAGAGCTTTCCATTTTTGATTGCTATCTGCTTTAGTAATTCTTTAGTCCATTCTTCCTTATTTCTTTTCAAGCTCTCTGGCTCCTCTTCAACCCTCTTTACACTACGCATTCTCTAGTCCTCCAAGCTTTTATCATATGATTCAAATCCAATCATTGTTATTAATGGATCTTCTGAAGGTAACTTTAATTCAAGCCTTTCTTTCAAAGTTTCAAATTCTTTTATTTCAATTTCAGTTATTGTTTCTCTAAATTTCTTTTCAAATAATTTCCTAAATCTTTTAATTTCCATTTCGGTTTCTAAATCTCTTGATGTATCAACACCCATAATGTCAACCAAAATATTTTCTGCTAACCAGCCTTTTGTGCTTATTTCAGAACCTTTGATTGTTACATTAATGTCCAAATTATCATCAATTTCTGAATTGAGAACAATTAATTCATTTTTGTTACAACTTGAAATTACAATTGGTGCATGGGTAGTTGCGATTATTTGCATTTTAGGAAATGCATTTTTCATGTCGTTAATAATTCTTTTTTGCCAAGAAGGATGTAAATGTAAGTCTATTTCATCTATTAAAATTATTCCAGGTGTTTCGTCAATTACTCTTTCTTTAAGCCACGGATTTAATTTTATCATTCTGAATGCTGTATCAAATACTATACCTAATGCATTTTTGTAACCATCACTTAGTTTACTATAATGCATTGAATTACCGTTGGGCAAGGTAACCATTATTTGCTTTTCTTTTCTCTGGTACCTGACTTTTGATCCTTCTCCTAAGAACTTTTCTGCTGCTCTATATAAAGTTTGTAATTCAACAGACTCTGTTGACTCATCAAGCTCATATATTCGCATATCTTCAATCCATTTTACATATTGCTTTTCATTTGACATTGGATTGATGCAGTTCTTATATCCAAACACTCTATTATTAGTATCAAAGTCCTTATTTGGAACACTAGATTTAGCCCAAACCCTTCCAGTACCGTGGTAAGCAAAAGCTGGAAGTATTTCTTTTTTTCCATTTTCTAAAATATCATTTGCTTTATTTGATAGTTCTTTTATTTCTGAGCCCTTATTAAATAGAGTGTTACCGCCTTTTTTTTCCTTTGTTCGAGTAAAGTAATAATTAACTTCATTCAATTCAATATCAAAACTTAGCTCAACTGGATAAATAGGTTGAAATTCTGTCAACTCACTTATTGGATTTCGCTTCAACCTGATATCTTCAGACTGAATATTTCTTTTATCATTTGGAAGTAAGCTTTTAATCTCGTTTAAATATCCGCTAATGCCAATAGAAACAGCTTCTAATATACTTGTTTTCCCAAAGCCATTATTCCCAACAATAAGGTTAAAACTATTATTAAAATCAATTTCTTGATCAGTAAAACACCTAAAGTTCTTTAATTTCATCTTTTTTATATGCAATCAGAACACCTCTTCTCAAAATGATTATTTCTCATCATCCTGTAAAATATCCATAACATCTCCAATATTACATTCCAAAACTTGGCATATTCTCATAATAACATCCATACTCACAGGTTGATCCTTTCCAAGCTTTGCTAAGGTAGTGGTACCCAGACCAGCCATTTTTTTAAGCTGCATTTTTTTTATTTTTTTGTCAATCAAAAGCTTCCATAGCTTATTATATGACAATGTCATTTTTTTCACCCTTAATATAATGTTTTTAGTCATGTTGCAAGTTTAACATATTTTCTATAAATGTACAATTAAAATCTTTGTTTAGTAAAATAGTTTTGTGATACGAGATATTATTTTTGTTCATGGGTATGCAAGTAGTAACACTGATATCTTTTCTAAGATGTTTGGTGTCATTTTATGTTAATCTTGCATACTTTATAACTACATGACATTTAAAATTGGAGTAAAAATATGGAGAATCAAGCATCTGAAATTAACATGTCTGGAACTGATATTGAACAAGCTTTGACAGGTATCATCAAAGCTATTTCAATGGAACAGGAAGCTATCACAAACATGATAAATTCTCAAAATGAAGTAATACAAAAGGTGAAAAATTCTGCGGATGTCAATGAACTGGTACACTTTAACAAATCAGTTAATTATCTAATGAAAAACATAGTTAGACTACAAATACTTTTACAAATAAAATTAGAGGAGTCTCAAGAATTTTTACAGGAATATGTGAATTTTGATTATGAAGAATAAATGGGGGGTTTAAGTCAGTGGTTGGTATTTTATGTAATCAAGTTAAGGAGAACTTATTTACAAAGGCTTTTAATGATTTTATAAAAAGAACCATGAAAACTTATGAAGAGTCTGTATTAGTTTTTTCATCTTCAAATATAAATTTGGTTAACGGGACTGTGTTTGGAAAGTTGATTACTGGGAGGAAAATTAAGACTTTAAAAACAGAAATTCCAAAGCTCATTTTTAATCTTTCAAAGCAGAGATCAAGATCAGATGTTAAAAAGATTAGAGCGCTTATGGAGATTGAAGGTATTAGTATAATAAATACAGTGAACAGGTACAGTCAGCTGACAATAATGGATATGCTTTCTTCAAACTGCAAAACAAAGAAATATATAATGGAATATTCAGGATATAAAAAGGGAAATTTGCAAAGAAGCTTTGAAAGAACAGGAAATATAATTTTGAAACCAGATAAAGGTTCTAATATATCCAAAGTTTTATATTCTGCAAAAAATGAGGAAAGGTTTGAATTTCAGGACAAAGTACAATCCATTGTAAAAAGTAATAAATGGATTTCATTGAATACATCGGAGCTAAAAACAAATCGAAACACTCTTTCGATAAAAAGAATTCATCTTCAGAAGCTATATAATAACCAATGGGTTTGCTTATCAAAATCAGTATTCCACCAAAGTGATCTGGCATTTATGGGAGTAGATAGAAGATTAGAGATTGCAGCTACAAGAATAATCAATTGTATAAGCAACTATATCCCTGAGATTGGTATATGTCATATTGATTTTGTTATAGACTCTAAAAATAAAATATACTTTCTAAATTTTGGAGGCTGGGACGGAAAGTTTTTAGCTAAAAAAACAAACAGTAGCATTATGGTGAAAATAATTGAGAATATCATGGATATGGCGATAGCGCATAGGAATATGCAAAAGGGAGGTAACGGCGATGTGGATTGAGTTTGAAATCGTAGCCTCTGAAAATGAAACTATTTTTTTACCAGAGAACATGGGGAATAACTTCAATGATAGTGTGTTTATAACCTTTGGTGATAAAACATTTCAAGCAGAGGTTCAATACTCAAATGAGTTAGAAATTCCAGAAGAGAGCACATATGAAAAACCAGGAAAAATCAAAATTACAAGTAAGATAGCTGAAAAATTGTATTTTATAGATTCTCTTATTTATCGAGTACAAATCGAGGAAGATAAAGTATTTATTGGTCCAGTTATAGGCCTTTTGCTTGGGACCCACACTCACAGGTATAATCCTAGACATATGAAAAAGTACTCGGATAGGTTTGGGATTTATAACAAGATTGGGGGATTGGTATATGCCTTTTCACCTAAGCTTATCAATTGGAAAAAGAAAATTGCTTTCGGGCTTTATTATAACGAAAGAAATGAAGTATGGGAATATGGACGTTTCCCATTGCCAGAAGTAGTATACAGAAGGGATTTTCATGGAAGTTACAAGCTTGTAAAAAGACTTATAAAATGTACTGATGGGAGACTCTTTAACTCTCATAGGTTTTCAAAGCTTGAACTATATGACTATATATCAAAGAGCGATGAATTGAGAAAATATCTTCCACAAACCCAGATGACAATGAACTTTGACCAGGTAAAAAAGTTTGTTGACAACTTTGATAGAGTAATTTTAAAGCCTGTTGATCTTTCACGCGGAAGAGGAATTTGCATTATTGAAAAGATTAACACAACTTACAAGGTAATTGATTACCGCTTAAAAAATCCGACCGAATCAATTATTAATGATGTTGGATCACTAGAAAACTTTTTTAATCTTAATCAGGGCTTTTTTAATGGATACTTGATACAGAAGTATCTGTCGCTCGCAAGAATAGATAGATCATTGTTTGACATTCGTGTTGTTATGCAGAAGAATGAAAAAAAGTCATGGCAATGTACTGGTATTGAATGCAGGGTTTCAGGCAACGACTGCCATTTGACAAATATTTCGCGTGGAGGATATGCATTGACATTAGAAGAAGCTCTTTATAGGGCTTTTGGAAGTGATTACGAAGGCATACCCAAAAAAGTAGATGATTTCTGTCAGAGATTTTGCTGTTATATGGATGAAATGGGAGAACACTTCTCTGAGTTCGGTATTGATGTTGCAGTGGACACGGACAGAAATATATGGCTTATTGAAGCTAATGTGTTTCCAAGCTTTAAGGGTTTTAAAACAATGGATAGGCAAACCTATCTCAAAATAAGATATGCCCCTTTTATTTATGCACTTTCATTGACGAGGTTTGGGAAAGAAGATAATGAGGAGGTATAACAATGAGCGTATTTTTAATAGTACCTGATTATGAGAAAACCTCACAAATTATCTTAAATAAAAAAACAGCCCTAGATTTAGGAATTCAAAAAAAGAAGCATGGTTGTGTGAGCTTTGGAAGCCAAAAAGCATTTGTGGATTTTACATTTTCTGATGAAATTCCAAAAGAAAGAATAGGACTGTCAAATAATATATTTGAGTATTTGTATTTGCCCGATGGCATAGAATTTGAAGTATCAATAAGGAAAAATGAAGTGATTATTGGACCTCTAATAGGGCTACTTGTGAGCAAAAAAGACTCAAAGCTTGGAGTAAACAGACTTAAAAGAATGAATGTATATGTAAAAAAATACAGTGAAATAAATGGGGTTATTGCTGCGTTTGCTCTTGACGGAATTGACATGAGCAGAAGGTTAATTGAGGGATATTATTATGATCCGAAAACGAATGGTTGGAAGAGAGGAATGTTCCCTTATCCTGCTTCGATATACAGAACAATAGGGCTTGATGATGAGATGAAGAATCATTTTTTATCTGTAATAGGAGACAGGTTTTTTAACAGTATGTACTTCAATAAATGGAGTATGTATGAATGGTTTTCAACTAGCAATAATATAAAAAAATATCTTCCTGATACTGTTTTATACTCTTCATGTAGCGACTTATGGAATATGCTAAAGAAGCATAGAAAAATATATGTTAAGCCTATATCAGGGCTAAAGGGCAATGGAGTTTTACGAATGATTGAGAAGAAGGACGGTATAGCAGTACGGTATAGGGATAACGGAGAAAATGTTGATGTATTGATAAAGACGGATGATGAGTTCTATAAGTTTGCAAATAAAATGTTGGTTACAGAGAGGTATATTATACAAAAGGGGTTGGAGCTTTTAAGGCATAATGGAGGTCTTATAGATTTCAGATGTATAATGCAAAAGGATCAGGAAAACACCTGGAAATGTTTTGCGGTATTTGGGCGCCTTGGAGTAAAGAATTCTGTTGTAAGCAATATTGCAGATGGGGGGAAAGTTTATTTATGCGACTCCATATTAAAAAAAGCTTACTCAGATAATATGGAAAAAATAAAAAATCTGAAGGAAAAAATTAATAAAATTTCTAGGGATGTGTGCAAAGAAATCGATGAGTTTGGAGTTCATTGCGGTGTTCTAGGACTTGATATTGGCGTAGATGTGTATGGCGATATATGGTTGATAGAAATTAACAACAGAGATCCAAGTCCTCTTTTTGCACTTGATGTGAAAGATGAGCAACTGTTTTACACAATAAAAACCAACCCGATATTTTATGCTAAAGCATTAGCAGGATTTGAAAAATGAGGAGGGATTAGAGTGTTTTTTAATATTGTACCAGACAAAAAAAGTAAAGGTAAGGTTTTTGTTGGTAGAGTAAATGAAATAAAAACCCAAAACAGCAAAACAGTAATAACAGCAGGGGTTTTGAAAAGACATGTTGATCTTGTCGAGAGTGATATTGGAGAGTCTGATATATTGATATCAGAGGATGTATTGGAGTTTTTATCAATCCCTTTAGACTTGAAGTATCAGGTCATATTTGAGGATGGAGAAATGCACATAGGGCCAGTAATTGGCTTGCTCTTGGCACAAAACGATAAATATTACACACAAAAAAGACTCGATAAATTTTTGGAATATACATTAGGGTATAACGAAATGGGTGGATTAATATATTTGTTCAGTGTTGAAGGAATAGATTTTGATGAAGGATTGGCTGAAGGATATTTTTACTATCAGGATTTAGAAGGTAAAGATTCAAGATGGATAAAGGGAGTATTTCCAATTCCTGATTCAGTTTTTAGAAGAGTCAGTTTACCAGATGATGTTTTCAAAAAGCTTTGGAAATGCACAAGGAAAAATATTTTTAATTCATATTACTTTAACAAATGGGAGTTTTGGAATATATGTTCAAGCGATGATGAGGTGAAGGATAATGTTCCTGTAACGGCTTATTATAGAACATATGAGGATTTGGAAAAAATGCTCGAGAGATTCGGTTCTTTATTTATGAAGCCTATTAATGGAACTTTAGGTAATGGTCTCATAAAAGTATATAAAAACAAAAATAGAATAACATTTCAGCAAAAGTTTGATAAAGAACCTATTGAATTTGAACGAATTGAAAAAGCCAAGGAATATGTTGCTAAGCTAACTGCGGGCAATAGTTATATTCTACAGCAAAACATCAGTATATTAAAGCATAAAGGTGGATTTGTTGATTTAAGAGTCAATATGCAAAAGGATTTTACCATGAGATGGAATTGTACTGCGATTGTGGCGTGTGCTGGTCCTGAAAATGGGATACATTCCAATTATACAAATGAGGGAGAATATCTATCCTTTGATAGACTGATGAAAGAAGCTGGACTTTCAAAATTAGATTCATTCAGAAAGAGACTTGAAATAATAAAACTATGCAAAAATGTATGCGAAGTAATGGATGGGACTGGCGAAAATTATGGGGATTTTGGGATAGATATAGGTCTCGATGAGAATTTGAAGCCTTGGGTATTTGAAGCTAATAAAAGTCAGTTTTACTATGTTCCGTTGATGATTGGTGACTATAATGCTTATTATAATGCACGGACTAATCCCGTAAGATATGCATTAGCGTTAAGCAATTTTAAAGAATTATGATGGAGGAATAGCTTTACTGTAAAAAGTAATAAGGAAGTATGGAAGAAGAATTCAGGATTCAGAATATTATGCCCAAAATTCTGAATTCTGAATTCTATGGATGTCAGAATAATCACAGTGAACAATACCGCTATTGTGATATGGTAATTTAGAACATGAAGATTTTATGATCATTTTATATATATCAACTGAAGGCCTTAGGGGATGATGTTTTTTTATTAACAGCTTGAAATTCCCTTTAAAATAAATATTGTTTTGAGAGCTTTCTTTAAGAACCAGCGAGCAATGACCTTGTAATTTTAAAAAGACATCATCGTTGAAGCTTACAAATGAGATTCTAGTATTTGCCATATCCGCTGTCATGCAAAGCATTTTTGTACACTTTTGCACGCTATAGCTAAGTCGATTGGTTTTATGTTTATTTTGTGGTGATTTTATTCCTGCTTGAATAATAGATAAACCCATATAAAAAGGATCGGAATTGTTGCTTGTATATCCCTGCATTCTTCCTAAAATGTTGAGTTTCTTACCATGTATGGTTGGAAGGAATTTATCAGTCGATATGCATTCATACTGCACAAGCTTATTTATTACCTTACCAATAGAATATATTACATCAGATATTTGATATATGTTGACACGATAATCGGATATAGCTAAAGAATGCATAATTTTGTTTTCTATTTCTATAAGCTCGGAAAATCCCATTTGTTTCACCAACCATTCCACTAGATTGTTATTCGGAGCAATACCCAGGAACAAGCGATTCAGTTGTTTTTGTATTAATAATAATAAAAAACACTCCAATGTCCAAAATCAATGCCCCTGTGTATGGACAAATGGTTTCACCAAAAAAATCAGCTACTGCTATTGCTTCAAGTGAATTTGAATCTTGCTTCACCATGCTTTTTGATGAAGGATAACTTGTAAAAACACTTGTATTTTTAATTGGAAAATTCATTTTTTCAATTGTTACAAAGAATGTATGTTTGACATGCTGATATAATGTATGACATCCATCTGAGTATTTTATTGAAAATCCAGTATCTATAGAGAGTTCAAGTTTTTTATTGCATTCGTTTGAATGTAAATCCGAAGCTGTTTTAATTTTAATATTATTTACCTCAAAATTTTCTATATCCATAAAGCTGAAATTTGGAAAGCATACATCCTTAGCTGGGAAAAGTGCAATGTTTATTGTCTCGCGTTTGAATACAAGAATCTGATCTAAAACTTGCAGAGTATCAATTAATACAGGTTTATGTATTTGTTCGGTTTCATTTTTTTTTGAAATTGATGTACTCTTTAACATAATACCCACCCATCCTTATTATTATTGTATTTCAATAATCAAGAAAGGGTTACAGAATGTTTTGATTGCGGTTACATGAATAAAAATATATAATTAGGAATGTTGACAATAGATATAAGAATTAATCGATTACTATAAATTGCAAAAAATGAGAAATGAAATTTACAGGTGAAAAATATGAGCTTGGATATTTTAAAAGGTCAAATAAAGAATAATGATATAAAAAATATATATCTTTTTTACGGAGCGGAAGAGTATTTAAAAAAATACTATATTGAGTTGATTGAAAAAAATGTCGTTAGAGAAGATTTAAAAGCTATGAATAAAATAGTTTTTGAAGGTAAAGTTGATTTGAATAAATTGATGGATGCTTGTGAAACAGTTCCGTTATTTTCTGAGAAAAAACTAGTTATTGTAAAAAATACAGGATTATTTAAACAGAAAAAGAAAGCCGAGACTGAGGGCTCTAAAGCACCAGCATCAAAGGATAAGCTTTTGTCGGCTCTTCAAAGTATACCGTCTCATACTTGTGTGATTTTTTATGAAGAGGAAATAGATAAAAGGCTTAAGAGTGTGGATTATATCAAAAAGAATGGATTGATTGTTGATTTTCCATTCCAAAAACCTGTTGAGCTAGTCAAATGGGTTATAAATGTATTTAAATCAAATAAAAAAGTTATCGGACAGGATATTGCATCTGAGCTAGTTAACTCAAGTGAGCAGGGAATGAATGAAATATTAAACGAAATCAATAAACTTGTTGCTTTTCTAGGTGATAGAGAAAAGCTAACTCGGGAAGATATTGAAAAGGTTTTGACAAAGTCTATAAAAAGCCGAATTTTTGATTTAACAGATGCTATAGCACAAAAGGAAACCTCAAAGACCTATAAAATATTAGAAGATATTACGATTTTGAAAGAGCCGATGCCCAAAATTCTCTTCATGATAGCAAGACAGTTTAGACAGATACTAGAAGTCAAGCTTCTTAGTGAATCGGGCATGGGATTGGACGAAATAGCTAAAAAGATGAGTTTGCACCCATATATTGCAGGAAAGATACAAAAGCAGTCAAATCACTTCAATACAGATACATTAAAAAGTGCAATAAAAGAGAGCTTAGAGCTTGATGTGGCGATTAAGACGGGTAAGGTAAATGACAGACTTGCGGTAGAGATTCTTTTAGCGACGTTTTCTTCATGATTGCTTGAGGAGGAGGTTAAATGTACAGAATAGTTTTATTTTTTATATCATTGATAAGCCAAATTATCTGCTTTGTTATGTTGGGTGTATTTAAAGATGAGCTGTTAAATGACTTAAAAAGTACTTGCCAAGTTGAGCTTGGTAGCTCTTCGTTTTTGTGGATGATATTTGAATTGATTATTATCGCTGGATGGGCGTTCATTATGTTACTTATTACTGCTTTTGGATTTGCTATTCTGATTCCCTTTGCATTAACATGTAATTTCATATTCTATAAATCATATTTAAAAAGAATATCTATTGACAAAGACAGAATTATCCATAATCTAAATTTGGTTTGGAATATAACAACTCCTTTTGTTATTCTCCTATCATATTTCTCATACAGGCATGATACTATTTTGTTTGTTACTTTTGCAATTCAAAACATTTCTTTTGCTTTTATTACAAAATTAATTCTGAAAAAGAAAATTGTTAAAATGAACCCATCAATTTAGTTTTTCTATATTCCATTACAAAAGCTAAAAGCAACTGACACTGCTTTTAGCCGTTTCGGCAAAGGTTATTGTTACTTTCGTAACAAATCCCAAATAGCAAATGAAATCTAATCTATCTCTTACATTCCCTTCTTGTCCATGATATAATTCCATTAGAGGCGTCCACTTTTATTTTTGTTTTTCTCAACAAAAATTTATCAAACTATCATAAGAAACGCCACCTGAAATTTCACGGATTATATAAAGCTGGAGCATTCATTGCGTCTGGCTTGAGAGGTTAATTATGTTTGATGTTGTTTATAAACTGCATACTCCTCATAGACTACTACAGCCATATATACATAGAATTTGGGTATTTGAAAGTAAATATGGTGTTCCTAGTGATGATATGAAGCTTATAACTCCAAATGGGGAATTAAAGCTTATTATCATGTATAAGAGCAATGTGAATTGTAAAATAGAAAATAATAAATGTAACTTCAAAGAGCACTCATTTGCTGTTGTAGGACAAACTACAAAGCCTGCAATAATTGACCCACAAGGCAGCTTTGGAACAATTGGCGTTGAGTTTAAACCATTCGGGTTTAGTAGTTTCTTCAATATTCCATTGTTTGAGCTTACAAATCAGTTTTATCATTTTGATGAGGTATTCGATAGGTTAGGGAGTGAGGTTAGTAAACGGATTGCGGATTCCGAATCTGTTGATGAAAAGCTTACAGTTCTTGAGAATTTTTTACTTGACCAGTTATTTTCTGTTTCTATGGATCAGAAGACATCTTTTGTTGAATATTCAGCAAAACGAATTATTTCAACTAATGGAGCTGTAAATATTAGCGAGCTGATTATAGACACAAGCTATTCTAAACGACATTTTGATAGGAAGTTTAAGGAAACTATAGGGTTGAGTCCAAAGGAATTGGCAAATATTCTACGGTTCCAATCAATTTACAACAAAATTTTAATGAGAGAAGAATCGTTTAGAGAACAGATATATGAATACTATTATGATCAGTCTCACTTTATAAAAGAATTTAAACGTTTTACAGGGTTATCTACTAAAGAATTCTTCAAACAAGATAACAATTTTGCAAAAACATTTAACGAATGATAATTTTGTGTAAAATAAAAATGTCCCTTTTTTACAATACCTCAAACGCGAAAGTTGGTAAACTCGTAGTGTATTCTAAAAAAGGAGTTTGATGGTATGGATAAGAAGACGGAAATTACAATGATTGAGAATTTGTATAAGAGCACTGGAAAGACTATTGAAGATTGGATTGTAATCGCTAATGAAATCAAAATGGACAAGCACAGTCAAACGGTGCAGCTGCTTAAAGAAAAATTCGGATTGGGACTTTTCTATGCAGATTTGATTGTACATAAAGCTAATGGGACAGATTCTGGTTCCTTAGATTCAGAAGCACTGATAGAAAAACAGTATAAGTCTAAAGAAAACCTAAAACCCATTTATGATGAATTAATATCACGTATAATTGCTTTGGGAGATGACATAGAAATTGTACCTAAGAATGCTTATGTGAGCCTTCGAAGAAAGAAACAATTTTGTTGTTTGAAACCTGCAACCAAAACAAGATTTGAAATTGAGTTAATTATAAAAGGGGAAGAGCCTCAAGGAATCCTTGAAGAAATAACTGGAGCAGGGGCAATGTGCACTCATAAAATTAAAATAACGGCATTAGATGAAATTAATGAAGAAGTTATGAGTTGGATAAAGATTGCATACACTAAAGGTGCTTAAAAGTCAGATATCAGTAATTTATTACTATTAAAACGTGTTATTAAGAAAGCATTCCTGTAATTAAGTTTTTTGCCATTTGAAAAATAAAAGTACCCTCTGTTAAAATACTGTGTATAAGAGCCAGACAGTTCTTATCACTAATAACGAAAGAGGGTACATAACATGAATTATA
>Ga0209800_10000280_pt1 | contig 95563 bp, 97 predicted proteins | sample Higcelweek8metaG_FD_187174 | JGI IMG/M metagenome (GOLD analysis project Ga0209800, IMG submission 187174) | Freshwater pond sediment microbial communities from the University of Edinburgh, under environmental carbon perturbations - High... | ecosystem: Environmental > Aquatic > Freshwater >... | reverse complement strand
CACCTATGATACTAACCCGCGAATGAAAAGGTTCACGAGCCCATAACGTCATTGCGAGGAGGCCTTGGCCGACGAAGCAATCCAGTCCTTCTGCTGGAAACCTTGGGACTGGATCGCCACGTCCCCTGCATCAAGTGCGGGGTCGCTCGCAATGACGTTATGGGACCGTTCATTCACGGGTTAGGACGACACCATGCAAGCCAAACGCCTGATCGCCAAGGCTGTTGCCAAGATCAAGCCGCTTGTTGTTGTCAAAGAGTTTTTCGTGTGTAAGGTTAATGCATGAGTTAAAAAGAGGCTTAACAATGAAGGGAAGGTAAAATGATAAAACTCACCCCGCAGTCAAATGCTTTGGAAAAGAGCATAATGAGTGGAGCTTGTCTTGCCCAGAAAAAACATAAATCCATCACCGGTGGTGGGTGGTTGTGGCGTGGGCCTGAGTCATTTCTTCAGGTTGTTGTTGCCCAACAAATTTCTCAAGAAACGAAACATGCGGTCTATATAGATGCGTCGATGTCAAAGATGAAAGATGAAATTGGAAAAGGACCAGGCCGACCGGCAAAGAATGGAGGACAACGGCCAGATATATCTGTGTGGACTAAAGCAAAAGCTCCGTCACTGCGTACAATAATTGAGATTAAGCGCTCAAGAAGTGTAAATCCCATCATCAGTGATGCGTACAAATTGGAAAAATGGATCAAGCAAAAACAATCGCCTGACACGGCATATATTCTTGCGTACTCTGAGGCAATAAAGGATGAAACATTGGATACTAGGTTTACGAAATGGGCCGAGAAGATAAAGTGGAAAATTGTTGGAACAATAATTGTGGATGACAAGTCAGATCCAAGATGGAAATGGGGTTTCGTTTTAATGAGAAAAGACAAAAAATAAGCATTTGCGAGACCTGCCTAGCTCATGTTCTTTGCGCTTTTTGTAGGGGGGCTTTAATCAAGGCCCTCCTTATCAGACCTGACTCTATCACCCAAACACATTCGTCCGTGTGAAACCGGCGGGGGGCAGGCGGCCAGTTTCGGCGCGGTTGCCGCGCCATGCGCGAAGGTCGGTTTCGGTGCGGCTGCGGTCGCCCGATTGCCAGCTAAGCCCCTCTTTCAAGTTAAAGCACTTGATGTCCGAAAGCTCGCCTTCCTTGTATTTTTGCAAGATCACGCCTTTGCCGCGTACCATTTCCGGTAATTGGTCGGCGGGGAAGATCAGCAGTTTGCGGTTGGTGCCGATCACGGCGATGTGATCGCCCTCGACCACGGCAAAGCTCTTGGCTTTTGTCTTGTCGTCAAGGTTCAAAATCTGTTTGCCGTTTTTGGTTTGCGCCAGAACGTCTTCGGCCTTCACGATGAAGCCGCGACCTTCGTTGCTGGCAACGATATAGCGGGCGGCAGGGTCATATTTGATGATGCCGATAATTTCGGCATCCCCCGCAAGATCGACCATCAGGCGAACGGGCTCACCAAAGCCGCGACCGCTGGGCAGCTTGTCGCCGCACAGGGTGTAAAAGCGTCCGTTAGTACCGAAGAGAAGGATTTTGTCGGTGGTTTCGGCCTCGAAGACAAAGCCTTCCTCGTCGCCTTCCTTGTATTTGATGCTGTCGCGGGCGATCTCGTGCCCCTTCATGGCGCGCAGCCAGCCCTTTTCCGACAGAACGATGGTGATGTTCTCGCGCTCGATCTGCGGCTCGAAGGAAATATCGGCAATCGTCGGCGCATCGGCCAGCGTCGTGCGACGCGCGCCGAGCTTGGTGTTTTTGCCGAAGGTTTTCTTCAGCTCGATGAGCTCGCCGTCGATGCGTTCCCAGCGCAGGGCTTCGTCTTTCAGGAGGTTTTTGAGTTCTGACTGCTTGCCGGACAAGTCCTTTTGTTCGCCCTTGATCTCCATCTCCTCCAGCTTGCGCAGCGAACGTAGGCGCATGTTGAGGATCGCCTCGGCCTGCACCTCGGTGAGGGCAAAGGTTTTGATGAGGACGGGCTTGGGCTCGTCCTCGGTGCGGATGATGTGAATGACCTTGTCGAGGTTGAGAAAGGCGATCAGGTAGCCCGCCAGAATCTCTAACCGTTCCTCGATCTTTGCCAAACGGAAGCGCGAACGACGGACCAGCACTTCGTGCCGGTGGTCGAGGTAAAAGCGCATCGCGGCGCGTAGATCGACGACCTGCGGCACGCCGTCGCGGTCCAGCATATTCATGTTCAGCGGGATTTTGACTTCAAGGTCGCTGAGCCGAAACAGGGATTCCATCAGGATGGCAGGATCGACATTGCGGCTTTTGGGCACGAGGATAAGGCGCACGTCGTCCGCCGACTCGTCGCGAACATCGTCAAGAAGCGGCAGCTTGCGGTTGGTCAGAAGCTCCGCGATTTTCTCGATCAGGCGCGACTTTTGCACCTGATAGGGGATTTCCGTCACGACGATTTGCCATGTGCCTTGCTTGAGCTCTTCTCTCTCCCACCGTGCGCGCAGGCGGAAAGCACCGCGTCCGGTCTTGTAGGCCTCGATGATCGAAGCGCGAGGCTCAATGAGCATGCCGCCCGTGGGGAAGTCCGGCCCCTGCACAAAATCGACCAGCTTTTCGATGCTGGCATTCGGCGTCTTGATGAGATAGCGCATTGCGTCGCACAGCTCGGCGACGTTGTGCGGCGGGATCGACGTCGCCATGCCGACCGCGATGCCCGACGAGCCATTGGCCAGAAGGTTCGGGAAAGCGGCGGGCAGCACGACGGGCTCGTGCCCGCTGCCGTCATAGGTGTCGCGGAAATCGACCGCGTCCTCGTCGATGCCATCCAGCAAAAGACGGGCCACTTCGGTCAGGCGGGCTTCGGTGTAACGCATGGCTGCCGCGCTGTCGCCGTCGATATTGCCGAAATTGCCTTGACCTTCGATCAGGGGGTAACGCTGGCTGAAATCCTGTGCCAAACGCACAAGGGCTTCATAAACGGAGGAGTCCCCATGCGGGTGATATTTACCGATGACGTCACCGACGACACGCGCCGACTTTTTGGGCGGCAGATTGGGCGCGAGTTTCAACTCGGTCATCGCGTACATCAGACGGCGGTGAACGGGCTTCATCCCGTCCCGCGCATCAGGCAGCGAGCGCGACATGATGGTGGACAGCGCATAGGATAAATAACGCTGGCCCAGCGCATCATAAAGCTTGGTGTCCACAATCGGCTGTGGCGGCGTGTCGTCGTTTTTATGTTTGCTTGTGCTTTTTGTCATGGTTCTGTGCGTATGATTTCCCGTTTCCAGCGGCACTTTAGGCGCGAGAGCCGATTCATGCAAGCGTTTGAGCGAGCAAAGAAAAAGCGCGGGACAAAGCCCGCGCTTTGAATGAAGAGAGCCTTGCTTTTGAAAAGTAACTTCTGTCGAAAAAAAATGTGTCATCCCCGCGAAGGCGGGGATCCATGTTTGTCCCGAGGGATAAACTCAACTTTTATGGATTCCCGCCTTCGCGGGAATGACTCGGTTTTTATACAGCACTGCCAACTCCTGAAGAGCAAGCAATATAGAGTCACAATTACTTCAAATCCAGACCAAGAGCCTTGGCGGTGGCTTGAATGGCCGTTTTTCTGTCGGTGCAAAGGCCATTGCCTTTGGCGCGTTCATGCGCGAACCAGGCTTCGAGGGCCTTTTTGTTGGCAGGGTTCTGCGCGGCTTCAAGGACAGATTCTTTAAAGGTCAGTTGCATGGAGGGATCATGGCCTTCCACACCCAAAGCAGCCCATGCGGCGACAACTCTGTTCAAGACGGGATTTTCGGGCGCTTTTGCATAGCCTTGATAATAATTAGAAGTGGTCTTTGCAAAAAAACATCTACAGCAAATACCTTGTGAGGCCTTGTCAGTCATATCAAAGAAACCGTCTATTGTTCGCAAGGCGGAATCACCCACCATGGTTTCAGGAAGCCACCCGTTGCAATTGTCCGTATGGGTTATTCCAGTGAGATTGGCTGCAATATAAAAAAAGCTGTGTTCCATATCCAGCGTTTCACCTTGTTCGCTCATCTCTATCTCTCCTTATCAATCGTTTTGTTTCGATTTAGAACAGGAAAGACTATAAGTACGCCGGTTTCTTTTGAAAAGCTGCTTTGACTTCGTTAACCATAGAAAAAGGACAATTTATGCAACCGCCCCAATTTCCTGCTCTGCCGCTTTTTCAAGGCGCGTGCGATAGAAGTCAGCGAGGCGGGCGCGGGGGAAGGGGAGGGAGCCGTCGATGGGGACGAGGCGGCGGCTCTGGGGGTTGATGAAGACGTGGGTTTGCAGGAAATGGCCGGTCAGGGCGAGGCCTTTCAGGATTTCCCCGTCATCCCAATTCGCCGCGCCGCACAGGAACGAGGGGAGGGGCAAAAGCTTGTCGATATAGGGCGCGGCGGCGGCCGCCGTAACGGCGCGGCCCGTGCGCGGGCTGATGAAGGAAAGGCCGTCTTGGGCCCCCGTCACGGCGCAGCAGGAAAGGTCGAGCCCGTAGCCAAGCGCCTTGAGCAAACCGATTTCCCACGCGATATAGGTCGGAGCCCACAGGCTGGCATCCGGCTGGGAGAAAAGCGCAAGCAGCGCATCGTAAAGCGAAGCCATAGGCTGACGTTCGGGAAGGCTGGCCTCGGTCACGGCGGCGGCACTGGCGATCAGTGCGAGGATTTCGGGGGTTCCCAGCCACGGCGCGGCGGTGGGGGAGAGCGGCTCGACGGCGAAATAGCCCAGATGCTCTGGCAGGCGGGCACGCCAGCGGACGGTGACATGATTGCCGGTTTGCAGGACGGGCCTTTGCTTGTGTCCCTGCCCCCCCGCGACCAGTGCAGCTGTGCGGCCATGCTCGGCGGTCAGCAACGTGACAATCGCCGAGGTCTCCCCGTGCGGTAGTGCCGATAACACAAGTCCTTCGTCCGTCCATTCCATGGAATCGCTTCTAGCACTGTTTTGGTTTCCGAAAAATAAAGAAAGGAGGTTGGCTTGTTTTCCTTGTTGGGTGTAAATCAAGGCACCAATTTGAAAAAGCAAAAGGAACCGGAAAATGAGCGTTTGGGCTACGGCGGCGTTGGCGTTGAGTATGTCGGCGGATGCGTTTGCCGTTTCAATCGGCAAGGGGGTGGTGCTGGATCGGCCTCGTCTGGGACAGGCGGCGCGAACAGGGCTGGTTTTCGGGCTGACGGAAGGCTGTGCGCCCGTTATCGGTTGGGCCCTTGGTTCCGTTGCGGCCTCGTTTATCGCAGCTTATGACCACTGGGTTGCCTTCGGGATTCTGCTTGTGATCGGCCTTCATATGATCGTCGAGGGCCTGCGGAACCAGAATTGCGAGGTCGAGTTGACCAAACCAAAGGATCAAAGCCTGCCTATGCTGATCCTGACCGCTATCGGTACGAGCATTGATTCCATGGCCGTTGGCGTGTCGCTGGCTTTTGCGGCGAGCAATATCTGGGTTGCCGCCGCCAGTATCGGGATGGCGACTTTTACTATGTCCACGCTTGGCATCATGATCGGGCGGTGCGTTGGCTGCCGTCTGGGCCGCTGGGCCGAGATTTGCGGCGGTGTGGGCCTCATCCTTATCGGTACCCGCATCTTGCTTGTTCATCTGGAATGGCTTTAGACGTTCTATACGGTGGGGAAGGGAAGCCTATCCATCCATAAAAAAGCCCCGATGGTACCATCGGGGCTTTTCAGCATCGGGAGGATGCAAAGGCTTGCTTCCTTGCTGTTACCTTCTGTCGCCCATCAGGCTAAGCAGGAATTGGAAGGCGTTGATGAAGTTCATATACAGGCTCAGCGCACCGATAACGGCCAGCTTGCTGTTGGCTTCTTGGCCCCAGTTTTCGCTGTACATCCGCTTGATGTTTTGGGTGTCATAGGCGGTCAGGCCTGTGAAGATGCCGACACCTGCGACAGAGATGACCCATTGCATCATGCCGGACCCCATGAACAGGTTGACCAGCGAGGCAATGAAGATGCCCATGACGCCCATCATGAGGAAGGCCCCCATGCTGGTAAGATCCTTCTTGGTCGTATAGCCCCAAAGAGCCATGGCCGAGAAGGTGGCGGCGGTGATAAAGAACACGCCCGCGATGCTTTGGGTGGTGAAGACCATGAAGATGGTGCTCATCGACAGGCCCATCAGGCTACAAAAAACCCAGAACATGGTTTTTGCCGTCGCCGCAGGCGCACTCATCAGCTTGAAGTTCATGAAGAACATGAACAGCAAAGGCGAGAACATGGCGGCATAGCCAAGGATTTTGTTGCCGAAGATCGCGGCACCGATGGGGGTATAGGCAACGAGCAGCGCGACAAGGCCGGTCACGGCAAGGCCGCCCGACATCGTTCCGAAAACGCGAACCATATGGGCGCGAAGGCCTTCGTCGAAGGTCACGCCTTGGGCGCGGGAAAGGCCGCTTGACGGGGTGAAGGGATTGACCATTTTGTTACCTCGTAAAGGTTGGATTGATAGAACCAATATGGGCCTGTTTCCCCGCATTTCAAGCGAAATCGGTCGAGAGAAGGGAAAACAAGGGGTTAGTGCCCAATTTCTCGAAAGCTCCGTTTTTTTGCCCTTTTTCCGCCCGTATTGTATGATGGAGGATAGGATGTGAATTTGTCTCTTGTGAAAAAGGCGTCACAACGACAAAACTCATCGTCTTTCCGGACAAGTGCCGAGGCTAAGCCTCGGTGCGCAGATCCGGAACCCAGTGACTGTTTCAGAGATGGGCTGGGTTCCGGATTAAACTTTCTTTCGCCGCGAAGAGGCGTCGAAGAGAAAGTTTCTCTGGAAAGACGAAAAATGAAAATCTTTCAATCCCGCCTTTCTGGGCAGGTTTCCTGTTTTGCTTTGATAAGGTTCGAATGATGCGTGATGCGTTGCGATTGTTGTTTTGTTTAGTGGTTCTGGGGCTTGGGCCTGTCGGGGCTTGGGCTGCGCCTATGCAATCCACGCCGCCCGCACCGGTCAAAGCGGGCTTCCTGCCTGTCGTTGGCGAGATCGGCCAGCAGATCACCGAGCTTGTCACGGGCGAGCAGGGCGTCGAGATCGAGCCTCAAGAGACGTTCGGCACCCGCGCTCTGGGGCTTATCCTTGACTCCTTCAAGTTGATTGGCAACGAAAGCGTGAATTTTGTCAGCAATTTTGCCGCGCTGCCTGAGCTGTCTTCATGGTTTACAAAACAAATCGAAGACCCTGCGTCCGCCGCGCGGTGGAGCGAGATCGGCCAGCTTTTACTGCTTGTCGCGGGCGGAGCCTTTGCCGCCGGATGGTTGGCGGATTTGGTGCTGATGCCGCTGCGCCGCCGTATTAATCGCAAGACGTTCGCTTCGCCATGGGCCAAGACTGGCGGCGTTGTGGCATGGCTTCTTTTGTCATTCATTCCTGTCGTTCTCTTCGTCGGGGCCGCCCTCATGATTATGACGGAAAACGATCCGTCCAAGCTGGCGCGTTTTATCGTGATGACGGTTGTCTATGCGCTCGCGTTGCTGCGCCTTTTGCGCGTCTTTCTGCGTTTTTTCCTTGCGCCGCGCGTGACGGCCTTGCGGTTTGTTCCCTTGTCTACTCCGGCGGCTTTATCAATCGAAACCTGGGTGACATGGTTCGGCGCGGTGATGATTTTCGGTTATTTCACCAAGCAGCTCGCCACCGTCCTGAAGGTACCGACTTCCGCTATTTCCGGCTTTACCAGCCTGATCGCGCTGATTGTCGTGAGCATGACCATCACGGTGATTGTTAAAAAGAAATCCATTGTCTCAACCATGCTGCGTGGTGACTTGTCGGCGGCGCGGGCCCAGCATTCGTTGACCGACAGCCTGCGCGTCTGGCTGGCGCGAAGCTGGCATGTGCTGGCCATTTCCTATCTGGTTATCGGCTATATCGTGACCATGCTCGGGCCGACAGGCGGTTTTGCCAAGATGCAGCAAGGCACCGTGGGAACCCTTTTGTCGTTGGTCTTTATCCGGCTCGGTTTTTATTTTGCGGCCAAGATCCGTTACCACAAAAGCGAGGGCGAGGTTTCTTCGGGCATCTATCGGCCCGTTCTTCGCTTTATGTTGAAGGCGGCCATTTGGTGTTGGGGTGTCGCTGGCGTTATGGCCTCGTGGGGCGTCGATGTGCAACTGATCATTTCAAGCCCGTGGGGCCAGCGGGTTTTGGGGTCTGCGTTTTCAATTGGCTCGACCTTTTTGCTGGTGGTTGCGGTTTATGAAATGCTCAATGCGGCGATTGAGCGCAAATTGAACAAGCGCGATCCCACTGGCCGCGTCGTCCAAGTCAATTCACGCGCGCGTACGCTTTTGCCGATGGTTCAAAAGGCGGCAATTATGTTGCTGACGGTGATTGTCGGGCTTGTGACGCTTTCCGAGCTGGGGATTAATATCGCGCCGCTTCTGGCTGGTGCTGGTGTCCTTGGTGTTGCCGTCGGCTTTGGGTCCCAGACGCTGATTAAAGACTTTCTGACGGGCCTGTCGATCATCCTTGAGGATAATATTGCCGTCGGTGACTCGGTCATTATCGGCGGGAACAAGGGGATTGTCGAAAACCTGTCAATCCGCACGGTCCGTCTGCGCGATGTAAACGGCTCGCTGCACATCATTCCGTTCAGCGAGATCGCGACCATCACGAACGAGTCCAAGATATTCTCTTACGCGTTGATGGACGTTGGCGTTTCCTATGACACCGACCTGGATCATGCGATCGAGGTTATCAAAGCCACGGGCAATGCCATGCGCAAGGAAACCGGCGTGAAGGAGATGATTTTGGAGGACATGGAAATGCTGGGCGTCGAGTCGCTTGGCGACTCCTCGATTGTCATTCGCTCTCGCATGAAAACGGAGGCCGGAAAGCAAAGCATTGTGCGCCGCGCCTTCCTTCTGCGCCTCAAAAAGGCCTTCGATGCCGAAAAGATCGAAATCCCATTCCCCACCGTTACCCAAATCCACAGGGGTGGGGTAAAACCAACGGCCTGATGAAAACACCCGCTACGTCATCGCGAGGACCCTCGCGAAAGCGGGGGGACGTGACGATCCAGTCCCCAAGTTTCCAGCAGGAGGGCTGGATTGCCGCGCTCCCTTCGGTCGCTCGCAATGACGAAGACGGCGCGACTCGTGAGTCATTTCATCGAGCGGTCGGTATAAGGGGCTTACTGTTGGCGACGCTCGATCCCGCTTTTACCCGTGCACCGCTTTTGCCAGATCACCAACGAAGGTCAGGGCGTCGTCGAGCATGGTGGGGGAGGGTTTGCCGTAGTCGTCCAGATGGGCGGAGATGCGTTTGACGATGGCACTGCCGATGATGACGCCGTCGGCCAGCGCGGCCATTTCATGCGCTTGGGCAGGGGTGTTGACCCCGAAGCCGATGGCAATCGGCAGGTCCGACTGGGCACGGATTGCGTCGATGTTGGTTTTGACATTGGCGGCCTCGGCACTCGCGCTGCCCGTAATCCCCGTGATGGAGACGTAGTAGAGAAAGCCGCTAGCATCCTTCAAGACGGTGGGCAGGCGTTCTGCGTCCGTCGTCGGGGTGACAAGGCGAATGACCCTCAGGCCCCTTGCGGCGGCGGGGACGCGGAACTCCTCATCCTCTTCGGGCGGCAGATCGGGCACGATAAAGCCATCCACGCCTGCTTTTTGTGCGTCGTCCAGAAAGCGCATGGGCCCATAGCTATAGATCGGGTTGTAATAGCCCATCAGCACGATCGGCGTTTCATTGTCCTTGGTTCGAAAGTCGCGCACCATGTCCAAAATCTTGGCGAGCGTGATCCCCTCGCGCAGGGCTTGGTTGTTGGCGGCTTGAATGGCGGGGCCGTCGGCCATCGGATCGCTGAACGGCACGCCGATCTCGATCAAATCCACGCCAGCGGCGGGCAGCTTTTCCAAAAGCAGGGGATAGGCCCCAAGGTTCGGATAGCCCGCCGTCGTGAAGGCGATGAAGGCCTTGCGGCCCTGTTCGCGCAGCGTGTGAAAGCGGGTGTCGATGCGGTTTGGCTCGGCCATCAGATTTGGACTCCCAGTCTTTCGGCAACGGTGAAAATATCCTTGTCGCCGCGCCCCGACAGGTTCACGACCATCAGATGATCGCGGGGCAGGGAGGGCGCGATTTTGCCGACATAGGCCAGCGCGTGCGAGGGCTCCAGCGCGGGGATGATGCCCTCAAGCTTGCTGCATAACTGGAACGCCTCAAGGGCTTCGTCGTCGGTGACGGCGACATAGGACACGCGGCCATTATCGTGCAGCCACGCATGCTCTGGCCCCACACCGGGATAATCGAGGCCTGCGCTGATCGAATGGGCCTCTTGAATCTGGCCGTCTTCGTTTTGAAGGAAATAGCTGCGCATGCCGTGCAGGATTCCGGCGCGGCCTCCCGTCAAGGCGGCGGCGTGCATGCCTGTCGCGATACCGTGACCGGCGGCTTCCACCGCATGAATGGCGACAGAGGGATCATCAAGAAACTCGTGGAACAGGCCCATAGCATTCGATCCGCCGCCCACGCAGGCGACGAGCGAATCCGGTGTGCGCCCTTCGGCTTCCATCAATTGCTGGCGCGTTTCACGCCCGATGATGGATTGGAAATCGCGCACCATGGCGGGATAAGGATGAGGGCCCCCGACGGTGCCGATGATGTAATAGGTATCGTCGATATGGCTGACCCAGTCGCGCAGGGCCTCGTTCATCGCGTCTTTAAGCGAGCGAGAGCCGCTCTTGACGGGGCGGACCTCTGCGCCCAAAAGGCGCATGCGAAATACGTTGGGACGCTGACGCTCGATGTCCAGCTCGCCCATATACACGACGCAGGGCAGGTTGAAGAGCGCGGCAACGGTGGCCGTGGCCACGCCATGCTGGCCCGCGCCTGTCTCGGCAATGATGCGCTTTTTGCCCATGCGTTTGGCCAGCAAAATCTGGCCCATGCAATGGTTGATCTTGTGCGCGCCCGTATGGTTCAGCTCCTCGCGCTTGAGATAGATTTTCGCCCCGCCGAAATGCTCGGTCAGGCGCGGCGCATAGTAAAGCGGCGAGGGCCGCCCGACATAGTGCTTCAGGTAATCGTCAAGCTCAAGCTGAAAGGCCGGATCGGCCTTGGCCTCGTTATAGGCTTTCTCCAGCTCAAGGATCAGAGGCATCAGCGTTTCGGCTACATACCGCCCGCCATAGGGGCCAAAATGGCCCTTGTCATCGGGAACGGCGCGCAGCGAGGCGTTATCTTCATCGGTGTTTTGCATAAGGCTGTTTAGCAAAAGAAGGGGGCGGAATAAAGTAAAAGCGACTCGGGATGTTTGGTTGGAGAGGGGGATAAAGATGAGTCATTCCCGCGAAAGCGGGAATCTATCTGTTAAGGTTATCCCATTGGATCGGCATGGATTCCCCGCTTTCGCGGGAATGACTCGGTATTTGTAAGGGCCTTCCAGGTCTTAATAAGGCTACAGCCCCTCACCCCTTCCCAAGCCTTGTCAACGCCGCTCCGGCGTTTTTCAGGCCTTGGGCGACGTCTTCCTTGTCCGCGAAGGTATAGGCGCCATAGCTGATGACGGGCTCTAGTCCGGGGCCCCAGACCTTGGCCAGCGTGACATGCAGCAGGCTGGCGATAGCCTCGCCCTTCAGCCATGCGTTTTGGTTGTCGCAGCGGGGGAGCAGGACGCCGAACTCGTCGGGGGCCAGCTGGCCCACCACGTCGCTGCGGCGCACATGAGTTAGCAGGGCCTCGCCCACGGCCTGTAAAGCCGCCTGAGCCAGCGCGGCCCCGTGGCGGTCTTTAACGGCTTGAAGGTTCTCTATATCGAAGTAAAGGACGCTAGAGGTGTTGCCATAGCGTTCGTCAAGAGCCAGAAGCCGCGCGACCTCGCGGTTGAAATCGGGGCGGGTGAGGAGCGACGCGCCGGGCGTTTCATCATCCGGTTTTGATCGTTCCATGATTTTGAGGCGGGTTTCAAGCTCCTGTATCCGCACGCGGGCTAAAACCAGCTCCTCACACAAGCCGCGCCAAACGTCGCGCTGATCCGCGCTGAGCGGCGCATCAGACAGAGAATCGGTTAACAGGTCAACGGGGCTGGACAAAGGGGGGCTCATTTCGAGGCAGGGCTTACACAATACTCTAGGCATTTCCTGAAAAAAACATTAACCTGCCTTTTTGCCATAAGAGGATTCACATGCCGCGCAAGACAGAGACCAAGACGGTCAAGAAAACCGTTTCCCCCGCCCAGCCCTTGGTCGGGATCATTATGGGAAGCCAGTCCGATTGGGCCACCATGGAAAACGCTGCCAACGTGCTGGAAAGCTTTGGTGTTGTTTACGAAAGCCTGATTGTGTCCGCGCATCGCACGCCCAAAAGGCTCTTTGAGTATGCCACAATGGCCGCCGAGCGCGGGATCAAGATCATCATCGCGGGCGCGGGCGGCGCGGCGCATCTGCCCGGCATGACGGCTTCGCTTACCGCGCTGCCTGTGCTCGGCGTGCCTGTAACGAGCCGCAGCCTTGATGGCCTGGATAGCTTGCTCTCGATTGCCCAGATGCCTGCGGGCGTGCCCGTCGGGACGCTGGCCGTCGGTACAGCGGGGGCGATCAACGCGGGGCTTCTGGCTGTGTCTATTCTGGCGTTACAGGATGACAGGCTCGCCGCGCTCTATGCCGAGTGGCGCGATGTTCAAACAGCCTCCGTTGCCAAGGCCCCCAAGGATGAGGAAGAAGCCAAGCCTGCCAAGAAGGCTGCGGTCAAGAAGAAGACGGCGAAGAAGTAATGCCAACGGCTCGATGAAAACACCCACGGCGTCATTGCGAGGAGGCCTTGGCCGACGAAGCAATCCAGTCCTCCTGCTTGAAACTTAGGGGCTGGATCGCCACAGCCCCTTCGGGGCTTCGCGATGACGGTAGTCGAGATGACGTATTTCGAGGAGCGCGATAGAGGAAAGATTCATGAGAACACTTCCAGCAGGATCGATGATCGGCATTTTGGGTGGCGGGCAACTGGCGCGGATGACGGCTCTTGCGGCGGCGCGGCTTGGGTTTCCGTGTCATGTCTTTTGCGCCTCGGCGGACGAGCCCGCTTTGGATGTCTGCGCTGCGCGGACCGTGGCGGCGTTCGATGATTGCGAGGCTTTGACTCGTTTTGCACAATCCGTCGCCGTTGTCACGCTGGAGTGGGAGAATGTGCCGCTTGAGGCTCTGGATAGTATCGCCGCGATCACGCCCGTGCATCCTTCCGCCTCCGTGCTGCGTGTCGCGCAAGATCGCGGGCTGGAGAAACGCTTCGCCCGCGAGGTCGGGGTTGGGACCGCAGATTTTGCGATTGTCAAATCCGCCGAGGACTTGCAGAACGCGATGGAGCGGTTCACGCTTCCCGCGATTTTGAAATCCACGCGCATGGGCTATGACGGGCGCGGGCAGGTGACGATTACGGCGGGCATGGATGCCGCTGAGGCATGGGCCCAGATGGGCAGCAGTGAAGGTATTCTGGAAGCTTTCGTCGCGTTCGAGCAAGAAGTCTCCGTGATCGTGGCGCGACGCGAGGATGGGGCCCTGACGGCTTATCCGCCCGTTCAAAATATCCACCGCGATCATATTCTGGCTGAGACTCACGCGCCCGCCGCGCTTGATCCTGCCACCCAAAAAGAAGCCACCGCGCTCGCCAGCCAACTGGCGATGCAGCTTCATGTTGTCGGGCTGTTGGCGGTTGAGCTGTTTGTTTTGAAAGAGCCCAACGCGAAAGGCCAGCGCGTGCTGATGAACGAGATCGCGCCGCGCCCGCATAATTCAGGGCACTGGACGATTGATGCCTGTCCGTGCAGCCAGTTTGAAATGCTGGTGCGTTGCGTCGCTGGCTTGCCGCTCGGCAGCGCAGTGCCGCACAGCCAAGCCGTCATGCACAATATTCTGGGGCAGGATATTGCGAAGTGCCAAACCTATATCGCCGATCCGTCCGCCTGCCTTCACCTCTATGGCAAAAAAGAATCCCGCACAGGCCGCAAAATGGGCCACGTCACTTTCCTGAAGGGAAAGTGGGATTAACCATAGAAGCAAGTTGACGTTTCTATATTTTCACGAAAAGATAATTCATCAGGTTTTGTAAGGGAGGGTTGTGTGATGATGAAGATTATAATGGACGGTGACAAGATTATTCCTGATGAGCGTGTTGATGATATTTGTGAGAGGATCAGCTGGCTGAAATGTGAGCACCGGCGGGCTATTCATGCAAGGGGCACAGGGCAGGACCAGAGCAGAAGTCCGCTCCCCCTTCCAGAATTAGAGCGACTTATAGAAAAACCGGACACGGTTGTTTCTATCCAGACCAAGTTTTATCTACAGAAAAGCGGTTTTATGGATGTTCATGGTAATATCCCGAATGACGTTCGCGCCGTTTATTCTGCCGTGGCCTATGACGAGATTTTCTTGTCGGCAAGTTACAAAAGGACTTTAAAGCAGTTTTTCGAGACTGATCATGGGGCAATGGCTCCTCATGATCTGACAAAACTGATCAAGAGCTTTGGTGCCAGGCGGGCTGCCGATCGGGAAAAGTATCCAAACAACGAACTTATTTTGCTGGAGCGGCATAAAACGACGCTGCGTCCCGATCCTATGTATCCGTTCAGGGCTCAATGGGGAACGAAAGCGATCAAGGCGGATTTGCCCTTTATGCGCTTCCCCGGCCTTGGGACGTAAGTAACCGGTTATGCGTTTCAATTCCTCTCCCCTAGCGGGAGAGGATGGAAAAACTTGGGCTTAGCGAAAGCTAAGTCCATAGTTTTTGCTGGCAAGGGGGTAAAAACTCTACGACGCCTTACCCCCACTCTTGCAAAATCTAAGACTTACTTCGTAAGCCTAAGATTTTGCTTTCTCCCCCGCCAGGGGGGAGAGCTATTGTGGGCAACGCAAGTCATTTTTTGGATTACGCAAGCCTACTCCCCCATCAGCCATTTGATGTCGTCTTGGGTGAGGGCGGCGGCGGCGGCGGGTTTGTCGCCGAACAGGGCGGCGGCTAGTTTGGCTTTGCGCTGCTGCATTTCAAGGATGCGCTCTTCCACCGTGCCTTCGGCGATCAGCTTGTAAACGAAGACATGCTTGTTTTGCCCGATGCGGTGGGCGCGGTCGGTGGCTTGATTTTCCACGGACGGATTCCACCACGGATCATAATGGATGACCGTATCGGCAGCGGTGAGGTTCAGGCCCGTGCCACCCGCTTTCAGGCTGATAAGGAAGAGGGGTACCTCGCCGTTTTGGAAGCGTTGGATCGGCGTCGCGCGGTCTTTGGTGGTGCCGCGCAGCTCGACAAAGGGGATGTCCAGTTCCTTGACTTCGCGCTTGATGATGTCGAGCATCGAGGTGAATTGCGAGAAGAGCAGAATCTTCCGTCCTTCCTCAATCAGTGTCGGCAGCATTTCTTTCAGCTCATCCAGCTTGGCGGAGGTATGAACCTTTCTGGCGGCCTCGATTTTGACAAGCTCGGGATCGCAGCAGGTCTGGCGCAGTTTAAGCAGCGCGTCGAGGATCACAATCTGGCTGCGCCCAAGGCCTTTGGCAGCAATCTCGTCGCGCACGCGGTCGCTCATCACATGGCGCACGGTTTCGTACAGATCGCGCTGGTCGTCGCCGAGTGTGACGCGGCGGATGATTTCGGTCTTGGGGGGCAGCTCTTTGGCGACTTCGGTTTTAAGGCGGCGCAGGATAAAGGGCCGCAGGCGACGCACCAGCAAATCCTTGCGGTCGCCGTCGCTGTTATTTTCAATCGGATTGCGATAGTGGCGGTTAAAGCTTTTATGATCGCCCAAAAGGCCGGGCATCAGGAAGGTGAAGATCGACCATGCCTCGCCAAGATGGTTTTCAACGGGCGTGCCGGTCAGGCATAACCGCTGTGCCGCCTGAAGCGCGCAAGCGGCCTGCGTCATCTTAGCCGCTGGGTTCTTGATGGCTTGCGCCTCGTCAAGGATGACAAGCGACCATTTGATCGGGGCAAGTTGTTCCTTATCACGCGGCAAAAGGGGATAGGTTGTCAGCACGACATCGTACTTGCCCACATTTTTGAACTGGCTGGCCCTGTCTTTGCCATGGAGCGTCAGGATTTTGAGGGCAGGCGTAAAGCGCGCGGCTTCAGCTTGCCAGTTGCCGACAAGGCTGGTCGGCATCACGATCAGGCAAGGCTTGCCGAGTTTTTTGTTTTCCTTCAGTGCGAGAAGATAGGCGAGGGTCTGGATCGTTTTGCCAAGCCCCATATCGTCGGCCAGAATGCCGGACAGGCCATAGGTCCCCAGAAAATGAAGCCAGTTGGTGCCATCGATCTGATAGGGACGCAGCTTGGCGTCCAGCCCTTCGGGCAGCGGCTTTTTCTCGATCCCCGCAAAGTCGCCCAGTTTTTCGACCAGCTTGCGTAGTTGGCCTTCGCCCAGCCATCTTTTGCTGGTGATGGCTTCCAGTTTTAAAAACGCCGCCGTCAAATCCATCGACACGCGCAGCTTGCCGTCGGGATCAAGGGCCTTGTCGTCGAAAAGTTCGATTAGTGTTTTAAGGATGGTATAGATGCGTTCGGCGGGGAGCGCGAGCGTACGCCCGTCGGGCAGGGGGGCATAGCAGGTGTCGGTTGTCTTCAGATACTCGATATCGTCTGCCGAGCGGATTTGCTTGATCATCCCGACAAGGATCGGCAAAAGCGGCGTGCGCTGGCCGCCGATATTGATGCCGAGATCCATAGAGAACCACCACGCGCCGTCTTGGGTAAAAGAGGCTTCAATCTCTTCGCTGTCGGGACGGATGATGGTGCTTGTCACTTCCAGATCGCCGGTGACGACATAGCCTTCCTGCGCCAGTTTTCCGCGCGTCTTGTGCAGGAAATCCTGCCAGAACCATGGCGAGGCGTCGGCTTGTGGTTGCAGCGGGGCGGCGTCTTGATCCAACGCACCGTTGTCGATCATTACTCCTGTGACAGGCGGCGGCAGGTGCAGGCCGTGCTTTTCAAGATCGGCGATGATCGCTTTTTCGGCGGCGGCGTTGCGTTTGTGCAGGATGATTTTGTCATCCGTTGTTTCGGCGAAAGTGGCATTGTCATCCGTCGGCGACACGCTTGTGCCGTTGTAATCGAAAGAAAGCTGAAGCCTGATTTCGCTGCGGCTGGTTTCGGTGCCCGCGACAATGTGGCTGGCCAGCGCGAGGCGCGGCACGGGCTGGGCAGCTTTATTCTTACTTTGCGTGATATCGAACGGCGCGGGGATGCTTTCTGTCGCTTTGGGAAGCCGCTTGCGCAGGATTTTCGCTTCCTCTTGTGAAAGGGGCGGCAGGTTCAGGAAATGCGCGATCAGCCTTGGCTCTTTGTCGCAAAGGATCGGCCCCGTCTGCATCGTTTGCGGGTCCAGATACCAGGGATAGCGCATGCCAAGGACGCGCAGGCCCTGTCGTTCGGGGCGGATGACGCTGCGTTGTTTTTGGTCGGCGGTCAGGTGCCATGACAGCTTCCCTTGAACCGCCTCACCAAGGGACAGCGGATAAAGACAGGCCTCATCGTAAAAAGCGCGGCCCGTGTCGACAATGCGCGAGAGTGAATAGTTGATCGAAGACAAATCGCTGGGGGCCTCCCACGATAAGGGCGCGTTGTAATAGTCGGTATTTTGCATCTGGCCCAGAAGGAACAAATCCTCGTCCGTCACGGCGCGGCCCGTTTGTTTCAGCCCGTAAAGCTGGCCTGAGGAAATCTGTTTCTTGCGGCCCCAGTTGCCGTCGCGCAGCTTGTGCTGCAAAAACGGGGTCACGCGCAGCCCCGCCGCCGTGTTGGGGTCAAGGATGATGGCATACACGACGCGCTCTTCCGATAGCGGTACGTCCAGCGGCTTGTCAGGGCTTTCGAAAAAGTCCAGCCATTTGGCGACGCGCGGTGAAAGCTGGGCCGAGGTCGCGCTCGTCTTGCCGCGCTTGGCTCCGGCGACGCCGATTCGCTCGCTCAGGCGGCTTTCCTGTGCAATCGCCTCGTAAAGCGCGGCGACGCTATGCTTGCACATATAGCCCACGGGGCAAGAACAAATGGCGTCAATCTCCATGCCGAGGTGACCTTTGCCGATCGTGATCTGGACGTGATAGGGCTTTTGGGCTGTACCTTGGACAAGGGCTTTGATTTGTGTGCCGTGTTCATCGACATCGACATGCAGAACATGACCCTGCGTCTGGTAAATCCGGCCTCGATTGTGGTCTCGGTCATCAAAATTACGGGTAATATCCTGAACGGTGAAAAGCACAGACAGCCTCGGTCTTTGGGACAAAACGGTGAACGGCGCAGGATACGCGCCCGCGCCGCTCATTTCAAGGCTTCGGTTTTGTTAAATCCGGCTTTTTACACCCACAAACCGACCCGTTCCTTGATTTCTTTGAGGTGTTTTTGGGTTAGGGCGTTGGCTTTTTCGGCGCCCTTGGCCAGAATCGCGTCGATTTCGGCGGGATCGGCCATCAGCTCGCGCATGCGGTTTGTGATGGGGACCAGCTTGGCGATGGTGAGATCGGCCAAGTCTTTTTTGAAGGTGGAGAAAGTCTCCCCCGCATGTTCGCGCAGCACGCCTTCCAGCGGACGGTCCGCCATCGCGGCATAGATCGAGACGAGGTTCTGGGCCTCCGGCCTTTTGGCGAGGTCTTCCAGCGTGTCGGGCAGGGGCTCTGGATCGGTCTTCGCCTTGCGGATTTTCAGCATGATCGTGTCGGCGTCGTCGGTTAGATTGATACGCGAATAATCGGATGTGTCCGACTTGCTCATCTTCTTCGCGCCGTCGCGCAGCGACATGATGCGGGCCGCCTCGCCCATGATCAGCGGTTCGGGGATCGTGAAATACGCACCATAGCGGTTGTTGAAGGCGATGGCGACATCGCGGGTCAGCTCAAGATGCTGCTTTTGATCCTCGCCAACCGGCACATGGCTGGCCTGATAGATCAGGATGTCGGCGGCCATCAGGATGGGATAGCTGTAAAGCCCCAGCAGTTGCAGGTCGCGGTTCTTGCCCGCCTTGTCCTTGAACTGGGTCATGCGGTTCATCCAGCCCAGCGGGGTCAGGGTGCTGAGCAACCAGCTAAGCTCCGTGTGCGCGGGCATACAGCTTTGCACGCACAGGGTGCTTTTGTTGGTGTCGATCCCTGCGGCGATATAGGCGCAGGCGACTTCGCGGATCGCCTTGCGCAGTGTCGCGGGGTCTTGCGGGAGGGTCAGGGCGTGCAGATCGACGACGCAGTAATAGCACTCGTAATCGTCCTGAAGCTTCACCCAGTTTTTAAGCGCGCCCAGATAGTTGCCGAGGTGAAGATTGCCGGTGGGCTGCATGCCCGAAAAAATACGTTTCATAGGAAGACTCCTGCACAAAAGGAAAAGGACGAAAAAAAGCAAAGGGGGAGGATGGCAGTCAAAGCCGATCCGTCAGCAAAGGCGGATCAACGCCATCGGCCGGTTGTGCGGGAAAGGAAGTTTATGAAAACAGTCTGTCTCATGATCCTGATGCTTTTGCTCTGTGCCGGTCAATCTTGCTGTTTGCCAACAAGTCCGGCAAAATCGCGCAGTTTCACCGCGCCAGTCAGGCTTAATAGCACGGCATAGGCGACCGAGGAAAGCCCTATAATCGCCGTCAGAGCCCCGATTTGGCTCCAGAAAGCGTGGTTTTCGAACAAAAAGGCCGTTTGCCGCAGGACGAACGCGGCGACAAGTCCCATACCGATGGCACTGCTGATTATAGGAACGAGACGCCTTTTTAAAGCTGCATCGCCCAGCGTATCCCCACGCTTGCGCAAGGCGAGATAAAGCAGGGCGGCGTTCAGCCACGAGGCACAGGTGGTTGCCATGGCCATGCCGATATGTGCCATCGGGCCGAGCAGGAGGAGGGCTATGCCGACATTCGTGGCCATACAGATCATGGCGATGCGCACGGGCGTGCGCGTATCCTGCCGCGAGAAAAAGCGCGAGGCGAAGACTTTGGAAAGCAGGAAGGCGGGCACGCCCAGCGCATAGACCGACAAGGTTGCGGCGGTGGCTAGCGTATCGGCATGGGTAAAGCGGCCATGCTCGAAAAGCGTTTGGATAATCGGCTGCGCCGCGATGCCAAGCCCAACGGCGGCGGGCAGGCCAAGGATCAGGCAGAACTCGATCGCGCGGCTGACAAAATGCTGGACCTTTTCCTTGTCGCCATGCGCCTCGTGCCGCGAGAGAAGCGGCAGCAGCGTCGTCGCCACCGCAATGCCCAGAATGCCGAGCGGAAGCTGGTTGAGCCGGTCGGCATAGTACAGATAGGAAACCGCGCCCGTCGGCAGGGTAGAGGCCAAAATGGTGGTGAGCAGCAGGTTGATTTGCGCCGCCCCCGCGCCGACGGCTCCGGGGCCTATTTGCCGGAAAAGGGTGCGTGTGGATTGGCTCAGGCGCGGTCTGACCAGATGCAAAACCGCCCGCGCGCGCCAGCAACTGATCGCCAGCCACCCCGCCTGCACGCCGCCCGAAATTGTCGTGGCGATAGCCAGCGTCCTGCCCGTTTCCCACCCAAAGATGTGCGCAAGGTAAAGCCCCGCGATCAGCACGATATTGAGCATGATCGGCGCGGCTGCCCCCGGCCCAAAGCGGCCACGCGCGTTGAGCACGCCGCTTTGCAGCGCGGTGATGGAGATCAGGAGAAGATAGGGAAAGGTGATTTGGCTATACGTGACGGCAAGGGCATATTTTTCCGGCTCGTCATGGAATCCCGGAGCCATCACACGGATCACCCACGGCATGGCTGCAATCATAAGGATCGTGAACGGAGTCAAAAGCGCAATCAGCATGGCCAGCGCGTGATCGGCGAATTCTTGCGCGGCTTTCTCGCCGTTCACTTCGGTTTCTTTGGTGTAAAGCGGCACGAAGGCGGCAGAAAAAGCCCCTTCGGCAAACAGGCTGCGGAACAGGTTGGGAAGGCGTTGCGCTACGAAAAAAGCATCCGCCTGAAAGCCTGCGCCCAGAAACGTCGCCGTCAGCGTATCGCGCACAAAGCCCGCCATGCGACTGAGCATCGTAAACCCGCTAACCGTAAAAAGCGCACGCGCAAAGCTCATGGAGTAATTTTTCCTTTATGGTTTGATAAAGCGAACCCACGATGAGTCGAAGCCCAGATTGGCGATTGTTTTTTCAAAATCAAAAACAGGAGGCCTCTTAACCGAGAAACGAAGGGCTGAGTCTGGTACATTATACTTGATGGTGAATTGCGCCCCGTGCGGTTGCCATGTAAAACTGTGTTCATCCGTTCGACGGTTATATCCCTCCAAATTTCCGTTCTTGTTGACTTCCCAGCGATATTCGTTCGTCGGAAAGCGTGTAATCTCTGTTTCGAAAAAGGTAAAGTCCAGTTTGTTAAAGTTGCGAATAAGCGTTGCCGCTCTTAATCTGCCGAAATTGTCCGTGGCGATGTTCACGCGTTCATTCCAAATACCGAGGACAGCCGTCCCTGTGGCTTGGGGGTCTTCATGCGGATTTTGGATGTTGTAGGAGTAGTCAGGCGAGTTCCTGCCAGAAATAATGCGCAGATTTTTGCAAGCGTGGGGTGTTTTATCTTTGACGCTTTTGACAGACCAACAGAGGTTGCCGTGAACAACATCGGCAAGGCCTAGCGGTCTTGCCAGATGTTCCCCTTCGATAGCCTTGGCAAAAATATCGCCCCAGTCTTCCCCAGTTATGTCGTTTTTGCCGACGGCGCACTGGTAAACAATCCATTTGGCTATGGTTAGGATAGTTGCTTCAGGAAGCTCTCCTAATGGATACAGGTCTTTTATCTGTTTTTTCTTTGAGTCTCGTAATTTTGGCGTTTGCACGAAGAACCTCCTTGATAACGGCTTCAATCATGGGAACGGGGACGGCATTCCCTGCTTGTTTGCGTGTTTGACTGTCTGAACAAACGAGGCTGAATGAATCGGGAAAGCCTTGCAAACGCAGCATTTCTCGTGGTGTTAATCGCCTTTCGCCATTGACCAGAAGATAGTTATATGAAGCACCCGCTCTCAAGGCGCAAGAATAGGGATAGCTGGAGATGTTGCCGCTTTTGTTTTCGTGCCATATGGCGGGGCTGTGTTGGCTTTTGTGGGCTTTTCGTCTTTTGGTCAGAACATGCTTGCTGGCATAATGCTTGGCATCAACCTTCTTTTCTAATAAAGAATCAAGAGGGGTGTAGGTAGGCAAGGCCTCTGGCCAGATAAAGGGGGTTTTGTGGTTCAAAAAACCGACGATGATTGTTCTCTCTCTTTTTTGAGGAAGACCAAAATGAAGTGCGTTCAGAATTTTCCAGTGAACTTTATAGCCAAGCTTTTCCAGCGTTGTCAGAATTGTCTTAAAAGTTTCCCCCTTATTATGGGTCGCTAGTTGTTTTACATTTTCAAGAACGATCATCGGTGGCTTTTTGCTGGATAGAATCTTGACGATTTCGAAAAATAAAGTCCCCCTCATGTCATGGAAGCCATGTTGTTTGCCGATAATGCTGAAGGGCTGACAGGGGAATCCGGCACACAGAAGATCATGCTTAGGTATAAAATCAGGCGTGATTTTTGTTATGTCACCCGCAGGAATGAGGCTGTAATTATAGGCGTAGGCTTTGCGGGCTTCCTCATCAATATCCGAGGCAAACAAACAGGTGCCGCCGTTACGGGCAGCGGCTAGGTGGAAACCACCGATGCCACAAAAAAGATCAATAAAAGTAAAAGAAGTCATGTACTGAGGACATTGCTGATGTGTTTGTCTAGCGTAACCCAGAGAGAACAATTTGTGAACAATTTTTGTCAGGGCGTTGCGAAGAGGTAGAGCTGGTAATACAGGCATCCGGCTAGCGACAGGCACAAAGCGGGGGCGAAGGGGAATTCGCTGTTTTTGGTGAAGAACTTCCATAGGCTGCCGATGATGACGCCGATGACGCCTGCGGCCACCAGAAACCACGGGATCATCATCAAGGGGATCCAAAGTCCTGCGGCGGCGAAGAATTTGACATCGCCCAGCCCCAGCATCTCGCGGCCCCGCAGCTTGCTGTAGCCGATGGCTAGCAGCAGGCTAAGTCCCAAAAGGCCTGCCGAGGCGACGAGGCCGAGGAAGATATCGCCCTGTCCCAAAAGCAGGCTGACGATCCCCAGCAAGGCCAGCGTCAGGTTCAGCTCGTCAGGAATGACCCCGAAAGCCAGATCAATCAGCGTGATGGCCGCCAGCAGCCCAATGGCCAGACAGACGGGAATCATGATCGGCTCCCATCCGGCAATGGCCACGGCGGCGGCTCCCAGAACGAAACCGGCCAACTCGACCGCCGGCTGGGGCCACAGGCCCTTCCTTTTGCCACACGGGCAGGGCAGAGCTTTGGCGTTTGTGCGGAAAAGCCAGCCGAAAAGCGGGAAATATTCATGCACCTGAAGGGGGCGCAGGCAAAAGAAGCAGTGCGGCTTGCGGCTTTCGCCGGGCAGGCGGTCGGCAGAGCGTTGCCCGAAATGCGCGGCCAGCGAGGCCGCCAAAAGCCCCAGAGCACCACCTTTTAAAAGGTCGAAGATCAGGGCGAAAAGCTCGTTGGGTTCCATGAGAGACGTTTTCCTAATTCGGTCTTAGAATTTGTTTGGCCGTGTCGATCAGGTTTTGGACGTTTTTAAGCGAGGTGTCAAACATGCCCTGTTCTTCCTCGTTAAGGGGAAACTGGATGATTTTCTCAACGCCGCCCGCGCCGATGACCACGGGGACGCCCGCGTAAATATCCTTTTGGCCATATTCGCCGCTTAGATAGGCTGCGCAGGACAGGATGCGCTTTTGGTCCTTCAGATAGCTTTCGGCCATCTGGATCGCGGCGGTCGCTGGCGCGTAAAAGGCCGAGCCCGTTTGCAACAGCTTGACGATCTCCGCTCCGCCGTCGCGTGTGCGGGCGACCAGCTCGTCGATACGCTTATGGGTGATCCAGCCCATCGTGACAAGATCATGCAGGGGGATGCCCGCCACGGTCGAAAAGCGGGTCAGCGGCACCATCGTGTCGCCATGGCCGCCAAGGATAAAGGCCGAGACATCCTCGACCGACACGCCCAGTTCGGCGGCCAGAAAGGTGCGCAGCCGCGCGCTGTCCAGAACACCGGCCATGCCGATGACATGATTGGGCGCAAAGCCGGTGACCTGCTGCATGACCCAGACCATCACGTCCAGAGGGTTGGTCACGACGATCACAAAGGCGTTCGGTGCAAAGGTTTTGATCTGCTCGCCGACTTGCTTGACAATATGCGTGTTAATGCCGATCAGGTCATCGCGACTCATGCCAGGTTTGCGGGCTTGCCCCGCCGTCACAATGACCACATCGGCATCCTGCATCAGGGCATAGTCGCTGCCGCCATAGCACGAGGCATTGGCCGAAGCGATGGGGCAGGACTGGCTGATATCAAGGGCCTTGCCCGCAGGGACGCTGTCGGAAATATCAATCAGGACAACGTCGCCCAGTTCTTTTTGCGCGGCTAAAAGAGCAATCGTGCCGCCGATTTGACCGGCACCGACAAGGGCGATTTTCTTACGCGTCATGGCTTTGTCCTTGCTTTGTTTTGCGGGAGCCGAAAGAATCGGCATCAAGCGGTTGACCGAGCCTAAGAATATGTATATTCCTTTCTCGGTGCAATCGCATATCAATATGCCCGTTTCAGGGCGATTTTCTTTCACTTGGGAGATCCGAATGAAAAAAGCGTCTCTTTTGGCCTTATCGCTGCTTGTTGCGGGCGGCCTTTTCTTTCCCTTCAAGGCACACGCGGCGGCTCCGGCCCGTCCCGATAACGTCATGAAGGTTCTTGAGTCGAATAAGGACCTCAGCAAGTTCACCGATGTCGTCAAGTCGGCGGGCATGGCGAGCGAACTGGAAAGCAAGGACGAGCGTTTGACCGTTTTTGCGCCCAACAATGCCGCGATGGATAAGCTCGATTCCGGCGTTCTGAAACGCGCGAAGGATGAGAAGGACGGCCTGAAAACATTCGTGAAATATCACCTTATCAAGGGCAGCGTCGTTTTCTCTGGCAACATCAAAGGGCGTCGCGCCAGTCCCAGCACGGCGGCGGGCGAGATGATGGGCTTTGACGGCACGGGCAAGGAACTAAAAGTCAATAATGGCGTTATCACCACCCCCGACCTGTCGGCCATGAACGGTGTCGTTCAGGTTGTCAGTGCCGTGCTGGTCCCCGATTCGCTCCGCGATCCCAAGATCAAGGAAGAGGAACGCGCCAAGGCCGAAAAAGTCATGAAGGATGAAATGGAAACGCGTCAGAAGGAGATGGACGCGCGCCAAAAGGAAATGGAAGCCAAGATGGCCAAGGAAGCCCCGAAGGCTCCAGCTAAGGCCGAAGAAGCCGCCAAGGCTCCGGAAGCCCCCAAGGCTCCCGAAGTGGCCTCGCCCGAAGCACCGACCGCTCCTGCCGCTCCCGCTCCTTCTGAAAAGAAGGAAGAAAAGACCGGCTGGCGCAAGTGGTTCAACTAACCACGGACCGTTCAGACCAAACGAAAAAGGCGGGCTTCCCCGCCTTTTTTGTTGAGCATAAAGCCGCCAGTTTATCTCCCCGCCTTAACCCCCTCCACAATTGCCGTGCCCATTTCTTGGGTTGAGACGCGGGTGGTGCCTTCGCTGGCAATGTCGGCGGTGCGCAGGCCTTGATCGAGCGCAGCGGCGACGGCGGCGCGGATTTTGCCGCCGAGGTCGGCGCGGCCAAACGAGAGCTCCAGCATCATCGCGGCACTGAGGATCATGCCGATAGGGTTGGCAAGGCCCTTGCCCGCAATATCGGGCGCGCTGCCGTGGATCGGCTCAAAAAGCGCGCTCTTGCCGCCGATGGAGGCGGAGGGCAAAAGCCCCAGCGAGCCGGACAGGACGGCGGCTTCATCGGACAGAATATCGCCGAACATATTGGGGGTCAGCATAATATCAAAGCTGGACGGCTGGCGGATGATTTGCATCGAGGCATTGTCCACATAAAGGTGCGACAGCTCGATGTCGGGATAGGCCTTGTGTTCTTCCTCCACAATCTCGCGCCAGAAACGCATGGACTCCAGCACGTTCGATTTGTCGATGGAGCAAACTTTCTTGCGGCTCTTGCGGGCAAGGTCGAAGGCGACTTTGGCGATGCGGCGGATTTCATCTTCGCTATAGACCATCGTGTTAAACGCGGTGCGCTTGCCGTTTTCATCTGTGCGCACGCCACGCGGCTCACCGAAATACACATCGCCTGTCAGCTCACGCACGATGGTGAAGGATACGTTTTGCAACAATTCGGGGCGCAGCGGCGAAAAGGCGGCGAGCTGCGGCCAAATGGAAAGCGGACGCAGATTTGCGTAAAGCCCCATGGTTTTGCGGATGGCGAGCAAGCCTTTTTCTGGACGTTCCGCTAGGGGCAGGTTATCCCATTTCGGCCCGCCGACGGCACCGAGAAGAACCGCATCGGCCTTTTGCGCCGCTTCCTGTGTTTCGGCGGGGAAGGGCGAGCCTGTGGCTTCAATTGCCGCGCCGCCGATCAGCCGCTCGGTCATCGTGAAGTCGATCTCGCCCGCAAAGCAATCCAGCACGCGCTTCGCTTCGTTCATAATCTCGGGGCCGATGCCGTCTCCGGCAACAATCAAAATGTTTGGCATAGGTTGTCTCCTGTTGGTGGGTTGTTGAGTATAAACTCGTCTTTCCGGAGAAACTTTCTTTTCGTCGCTGCTTAGCGGCGAAAGAAAGTTTAATCCGGAACCCAGCCGCTTTTTGCAGCATTCGCTGGATTCCGGATCTGCGCCCCACTGCCTTGACGGCATTGGGGCTTGTCCGGAAAGACGAGGGGAAGTGTTCTTTTCACCTCAACCATGGTTGTTGGGTGAAGCGGGCATCTTCGAACGCGTCGATCTCGGCCTTGTGGCGCAAGATGCCTTCAATCGCATCGAGGCCTTCGACAAGAATCGTCTTGATGTTCGGCTCGATCTCGAAGCTAGAGGTTTCCTGTCCATCCGTCACCGTTTGCGCGGTAAGGTCGATGGTGAGCGGGCCGTTGCTTTGGGCCAGCGCGTCGATCTTTTCCTTGGCAAGGCGGATCAGAAGGATGCCGTTTTTGTACGCGTTGTTATAGAAAATGTCAGCAAAGCTGGGCGCGATCACGGCGCGGATGCCGAAATCAAGCAGCGACCACGGCGCATGTTCGCGGCTTGAGCCACAGCCGAAGTTCTCGCCAGCCAAAAGGATTTGCGCCTCCGGCTTTTGGTTCAGCACAAAATCGGCGCGAGGGCTTCCCGAATCGTCATAGCGCAGGGCGGCGAAAAGCCATTTTCCAAGGCCCGTGCGCTTGATGGTTTTAAGGTATTGTTTCGCGATAATCATATCCGTATCGATATTCGCTATCGGCAAAAACGCCGCATTCGCCGTCAGTTTTGTGAACTTCTCCATCTTACTTTTCTCCGTTGAGAGTGACTTATCCTCTCCCCTCGGCGGGAGAGGATAGAAAAACTTGGTCTTGCGTTAGCAAGGCCTTAGTTTTTCTTGGTAAGGGGGTAAGACGCTGCTGGTTATTACCCCCACTCTTGCAAAATCTAAGACTTACTTCGTAAGCCTAAGATTTTGCTTTCTCCCCCGCCAGGGGGGAGAGGTTTAATTTGTGATATTTCAACCATCCTTTTTCAGATACGCCCGCACATCGGTTAGGCATCCCGCTATCGCGGCGGCGGCGGCGCTCATCGGGCTGACGAGGTGGGTGCGCCCGCCTGCGCCTTGGCGGCCTTCGAAATTGCGGTTGGAGGTGGAGGCACAGCGCTGCCCGCTGCCCAGTCTGTCGGCATTCATGGCCAAACACATGGAGCATCCGGCCTGCCGCCATTCAAAGCCCGCTTCGATAAAGATTTTGTCGAGCCCTTCCGCTTCCGCCTGTTCCTTGACGAGTCCCGATCCCGGAACCACCAGCACGCGGCTGACGTTCGCGGCTTTCTTACGGCCCTTGGCGATTTGAGCCGCCTGCCGCAAATCTTCGATCCGTCCGTTGGTACAGGAGCCAATGAAGACTTGGTCGATGGGCAGGCCTTCAAGCTTCTGTCCCGCGACAAGGCCCATATAATCAAGCGCACGTTGGACCGAGGCGCGGCGAATATCGTCGGTGATCGAAGCCGGATCGGGCACACAGCCCGTGACGGGCCCGCCCATTTCGGGATTGGTGCCCCATGTGGCTTGCGGTTCGATCTTCGCCGCGTTTATCGTGATTTCTGCATCAAACACGGCATCGGGATCGGTCTGCATCGTCCGCCAGAAGGCAACGGCTTTCTCCCAGTCCTCGCCTTGCGGGGCATAGGGACGGCCTTTGAGATAGGCGAAGGTTGTCTCATCGGGCGCGATAAGGCCAGCGCGGGCTCCCGCCTCAATCGACATATTGGCCAGCGTCATGCGGCCTTCCATTGAGAGAGACTCAATCGCTTCGCCTGCATATTCGATGACATGGCCCGTGCCGCCCGCGATGCCGATCTGTGCGATGATCGCGAGGATCAGGTCTTTCGCGCCAACGCCGTCTTGTAGCGCACCGTGCATCGTGATGCGCATATTCTTGGACTTGCGCATCATCAGGGCTTGCGTGGCGAAGACTTGTTCCACTTCGCTTGTGCCCACGCCAAACGCCAGTGCGCCAAACGCGCCGTGCGTCGAGGTGTGGCTGTCGCCGCAAACCATCGTGATCGCGGGCAGGGTAAAGCCTTGCTCTGCCCCGATCACATGCACGATGCCTTGGCGTTTGTCGCTGGGCCCGAAATAGCGGATCTTCTGCGCCGCGACATTGGATTCCAGCGTCTCGACCTGAAGGCGGGATTCCTCGTCTTCAATGGGGCCGGTGCGTTCGGTTGTCGGCACGTTATGGTCGGCGGTGGCCAGATGGCTTTGCGGACGGCGGAAGGGCCGCTTGGCAATCTCTAGTCCCTCGAACGCCTGCGGGCTCGTGACCTCGTGAACAAGCTGGCGGTCGATATAGACAAGGGCGGTGCCGTCATCGAAAGTCTTGATGACGTGATCGTCCCAGATTTTGTCATACAGAGTCTTGCCCATGCCTTACGCCTCCTTTTGAGCGGCCTGCGCCATGATCTTGCCAATCGCACCGACATAGGCGCGGGCGGAAGCCATGATCGTATCCGTATCACGCGCATGGCCCGTGTAAAAGCGGTCATTTTCTTTGAGAACGATAACCGCCTCGGCCTGCGCATCGGTGCCTTGCGACACGCTGTGCACTTCAAACGAGGTGAGCGTGGCGTGGCAGTTCGTCGCTGCCATGATGGCTTGGAAGATGGCATCGAGCGGCCCATCGCCGTCGCACGAGGTTTCCTTGGCCGTGCCGTCAATTTGCATCTGGATCGTGGCGGCATAAGAGCCTGCGCCCTTTTGCGTGGTGTTGAAACCATCAAGCTTGATATAGCTTTGCATCGCGACGTGCTGATGATCGTGAATGAGCGTGAGCAAGTCTTCCTCGGTCACATTTTTCTTGCGGTCACACAGCGCCTTGAACGCTTCGAAACAGCGCAAGAAGGCTTCCTCATCCATTTCGATCTTCCATTCGTCCAGCTTGTTTTTCAGCGCAGCGCGGCCCGAATGTTTGCCCAGAACGATTTGCGATTGCGTGATGCCGACGCTGGCGGGCGTCATGATTTCATAGGTTTCGCGGTTTTTCAGGATGCCGTCTTGATGGATGCCGCTTTCATGCGCGAAGGCGTTCGACCCGACGATGGCTTTGTTCTTTTGCACAAAGAACCCTGTAGTCGAAGCCACAAAGCGCGAGGTCGGATAGATGCGCTTGGTGTCGATACCCGTCGTGCAGCCAAAGAAATCGGCGCGGGTTTTCAGCGCCATCACGATTTCTTCCAGCGGCGCATTGCCAGCGCGCTCGCCAATGCCGTTGATGGTGCATTCAACCTGCCTTGCGCCCGCCTTCACGCCTGCCAGTGAATTGGCGGCGGCGAGGCCCAGATCGTCATGGCAGTGAACCGAGAAACAGACCGACGGAAACTGCGCCACCAACTGCGCGATCAAGGCCTGATATTCTTCGGGGATGGCATAGCCGACCGTGTCGGGGATGTTGATGGTGCTGGCTCCGGCATTCACGGCGGCGGCGACAGCCTTGGACAGATAGGCAATGCCCGTGCGCGTCGCGTCCATCGCCGACCATTCCACATCGTCGCAGAAGGTGCGGGCATAGCGCACCGTTTCGTCGATGATTTCCAGAACTTGCTCTTCCGTCTTGCGCATCTGGTGTTCCAGATGGATGGGACTTGTGGAAACGAAGGTGTGAATGCGCGGGCGGGCAACCTTTTCCAAGGCGCGGCCTGCGGCCTCGATGTCGGTTTTAATGGCACGGGCCAGCGAGCACACGGTAGCTTGTTTTACGGCGTGACCGACGGCGGTGATGCATTCGGCATCGCCCTTGGAGGAAGCGGCAAAACCGGCCTCGATCACGTCCACGCCCATGGCATCGAGCAAGCTGGCCACCGCCAGCTTTTCCTTCATCGACATGGTCGCACCCGGTGACTGTTCACCGTCACGCAGGGTCGTGTCAAAAATAATCACGCGGTTTGAGGGAGCGGAAATCGTGGAACTCGTCATTGTCTTGGCCTTTCTTGGATGGTTCGGTTTGTAACAGGGTTAGGCTGCGTGATTTCAAAAAACTCGTCTTTCCGGAGAAACTTTCTTTTCGACGCCCCTTTGCGGCGAAAGAAAGTTTAATCCGGAACCCAGCCCATCTCTGCAACAGACACTGGATTCCGGATCTGCGCACCTCAGCCCTGGCGGGCTTCGGCACTTGTCCGGAAAGACGATTTATTTTGTTCTCTTCGCGATCATTTTCTCCATACTTTGCTTTCGGGGTGTTCCTTGTCTGCGATTCATTCGGGCATAAAAAAAGGCCCTGTAAAGGAGCCTTGGATGCGCTGAAACCTCGTGCAATCGCGTTAGGATTGCTCGGCTGTCAGCGCGTATCTTAGAAGGAGGTCGTGGCGTTTCATGAGTTAACCTTTGTTGGTCGGACAAGAAAGATTATCGCGAACCTGCCCGCCGCGTCAACCCAAGAATTGTTTTCACTCTGTTTGCCCGATCAATTCTTCAACCAGTGCGGGGAGGATTTGGCCCGCAGGGCCTGTGCGTTTTTCGTGAAAGGCGGGGGATCGTTCCGTTTCGGCAAGGTTGACCTCAATCGTATGGGCACTGGCGTGGCGGGCGATGTCCACGAAGCCAGCGGCAGGATAAACGAAGCCCGATGTGCCGACAGCGATAAACAGATCACAGCGCATCAAGGCGTCGGTAATCGTATCCATGGCATAGGGCATTTCGCCGAACAGAACGATGTCGGGCCTCAGGGTCCCCGTGCGACCACAAGCGGGGCAGGGTGTCGTTTGAAGCGCATCGTCAAAAAAGGGGCTGCGTTCGCCGCATGCTTCGCACCAAATGCTTTGAAGCTCTCCGTGCATGGGCAGGAGGTTCTTGCTGCCTGCGCGTTTGTGCAGCGGGTCAACATTTTGCGTGACGAGTAAAAACTTGTCGCCATAGGCCGCTTCCAGTTTTTGTAACGCCAGATGGGCTGGGTTGGGCTCCACCTTCTCGACAAAGCGGCGCAGCTCGTTAAAAAAGCCGTTCACGCCCCACGGGTCGCGGGTCATGGCCTCGTGCGTCGCCACATCCTCCACGCGCCGCCCGTGCCAAAGCCCATCGGGCCCGCGAAACACAGGCACACCCGACTCCGCCGAAATACCGGCTCCGGTCAAAACAACGATACGGGGTTTGGTTTGGGGCATGAGGCAGTCCTTCGAAAGTCAGAACAACCCGATCATCAAACATAGAGGCCCCATCGTCAATGACGCGTATTGGTTTTTAATCCTTATGCCGTCATATCGACTTCGTTGTCGGATTTCTTTTGCGAGGCCGAGGCGGTCGTGCTGGAAGAGGAATCGCCGGGGATGGTCTGGACACTTGTTGTGCCGTCCGTGTAGGTTGTCGTGATGGTCACGGTGCCGCTGGCGCTGGTGGTGCGGGTTTGGCTTTCGATTTCCGTGCTGCTGCCCGACGAGGTCGAGCTGGTGGCGGCGGAGGCTGTGCCAGCGACGGCGGACGTTACGGCGGATACGGACATGGCGGGTACTCCTTGACGGGATGGTGAAGGTTGTGCCCCTTACACGCGTGAAGACCGCTTTTCATGCGCGGATGGGATCAAAAGGAGAAAGAACAAGGGATGAGCAAGGCTTTTACCAAGGAAACGGACAGCGATCAGGATGATAGCGAAGAGGTTGATGCGCTTCCTGCCGGTCAAAAGAACTATATGACGCCGACGGGCTTTGAGGCTCTGCGCACGGAGCTGCATACCCTGATGCGGCAGGAGCGGCCCAAGATTGTCGAGATCGTGTCATGGGCGGCGGGCAATGGAGACCGTTCGGAAAACGGGGATTATCTCTATGGCAAAAAGCGGCTGCGCGAGATTGATCGGCGCGTGCGCTATCTGACCAAGCGGATCGAAAGCGCGGTCATTGTCGATCCGGCGCAACAGCAAGGGCTGGAGCAGGTGTTTTTCGGCGCGACGGTCACCTATGCCCACGAAGACGGCAAAGAGGTCACCGTCAAAATCGTCGGTGTGGACGAGGCTGATTTGACCACGGGTAAGATAAGCTGGCTCTCCCCCGTCGCCCGCGCCCTGCAAAAAGCGCGGGTTGGCGACGGCGTCACCCTGCGCACACCCTCAGGCCCCCAGACGGTCGAAATCCTGTCGCTCAATTACCTGTAGCTGCTGCGAGCTGCTATAGCCTGCTTTTTTATGGTTAATGCCAGTTGTAGAAGGCGTTTTTATTTTAAGAGGCTCGGTCCTTCTGCTATAACGGCGGTGTAACCTGACCCCCATTTCAATGAAGAGATACACCCAATGAGCCTTGCCTCCCTGAAACAGATTCAACGTCAAATCGCTTTAGAAAAAGCCGAGCTTGCCAAGACATTGGCTCCGCAAGTTCGCGCGCTTAACGATCAGTATATCTGGCAAATGGCGATGGAGCGTTATTACACAACGCACGGGATAGAGCTTGTTAAAAAGAAAGCTATGCAGAGAGCGTCCGTTGATGAGCAGGCAGAAATCAACGCCATTCTTGAGCTGACCCAAAAGATACAGACGCAGGAATATCCCAACGGCATCGTTTCCGTTGATTCTTTCCTGCCCCCTGAACCCAAGCCAAGCCGGTTCGGTTATGAGCAAAAGCTTTTTGATTATGCGGCAACGCTTGCAGGGTCCGAGGCCTCGATTGCCGAGAGCCTTCGGCAGCGGATGAATGAGGCTTTGCAGCAAAACAAAGAGTTGAGCAAGGGGTTCCGGACAGAGCAAAACAGCGCAGTTGCTTTTTACATGAAAGCACAATTGGCGTTTGGACGTCAGGATAAGGACGAGATGTTCGATGCCTTTACGTTGATCGCCGAGCGCGTCCCCGTCAGCCGCGCCTGGCGACGTCAGGTGCTTGCCCTGCCGCTCGTGAATGGCAAGACAGTTGTCGAGACGATGTTTGAAGCAACCGATCTCATACCGATCAAACAGGGAGAGCTTTTTGGCCGGTTGGCGACAACCTGTCCCCACGATGAAGAACCGCTTGACTGGATGCGGACTCTTGAAGGCCAGATCAAGAATCCTGCTTTGGTCAAGAAATGGCGCGTTTATGAAAACGCGATGATCGGGACCATCCTTCAGCTTGATAACAAGGCATCGTCTCCGCAACGCTTTGGCATGAAGGCGTTGAACCTTCAAACCATTGCCTCGCTTGAGGTCAAGGATGGCGGTCTGGTCGCTCGTGATGCGATGGACACGGCCTATGTGTTCGAGGTTGGCACTGAAAAGGCAAAATGGATAGGCGACCTTATCGCGGAACGCACAACGCACTTCAAATTACCCGACGGGCGCGTGATGAACAGCGCGGCGTATAACAGCATTGCCTATGCTGGCGGTGCGCTGCATCTGCGGAATGTTTTGGGTGAAGCAGAAAAGATCGACATGCCCGCCAAGCAGGCCGACGCAATCCTGAAAAAGGCGGCGAAAGCTCCCGGTATGGAGATTATTGGCGAGGGCTCGGTGATCAATCGAACGCAGATTGCCTCAACCCGCATGAACGAGACAGGCTCGCTTGATCTTTTCTTCAAGAATAGCGCGGTGCGTGTTCCCGCCGCGATGGCTAACGAGAACTACAAATTTTTGATGAAGCTTTCTCAGTCTGACAATTTTAAGACTGTGACGGCTCGCCAGATGGTCAATCTCTCCGCGTATGAGTCCATCAAGGTTGGTCGGGATGGTTTGTCGTTTAAGGCGCGGCATCGCCGGGGCCTTTTCGTCGGCATGCCGCGCGGCCAGGCCGAGGCGTGGGCGCAATCTTTGGAAGGCGACACGCCCTATTTCGTTATGAGGCACGCCATCACGCGGCTGCTCTCGGCGATCAACGCGCGGGCTTTGTCGGTTGTTTCGCGCGATTTAGTCGTGTTTTCTTTTCGCACGATCTGGGGGCAAGAAAAACTTTTTGGACGGTTGTCAAAAACTGTCAAATCCCTCTTTTCAAAGGCCGCGAAAGACGGCTGCTGGGCTGTGGGGTCTAAGGCGGCTTATTTCTGTGACGGTGTCACGCGGGCACGCCAAGGGATTGGGCGTACTTGCTTCTATAACGGCAAGAGCAAGCTGGAGCCTCTGTGGGGGCATGCTTCTCCTGATGTGCTGGGTCGCGCTTTTGGTGTGGTGCCGTTTGGTCGGGATCATTTCATCAAGCCGCAAGCGTACGTGGCCTTCAAGACGGATAACGGGAGCGTTTCGGCTACTGATCTTTATGGCAACACGATCCGTGCCAAGGCCCCGCCATCTATGTCGGTACGTCATATGATGGGGGCAGCCGCCAGTGGCCAAAGATCCTTTGTGATGATGAAGGCGGGGGATAAGCCCGAGGCGCTGGCCCGCGCGCTGGTTTGCGGCGCGGCTTGGGAAAAGACGAGTCCTTATGCGTCGGATGCCAGAGTCTTGCCCTATGTGATCACGGCGGCCTTGCATTTCGGGGCCTCGATGTCAGAACCGGACTATGATCCGGCTGCTTTCGGTTTGTCCGCTGCCACCGGTCCAGCACTTGATGGAGAAAAGGCCGGGGAAGTGAAGGTTGCGACGAATTACCTTGGCTTTGACCTGACACATCACGCCTTAACGCGCGAAGGCTTTACCGATAGGGTTCGGGCTTTCTGTGTCAGGCATGACGGCGCGGCGGGTTATACGGCGGCCGTGGCTGGCGTTTGTGCGGCGGCACCGTTGACGCACCATGATAAAAGTAATCGCACCTTCTGGTTCGATGACTTGAGACAGCGGATCCCTGTATGGCAAGCGGGATTGAGCGCTTTGGTCAGGCGCAACAGAAGGCCAGCTCAAGGTCCTTCGGCTTCCCTTTAACCGAACAAAACCCGCGCCATGATTTTGGCGTCGCGCAGGGTGTTGGCGATGCTGGCGCGTTCGTTGGGTTGATGCGGGTTGTGATAGATTGTCGACCAGACGGCGGTGGCCAGGCCAAGGCGGCGGAGATAGGCGGCCACCGTGCCGCCCCCGATGCCTTCGGGCTGGGCGATGGTGCCGCATTCTTCTTCAATGGCTTTCATCAGGCGCATGACGATGGCACTGTCCATGGATGTGGCGGGCGGAGCCTGCACGCGCTGGACCAGATCATAGTCGATGGTTACGCCGTGCTGTTTTTCGATTTCCGTGCCGATGGCTTTGATCGCGGTGATAACGTCGTCTAGCGGATAGGGCGGCAAGATGCGGCAATCCAGATAAAACACATCGCGGCCCGATATCGTATTCACATTCTCGACATTCGCTTCGATCTTGCTAGGCGTGAAGGTGGAGCCCAGCTTGCCGAACAGCGGGTCTTTTGCGTCGAATTGTTGGTGCAGCGCGTTGCTTTTCACGATGAAGGCGGCGGCGGCCATCAGGCTGTTGATCCCTTGATCGGGAGTCGAGGCGTGGCACTGTTTGCCGTTCACCGTGATCTTGATCCACAGAATGCTTTTCTCGGCAATCTCGATTTGGCTGGAGTCGGGAAGGCCTGAATCGGGGACGAGGTAAAGATCGTCCGGACCAAACAGATCGGGATGGGACTGTGTCATGAAGCCAAGGCCGTGCTTGTTGCCTGTTTCCTCGTCCGCGACGAAAAGCAGGCCGAGATTGATCGGCGGCTTGCGGCCCGTCTCGTGCAGGGCTTTGGTGAGCAAAAGCGCACTGACAAGCCCCTGATGATTATCCTCCACGCCGCGTCCGCGTAGTGTATCGCCATCCGCTTCAACAACAAGCTCGAACGGCTTCGTGTGCCATAGGGCTGCATCGCCTACTGGCACCACATCCATATGCGCGATGATCCAAAAGGTGCGTGATGTGTCCTCGCCTTCGATTTTGGTCAGAAGGTTCGGGCGATGGCCACAGCTGACGCGCGGATCGGGGGAGGGATATTCGGTGATCTCGCTTGCGCCAAAGCTCGTCATAAAGGCTTTGATCTTGTCGGCTTTGGCTCGTTCACCGTCCCCGCCATTCTCGGGGCCCAGAGCAATTGTCTCGACCAGCATTTTCTGCAAGGCAAGGACGGTTTCGCGATAGGTGCCAAGTGTGGCGAGAACGGCATCAGGAGTCATTTACTTCACCGCCGACAGCAAGGTGACGGCATCAAGGATCTTCTTGCCCGCTTCGGCGACAAGGACGACATCGGAATCCACCATGGCATAGAAGGTGCCCTGTGGCGGTGGGCCCAGCCTTTTGACAAGCACATCGGGAAGGGGCTGATAAGCCTGTGGCAGGATATCGCCGACGACATATTGCTTGGAGAGCCCCGGCGGGATGCATCCGTTATGCTTTTTGGCAAGGCCCGGCGGGCATTTCTTGTGATAGTGCTCGCCCAGATAGCTTTGCATAAGCTCGCGCTGGTGCGGATCAATCGCGGCGTCAAAACGGTCTGGCGGTGGCATGGGGAGGTTATCGCGATTGTGGATCATAAACTCTTCTTCATGACCTTTGCCGTCTTTGGCGAAGTCCGGCTTCTTGGCCAAGGCGGGGCCAGCCATAACGGCACACAAGGTCAGGGCCAGAACGGAAAGTTTCAGGGCGTTCATCGGAATCTCCATCAAAGCGTTTTTGCTGTCCTTTATGCTGCCAGCGAATTAGGGCAAAAACAAGTTGATCTTATGAACGGAGCTGTCATTCTTTAGCTGTTTTTTTGACGAAAGCGTTGAGGTTTTGTCGATGAATTGCTTGAGCGTTGCCGTGCTGGGTGCCTTTTTGTGTCTGATTGGACCATCCGATGCTTTGGCGGCCTTGAGCGTGCGCACGCAGGCGGGCGATTCGTTGCTGCCGACAGCGCGGCTTTTGGCGGATCGCGCTTATGGTGTTCAGAAGGATCAGCGGCTTGACGTTTACATTCCCGAGGGTGCCCAGCAGGCCCCGATTGTCGTGATGGTGCATGGCGGCGCGTGGCGGATTGGCGACAAGCGCGGCAAGAAGGTCGTGGAGAATAAGGGTAAGCACACTTTGGAAAACGGGATGATCTTCGTCTCGGTCAATTACCGGATGCTGCCTGAGGTCGATCCGTATGGGCAGGCGCGGGACGTTGCCGAGGCTTTGGCTTATGTGCAGGCACAGGCGGCCTCGTGGGGCGGCGATCCTGCAAAAGTTGTGTTGATGGGCCATTCGGCAGGAGCGCATCTGGTGGCCCTTTTGTCAGTCGATCCTCATAATAAGGACTGGGGCGGGATCAAGCCATGGCGCGGCACCGTCGTGCTGGACAGCGGCGCACTGGATGTGCCAGAGATCATGAACCGCAGCCACTGGACCTTTTACGACAGGGCGTTCGGGAAGGACCCTGTTTTCTGGGAAAAGACGTCGCCGTTCCATCACCTGAGCGGCGCGGCGGTGCCGATGCTGTTGGTTTGCTCGACCAAAAGGCCGGACAAGCCTTGTGACCAAGCCCAAGCCTTTGCCCAAAAGGCGGAAATCATGGGGGTGAAGGTCGGCGTGTTGCCCGAGGCGTTGCCGCATGACGAGGTGAACGAGACGCTGGGGCTTGAGGGAGACTACACAAAGGCTGTCGATTCCTTTGTGCTTTCGGCTATGAAATAAGGCTGTTTCAAGGCGTATGCAGGAAAAGTGATTCCTTGTCGTGAAAGGAGGAGGCGGATAGTATGAAGAGCCCCGCCTGTTTCCCATAGATGAAAACTGGACCCCATGACAAGCCTGACAAAGAAAATAAGCGTACTTTTGATCGTGCTGGCCGTGGCGGGCGGCGCGTGGATCGCCTACGATAATCTTCAGGAACAAAAGGTCGAAAAGACGCGCGAGACCGTTTTGGTCGAACGCGGGTCGATCACCGATACAGTTTCGGCACAGGGGAAGCTGGAGCCCAAAGACTATGTCGATGTCGGTGCGCAGGTGTCGGGCCAGATTAAAAAGCTCTATGTAGATATCGGCGACAAGGTGAAGACGGGCGACTTGCTGGCCGAGATTGACCCCAAGACCTATCAATCCATTCTGGATGGCGATCAGGCCCAGATGGATTCGCTTCAGGCCCAGCTGGCGCAACAACAGGCGCAGACGGCTTATGACCGCCAGCAATATGAACGTGCGGTCACGCTGGTGAAGATCAAGGCGATCAGTCAGGAAAGTTTCGAGGAGAAGGACAAGCTTCTCAAGGTGGCCGAGGCGACAATCAAGTCGCTGGAAGCCCAGATTGCGGCGGCGAAGGCCTCGATTGAAAAGGACAACACCAACCTTGGCTATACCAAGATTTACGCACCGATGGACGGCATCGTCTCGGACCGCACCGCCCGTGAAGGCCAGACGCTGAACGCGAACCAGACGACGCCGACGATTTTGCAGATTGCAAATTTGAAAGTTATGACGATCCGCGCGGAAATTGCCGAGGCCGACGTGATGCGGCTGAAGCCCGATATGGAGTCCAGCTTCACGACAATGGGCGATCAGGAGCGCAAATGGAAAGGCCATATCCGCCAGATTTTGCCGACACCGGAAGTCGTCAACGATGTTGTGCTTTATAATGCGCTGATCGACGTGGATAACGAGGACGGCCAGCTGATGAACGGGATGAGCACGCAAGTTTCGTTTATTGTGGCGCAGGTGAACGATAGTGTGACGCTGCCCGTGCGGGCCTTGGGGCTTCACTATACCGACCGTGACAGCGAGACGGGCAAGGTCTATCAGGTCCACGTTATGAAAGACGACGGCAAGCTTGAGCCGCGAGAGGTGACGACTGGCCTGATGACCCGCGCAATGGCGGAAATCAAGCAAGGCTTGTCGATTGGCGAGCGCGTGACGGTTTCCGAGGAGAGCGGGTTGGAAGCCAAGAGCGGCTCGGGCAAGGATGGCAAGCAAAAGCCGTCAATGCCGCCGGGGATGGGGGCGCGGCTATGAGCGACGGCGCAGCCACTGGGGCGGTCTCTTCCGGTGCGCTGATTTCCTTGCGCGGCATTTCCCGGCACTATGCGGCGGGCGACGCGCTGGTGCGGGCACTGGACGAGGTGACGCTGGAGATTCAGGCGGGCGAGTTTGTCGCGATCATGGGTCAGTCCGGTTCGGGTAAGACGACGCTGATGAACATCCTCGGCTGCCTCGACCGTCCGACGGCGGGAGAGTACACGATCCATGGTGAGGAAATCACGACGCTGGATCGTGACGGGCGGGCGCGGCTGCGCTCACGCACGTTCGGCTTCATCTATCAGCGGTATAATCTTCTGGAATCCGCAACGGCGCAGGAAAATGTCGAGCTGCCCGCGATTTATGCTGGCCTGGCTAAGGGCGAGCGCGGGGCCAAAGCCGCCGCGCTTCTTGACAAGCTCGGTCTTGGCGAGAGGCTGGGCAACAGGCCAAGCGCGCTTTCGGGGGGGCAGCAACAGCGTGTGGCCGTGGCGCGCGCCCTTGTCAACGATCCCGCGATTGTGCTGGCTGACGAGCCGACGGGCGCGCTGGATAGCAAGAGCGGCGCGGAAGTGATGGATCTTTTGCATCAGCTTAATGCCGAAGGGCGCACGGTCATTGTTATCACACATGATGAAAAAGTCGCTGGTCACGCGCGCCGCCAGATTCATATTTCAGATGGCAAGATCATCAAGGACACGGGATGCGATACCCAAGGCGCAGCATCGGGTAGCAAGCTGCCGCGCGAGGAAGTCGGCGAGGGCGGTCCCGTCGATGAAATGCAGGAAGCCGTCAAGATGGCTGTCCGCGCCCTGCGCGTGAACAAGTTTCGCACGATCCTGACGCTGCTGGGGATCATCATCGGCGTGGCCTCGGTTGTCGCGATGCTGGCGATCGGGGATGGCAGCAAGCAAAAGGTGCTGGACCAGATTACCGCGATGGGGACGACTATTTTGATGATCCGTCCGGGGGCTCCGGGGGTGCGGCCTTCGTCCAGCATTTCCACACTCACGTCCGATGATGCGACGGCGATAGCCGAATTGCCGAATGTCCGCGCCGTGGTGCCGGAGCGCAGCGGCAGCTATACCGTCCGCTATGGCCAGATTGACGCCAGCGTGTCGGTGAATGGCACCAATCATCAAATGTCGCTGGTCAACGACTGGCCTGTTGTGGAGGGCAATGGCCTCACCGAGATGGACGTCAAGCGCATGGCTCCCGTCGCCGTGATCGGGCAAACGGTGAAAAAGAACTTCTTTCCGAATGGCGAAAATCCCATCGGCAAAACGCTCCTTGTCAAAAACATTCCCTTCGAGATTATCGGCGTTCTGGAAGGCAAGGGTGCTTCGCCGATGGGCAGTGACCGCGATAATGTGGTGTTCGTGCCACTGACGACGGGGACGGTGCGTTTGTTTGGCCGTTCGTATCTTAGCGGCATCACGGCGCAGGCCGTCGATATGGCCAAGATTGAGCAGACAGAAAAAGAGATTACGGCGTTGTTGATGGAGCGGCACAAAACCGAAGATTTCGCCGTCCGCAATTCCGCCTCGTTTATCCAGATGGCGACGGATACGCAAAACACGCTGAAGGTTTTGCTGGGCGCGGTGGCGGCCATCTCGCTTCTGGTTGGCGGCATTGGCGTGATGAATATCATGCTGGTCAGTGTCACTGAGCGCACGCGCGAGATCGGTGTGCGCATGGCAACCGGAGCCTGCACGCGCGATATTCTTTTGCAGTTTGTGACTGAAGCCGTTGTCGTCTGCGTGACGGGCGGCCTTGTGGGCGTAGCCTTGGGGGTCGGGATCGCCTTGGGCGCGAATGCGCTGGGTACCCGCGCCATCCTCAGCCTGCCGCCGATTTTGATGGCCTTCACCTGCGCCGTGTCAACGGGGCTGTTGTTTGGCTATCTTCCCGCCCGCAAAGCCGCCCACATGGACCCCGTCACGGCTCTGGCGAGCGAGTGAGGCTCGTTTCTCGCCAAAGGCTTTCAGCAAAAGCTCGGCCACGGTTTTGGCGTTGCCGAGTTCTGTCGAGTTCAAAGCGGTTTGTGTGAGATTCTGTGCAGCTTGAACGAGTTTACGTTGTCGTTCGACTTCCCTGTCTCCTGTGCCAAACAGGTCGAGCTCGCCAATCGTCGTTCGCGGCAAAAGACTGATCTCTCTGGCACTATAGATAAAAGCCCTGTCGATGGTTCCCCCAAGTCGGGCCGGAAAAGAAGAAAAAGAGGCAAGAACAAGGTCCGGCAGGCGTTCGACAAAGCGTCCGCTTTGAGAAAGCTTTTGTGGATGAAGCTCAACTCTCAGGTCTGCTTCTCCCTGTATCTGGGCAAAACAGCTATGCGAAGCGAGGTCGATATGGGCGTGTCCACACGCTTGGATGATCGTTGCAGAAGGAAAGGCACTGCCTGTTACATGGCCCAAAGAGGTCGATACGATTTTCAGTGATTTGAACGTGTCTGGCACGATAATCCCGACACAGGGCGGTGGTCCGTTTTTAAGTGGCGATGAGGCTGGCTGTGTGACGGTCACGACGGCCCCATTTCTTGTGATCTGGATATTCCTGTCCGGCCCGTTGTTCATGATGGTGAGGGTTTGTTCCCATCCTTCTATCGTCTGGGGCGTGATTGTCGCATGCCCCTCAAGATTCAAGACGAGCGAAAGCTCGTTTCCGATTAGGAAGTTTTCTATCCGATTAATCGCTGATGCCTTGGAGGGACGGAGCGCAGCCATCCTCACAAGCCCGCTGTCGTCAGAACAGAAACAATTCCCTTGCGCGGTTCGCGGCAGCCGTTGTGGAGGCGGTGGGCAGGTCGGTGATTGGTGTGCAGAATAATTTTGCCGCCTTTTTTAGGAGGCATTTGGCTCGGGTCAAAAATCTTTATCATATCGGCATAGCCGACAATGATTCCGGCACCAAGAAGCTTGGGGTGGAAGTTGCAAATCTTGCCGGTCATATCAACGATCATCGTGCTGCCTTGGCGGGCCTGCACAACGGTGTGTTCGCTGTCATGCGCATGGACGATCACGTTGGCGTTCGGCCGTGCTGCGACAGTAAGGGATTCAACGGATGTGGTGTAAACCGTCGAATTGTTGCCCGCCGTGGCCTGCAATCTTGCGATTTTGTGTCGGTGGGCTACGACAAGGCTCTGCACGCCGGAACTTGTTGTGATGTCCTGCGCGTGGCAGAGCAGGCCGATCCGGCTTTTGGCTCCGGCACAGAGATTGGCGCAGGTCATCGCACAATCTTCAAGGCGAATGTGGCTTGATGTGCCTGCCGTTACCCTCAAGGACTCGAGATTGGCTTTCACTTCGATAAAAGCTCCGGTCTTAGGGGCGTGAATATTGACTTTGCCCAGAGGGATGCCGCTGGTCAGGACAAGGAAATCCGCTTTTGTTTGCGGAATGTCGGGGTTCTGTTTGATGGTGTAGGCGGCCTCGTCCGTTTGCACTACGTCAAACAAGGGGGTAGTACGCAGGGCTTGTTGATAGATATGGGGCCCTGCCGAATAGGCGCAGGAGTCCCAGATATAGATCGGGCATGTGGCTTGAACGGTCACGTCAAGGGATGATGGCTGCCGCGCCTGGCCAAAAAGAAACGGCTCACAACGCGCAACGGATGACGGGCCGGGAGGAATAAGGGCACCCATGATAAGGCTCCTTTGAGCGGTTGCGTTTCTAACGTGCCCCCTTCTATCATGCGTTCCGCTTGCGGTACATGTTGAAAGTGAAGGCGGTAAGGTTAACAAGCCTATGATTTTGAAGCTAGAAATCGACTTCTCCCCCGTTTTCGGTATCTGCCCTCTTGCACAGAGAGGCTGACAATGCGAAAAAGGAGAGGTTTCGTTTCGGGGGCGCAGGGCCCCCCCTCGCTTTGATAGGTAAAATCCATGATTTCCAATTTGTTAGGCTTCCTGTCTGCCGATATGGGCATTGATCTGGGCACTGCTAACACGCTCGTCTATGTGAAAGGGCGCGGCATCGTGCTGAACGAGCCGTCCGTCGTCGCCATCGCTAACACGCGCGGCAAGCGGCAGGTTTTGGCCGTGGGGGATGAGGCCAAGCTGATGCTGGGCCGCACACCGGGAAACATTCAAGCCATTCGCCCGATGCGTGATGGCGTGATCGCGGATTTTGAAGTCGCGGAAGAGATGATTAAGCACTTCATCCGCAAAGTGCATAATCGGCGCAGTTTTGCAAACCCGCAGATCATCATCTGCATCCCGTCGGGATCGACGGCGGTGGAGCGTCGCGCGATTCAGGAATCTGCCGAGTCTGCCGGAGCGCGTCGCGTCTTTTTGATCGAAGAGCCGATGGCCGCCGCGATTGGCGCGGGCCTGCCTGTGACAGAACCGACAGGCTCGATGGTTGTCGATATTGGCGGCGGCACGACGGAAGTCGCGGTGCTTTCGCTGGGCGGCATTGTCTATTCGCGCTCCGTGCGCGTGGGTGGCGACAAGCTGGACGAGGCGATCATCAACTATATCCGCCGCTATCACAATCTGCTGATCGGTGAGACGACGGCGGAACGCATCAAGAAAGAAATCGGCTCTGCCGCGCCTCCCGAAGATGGCGAAGGCCGCGTGTCCGAGATCAAGGGCCGCGATTTGATGTATGGCGTGCCCAAGGAAATCGTGATTACCGAACGCCAGATCGCCGAAAGTCTCTCCGAGCCCGTCAGTGCGATTTTGGAAGCCGTGAAGGTTGCGCTTGAAAACACCGCGCCTGAACTTGCCGCCGATATTGTCGATAAGGGCATCGTGCTGACAGGCGGCGGCGCACTCCTGCGCAATCTCGACCTTGTCCTGCGCCACGCCACGGGCCTGCCCGTCTCCGTCGCCGAAGACCCGCTCTCCTGCGTCGCGCTTGGCACAGGTCGCGCCTTGGAAGAAATGCACGTCCTCAAGAATTTGCTGGTGGGCGGGTATTAAAGGTGAGCATTTGGCATCTTGCCTGTGGCATTTAGGGGGCGGCTTTGCCGCCCCTTTTTTGTGTTGTCACGGAACAGACATTCCCAATTTTTGTTTTGCCTTAAAACGCAGAATAGCAGCTTGGGTACGCAGGACGTTGTTCATATGGGGTGGGATGGTCAGCATGGTTGCGCCCATGGATAGGGCTGCGTCGGTGGCGGGGATATAGGTGCCATCGGTGTGGGCACCACAAAAATTGATTTTGATAGTCGAGTTGATTTGTTTTGCGGTTTTCAGCGCGTAGCGCAGAGGGATTTGAATTTTCGGCGACATAAAGGACGTATAGGGATCCGTTCGCATCAAAACCTCGCGCGAGGTTTGAAGTAATCGTGCCACAAGATCGTTCGAGCCGATGCACAGGGAGGAAGCGTGCGGCACAATATCCGCGATGTTGGTCAGGGCCTCTGGCGTTTCGATCATATAGCCGACATGAATGTAATCGCTTGCATTCTGCGTTGCGGCCGCTTGCTCTATATAGCGACGCATCTTCAGAGCTTGCTTACCATCATCGACGTTTGGAACGACGATGGTTTGGTGTTTGGCGTGAGGCACGTACCTTCTTAACGCATCAAAAGTGGCTAAGACGCTATTGATTTGGAAGATGTGAATTTCTTTTGTGATTTTTTGAATTTGTTCTGCTGTGTGGTCGCTCAAAAGTTCTGGAAGGCGCGTTAAATCGATAAGGCGGTAGTTTGTGTTTTCAAAACACTCTGTTAAGTCGCCAACTTCCCATGAGGCAAAATGTCCCATCGGAAACTTTGCCATCAAGTCCGTCATCAAGGGGCTGCGATGCCCCTTGTTTCGTCTGTACTGAACGAGAGCCTTTTCTGTTCGCAAAAGGCTGATTGTTGGAATGTCCCGAAGGTGTTTGCGTAGCTTATAGGCAAGATAGGGAGCCTTGAAATCCGAAACTGGAAATCCGATAGAGGGGAGGGTTGGGTTTCCCAAAGTGTTTGTCAGATAGGTCTCAAGCAATAGAGCGGGCGGGGTGGGAGGAATGACGTTGATAAAACCCCGCCAGATTCGACCAGTGACAGGATCAATAGTTATTTTCTCTCTTGCTTGAAGTTTTTGTCCATTGGTCAATTGGAATAACTTGTTCTTTGGATCAAAGATAAGAGTTGGAAATTCGGGGTCGTCGAGAAGGGTTGCTGTATGACCTTGCCCCTCGACAAAATCGTGAGAGGAGATGGGCATCCGTCGCCCGTTGATGTGGGCATAGGTGCCGACGAGGCCATGGGTTTTGCTTAAGTCTAGAAAATTGAGAGGGGTCAGAAGGTCTGTTCCGATGATAGGCGCGCAGCCTTCATGCAGGGCGAACAGGTAGTCCGCTTCATCGAAACACAACATACCGTAAAGAGGAATGCCACAACCTTGAAGCCCCGTTGTTACTATAGGTGCAGGGGCCTCATCGGTTATACGCGGGGCGAAGTGAAAATTCTCCACGTCCATATGAGCCAAGGTGAAGCTGTGATCCGTGTTCGGGTCCTGAAGTCTTGCAGCAGTTTCTTCGGCAGTAAAAAGGGACATGAGTTTGCATCATCTCGCAGTTTATAAAATATTCTTAAAAGAACCGGCCCTTTGTACGAAAGGCGCGGGCGGCGCGTCAAATAAAAGCTATGGTTAACGGTGGGCTCACAAAAAACTGTAGGGATCAATGTTCCCCTGCACCTTGAGTGTGCGGGGGAGGGAGAGGGAAGGGGCTGCTTTGCCGTCCCTTTTTTGTTGCCGTGGTGGGGTGCTTCATATAGCATATAAAACTATGTTTATTCTATGAGGTTCCTATGCTTCAAATTGGCGGCGTCGATCTGAATGAAATTCATTCATTCACGGATTTTCTTCGTAATGCAAAGGCCTATGCCAAACGGCTTAAGAAAACAGGGGGTCCTTCTGTTTTGACGGTGAATGGTAAGGCTGAGCTTGTCGTTCAGGATGTCAAATCCTATCAAGCCTTGTTGTCCGATCTGGCGGAGCTTGAAGATTATCGTGCCGTATTGCGCGGGATTGAGGATATGCACGCTGGGCGTGGGCAGGCTATGGATACGGTCTTTGATGCGCTTGAGGCGAAGTATCTGGCCGCAGCTCCGAAAACGGGCAAGCGTAAATGAAATACGCCGTGATTGTGCAAGACACGGCCATTCGGAGTCTTGAGGTGATTTATAGGCACATCGCGCAAGATGAGCCCGTTAATGCAGCGCGTTATGCGCAACAGCTGCGCAAAGCGTGTGAAAGTCTGAAGACTTTTCCCAAACGCTGTCCTGTGGCTTTTGAAAATGGTCTTGGCGGCCTTGAGCTGCGGCATCTGATTTTTGATTCCTATCGGATCATTTTCACCGTTCAGGACAAGACCGTCCACATTCTTGATATCCGCCACGCGGCGCGGTTGCCGTTGGTGAAAGAGGCTCACAAAAAACTGTAGGGATCAATGTCCACCTGCACCTTGAGTGTGCGGGGGAGGGAGAGGGGGGCGAGCCATGCGGCGATGGCGGCGGAGAGGTTCACGTTACGCGCCGCTTGGATGGTGAGGCGATAGCGCGTTTTGCCGCGCAGGATCGCATAAGGCGCGGGCGCGGGGCCGAGGATGCGCATCCGCTCGGTCTGCGGCGCGGCGGCGGCGATTTTCTGGGCGGCGGCGACAACCTGCGTGCGGTCTGCGCCGGAGATGGTGAGGCTGGCAAGCCGCGCAAAGGGGGGCAGGTGGAAGGCCTGCCGCTCGCGCATTTCGGTTTGCATAAAGGCATCGCGCTGGCCCTTGGCGAGGGCTTGCATTACGGGATGATCGGGCTGGGTCGTTTGCAGGAAGACGGTGCCTTCATCCTCGGCGCGGCCAGAGCGCCCCGCTACCTGCTGCAACAGCTGGAACGTGCGCTCGGCGGCGCGCGGGTCGCCTCCGGCAAGGCCAAGGTCCGCGTCGATCACGCCCACCAGCGTCAGGCGCGGGAAGTGATAGCCCTTGGCCATGATCTGGGTGCCGATCAGGATGTCAATCGCGTGGTTGTCCATTTGCTCCACAAGCTCGGCGGCACCTTTCGCGCTGTCCAGCGTGTCGCTGGCCATGATCGCGGCGCGAGCGGCGGGCAGTCGGGCGGCGACTTCCTCGGCAATGCGCTCAATTCCGGGACCACAGGCCGCGAACTTGTCTTCGGCGTTACAGACGGGGCAGGCTTTCGGGAGCGGCGTCGAATAGCCACATTGGTGACAATGCAGGCGGCTCGTTTTCTTGTGTTCGATCAGCCAAGCGGTGCAGGACGGGCATTGCAGTCGGTTGCCGCAAGCGCGGCAGAGCGTGAGGGGTGCATAGCCGCGCCGGTTTAAAAACAGCATGGCTTGCTGTTTTGCCACGAGGGCTTTTTCTAAAGCATCGAACAAAGGCTGGCTGATAAAGGTTTGAGCCGACATCTTTTCGGCGCGCAGATCCACAAGCTCGATCTGCGGCATCTTCGCCGCGCCAAAACGGCTGTGCAGGACAAGGTGCTTGTATTTGCCTTGCTTGACATTGTGATGCGTTTCAAGCGACGGCGTGGCCGAGGCGAGGATCAGCGGAATCTTGCCAAGGTGCGCGCGCACCACCGCCATATCGCGCCCGTGATAGATCACGCCTTCTTCTTGCTTGTAGGCACCTTCATGCTCTTCATCCACGACGATCAGGCCTAGATCGGCATAGGGCAGGAAGAGGGCCGAACGTGCGCCGAGGATAAACTTTGCCTTGCCCTGTTTGATGGCGTGCCAGTTCAGGCGGCGTTGTTTTTCCGTGAGGCCCGAATGCCAGAGCGTCGGCGGCGCGCCAAAATGTTTTTCCAGCCGTCCCAGTAGCGCGGCCGTCATCGCGATTTCGGGAAGGAGCAGAAGGGCTTGCCTCCCCTGCCTAAAGCACTGCGCGAGGGCTTGCGCATAGACTTCTGTTTTGCCTGATCCGGTCACGCCATCCAAAAGCGTGACGGCATAGGCGGCGGCCTGCACATCGGCGCACAGAGCCTCGGCGGCTTTGGCCTGTTCTTCGGTCAGGTTGCCTGTCAAAAGAGCTGGGTCGGGCTGGGGGGAGTCCAACTTGTCTTTATCTTTGAGGAGGCGCAGCTGGCCACCGAGCACCATTTTCAGGATCGATCCCGGCGGGGTCAGCGTATAGCCCGCCACCCAATCGACAAAGGCGCGGGTCACGTCGGGCAGAGGATCGAGGTCAAGAATATGGTTTAGGGCTTTGAGTTTGCAAGATTCTATCGTCCCGCTGCCCTGCGCCCACACGATGCCGGTGCTTTCCTTTTTTCCAAAGGGGACGTTAACGAAACTGCCGATTTTTATGGAAAGATCGGGCGGGACGATGTAGTCATAACCACAGCCCACCGGAAGAGGCAACAGGACGCGGACCGTCCGTGGCGCATCGTTCGGCTGGGGCTTGGCATGTGGAGTTGTCATTCGCTAGACTTACCCCAGTTTTCATCGAATCGCATCAAGGAGTTTTGAAGGTCATGAAGTTTTTTGTCGATACCGCCAATTTGGATGACATCAAGTCGCTCGCCGCCACGGGGCTTTTGGATGGCGTGACCACCAACCCGTCGCTGGTCGCCAAGTCGGGCCACAGCAATTTCATCGAACTGATTCGCGAGATCGCGTCGATCGTCGATGGGCCCGTGAGCGCGGAAGTCGCCTCCACGGATTTTGAGCCGATGCTGGCCGAAGCCAAGACTTTGGCCAAGATCGCGCCGCATATCGCCGTAAAGGTGCCGCTGACCCCCGCTGGCCTGAAGGTCTGCAAGATCATGTCCGACGATGGCACGATGGTGAATGTCACCTTGTGTTTTTCGGCGGCGCAAGCCATCCTCGCCGCCAAGGCTGGCGCGACGTTCGTTTCGCCGTTCGTCGGTCGCCTTGATGACATCGGGCAAAACGGTATGGAGTTGATTGCCGACATCTGCACGATCTATAATGCCTATCCGAAGTTCAGGACGGAGGTGCTCGTTGCCTCGGTGCGCAGCCCGACGCATGTCGTGGAAGCCGCCAAGATGGGGGCCGACGTGGCCACCATTCCGCCGTCCGTTATCCGTCAGCTTTTCGGTCATCCTCTGACCGACAAAGGCCTTGCCCAGTTCGTCGAAGATTGGAAGAAAACCGGTCAGACGATTCCTGTTTAAGTTTGAGAGAAAGAGAGAGGCGCGCGTATGTCTTCCGTTTCCGACAAGCCCCAAAACCCGCTTGCCGCGCTGAGCTGTGAAGACGTGCGCGCCTATCTGATCGAGCACCCTGATTTCTTTGCCGAGCATGCTGAAATCCTTGAAGACATCGTCCCGCCCGAGTTGCGGCAGGGCGAGGGGATCCCCGATTTCCAGCGTTACATGGTCGCGCGGCTTCAGGATGATTTCATCGCGCTGAAAGGCGAGCATGAGGATTTGATCGACCTGATGCAGGAAAATTTGCAGCGCGTGAACCGCATCAATGCCGCCGCCCTGACTTTGATGGATGTGCAGGGCTTTGATGGCCTTATTCATTTGATCGGGCATGAGTTCGCCTCGCTTCTCGATCAGGAAGTCGTCGGCTTTTTCCTTGAGGCAGGCGGCTGGCTGGATATAGGCGATTATAACGGCCTGACGGTTGTGGCTCCGGGGGTTGTGAACCGCTGGCTGAATGGTCGCGACCTTGTGCTTGAGGAAGTGCGCGTCGGGCAGGAAGACATTTATGGCGACAAGTTCCAGCATGTCCGCTCGCAAGCCTTGATCCGGCTTGTGATCCGCGACGGTCTTCCCCATGGCATGCTCGCCCTCGGCCACCGCGATGCCATGCACTATGCCACGGGCCTCGCCACCGAACAGGTCGAATTCCTCGGCGGGGTTGTGGAGCGGTGTATAAGGAGGGTGGTGTAAGACGGGGTTCAGGGGTCGGGGGTCGGCATTCGGGGGGGGCTTTCTATTGAAGCATAGTGTCATGCCAGTAAGCCGAAATGACGGTGTTTTTTAGACCTGTATTCAGTTCTTCATGTGAGGGCCATATAGTTTTTCCCCGACCCCCGAATGCCGACCCCTGACCCCCCAAAAAAGAAATGCTAACCCTTCTTCCCCTTTCCCCCGACCTTCAGGCTGCTGTTCAGCAGTGGCGGGAGTGGCTTGCGCAAGAACGGCGGGCGGCGGCGCACACGGTGTCGGCCTATGAAACCGATCTGGCGGGCTTTTTCAAATTCTTGAGTGCTTATCGCGGCGGCTCGATCAAGCTGGCCGCGCTGGCGGACGTTTCTCTGACCGACTTTCGGGCATGGCTGGCGCATCTGGCGGGTGAGGGGGCACAGGCGTCGTCGCGGGCGCGGGCTTTGGCGGGGCTGCGGAGTTTCTTTCGCTGGCTGGACCGGACGGGGCGGCTGCACAATCCCGCCATTGATTTGCTGCGGGCTCCCAAGACTCCCAAGCGGCTGCCAAGGCCCGTCAGCGAGGCGGAGGCTCTGGACCTCGTGGCGATGGCCAAGGATGAGCCGCAGGAGGATTGGGTTGGGCTGCGCGATCAGGCTCTCTTCACGCTGCTCTATGGGGCGGGGCTTCGTATCAGTGAGGCTCTGGCATTGCGGGTGCATGATTTCGGCAAGGGGCGGCTGGTCGTCACGGGTAAGGGGAGCAAGCAACGCAGCGTGCCGCTTCTCCCGATCATTGAAGAAAGCGTCGCAACCTATTTGAAAGCGTGCCCTTTTTCGCGTGGGCCTAAGGATTTCGTTTTTGTCGGTGCGCGGGGTGAGGTGCTGAATGCCGGTGTGGCGCAACGTGCCATGCGGCGGGTGCGGCGTGATTTGAACCTTCCCGACAGCGTGACGCCTCATGCCCTGCGCCACAGTTTCGCGACGCATTTGCTGGCCTCCGGCGCGGACTTACGGAGTTTGCAGGAGCTTTTGGGACATAGTTCGCTTTCCACGACCCAGCTTTACACCAAAATCGAGTCGATCCAGCTCGCCCAGACTTATCGGGCGGCGCATCCGAGGGCGAGATAGGGCGGGAGTAGTTTTTATTTAGCATAGTAGCATAAAAGTTCTTGACAAGAGGGGTGGTTCGTGCTATTGACATCCTCACGACGATCTGCGTCCTGAGGGTGGGCGGGAAGCAGGAAGGTCGGGACTGGGAACTAGGGACTAGGGAAGAAGGAGGCAGGGTCAGCGGAAGCTGGCCTTTTTTGTTGGGATGAAGGGAGCATTTGGTCTGTGGCATTTAGGCGGAGTGCCGTTACCTCATCACCAGCAAAAGCTAAGACTTGCTTTTGACTGGATCCCCGCTTTCGCGGGGACAGTTTGCAAGCAAACTGGATTTTGCAACCTCTCCCGCAGGGGGGGGAGGGGAGAGAGAAAGAAGTCTGCGTGACGCGGGATCCGGCGGTTCTTTGCTGTAAAGGACAACCGTTGGTTTCATGCGCGGCGTTGGTCTGGACCCCGCATCAAGTGCGGGGTGACGAGAGGGGGGCAGCAAGGTCAGCGGAAGCTGGCCTTTTTTTCGATGCGTGCCCAATTCTTCAAGTGCTGTGGGGTATATGTGGCATAGGGTTTTTGGCATTCAGGGAGCCGTCACTCCCCGAATGCTGACCCCCGACCCCCCGAAAGCCTCTTAATCCCTGAACAGTCTGCCCGACTGCATCAGGAGGCCGACTTGTTGATCCATGAAAGTGCGCGTTTGCCCGATGCGCTTTTCGCGGATCGCATTGCGGAAGGGCGAGGCCGGATTGTGCGGCTCGGTGATATAGAACTGGGCTTGCAGGCCTTGGGGCAGGATCGTTTGGTGGATGATGGCGGTCAGACCGGTGGCCAGCAGGGTGGTGGCGCGCTCCCCAACGGCTTGCCCGGCCAGTTGAAGAAGGCCTTCAAGGCCTTCTTCAACCGTACCGGCGTGCATCGTGGTGATGACAAGGTGGCCCGATGTGGCGGCGCGCAGAAGCTGGTTGGCGGCTTCGGGGGTGCGCAGTTCGCCGACGAAGATATAGCGTGGGTGCCAGCGCAGGCTGCGCTTGAGCATGAGGCCCCACTCGTCGTCTTCCTTGACCTCGGTTTGATAGCAGAAGCCGTTTTCGTTGTGACGGCCTTCAAGGTCGTATTCGACGGGGTCTTCGATGGTGAAGGCGACGCCGCCCAGCGTGTTGAGGTAATCGGCGAGCAACGAGCAGGAAGTGGTTGTTTTGCCTTGGCCTGTTGAGCCGCAGAGGAGGATGAGGCCGTGCCGTTTGCCCAGATTGCGCAGATGCGGGACGAGGGACGGATTGAAACCGATCTTTTCGATGGCTGGCGGAATGGAATTGATTTTACGGAGCGCAGCCCAGAGCAAGCCGCCCGCCGTGCGGACCTTGGCGGCACGCATGCGCACGCCATCGAAGGTCAGGCCCATCTCGTCGTCCGTGAACTTGGTGCGCAGAAAGGCGGCCAGATTGGCGACGACTTCGCGGAACTCGATGGCGACCTCGATGTCGTTGCCGCTGTTGGTTGTGGTTTGGGGCTGGTGATAGTGCGGCTCGCCGCTGCCCTCAAGGCAGACATAGAGGTCGACGAAGTTCAGATCGCTGAGTTTGAGTGTGGTCATGGAAAAGCCCTTAGGAAAGCGTTATACCAACCCGTGAATGAACTGCCCCACGGCGTCATTGCGAGGAGGCCTTGGCCGACGAAGCAATCCAGTCCTGCTGCTTGAAACTTGGGGACTGGATCGCCACGTCGCTGCGCTCCTCGCGACGACGATAGGGGCCCCTGTAAGTCTTTTCATCCACGGGTTGGTATCACGCGAGGAAAAAGAGGGAGGTATGCCCATCGCACTTGAAGAAGTGGAGTCAATGTCTAAAAAAAGGTGTCATCCCCGCGAAGGCGGGGATCCCTGTTTAATCCAAGGGATGGCCCCAAGATGTGGATTCCCGCTTTCGCGGGAATGACTCGGTTTTTAGACGACTCCCCAACTTTTGAAATGCGAATGGCTTATTCTAACCGCCACCATAGCTTTGCACAAGACTGCCGGAGATCAGGTACCAGCCGTCGACGAGGACGAAGAAGATGATTTTGAAGGGCAGGGAGATGACGGTCGGGGGGAGCATCATCATACCCATGGACATCAGCAGCGAGGCGATGACCATGTCGATGATAAGAAACGGAAGGAAGACCAGAAAGCCGATTTCAAAGGCGCGGCGCAGTTCAGAGATCATGAAGGCGGGGATCAGGGCGCGCAAGGGGACCTGATTGCGGACTTCACCGGCTTCCTTGGCGTTCCGGGCGGCATTGCCAGTGCCTTTTTCGGGGGAGGCGGCTGTGGTTGTCTTCGGCGTCTCGATCTTGGCCATGTCCATGAACAGGACGAGGTCCTTTTGCCGTGTGTGCAGCAGCATGAAGTCGTGGAACGGCTCGATGCTGCGGTTAAAGGCTGTGGTTTCGTCGATCTCGTTGTTGATCATGGGGCGGACGCCTTCGTCCCACGCTTTTTCGCAGGCGGGCTGCATCACGAAGAAGGTCAGGAAAAGCGCAAGGCTGATCAGCACGATATTCGGCGGGGTTTGCTGGACGCCGATGGCCGTACGCAGGAAAGACAGGACCACCACCACGCGGGTGAAGCAGGTCACCATGATCAGGATGGACGGGGCCAGCGTCAGGACGGTGATCAGCAGGGTGATCTGGACAAGGCGGGCGGAGGTCGTCGGGCCTTGGCCAAGGTCGAGATTGATAGCCTGGGCCAGCGCGGGGGAGGGCAGGGCGCACAGGATAAAGGCGGCAAGGCCAGCGAGAAAGGCGAAGGAGAAAAAGCGTTTCATGGAGCGGGGGAACCGGTTGAAGAATCGGAGGAAGGGGACGGCAGGTGGGGTTTATCGGCCAGCAGAAGGTCGCTCGTCGGGCCAAGAAGAAGATGGTACTCGCGATCATCGCATTTGGCTATGACCAGTTTGCGGCGGGCGTCGAGCGGCAGGGTGGCCAGAACGGACAGGCGGCTTCCCGCTGTTTTGGGAGTGAGCCAGCCACGCTCAGAGACATATTTAAGGGTCCAGGCCAAAAGGGCCATCAGGCCCAGAACCGTGATGGAGGCAAACGCGAAGCGCGCCCATGAAACTGTTTCAAGATCAGCTCCTTGCATGGGGTTCTTCTCTTTCTGGTTCGGGAAGATCAACCTGCATGGAACGGATGGCCAGCTCACAGGAATCAAGGTGGCTGAGCAGGGCGGTCAGTTCGGGGAGGTAGTCGCGCTGGGCCTCGGGAGGGGAGTCTTGCACTTTTTGACAGAGGGCACCGACGTGGGTTTCCATGCCGCTCATGTCCACGGTGCCGCCGCTTTTGATGGTTTCTTCCGCCCGCATGAAATAGGTGCTGAGCGTTTGAATCTCGGCCATCGTTTCGGCTGGAGAAGGGGCGGCGGTCATGGCTTGTCCCTTGAGGAGGTGGCGAAAGAAGCGGTCTCGTTGGCTTCATAGACTTTGGCCAAAATCTCGGCCACCACGAGAATCGCTTCACTGGGTATGGGTGTATCAAGTTCAAGCTGGACGAGCAACTCGGCCAAGTCGCAATCCTCGCGGACTTTGATTCCGTTGGCAAAAGCGACGTCGAGAATCTCTTGTGCCAGCTTGCCTCGTCCTGCTGCCGTGATGATCGCGGGCGAATCGGGTGCCGAGCCATCCGACTCGATGGCCACGGCGACGCTCTGCCGACCTTGGGGTTTGACCGGTTTAGTGGCGGGGGTGTAGTCTTTGTCCGTTCGCATGGAAGACAGCGTATCGTTTTGCACTTTGATTCGGCAAGAGGATGAGTGAGCGGGGGCTAAGTCTTAGATTTTGCAAGAGAGGGGGAACATGCAGCAGCGCATTCCCCCTCACCAAGAAAAACTAAGGCCTTGCTGCGCAAGACCAAGTTTTTCTATCCTCTCCCTCCTGGGGAGAGGAAAAGGCTCTTTGCTTGTTCGGTAGAAACATTCTATATGCGGAACGATCATCTATCGGAGGGGGAAAACGTGTATTCTCTCTCCGTCTTTGAATGCCTGCCTTTCCCTTTCAAGGAGTCCTGCATGTCGCTTACCGATGGCGGTATCCTCAGCTTGATGAAGGACAAGATGTCGTATCTTGGCCAGAAGTCGGCTGTGCTTGCGCAAAATGTGGCGAACGCCAACACACCCGGCTATCGCGCCAAGGAGCTGGTGCCTTTTACGAGTTTTGCCGAAGAGATGCAAAAAGCCAGCAACACGATGAGTGTGACCGATGCTACGCATATTGTGCCTGCGGCGATGGTCGGATCGAATGCGGCGACCAAGAAGATGCGCAGTTTCGAGGTTGTGCCTTCCGGCAATTCGGTCGATCTGGAACAACAGATGATGGAAGTCTCGCAGACGGCTGTGGAATATCAGGCCGACACGACGATTTACCAGAAATTCATGACGCTGTTTCGTATAGCGATCGGGAACAAGTGATAGGCCATGGCGACTTCTGATCTTTCAACAGTGATGGGCATTGCGGCGTCGGGGCTTCGCGCGCAATCCACACGCATGAAGGTCGTGGCCGAGAATATTGCCAATGCCTCGACAACGCCGTCCGCGCCGGGGGAAAAGCCTTATCAGCGGCAGGTCGTGACGTTCAAGAACGAGTTCGATCGGGCGCAGGGCGTTTACAAGGTCGAAGTTGACGGGATCAAGAAGGATAACAGCGAGTTCATCAAAAAGTACGATCCGTCGCATCCGGCGGCCGATGCGCAGGGCTATGTGCTGACGCCGAACGTCAAGCCGATTATGGAGAGCATGGATATGCGCGAGTCGCAGCGGTCCTACGATGCCAACCTGAATGTGATTGAAGCGTCGCGCTCGATGCTTCTTAAAACCATCGAGATTCTGAGATAAGCGAGATTAGGGGAGGATACCAGCCATGGTGATGAATGTTTCAAGTGCTCTTTCGGCCTATAAACAGGCGGATGCTTCGGGGCTGGCCAAGGGCATGGATGCGGCGAAAGGAGCCGGTGGTTCCTTTGCCGATACGCTTCAGGGTTTTATGTCCGATGCGGTGGACAGTGTGAAACACGGTGAAGAGATGGCGGCCAAGGGCGCGGTCGGTAAGGCCGATTTGCAGGAAGTCATTTTGGCCGTGAGCAATGCCGAGGTCATGATGCAGACCATCACCTCGATCCGCGATAAGGTCATTTCAGCCTATCAGGAAGTTATCCGCACCTCGGTATAAGAGAGCTTTGATTTCCATGGGCGCACAAACCGGTCTTTTTGATACGACTGCCGCCGGTGATTGGGGCGGCGCGTGGCTTTCTTTTCTTTTCGGACGCGGTGAGGCTGTTTCTGGCGGCGTACTGGAGACTCTGGCGCAGGCTTTCCGCGAGGGGCTTGGTGTTTACACTGTCGCGATGTTTACGCTGGGCGGCTTTTTCCTGATCTGGCAGGTTGTGGCGATGATTGCCGAGACGGCGCATTCGGGCGTGCCGTTCGGGCGGCGCACGAACCAGCTTTGGGCTCCCCTTCGTTTTGTGATCGGTATCGCGCTTTTAGTGCCGTTCGGCAGCGGCCTGAGCATGGGCCAGCATATGGTCGTTGCGATGGCGGCCAAGGGCTCGTCTTTGGCGAGCGAGGCGTGGCGCGAGACGATGGCTTTGTCGGGCGGACGGCTGACGACTCCGGTTGCTCCGGCTTCGCCCGATGTGGCGCGGGTTGTTGCAGGATCGCTTGAGGTCGAGCTGTGCCGTGCGATGTATCGCCAGCTTTACACGCAGCACAAAAGTGATCTGGTTGTTCAGGCGGCGGGTGATATGGCCGTGCCCGCGAAGCTGCCTTCCGTCAAGCTGGGGCAGGCGACGTGGCTTTACACGACCTCGTTCCTGTCGGACGCGGCGGTGTGCGGGGCCTATCGTTTTGCCTCAAGCGAAGCGGTGGGCGAGACGAGTCAGGGGATTGCCCAGCGGCTTGGTGTGAGCAATGCCGCCTTGGCCGAGAAGGTCGCACCGTCGTTCCTGTTGCCGGAGACGGACGATAGCACGCTTTATGACCCGAGTTACGATTTGACGGCTTCGCTGAAGGAGCAGGTGGAACTGGTCGAGACGCAGGTTGATCAGGCGACGGCCAAATATGCCTCGGGACAGGCTCTCTATGCTGCGAACGCGGATCGCGGCTGGATCGTCGCGGGGGCTTTGCCGCTAGATGTCGCGCGGCTTCAGATGATGTTGGGTGAGAGCGTTGCTTCGGTGGTGCCTTCGGTGAAGGCACCTCTTTTGGGGCACAGCGTGCTGTCGTTCAGGGATTGGTTGGCTGCCGCGACAGGGAGCGCGTTTTTTCACGATCTGACGGGGTCGCAGCTTTCAGCCTATGGCTTGATTTACGATAAGGCATCCGAAGGGATGAAGCGGGCGCGCCGCTGGCTTTATTCCCATGCGCCGCAACAGGCTGGCTTCGGGTTGCCTGACCAGCAGGATGCGCGGGACAGTTTGAACACCTATGCCGATTTCGAGAGTGCTTATGACACGCTGTCGCGCACGATGGCGAAGGGGAGCCGCGCTTTTGGTGTTTTTGCGATTCAGCCCCAGCTGGATGAGGAAAGGGGTGGGGCGGTTGCCTCGGTTTTGCTGGGAAGGTCCTATCTGACATCGCCGCTTCAGACCTTTGCCGAGTTGGGGCGTCGATTTATGGCTTATGGCGCGTGGGCCATCGGGATGCTGGGGCCGGTGCTGGCACAAGGGGCGACGGTCGGAATCGGGATCGGGTTTTATCTGGGGGCACTTGCTTTTATTGTCGCGGGCGTGGCCTTGCTGTTCTTGGTGCCGCTGGTGCCGCTTTATCGGTTTGGCATGGCGGTGATCGGGTGGGGGCTGTCCGTGCTGATCGCGCTCTTCTCGCTGCCAATTGTCGCGCTGGGGCATCTTTATCCGGCGGGAGACGGGCTGGCGGGACCGCTGGCAAGGCGGGCCTATTGGTTGTGGCTGGGGCTTTTTATTCGGCCTAGCCTGATCCTGTTTGCTTTTGCGGGCGGGTTGCTGCTCTTCCTTTTGGGTGGCGGGTTTTTGAATATGCTGTTCTTTCAGTGGCTGGCTCCCGCTTTGCAGGCGCAAGGAGACGGGTTCTGGCTGTTCCGATCCGGCATGGCTCTTCTTTACGCGGCGAGTGTTTTCGCGCTGAGCAACGCGGTCTTTAAGGGACTGTCCACGGCTCCCTCAGAAGTGATGGACTGGATTGGGGCGCAGAGCTTTATGCCGGAGAGCGCAGCTCCCGCGCAACCTGTGGGACAAGCGGGAACAGCAGGCGAGACGTTACTGGCCCTTGAGCAGCAGGGGCGCGAGACACTCAGCCGCCTTGTCTCAACAACGCGAAGCGGGGAACGGCCCGCACGGACGGGGCGGGAGCGCGAGCGTAATCTTGATCCGGTGGCTGCCGCCGCGCAGCGTCAGTCGGCGCATTTCCCCGCGCTTCCCGAAGAGAAAGCCGCCCAGCGGGCTGAGGCTTATGCGGCGGCGCAGGCTCATGTGGGCCAGCAGGGCGGCGGGGGCGTGACGGCGCAAGCCGCAGCGCGGGCTGGTCTTGCGGCGAGCGAGGCTCACGCCATGGTGGTTGGGAAACAGATGCCGCAGGGCGGCGACGAGGCCTTGATGAGCCATGTAACCTCGCGGCTTCTCGCGCCCGATGATCACGGGAAACCGGAAGAGGGGGAGGGGGCCGGCAAGGGGCCTCGGTCCGGCGAGAAGCAGGAGGGGGATAAAGAAGGGAAACCCAAAAGCCCCTCCATCGAGCAATCTGCTGACCCCGTCGATCCGCTGAACAATCCGTTTAAGCCGGAGTAGGGGATTGCGAAGGGGGAAGACAAGGCGGGCTTTGTGGGGTATGATTCTGTGTTCTTTTCTCTTGCCCCGATTCTCAGTCGCCCCATGAACGAAGCCGAAGTTATCGAGATTTGCCGCGAGGCCATTATCGTTATGCTGAAAGTGTCCGGCCCCGTCTTGCTGGTCGGCCTTGTTGTTGGTGTGCTCATTTCGCTTGTCCAGACCATTACCCAGATTCAGGAAATGACACTGGCCTTCATTCCCAAGATGGTTTGCATCTTTGCCGTCACGATCTGGCTTTTCCCATTCATGATGGCGACACTGGGCGGTTTTACCAAGTCCCTGACCGATCGGATCGTGCAAATCGGTATGGGGGGGTAACCCCATGCAGCTCGACCTCGCCTCCGTCCTGTCGGGCCATGTTTTCGCTTTTATGATGGTATTCTCGCGCCTTGGCTCGGGCATGATGATGTTTCCGGGCGTTGGCGAGGCGTTTGTTTCTTCGCGCATTCGAATGATGTTTGCGCTGTCGCTCTCTTTCCTCGTTTATCCTGTCGTGATGCCTTTGGTACCCGCCATGCCCGCCAGCCCGGCAGAGCTTATTCGCATGATGGGCGTCGAGATTTTGGTTGGGCTGTTTTTTGGTTCGGTCATGCGGCTTATCATGGATATTACCGAAACGGCGGGGGCGGTGATCGGGATGGAGCTGGGCCTGTCCAACGCGATGATGCTCAACCCGACCTTGGGCGCGCAGAGCGCGTTGCCTGCCGCTTTTTTGGGGACGGCGGCGGTGGTGCTCTTGTTCATCACAGGGTTGGACCATCTTTTGTTTCGCGCGCTTATGGATACCTATAAGCTTTTTCCGGTGGGGCTTGCGCTGCCACTGGGGGATATGGCCCAGACCTTCACTTCGCTGATGGCGCGATGCTTTACCGTGGCGATCCAGCTTTCCTCGCCGTTTATGGTGATGGGGCTTTTGGCTTATGTCGCCATCGGCATCATGCAAAAACTGATGCCGCAGATTCAGCTCTTCTTGATCGTTTTGCCAGCGCAGATTTGGGGCGGTTTGTTTGTCTTTAGCCTGTGCGTTGCCGTGATGCTGGAGCAATGGCTCCGCGTTTACGATCAAGCGGTCGTCGAACTTTTTGTTCGGTAGGAGGCCACAATGGAAGACGCCGAACAAGACCAAAAAACAGAAGACCCTTCCGCCAAACGCCTGACCGAAGCGCGGGACGAAGGGAACGTATCGGTCAGCCGCGAGCTGTCGTCGTGGTTCATGCTGATCGGTATTTTGATCGTTCTGGCGTGGACGGCACCGTCCTTGGCCAACCAGATGCGGATCGCTTTTCGTGTCTTTCTTGAGAAACCAGAACAGATTTCTATTGAAGGCGGCGGGCTTCAAGATGCGTTTCTGGGTATTGCCGAGGTCACCGTTTTTCCGGCCATCCTGACTTTCGGCATTTTATGGATCATGTCCATTTTGGGCACGATGATTCAAACAGGGTTCTTTGTGAATACTGCGAGTTTGAAGCTTGATATCATGAAGTTGTCGCCCATGCGCGGTCTTAAAAAGCTTTTTTCGATGAACTCGATTTCAGAGCTGGTGAAGAGTTTTTTCAAGCTGGTTGTGCTGGGCTATCTGACTTATGTTGTACTCAAGCCCGTTTTTGACAAGGTTCCCCAGTTGCCGACCTTTGGGCTTGCGGACTCGCTCGTTTTTTTGGAAGACAATGCCGTTCATTTGCTCACGATCCTGATGATCCTGATCAGCGTTATTGCTGTCGCCGATGTGCTTTATACGCGCTATCAGTATTTCAAGAACCTGCGCATGACCAAGCAGGAGGTCAAGGACGAATACAAGCAGACGGAAGGCGACCCGATGATCAAGTCGCGCCTGCGGTCGATCCGTATTGAAAAAGCGCGTCGCCGCATGATGTCCAAGGTGCCCGATGCCAATGTTGTGATCACCAACCCGACCCACTATGCCGTTGCCCTTCACTATGACGGTACGAAAATGGCTGCGCCGGTTCTGGTTGCCAAGGGCGCGGACCGGATCGCCCTGCGTATTCGCGAGGTGGCTGAGGAAAACGAGGTCCCGATCGTCAGCAACCCGCCTTTGGCTCGCGCCTTGTTTGATACCGTCGATTTTGATCAGCCCATCACGCCCGAGCATTATCGGGCGGTTGCCGAAGTTATCTCCTATGTCTATAAGTTGAAGAACAAGCGTTAAAAAGAAAGAGTGTTTTATGTCCAAGATTTCGTTGATTTTGGCTTCGGCCTCGCCGCGACGGCTGTCGCTTTTGGCGGATATCGGTATCGTGCCGGACAGGGTAGAGCCTGCCGATACCGATGAAACGCCCCACCCTGCCGAAAAGCCATCCGATTTGGCGTGGCGGCTGGCTTATGAAAAGGGAGCCTTGGTGGCGCAGCGCAATCCCGAAGCTTTGGTTCTTTCTGCCGATACTGTTGTGGGATGCGGGCGGCGTATCCTGCCCAAGGCGGAGACGCCGGAAGACGTACGGGCGTGCCTGAGCCTGCTTTCAGGGCGGCGGCATCGCGTGACGACGGCGGTGTGCCTGTTCGCCCCGAACGCCAAGGTGCACCGGAAGCGGTCCGTCAGTTTTGTGACCTTCAAGCTGATGACTCCCCAAGAGATCGACGCTTATGTTGCGTCTGGTGAGGGGATTGGCAAGGCGGGCGGCTATGCCATTCAGGGGCGGGCGGCGCGGTTGATCCGTCAGATTGGCGGTTCCTATTCCGGCATCGTCGGGTTGCCTCTTTTCGAGACGGGGCAGCTTCTTTGCGCGGCTGGGGTGCTGTGATGGCGGCGGTTATAACCTATGACGAGAAGGATGGCTGGGGCCGTGCGGCTCTGTGGCGCGGGAAGGTTCTGACGGACCTTTTTGTGGATTCGCTGGATGATCCCGACAAGACCGGGGCTTTTTATCGCGGCAAAGTCGGGCGCGTGAAAGAGGGCCAGAAGACGGCGTGGCTTGAGGTTGGTGATGGCCAGCGCGTTTATGTCGAGAGCAAGAATCCTTTGCAAAGCGGCAGCCTTGTGACCTGCCGGATCAAGAGCGATTTACGCGGCGGGAAGGCACCGCAGGGTGTGATCGTGAAGGGCGAGGCTGACGGAGCCTTGGGGCTTATCACGCCACCGCCAAGGCCGTGGCAGCGGGCGATAGAAGCTCTTGCGGCAGGCGAGAAGGCCTCGCTTGTCTTTCAGGGGCAGGCCTTGTGGACCTCTTTCGAGGGCGACTCTTTTCCCCAGATCAAGGCGAACCTCAGCGAGGGCGGCAAACCCGTTCATCCCGATCTTGATGATCAGATTGACGTACTCTCTTCGCCAATGACTGCGCTTGCCGGGGGAGCTTCGCTGATCATTGAGCCGACGCAGGCTTTCGTGGCGGTCGATGTCAATGGTGGAGAGGGCGGCAACGCGCTGTCGATCAATTTGCTGGCGGTGCGTGAACTCGCGCGGCAAATCAGGTTGCGCAATCTTGGGGGCATAATCTTGGTGGACTGCCTGAAGATGGACTCGCGCGCCGATGGCTCGAAGCTTGTGAATGCGTTTGCCCGTGCCGCCGCCGGTGATCCGGCCAAGCCCTATGCGGCGGGGATAACCAAGCTGGGGATTTTGGAAATTGTGCGGCCTCATGCGGGGCCTTCGTTCTTCTCCGCTTGTTTGAAGGGGCGTGGCTGATGAGCAATACGGCGAAACGCTGCCCACTTTGCGGCCAGAAGCTTGAAAAAGCCAGCGACGTTTTTTGTTCTGAGCGATGCAGCTTGATCGACCTCGGTAACTGGCTGGGGGAGAAATATGCTGTGCCAGCCGAGCCGGACGATGAAGACGGTTTGGGGCTTGAAGACGATTCCGCGACCTAAAAAAACCGGCCTGAGCGGGGCAGGCCGGTTTTTCGTTACAATAGCGCGAAAAGCTTATTCAGCTGTTTGCGTGCCAGTGCTCTCGGTGGCCGGTTCTTCACTGGTCGTTTCTTGGCCTTGGCTTTCTCGGCTTTGGCCTTGTGAGCCTTCTTGGCCTTCACTTCCTTGGTTGCCTTGGCTTTGTGAGCCTTCGCAACTTCCTGTTTTGTTTCCTTGGCAACGGCTGCGGGAGCCTCATCAGAGGATGTCGCAACAGGCGTATCATTGATGGTCAAGTCGGACTCTTGCGCAAAGGCAGGAGCGGACAGAGCGAATAGTACGGCCAGGGCCAGAAAGGTCTTCTTCATAGGGAGCCTCATAAAGAGAGTTGCCCGAACAACGTCTTGTCATCCGGATGCTTAAATCCTCATCCTGAATTATGGCAAGATAAGGACGGCAAAACGGCGTTAGTGAAACATTAACGGGCTGTCTCATAGCCTCTTGACTATGAAAAAAATCGCTTGTTTCAGCCTTGTCTGCTTCGTTTTGTTGACTGCTGCCTGTGCGCCTTTGTGGCGACAGAGTGGAGCAGGGTTGGCTGTACAGGCTCCCGCACTTGGCACGACGGGGGAGAGCTGGTGCTACAGAACATTGGGCACTGTCGAGTGCTATGCGGCCCCTCAGCGGCTGCCACCCGAATCGCTGTTTAGCGTTTATCCACCCGATCGCTATCCGTCTTCACGCGAAGACTACGCTAAAGCTTTGGCCGAGGCCGAGGGCAAGGTGACCGAAGCCAGATAGGCTAGGCGTTGCCCACCTTCAGGTTTGGGGCAGGCTTGTTTCACAGTGGGAAAGCGAGATGGGGAGAACGGTGTCGAGCGGCGGCATAACCGTTTCGTCAGCCCCCAGGCTATCGCACAGCGTCGTCGTTTCCTGTTTCGACTGACGCCATGGCCGCTCAAGCGACGGAACGCCAAGCTCGAAGCCTTGAAGAAGGTCGACCTTTTCGCCGCGTAGCCACTGGGCGGTTTCCTGATCTTCGATCCCCTCGGCCACAGACTTGAGCCCCAGCCCTCGGGCCATGGCGATCAACATACGCACAAGATGTTGTTGTTCGTTGTTGGTTGTGACGTTGATCAGCAAATCACGGTCAATTTTCATGATGGCGAAGTCCAGATCACGCAAGTGACGGATGGAGGTTGTGCCCGCGCCAAAGTCATCAAGCGCAACATCGCAGCCGACATTATTGAGGGTGTCGAGCAATTGACGGATTTTCTCGATATCCTGAACCGCGATCGTCTCTGTGATTTCGATGATCAGGCGGTTGGCGACATCGGGTTTGTTTTCCAGTTTGCTTCTCATATAGTCCGGCCAGTTAGGCAAGCAGGCGGTTAGTCCCGAGATATTGACCGCAAGATGCAGCGTCTCGCAATACTCAAGCTCGGCGATGGCGAGAGCAAGCACATGCTTGTCGAAATCGGGCGCAAGACCCATTTGCTCGACAACGGGGATGAAGTCTCCGGCAGGAAGCGGTGAGCCATCTTCGTTGAACAAACGCGAGAGAACTTCGTAAAAAGCCGTTTCCCCTGTCGTCGCATCGATAATCGGCTGGAAGGCTAGTTTGACCTGATCGGTTTTAAGGGCCAGCTTGACGTGTTCGGCAATGTTCAATACGGCGCGGTTCTGGGCAGCACGGCGGCGCGATTCGCTGTATGCCACCCGATTGCCACGGCCCATCAAGTGCGCTTCGTGAAGGGCTTGTTCGGCGTGGATCATCACTTCCGCCGCGTCGCCATGTGTGTCGCCAAGCTCGACGGTGCCGATGCAAACGGACATGTGTAAGCAAGCCGCGCCCGCCGAAATGGCATGATCGTGGAAGCTCGCCAAAATGCGGGCGGAGAGCGTATCCATATCCTTGACCATATCAGGCAGGACGATGCCGAACATGTCCCCGCCGACGCGTCCGACAAGCGCGCGCGTGGGGCAAAGATCGTTCAGCCTGTCGGCGGTGGCACAGATCAGTTCATCGGCAGTCTTAAGGCCCATGGCCTCATTGACGAAAGCCAGTTTGTCGATGCCGACGACCATATAGCCGCTGTTTTTACAGTTCAGGCGCGAGCCTGATAAAATCTTGTCCAGTACCGACAAAAGGCACAAACGGTTCGGACGGCCCGTCAGCGGATCGCGATCAGGGCTGTTGTAAAGAGCTTGTGGGTCTTCGTCGCTTTTGCGAATGACGCGCAGAAGGCCTTGCTGGCGCACAGGGCGGCCTTGTTCAAAATCGGTCGTCCCGTGCGCTTGAACCCACAGGAGCTGCCCATCGCCGCCGCGCAAGCGGAATTCATGATCGAAACGTGGTGGTGGTTCGCTGAAGATAAGGTGATGATCGCTGGGCAAAACGTGTGTCGAATATTCAAGGGCGTTTTGAGGCGGGAGCGATTGTTCAGTTCCAAATAACAAAGGCCAAGGGCCGAACCACATGATCTGGTCGGTCACCATATCCCATTGATAGCCGACATGGCCGGAAGCCGTAATGATGTCCGCAATCGAGCCTATTGTAGCTTTATCATTTGTCATTATGTCGCTTTACAACTGCCTGAAACAAAACCTTTACGGTGCCCAGATTACGCCTTCATCCTTAATATTCGATAAAACAACGAAAAGAGACAAGTGTAGGCAGAATCAGGGCGGCAGGGCTGTTTCTTAAATCATTTTTTACCAACCTTACCGTTTCACCTGATCTTAAATTTATAGGTGTATAAGGAGGGCATAGTACTTTGTTTTTGAAAAGAAATTAAAATGGCTCAGTTGAAATCTGTTTTAGCTCCCCTACAAAAGACATGGCGCGCTGCCACAGAACTTTTGACGCGCCCCGATGGCGGTGGCCCAACAGCTGCATTCTCCTTCACGCGTTTGATTGCAGCAGCTGGTTTGTCGCTCGCTCTTTTGCAAGGGTGCACCAGCACGCATCCTCTGGTGGAGAATAGCCAGTATCTTCCTGTCCCCAAGGACTTCACTTGTGTGGCACCATCACAGCTTCACACACTTTTTCCGGAACTTGATACAAGTTTCAAACAAGATTTTCCCGGATCTGAACGCATTTTTTTGGAAGCGGGGCGCATTGGAACGCAAATATGCAAGTCGCCCAGTGCGAGTGATTATTTAAACCCCGGGCTTGGAGACTTGATGAAGGAACAACATCCCAACGAAGGGATCGCAATGGCAGCTTATCTGCCTTCATATCATGTGGTTTTGGTTGAGAATATTCCTTTGCAAATGGATGCCTTTTTGCATGAGTTGCTTCACTCGATTCAGTTTGGAGATCAGGAAAAGATCAGTAATTCTTCACTTTTGATTGCTGAAAAAGATACCGCTAAGAGAAAAGAAATGGCGCAGAAAATGTCCGTGGGTGTGAAGGCGGTTCAGAGTTTGGTTTTACATGACGCCGGAACAATGGCGATGCAATCGATCATGGAATACCGAAGACAACAACGCGCTCCTGATGCCGAGAGAGAAGACCTTCTTTTGGATAAAAATAACCCGAATGTTGTCCCGCAATTATACAGATTCCTAACTGAACAGATCAAAACCGATTCTTCACTTGTGAAGGAACTGGGGGATGAACGGACGATGCCGTCGGATCGGGTGTTGGATATGTTGATGACAGAGTTTGTTGAAAAGGCCTCAGCGTTTTATGCCATGCCGACTATGCGTCTATTGGCTGAACAAGTCAAAACCGAGCAAGAAAACGCGAAACAAGGAAAAGATACGCCGCGCTTACAGATCGACACAGAGGCAGACCGCTATGCTTTGGGAGAGATACCCCAAATCGAGTTTGGGCCATTGACAAAGGAAAGCCAGTTCCCGCAAACACGCGAAAGCATCAATAGTCTTGGTGAAGTGCTGGCCTCTGCTCTCAAGTCGGTTGTTGTTTTGAACCAAGAAGGTGGAAAACTAGGCCTTGATGAAAAGAGAAGCCACTTAATAAATATAGAAAAACTTACGAGGCGTTATACGCGACATGCCGAGCCGTAGCTTACTTTGCAAGCTTAGGCAGAATCGGCGGGACAGAGCTTTTTCTTAAATCATTCTTTACCAAGCTTACCGCTTCACCTGATTTTAAGTTTAAAGGTGTATAAGGAGGGCATAGTGACTTGTTTTTGAAAACAGAATTCAGATGATTGATTCTGCGCCCATTTTCTCGGATAGCCATAAAGCGTGGCGCACAGCGTCACGGCTTTTCACGCGTCCCGATGGGGGCGGCCCGACGGCTGCGTTTTCTTTGAAGCGACTGATCGTCGGGGCAGGGTTGACCCTTTCCCTTTTGCAAGGGTGCGCGGGGCAGGTTTATCATTACCCTCAAGAGAATCCTAAAAACTGGGATTGTGCTCCTGCCAAAGAGATGTCCTCACTTCGGGCAGACCTGTCTATGGAGTTTGCAGACCATTCATTGCTTAACAGAACGATACGTGACCATGCTCTTCAATCAGGTCTAGATGTGTGTGTCTATACTCCCACTCAATATACACAGAACGCAGATAGTAAATACGGTGCAGCTGCTTTTTATGCTACTTCCAGACATGCGGTTGTAGCTGTATCGCCGCACATTCCTTCTTCGGCGCTTGCGCATGAGTTTGTGCATGTCGATCAATTTTCATTACCAGATCATGGCCCACGACTGCTTTTGCTTCAGCAGAGTGGGCGTTATACAGAGTTGATGGAAAATATGTTGCTCAGCGAGGCAGGGGCGACGGCCATTGAAGTGATTGAGTTGTTTCAGGAGGCGCGTCACAAAGATGATTTTTTCAAACACATGCTTATGGAATCAACAGGTGGCTCTCATCATGCCATGCTTGTTGTTGAACTTATCCGTTCTTTAGGAGATGGATTGGTTGTTGAGGAGGATTTAGGATCAAAAGATCGCTTGGCGGAAAAGAAATTGCTGGATCGTTTAATGGCAACTTACTTGGCAAAGGGCGTGGGACCTCATCTTCAAGGTTACATGCAAGAGATCAAAATGAGAGCAAAGGAAAGCCAACAAACCGAATTTGATTGGAAGCCAGCATCTTTTACCGACAAATCGATAAGTGAGGTGGCTTTGGGGACTTTATATCCCGATACAGAGTTCCCTCTTACAAAAAAGGTTTTAACAGATTTGGGCCCCATTTTATCTGCCGTTTTGCGTCAAGATATTGTTGGAGATAAGATCGACGTGCCGGATATTCAAGGAAGGTTTGAATCGCTAGGAAACATCATTGAATCCAGTCAAGAATCGACAAGAAGAGCAACATCAAGCGTCTCTTCGCGGCTTAGGACAACGCCTTCTGTGCCGTAGCTCGCTTCGCAAGCGAAGGCTGGTGCCCCCACACGGACTCGAACCCCCTGCGGTTGCGCGAAGCGCAGAGCGAAAACAAGGGCAGCGGTTCGAAGGTAGGGAGAGCCGGAAAACTGGTGCCCCCACACGGACTCGAACCGCGGACCTACTGATTACAAATCAGTTGCTCTACCAGCTGAGCTATAGGGGCTTTCTTGGGACTCAAGAGGGCTTTTTCATAGCCTACCTTTGCGCTCTTGTCATCTGTTTCTGGAAGCTTTAAGCATTAACCATGAAACTTTTTCGATCTGTGGCTTTGGCCCTCCTTGTTTTGCTGGCTGCGTGCAGTGGCGCGGGCGGGGATGCAACCCTTAAAACACAATACGTGTCGCCTGAAAGTCCCGGCGGGCGGCTTTGTCTGGTTCAGTGCCGCAAGGCGCAGGACCATTGCAACGATGCCTGTCGTTTGGATGAGCGGAGCTGCGTGACAGAGGCTCAATCTCAAGCCATCAAGGATTATGAGGCCTATGTGCGCGATCAGTTCATGGCGCGGGCGGAGGTTGATTTGCGGCCCAGCGATTTTGAGCGCACCGAGACGTGTGAGCGCAAAAGCTGCCACAGAAGCTGTCAGAAAAAATATGATTCTTGTTATGTCGGTTGCGGTGGCAAGATTGAAAAAGAATCCTCGTGCCGTTTTTTCTGTTTTGATTGAGGGGGGAGACTATGATGCCAGAAACGACTCGGCCCCATCGGGGGCGGCAGACGAAAATCGTTGCGACGTTGGGGCCTGCCAGCTCGACCAAAGCGCAAATTGCGGCTTTGTTTGAGGCCGGAGCCGACGTGTTTCGCCTGAACTTCAGCCATGGCACGGCGCAGGATCACCGCGCGCGCATGGATATGATCCGGCAGGTCGAGGCCGAGGTCGGGCGGCCCATTGCGGTGCTGGCGGATTTACAGGGGCCTAAACTTCGCCTTGGTGTTTTCGAAGGGGGTGGCATTGATTTGGAGATGGGGCAGAGCTTGCGCCTTGATCTTCATCTGGCGCAAGGGAATGCGCAGGCCGCGCCGCTGCCGCATCCCGAGATTTTTGCGGCCTTGCGCGAAGGCTGCACCCTGCTTTTGGATGATGGCAAAGTCCGTTTGCGCGTGACGGAAGCGGGAGCCGATTTCGCCCAGACGATTGTGGAGGCAGGGCGCAGGCTGTCTGACCGTAAGGGCGTGAACGTGCCCAATGCCGTGCTGCCGCTCTCCTCGCTGACTGAAAAGGACCTTGCCGACCTTCAAGTCGCGCTTGAGCTTGGCGCGGACTGGATCGCGCTTTCCTTTGTTCAAAGGCCCGAAGATGTGGCCGAGGCTCGTGCGCTTGTCGGTGATCGCGCCGCGATTCTGGCGAAGCTGGAAAAACCCTCGGCGATTGACTCGCTCTTGCCGATTCTTGATCTGGCTGATGGTGTCATGGTTGCGCGTGGCGATCTGGGCGTTGAAATGCCGCCTGAAGATGTGCCCCGTACGCAAAAGCGAATCCTGCGGGCGGCGCATCGCTATGGCAAGCCGGTGATCGTGGCGACCCAGATGCTGGAATCGATGATCTCAAGCCCGACGCCTACCCGCGCGGAAGCGTCGGATGTGGCCGGAGCCGTTTACGAGGGCACGGATGCCGTGATGCTGTCAGCGGAAACGGCCAGCGGTGATTACCCGTGCGAGGCCGTGGCGATCATGGACCGCATCATTCGCCACACGCAGGAAGACCTGTTTGAAAACGGCGAAACACCCGACCGTCTGTTACTTCAGCACACCGGTGCGGATGCGATCACGGCGGCGGCGCGTCAGGTGGCCGAGACTATCGAAGCTTGCGCCATCATCACCTACACAACCTCTGGCTCCACAACATTGCGGGCCGCCCGTGAAAGACCCCAAGTCCCCATCATCTGCCTAACGCCTGTCTTGAAAACAGCGCGTCGTCTGGCCCTGTCCTATGGCGTTCACGCGGTTCATACGGAAGACGCGCAGGACTTCAAAGACATGGTGCGCAAAGCCGCCCGCGTCGCCAAACGCGATCAAATCGCCCAAATCGGGGACCGCGTCGTCATCACGGCGGGCGTTCCCTTCGGCACCCCCGGCAGCACCAACATCCTGCGCATTGCCGAGATCCGCGAAGAGGTCCCCGAGGGAGGCTTTGCCCCCGATAGACTCCAGTAACCCGAATAATGGGTCGAGTTGCCCACAATAGCTCTCCCCCCTGGCGGGGGAGAAAGCAAAATCTTAGGCTTACGAAGTAAGTCTTAGATTTTGCAAGAGTGGGGGTAATAACCAGCAGCGTCTTACCCCCTTGCCAAGAAAAGCTAAGGCCTTGCTTAACGCAAGACCAAGCTTTTCTATCCTCTCCCGCCAGGGGAGAGGAACATCAAACCATAACTCAGGTTCCAGCAAAACAGGTCTGACCTCGGCCCTTTTTGTCCTTGGCGTTGGTTTGAAAAAAACCCTTTAGAATCAACGAATCGTCGTGAAAATGGGCTCTGTGACGCACGCGAAGCCTAATTCGGTACGCACGCGGACCTGTTCGGGAGTCTTTTTGGGCTAAGTCGTTGATGTATAAAAGAATTCTCAAAATCGAAGGCTGTGGCTAACCTATTGATTTAAAAGGATTCTGTGAGTCATGCTTTTTGGTGAGGCCAAAATCCAGAAAGTTTGTGCAGTGGGATTTTGCGCGCACGAAAAAAGGCGCGGGGTTCGCGCCTTTTTCAAATTGTCTGTCAGCGAAGACTTAGCCCTGACGCGCCTTATAGCGGGGGTTCTTCTTGTTGATGACATAAACGCGGCCTTTGCGCTTGACGACTTTGCAATCCGCATCGCGCTTTTTAAGGGCCTTGAGAGAGTTCGCTACTTTCATGGTCTTGTTCCTGTCTTTAATCCGCTCACTGCGAGGCGTCCCGTCTTTTTGTACCGTGGGCAGACCAAAGCCAAAGACTCAGATGCCGCGCGGAAATCTCGCTTGAAAGAGGCCGCAACCTAGGCGTTTGTGCCCCCTTTGTCAAGGCGGGTCAGTGCCTCTGGAGCGACTTTTTATGAAAATCAAGTTGTTAACCATAAAAAGAGCCATGACCTGCTTGAATCTTAGCTCCTTTTTAACCACGGGAGCCGGATAGTTTGAGCAGGGAAACCACAGAGAATCGGGGTCTTGGCATGGTCAAAAGACGGTCGCGCTATGAGGAAATGGAGTTTCGGCATGAACGGAGCGGACGAGATCGCCGCACTGTCTCTCCATCTGTTTTCGGCGATGACGTGCCGTGGGACCCGTTGACTCAGGGCGCAGGCGCGGGGCGTCGCGAGCAGCGTTATGTGCGCAAGATCCGTCCCCAAAATCCGAATCAGGCTTCTTTGCTGGAGGCCATGGCCAAAGAAAATATGGTGGTCGCTACGGGCCCTGCCGGGACGGGCAAGACCTATCTGGCGATCAGCGCGGCGGTGGAAGCTTTGGAGGCGGGCAGGGTGGACCGGATCATCCTCTCGCGCCCCGCCATCGAATCGGGCGAACATCTGGGCTTTTTGCCGGGCGACCTTCAGGAGAAGATGGCCCCTTATCTGAGACCCCTTTATGATGCGCTGAACGACCGTATGGGCGTCAAGCGACTTAAGCAGTGCCTTGCCGATGGCATCATCGAAATCGCGCCCATTGGCTTTATGCGCGGGCGCACTCTCAACAACGCCTTTGTCGTGATCGATGAGGCCCAGAACTGCACCTATGTCCAGCTTAAAATGTTGCTCACGCGTCTTGGTTGGCATTCCACCATGGTTCTGACGGGCGACCCCGATCAAAGCGACCTTTTGGGCGGCTTGTCGGGGCTTGCGGAAATAGCCCGCAAGCTCTCGGTCATACAGGGCGTTGCCGTGGTCCAGATGACGGATGAAGACATTGTCCGTCACCCGCTGGTCGCCAGTATGCTCAGCGTGCTGTAAGCCACAGTTTTTCGCGGCATTTCCTCATCTTACCGTATGTGCGTTTGGTCTCTTGACTTCGGGGCCATAGCCTCCTACCTTGCGCGCGGATTCGAGTAACTTTAATCAGGAGTGACCGGGGCCGATGTTCGGGCAGGATGATCGCGATAAGCTCGATGCGCTGACCAAGCGCATTGACGCGGCAAAAGAAGCGGTTGATCCCTCTTCCGAAAAAGGTCACAGTGCTCCTGAAGCGAAGAATCGGGGCGCGATCAGGGGAGCCTTGCTGGCCTCCGATCTTCTGGCCTCGATTGTTGGATTGGGTTTTTGCGGCTGGCTTGCCGACGAAAAGTTCGGAACGAGGCCGTGGTTGATGGTCGTGATGATCTTGGTTGGTTTTGGTACCGGCCTTATGATTGTCATGCGTGCGCTTTCGGACAAACCGGATGAGGATTCCGACAAGGAACCTTCCGGAGAGAATAGGGGACAGTAAACATGGGCATGCACTCGCCGATTGAGCAATTTGTTGTACATGATATGACAGGGCCTCTTTTCGAGCTGGCCGGTCATCCGATTACGTTCAGCAATTTCGCCTTGGGTGCCGTCCTGATGGTTGTCTTTGGTCTGGCGTTTTTGTTCCTGCCGTTCCGCAGCCGCTCGGTCATTCCGGGGCGTTGGCAGGTTCTGGCGGAAAAAACAGTTGGCTTGGTCGAAGACACGCTTGTCGAAGCCGCTGGGCCCGACTCGCGTAAGTTCCTACCCTTTATTTTCTCGATCTTTCTGTTCATTCTGCTGGGCAACTTTCTTGGCCTCGTGCCGGGCATCTATACGGTGACGAGCCAGTTTGTGACCAACCTTCTTTTGGCTCTGTCGGTGATCTTCACGGTCCTGTTCTTCGGCTTCAAGAAGTTCGGTTTTCATTTCTTCCATCTGTTCGTCCCCTCGGGCGTGCCGGGCTTTCTGGTGCCGATCATCTTCCCGATTGAGGTCGTTTCTTTCTTCATCCGTCCGTTCAGCCTTTCCCTTCGTCTTTTCGCCAACATGCTTGCGGGGCATATCTTGCTAAAGGTGTTTGCGGGCATGACGGCGGCGATTGCGACATCGGGCTGGATCGCCACGGTCGGCATCCTGCCGCTCGTGCTGAATATCTTCATCGTGGGGTTCGAGGTTTTTGTGGCGTTGCTGCAAGCCTATATCTTCATGATCCTGAGTTCGGTTTACTTGCGCGACTCTCTTGAAATGCACTGAGACCTCGCGTAGGAAGACCGTAAGATTAACCCCAACCAAACGCGTAAAAGCAAAGGAGTACGTTATGGATAATGAAGCTTTGAAATATATCGGTCTTGGCCTGACCATGCTGGGCGGCGGTATCGGTGCTGGCTATGGCATCAGCACTGTGTTCCAGTCGTGGCTGAACTCCATTGGCCGCAATCCTGCCGCTGCTGACAAGCTGGGCAAGGTCGGTTTCATCGGCTTCGCCGCGACCGAACTTGTTTTGCTGATGACCTTCGTTATCGCGATTCTGCTGATCTACGCTGCGTAAGTTTGATAAGAAAGTACGTACGATGAAAAAATACGGCCTCCAGCTTGCGGTTTTCTTTTTGCCTGCCCTGTATGCTTTGCCTGCCCTGGCGGCAGAAGAGCACGGTGGCAGCAAGACGTTGCCCCAGCTGGAGATCGGTACGTACCCGAATGTCATCTTCTGGATGGTCGCGTCGTTTGTCATCTTCTTCCTGTTTATGCAGTTTGTCGGCATCCCCGGCTATTTGAAGACGACAGGCAAGCGTCGCGCCCTTTTGGAAGTTGATCTCGACTCCGCCCGCAAGGCGGGGGAAACGGCCAAAGACGTTGTCGTGGCCTATGAACAAAGCCTTTTGGAGGCCCGTCGCAAGGCCCATGAAACCGTTGGCGGTATCATCGCTGCGGTGACACAGGAATCGACGGAAGCCAAAGAAAAGCAGCAGCAAGAATTTTTCCATCGCATGACGGTGGCTCAAGCCAACTTGGCCGAGTCCAAGCAAAATGCGATGCGCGAAGTCCAACAAAACGTCAATGACCTCGTGATGGAGGTCGTCGCCAAGATGCTGGAAACAGGCATCGGCGGCAAAGCGGCTAAGGCGGTGAAGTAATGCACGAGACATCCCTGCTTAACGACACAATGTTCTGGTATGCCATTGGCGCGGGAATCTTTTTTGTCCTCGCCCTGATTGGCGGTCGCAAGCCGATGACGGGCTGGCTGGACAGCGAAATTGACAAGGTTCGTGCGGAACTTGACGAAGCCAAGCGGCTGCGCGCCGAAGCTGAAGCAACGCTCGCGGATTACAAGGCACGTCAACAGGATGCCGCCAAGGAAGCCGAAGCCATTATCAACGAAGCGCGTCTGGACGCCTCACGCCTGCGCAACGAAGCGGAAGCTGAGCTGCGCGACACGCTGGATCGTCACGAACAGCTTTTCATCGATCGTTTGAAGCTGGCGCAAGAAGATGCGCTGGACGAAGTCCGCAACTTTGTGATCGACGAAGTCCTGATCGAAGCGCGTGGCAAGATGATGAATATGGCCAAGGCTGGCGAAACAACGCCGCTTCTTGAAAAAATCATCGACGATTTGCCCAAGTTGCACAAGCGTAAGTCGGCTTAAGACCGGTGGGCCGATGAACGCTCCGTCCTCCACCAGCGTTCCTTCCTACGAGCCTATTTCAAGCCTAATCTCCCGTCTTGATCGCGCGTTGCCCGACGGCGAGGATGTGTCGGTCGGTCAGTTCCTGCCCTTGCTGGGCGTGCATGGCTTCATCTTCATCATTCTTGTTCTCGCACTCTTGAACATCGCCATCTTTATGTTGCCGGGGTTGTCGATCCTTTTCGGCCTGCCCATGATAATCATGGCGGTACAGCTGCTGATCGGTTTGCGTACCCCCGTTTTTCCAGTACTTGTGCGCCGCCAGAAAGTCCGTTTGCCTGTGCTGCATCGTGGCCTGAACTGGGCCGCCGAGAAAATGAAGGTGATCGAACGCGCTGTTCGTCCTCGCTGGCTCCCTTTGACCCACCCGGTTCTTTTCAAGGCCCATTGCGTCGTTTTGCTCATTTTGGCCCTGATGGTGGCCATTCCCGTGCCCTTTGTGAATATTCCGCCGACAATCGGCGTTATTCTTTTGTCCATAGGCTTGATGCAGCGCGACGGTCTGTTTATCCTGTCTTCCTACATGTTCTGTCTATGGAGCCTCTGGCTCTACGAATCCCTTGGCCGTGCCGCCCAGTGGCTCGTATAGCGAAAGGGTTTATCTCTCTCCCCTGGAGGGAGAGGATAGAAAAACTTGGTCTTGCGCAGCAAGGCCTTAGTTTTTCTTGGTGAGGGGGAATGCGCTGCTGGTTTTTCCCCCTCTCTTGCAAAATCTAAGACTTACTTCGTAAGCCTAAGATTTTGCTTTCTCCCCCTCCACGGGGGGAGAGATAGTCTAACGATATCACCCCATCATTTGGGGGGCACAAAGGAAAGCAGGGACGATGACATATCTGGCAGGGACGCATTCTCTTTTGACCGCCATACTGGGCGTCTTTCTGATGGCGATGCCATGTCTGGCCCAAACCGCTTCGGTACCTGAGAAAGCGCATCTTGTCCCGCACCGCGCCACCTATGCCGTTTCCTTGAAAAATGTGAAGAACGGCAGCTCGGTGCAAAGCGTGTCGGGCACGATGCTGTTTGGCCTGTCCGATACCTGCGAGGGGTGGGCGACGGATCAACAGCTCCAACTGCATTTCAACTTCGCCGATGGCGATGCTTCGGACGTGGCCAGTGCCGTGGCGACATGGGAATCCAAAAACGGCAGTGCCTTTCGCTTCAACGTCAAACGCACGACCGACGGCACGGTGGACGAGGTCTATAAAGGCAAAGCCACAATGACGTCCGGGAAGGGCGGTGAGGCCACCTATGCCCAGCCCGAAGACAAAGCCAATATCGCGCTGCCCGCCCAGACTGTCTTTCCCGCGCGACACACGGCCCAGATTCTGGACAACGCTTTTGCGGGCAACAAGCTCTTCATGCGCCGCGTGTTCGACGGTTCCGAGGAAGAGGGCATGGTCGATGCCAGCACCTTCATCGGCGGCAAGGAGGACGCCACGACCGGCGAGACGCCCAAGGGCCTTGAAGGTGCCGCCTTGGCTTTGTGGCAACACCCTTACTGGCCCGTGCGCTTGGCCTATTACAAGCCGGACGATCAAACAGGCGAGCCGGATTACGAGATGGAGATGCTGCTGCAAGATAACGGCATCGCCCGCTCGATGGTCATCGACTATGGCGAGTTCTCGCTCCTCGGTACCCTGACGGCTTTGGCGCCCAATGAGCCGACGGGCTGCGGCGTGAAACAGGGGGGCTCATGAAGCTTCTTGCCCTTGACTGCGCCGGATCGGGATGCAGCACGTGCGTCGTTGAAGACGGCCATGTGCTGGCCCTGCAAGAGGAAACCATGGCCCGTGGTCAGGATTCCCGCCTGATGCCGATGATCCAGTCGTCGCTGGCAAGGGCAGGCCTGACCTATGCTGACCTTGACCGGATCGCCGTCACGCGCGGTCCGGGCAGCTTTACGGGCCTACGCATCGGCCTTGCTTGCGCTCGTGGCCTCGGCCTTGCGGCGGACAAACCCGTCATCGGCATCGACCGCTTTGCCATTCATCACACCCAACACCAAGACAAGGCCCGCGATCTGCTTGTCGTGCTCGACTCGCGGCGGGACGAGCTTTACACGCGCTTTTATCCGGCAGGGGCTGTCGAGGCCGCGCCGTCGGCCCTGACCCCCGAAGAAATTGCCACCTTTCTCGCCTCGCGCGAGTATCCGGTTCTGATTGCGGGGGATGCTGCCGCCCGCCTTGAAGGTGTGACGGCCCCCTCAAATGTTGTCCCTTTGACCGAAAGCGAAGCCGTCACCTGTGCCCGCCTCGCTGCCGCTTTGGCTGATCCCATGGCTTCGGCCTATCTGCCGCGCCCGCTCTATCTGCGTGCGCCGGATGTCACCTGTGCCAAGCCGCTCTTTCCGACTGCCGGAGGCCCCACGAGCACCGGAGGGGCCTCATGCTGAAGCGCACCTTCACGCCTGCCGACGTGGCCCCCATGGCTGCTCTTCACGCTCGCTGCTTCCCCGAAGGCGAGGTCTGGAGCGCAACCCAGATCGCCGGAAGCCTTTCCCTCGACACCACGCTGGCCTTCGGGTGGGAGGATCCCGATGGCGGTCTTGTGGCCTTCCTCCTCGTCCAGCGCAGCGGGCCGGAGAGCGAGATCCTGACCTTCTGCACCGACCCTGCGTGGCGGCGGCAGGGGATTGGGCGGCAGTTGATTCAGGCGGCCTTGGCCAAGCTGGACCCCGAGGACCAGTTCCTTCTCGATGTCGCGGCGGATAATCACGAGGCGATCAAACTCTATGAATCCGTCGGTTTCACCCTCTTTGGGCGGCGTCCGGCCTATTACCCGCATGGCGCGGCGCGGGTGGATGCCTTAGCCTATCGTCTTTTGGTCAAAGCCCCTTCCTCGTCAACAGGTGCATGAAGGGGACGGGCTATCCCCTTTCCGTGCAAGCCTTTTCGACGCAGAAAGCCTTAAGTCTGTCAATAGCACAAAGTTCCTATAGTGTCAAGCCTTATTTTTTGCAAGAGAGGGGAACCTTCTTCCCCCATGTCCTTTCCTCTTTTCATCCCACCCCTCTGGCAAGATTTGCATCATCCCTTCGCGCATGGTAAGACCTCACGACTGAACAAGGATTAAAGGCTAACACTATGCAGGTTCTGGATTTTGAAAAGCCCGTGGCTGAGCTTGAGGCCAAGATTGAAGAGCTGCGCCACCTCTCCGACGACGGCCACGTCAACATCGTGGATGAAGTCTCGCGCCTTCAATCGAAGGTGGAACGCCAGCTCCGTGGCATCTATGGCAAGCTGACTCCGGCCCAGAAGGTTCAGGTTGCCCGCCATCCCGACCGTCCCCATTGCCTGGACACGATCAAAGCCATCGTTCAGGACTTCACCCCGTTGGCTGGCGACCGCCTTTTTGCGGAAGATCAGGCCATCATCGGCGGCCTAGGCCGCATTGCGGGGCAGGCTTGTGTCATCATAGGGCAAGAGCGCGGCCACGATACGGAAACGCGGCTCCTACACAATTTCGGTATGGCCAAGCCCGAAGGCTATCGCAAGGCGCAGCGCCTGATGCATCTGGCCGAGCGGTTTCAGTTGCCGATTATCACGCTGGTCGATACCTCTGGCGCGTTTCCGGGCATCGAAGCCGAGGCGCGGGGGCAGGCGGAAGCCATTGCCCGTTCCATCGAAGTCTGTCTGTCTGTCGAAGTGCCGCTGATTACCGTGGTGCTGGGCGAGGGCGGATCGGGCGGCGCGATTGCTATCGCTGCGGCGGATCGTGTCATCATGCTGGAGCACGCGATTTATTCCGTCATTTCTCCCGAAGGGTGCGCCTCGATCTTGTGGCGCAGCCGCGACCAGTCTGCTGAAGCCGCCGCCGCGCTGCGCCTGACGGCGCAAGATTTGCTGCAACTGGGCATCATCGACTCCATTATTCCCGAGCCATTGGGTGGTGCGCATCGTCAGCCCCAAATGGTTTTCGAAGGAATTGAAAAAGCGATCACCTCGGCTCTGGCCGACCTGATGGGCATCGAAGGCCGCCTGCTTATCGAACGCCGCCACGCCAAGTTCCTCGACATGGGCAAGAAGGGGCTGTAAGGGCGGTACTGTGCCCGTTACGGGGTGCAGGAATGTCCCCTATAGGTATCGCGCCGCATGTCGCCCGCGCGTGTCAGGTTCTTGAAGCCGATCATCATCAAAGCAAGCGAACAACCGAAGAGCAACAACGTTGCCCCCGTGCTCGCCATCGGGAAGAAAACCGTATAGGCCACCACGGCGGCTGAACCGACGATGTTTAAAGCCGCGCGCCGCATCAAAACGCTGACGCGTTGGCTGGGCATTGTCACCAGCTTTTGACCGCAGGGGGAGATTGGTCGTGGAGGAGAAGAGGGCGAAGTTTTTGTCATTTTGAGGCTCCGTGCATCATATTTTCCACTCGCCATCAAAACACAAGGCCCTGTGCCGGAAAAGACTTATCTATGGTTAAGAAAACAGAGAGGGCTTGTTTTCTTACCTCCACTTATCCTCAGGATCAAAATTTTCATCCTCTTGCGCGAAAAGCGCGGCGAAAAGCGCGTCCACCGTCGTGACGACCTTGAAGATTTGGCGATTGTTCTCTGGGGCAAAATGGCCGTCGATCAGGTGGTGGATCAGCGCGATCAGCGGGTCCCAGAATCCGTTCACATTGAAAATGATAATGGGCTTGGTGTGCAGGGCAAGCTGTTTCCACGTCAGGATTTCGAACAATTCGTCCAGCGTGCCGAACCCGCCGGGCAGGGCGACAAACGCATCCGACTTCTCTGCCATGATACTTTTGCGCGTGTGCATGTTGTCCACGACAATAAGCTCGGTCAGGCCGGTATGTTGAAGCTCGTGGCTGCGGATATGTTCGGGAATGATACCTGTGACTTTACCGCCCGCCGCCAGCGTTGCATCGGCCACGGTGCCCATAAGGCCGACATGCCCGCCGCCATAGACAAGACGCATGTTATGCTTGGCCAGCGCGATGCCGACTTCACAGGCTATTTTCTTGTAAATTTCGTCGACGTGGCCCGCCGATCCGCAATAGATGCATACTGAGTCAATAGGCAATGTCTTGTCCTAACGTGTTTTCTTGTCAAAGATGCTTCGTTTTACGTCCCGTTTCCCAGCAAATCAAGTCATCATAAATAGTCGCCGATCAAACGAATAAAGGGGCGAGCGCGTTGCAGGAACTGGATGAGCGGGAAAAAAATGTAATCGGCGGCAGGGGGGTGGGTGATGTTAAAGCTGGCCGAGGCCACGATCATCAGATGCCCATCGACGCCAAAGCGTACATCGCGGCTGTAAACAAGGCTTTCCAGAATGGTGATCAGGGCCTTGCGTTTTTCGGACGATGTGACGGAATAGGGTAAATAGCCAAGCGTACACCAGATCACAAGACGGCTTTGCTCGCCATTGGGGATGGTGCGTGTGTGAAAAGGAATGCCATCGACAACAAAGGTTGAATCGCTTTGGCGGGGCACCTTGATCTGGCGGATGAACTGGTTGGTGTCGCTCAAAAGCGATAAACAGTTTTTGGAGCGTTCGTTATCTTCCGCTGTCAACGAGGCGATAAGACCCAGCCGGCTGGACGGGGCGGCGGAAGAGGAAGGCGCAGTTAAACGCATGGCGTCACACATCACAAGGTGGCGAGAAAAGCAACCCATGATAAGCCATACCCTTTAACAGCTCTTTAAAATGACGGTTAATGGTTTGTTAAGGTCGGTTTTTCTTTGCTTTGCAAGGGCTCAAAGTTTCGCTACGCTATGCGCTTCGGAAACCAAACGGAAAAAGACTCATGTCACGTTTTGACCCTACCAAGCTTGTCCATCGTGCCGGTTACCCCTTTATCGCTATCGCGGCTGTTCTGGCCGTTTTCCTTTCCTTTTTCGGTGGAGGCCCCTTGATGGTTGGCCTTGTCCTGCTGGGCTGGGTCATCTATTTCTTCCGCGATCCTGACCGCGTCACCCCCGTCAAGCCGGGGCTGGTTGTCGCGCCTGCCGACGGTCGTATTGTCGCGATTACCGAAGTCATCCCTGACCCTGACCTTGGCCTCGGCAGTGAGCTGCATACGCGGATCAGCATTTTCCTGAACGTGTTCGACGTTCACGTCAACCGCACGCCGATTGACGGCGAGGTTGTGCATGTCAATTACCGTCCGGGCAAGTTCCTGAACGCCGCGCTCGACAAAGCCAGTGTGGATAATGAGCGCAACGCCATTGCCTTGGTGATGGAAGGCGATCATCCCTATGCGGGCAAGCGGATCGGCGTTGTTCAAATCGCGGGACTGATTGCGCGGCGCATTTTGTGCGAGGTATATCTCAAGAACAAACTCCAGACGGGTGAGCGTTTCGGCATGATCCGCTTTGGCAGCCGCACGGATGTCTATCTGCCGCTTGGTATCACACCGCTGGTTTGCGTTGGTCAACGTGCGGTTGGCGGCGAGACGATTTTGGCCGACTGCAAAGGGCAGGCAGAACCCCGTCGCGGAGAGGTGCGCTGAGATGACCGAGCCAAACCCCAAGCCCGTTCGCCCCGCTATGCGCGAATTTCCGCTTACCCGTTTGTTGCCAAATATGCTCACGATGATGTCCCTGTTCGGCGGTTTGACGGCGGTGCGCTTTGCGATGCAGGAGCGGTGGGAAGCCGCCGCGCTTGCTATCGTGATTGCCAGCGTTTTCGACGTTCTGGATGGGCGCGTGGCGCGGATGCTGGGCGCGACCAGCAAGTTCGGAGCCGAGCTTGACTCGCTGGCCGATCTGACCAGCTTTGGGGTTGCGCCTGCGCTCGTGCTTTACCTGTGGAATCTGCAAAACAGCGCAAGTGGTCTGGCGTGGACGGCGGTGCTTATTTTTGCGGCCTGTTCCGCGTTGCGTTTGGCGCGCTTTAACACGATGCTAGATGATGTCGATGCGCCGAAATGGACGAAGGGCTATTTCACGGGCGTGCCTGCGCCTGCGGGGGCGGGGCTTGCGCTGATGCCGCTCTTTTTCTTTTTGGAGTTTGGCGAAAGCCTGCGGATGGCACCGGTTCTGCTGTCGATCTGGATGATCCTCTCCGGTGGCTTGATGGTCAGTCGCATTCCTACGCTGGCGATGAAGAACCGCCGCGTCGCGCCCATCTTCGTCATGCCGATCATGGCGGCGGTGTGTTTTATCGGCGTGAACCTGTTCACCAATACATGGCTTACGCTGTCGGCTTTATCGGTTGTCTATTTCCTGATGATCCCGCTGGGGTGGGTCAGCTATCGCCGCCGTGAAAAGAAAGAACGTAAAGGAACCGCCGCATGATAAAAACGGTTGAGATTGAAAAGCCCTCTGGCAGCAAAATTGCGATAGCCAATGATCGTAAGCTGACCTTTATCGCAGGCCCGTGCCAGATGGAATCGCGTGAGCAAGCGGTTGAGATGAGCGCGGCGATTGCCGAAATCGGTCGCAAGTACGATGTCGGGATGATCTATAAAACATCGTTCGATAAAGCCAATCGCAGTTCGATTGGCACCCAGCGCGGCATCGGGCTTGAAGCCTCGCTGCCTATTTTTGAAGAGGTGCGCAAAACCTCTGGCCTTCCTGTCCTGACCGATATTCACGATGCGGCACAGATTGCTCAAGTCGCGCCTTTTGTCGATGTGCTGCAAATCCCTGCGTTTTTATGCCGCCAGACGGATTTGCTGCTCGCCGCCGGAAAGACGGGCAAGGCGATCAATGTCAAGAAGGGCCAGTTCCTTGCGCCATGGGACATGAAAAACGTCGCCGCCAAAATCGCCTCAACGGGCAACGAGCGGATCATGCTGTGCGAACGCGGCGTGAGCTTTGGCTATAACACGCTGGTGTCGGATATGCGCAGTCTGCCGATCATGGCAGAGACGGGCTATCCCGTCATTTTCGATGCGACGCACTCTGTGCAGCAACCGGGAGGTAAAGGAGAATGCAGCGGCGGCGAGCGTCGCTTTGTCTCCGCCCTTGCGCGCGCGGCGGTGGCTGTCGGTGTGGCGGGCGTGTTTATCGAAACGCACCCCGACCCCGATCATGCTCCCTCTGACGGCCCCAACATGGTCGCCTTCAAGGACTTCCCCGAACTGATCGAAACGCTGCTGGCGTATGATGCGTTGGGGAAAAAGTAAGAAGGCATTCGGGGGTCGGGGGTCGGCATTCAGGGAAAGGCTCTTTCCTTCGTCATCGCGAAGCCCCGAAGGGGCTGTGGCGATCCAGTCCCCAACTTTCAAGCAGAAGGACTGGATTGCCACGCGACCTAAAGGTCGCTCGCAATGACGAGTCCTTCCCTGAATGCCGACCCCCGATCCCCGAATGCCCCCTTAAACAATTCCCTCATGCAACAGATCATGGATATGCAAGATGCCGACGGGCTCGTTTTGCTCGTTGACGACAAAGACCTGTGTGCGCTTGGTTTTGTTGAGCGTGTTCACGGCTTCGGCGGCCAGAAGACGCGGAGAGATCGTCATGGGGTTGCGCGTCATCACGGACTCGGCGGATTTCTGGACCAGCCCATCACTCATATGACGACGTAAATCGCCGTCGGTGATGATGCCCAGAAGTTTGCCATCCGCATCCACAATACCGGCGCAGCCAAAGCGTTTTTCCGTCATGACGACGAGCACATGCGCCATCGGGTCTGCTTCGCGCACCAGCGGCAAGGACTCTTTGGGGTGCATGATATTCTCGACGCGCAGCAACGTTTTGCCAAGCTTGCCTCCGGGATGGAAGTTCTTGAAATCCTCGGCACTGAATCCTTTTTGCTCCAGAATGGCGACGGCCAAAGCATCACCAAGAGCCAACGTCATCGTCGTTGACGTTGTTGGCGCAAGACCAAGGGCACCGACTTCGGGCAGTTGGGGGAGAAGCAAAAGCACATTGCCCGCCTGCGCCAGCGTGCTTTGCGGGCGGCTTGTGATGGCGATCAGCGGTATATCAAAACGGTGGGTGTAATGAATAATGTCGCCCAGCTCCGCCGACTCGCCACTGTTTGAAATGGCGATCACGGCATCTCCGGCCATAATCATGCCCAAGTCACCATGGCTGGCTTCCCCCGGATGGACGAAGTGCGCAGGCGTTCCTGTGGAGGCCATGGTCGCGGCGATTTTGCGGGCAATATGACCGCTTTTGCCCATACCCGTGACGATGACGCGCCCCTTGCATGCGACAAGGATACGCACCGCTTCGACAAACGGGCCGTTCAGCTGTTCGGCCTGCGCAGCCAACGCCTTGCTTTCCTCGCTCAGCACCTTGCGACCGCTGGCGAGAATGGACTCCTGCCTATCGGTGGGGAGGGGAGCGTTGGCAGCTTGTGACATCTTCATATCCTTTGTTATCAGGCGAGGCATTTGAAGAATTGGGAACGGGGTTTAAAAATCTTCGTCATCCCCGCGAAAGCGGGGATCCATGTTGATCCCAAGGGATAATTTCAACAGATAGATTCCCGCTTTCGCGGGAATGACTCGATTTTTATGTTATAGCCCCAACTCTTGAAGTGCGAGCAGTCTGGCCCTATTCATACGGCGGGGGGGGCAAGGATACAAGAGGTTCGTGCTGGTCTTTTTACTTATTCACCCGCACCCAAAGCTGTAGCTTGCTGTAATCATTACTTATTGTAATGCGATGGACGAGGCGCAGTAGGATGGGGAAGCCAAGGCCGCCGGGCAGCTCGGTCGTGCATTCCTTGATCTGGCCGCTGCGGGCTAGCGACAGGACGACCCCGACGCGCCCCTGCATAGAGGGGATTTGATAGAAAGAAAGCAGGATAACGCCGGCTCTCTGGCGGGCATGAAAGCCCAGAACCTCGGCCTGCCCGTGCAAAACGGCGTTGGCAATACATTCGGCCAGAATCAGGAACAGGTCGGATTCGTCGATGAAGCCCTTGGGGAACGAGCCCAGTATCTTGTCGATCGTGGTTGGATCCCACAAGGCCTGCCGGTCGAAAGCTGCCTGATACAGGATATCAGAACGGCTCATCGCGTCATCTATTTTTTGCGCATGTGCCGTGCTTAAGAATCCGAACATTTTAGTCATGGTCTCGCCCTTTTTTATGGTCTTATTTCAGCGATCCGGTTGAGTTCGACAATGTCGAAGAGTTTGCAGATATCTTTGTTGGGTTTTTCGATGACGAAGGACGCCTGTTTTTCTTTCACGCGGCGCAGGATGCGGATGAGAACGCCAAGCCAGTGGCTGTCCATACGCAGGACTTCGGCAAAGTTCATGCGCACGACATCGACCTCGCCATTATCGACAAGCGTTGTGATCTGATAGACCAGCTGTTCGCCTTCCTTGTGTTGGTGAAAGGTCAAAACGCCAGAGATGTAAATGGCAAGGTCTTTGCCCTCTCGGCGAAACTTAAAGGCCATGGTCTTCTCTCCTTTGAAGCGTAATAAGGGTCATGTCGTCGATCAACCCACCTTCGGGGGCCAGCGTCTCGGCCAGATCATGATGATTGAAATTTGCGCGGTCAAGAATGGATAGAGGTTCTTCAGTGATGCTTTCCGACCAGCCATCACTGTAAAGAACCATTGTCGAACCGACTTCCATTATTGTTTGCGCGGTCGTCAGGGCGACAACCCCGGATCCCAGTGGCAAACCACGTGTTTTAAGCTCGTCGATCTTACCGTTGCGCACAAGATAGGGAGAGGGGATGCCCGATCCCGCGAAGCGGACTTGGCCCGTGACGCGGTTGTAGGTCATGGCGAAAGCACCGGCAAAAAGCTGGCCGAACGAGATTTTGGCCATCGCGGCATCCAGTTTGTTCAAGAACACGCCGGGATCGTGCATTTCCTCGTGATATTCCTGAACGAGGCAATCGACGCGCAAGGCGTTGATCGCGCCAGCGAGGCCATGGGCACTTGCATCGATCAGGACAAGAGCCAGATGCTGGTCGTCCAGTGCGCGCAGCGACCACAGATCGCCGCCGATTTCATCATGAGGCCGATAAACGGACGACAGGCGCAAGCCATAGGAGTTCGAGAGTGAATCCACCGTTTCCTGTGTCGGCAAGATGGCGTCGAGGAAGGAGTGGGTGATTTCGATATGCGCCTGAATCCGGTTGCGGAAATCGAAAAGCACGCGCGAGGAAATGGCACTGCGCAAATGGGCGGTGATACGCGCTTTAAGTTCGGAAAGATGGAAGGGGCGGCTGACCACATCGGTGGCACCAAGGTTGAAACATTTGACGCGGTCGTCTTCGCTTTGAAGGCCCGTTTGTACAAGGATGGAAAGGCGATCAAAGGCGGGGTTGGCGCGTAGCTGGCGCATGAGCTCAAGCCCGTCCATGCGGGGCATGCGAATATCAAGCAGGATCAGGTCGGGCTGGAACCGTGTGACCAGCTCAAGCGCGACGACGCCGTCCTCGGCTTCGTCGATAATGCCGATCCCCAGCTTTTCACAGACGTTGCGTAACAAGACTCTGTTGGTGGGATCGTCGTCGATGATAACAATATGCGCGCGGCTAAACTCCGTCGCGATATCTTCTTCTGTCAGCGGTTTGATGGGCACGTCTTCTGGCCTCCCTTTACCTTCAAAGGTTATACCAGTTTTATTTTTTTACATTTAAATATGTCTTAATGACGGGCATATGCGTTTACACAGTCTGTTAAAGACTTTCTTTATTTCAAGGCAGAAAATGAAATACAGCTGGATGTTCTATTGAGTATTTTCTTGCGTTGTACTGGGCTCATCTTCGTGGGCGATCAGATAGAGCGGGCGGCCTTTGACCTCGGTATAAACGCGCGCCAAATACTCGCCGACGATGCCGAGGCTGAGAAGCTGCATGCCGCCCAGAAAGAGCAGGCCTGTCATCAGCGAGGCATAACCCGGCACATCCACGCCATAGATGACGGTGCGCAAGGCCAAAAACAAACCATAGGCCAAAGCCATCAGCGAGATGAAGCTGCCAAACCATGTCCAGATGCGCAGGGGCAGGGTGCTGAAGGAGGAAATGCCGTCGAAGGCAAAACGGAAAAGGCGCGCAAAGTTCCAGTTTGACTGCCCACCCAAACGCGGATCGACATGAAAGGGAATCGAGGCCGTTTCAAAACCAACCCATGTCATCAGGCCCTTCATGAAGCGCGTGCGCTCTGGCATCGTGTTGATGGCGTCGATGACGGCGCGGTCAAGCAAGCGGAAATCGCCTGCGCCTTCGGGTAACTCGATCTCGGCTATTTTGTGGAAAAGGCTGTAAAAGGCCTTGGAGAGAAGAATCCGCAGCCGCCCGTCCGTGTCGCGGTTGGTGCGAATGGCATAGACCATGCGCGCGCCGCCCTGCCACGCCGCCACAAGCTGCGGCAGCGTTTCGGGGGGATGCTGAAGATCGCTATCCATCGTAATCGCGGCGCGGCCTCGTGCTTTATGCAGGCCACAGGTGAGGGCCGCCTCTTTGCCGAAATTGCGGGCAAAACGAATGGTGCGCAGGCGTCCGTCTTTTTGCTGGGCGGCAAGCAGGTGGGTATAGGTGTCGTCCGTGCTGCCATCATCAATGCACAGAATCTCTGCTGTCAGTTTCAGTTCATCCAATACGGGGGCCAGCCGCTTCATCAACGGGACGATTAAGTCGCCCTCGTTGTGAAAAGGCAGGATGATGGAAAGATCGGGAGAGGGTGTGGTGGTCATGGGGGCGTAGATGTTTGAGGATGATGAACCGAGATGGATTTACGCACCTGAGTCATTCCCGCGAAAGCGGGAATCTAGTTGTTGAAGACATCCCTTGGGATGAACATGGATCCCCGCTTTCGCGGGATGACGCAGTCGTTAGAAGTCTACACAAAACAAAAAAAGAGTCATTCAAGAAAAACTGTCGAGGACAACAAGCTTTCCTGAATGACTCCTTTTGGGGTCAAAGACTTCGTTGGTTTAGAAGCCTTCGCGCTCTTTGCGCTTGCGTTCGACCTTGCGGGCGCGACGAACGGCCTCGGCCTGTTCGCGGGCGCGCTTTTCCGAAGGCTTCTCGTAATTGCGGCGCAGCTTCATTTCACGAAACACACCTTCACGTTGCAGCTTCTTCTTCAAGACACGCAGGGCTTGGTCAACATTATTATCACGCACGAGAACTTGCACGAAAATCCCCTCCTTACGGGAACAGTAGGTTCAAAGTCGGGAAGAGAGCCGCGTTTCTGTCGTTTGACAGAGGCAACAACCCGCCCCTTCCAAAGGACGTCCGCCCCGTGGAAGGGTGTTTGATAGCACAATCAACCGTTTAGGGGAAAGCCTTTCTTTGCCTTTTCTTGCAAAGACGAGCAAAAGGCCCATCCTTTTGAAAATGAAGCAAAAAAAGCTTACTTCTTGCGGAACTTGTCCAGTGAGATGACTTCGCCGCGCTTTTCTTCTTCTTTCGGGGGCAAGGATGTCTCACCCGACTCGGCCTTGGGCTCTTCGGTTTCGCCGTCCTCTCCGCTGGAGGGGATATTCTGGAATTGCAGAGCGAAATTGACCGACGGATCGGCAAAAGTCGTGATCGCGGCAAACGGGATAATCAGGCGTTCGCGCACGTTGTTAAAGCTGAGCATCACAGTGAACCCTTCCTCATCGACTGTCAGGCCGAAGAACTGGTGCTGGAGCACGATGGTCATTTCTTCGGGATATTTTTCGATCAGATAGTCGGGGATCTCGACACCCGGATGCTTGGTCAGGAAGGAGATATAGAAATGGTGCTCGCCGGGCAGGCCGTTTTGGACAACCTTGCCCATGGCCTGATGGACAACCTCGCGCAAGGCTGTTTCGATAAGAATGTCGTAACGGATGTGATCTGTTGACATAAGGGTCCTGACGTCCAAGGTAAAACAAGAAGTGGAGGGCTTCTGTTGCCCGGTGCCCTCCGAACCGCGTGAAGTGCAAACAGCCCTCATTCCGCAAAGCGGAGGTTAGGCGGCGATAGCAACTTCGCTCATGTCAACATTGTCGTTGGCATTTGTAAAATGACCCGATAACGGCGGTATCATGCCGGGCAAAAACTCTGTCTTTACTACGCGCGTCGATCCTGTTTCGCCCCCCATAAAAGATGGTGGAGGCGCCGGGTACCGCCCCCGGGTCCGCAGCGTCTATGCCACAAAGCGTTTATCGCCATAGTCGGCAAGCCGACGACCCTTTATAGCACAAAAAGCGGCAGAAAAAAGGTTTCAGTGCAAAACTCATTATGGCCGCACCTTTAGGCTTGATCTCGCGGGCCTGGCATGGCCCCCTAGGGGGGCGATTTTTAACCTTGCAGGTGATTCGATGTCTCATGAAGTCTTTGTTGTTGATGACCGCCACCCCGAAGACATGGCGATGCTTCAGGCCCTTTATTCGCGCTCGCCCGCCAGCGTGGTTGATCATCTGGAAAAGCTGAAAAAGGCCGGCAGCGGCAAGTTCATGGACCAGTATTATGTCGGGTATGGCCATTCCTCTATTGGCGATTGCGGCCAGACCGTGTGCTTTATCGAGCAAGTTTCGATGATGGTTACCAAGGCGTTTCAGGAAAACCCGCTTTATAACGGTCAGGAAGCGTCCACGCGCTATCTCGATTACTCCAAGCAGGGGGTCTATGATCCCTATAACCATCCCGCCAGTGCCGCGATCCAGAGCAAGTGGAAAGAGATTTACACAACGACGATTGCCAAGCTGAAGACCGCGCTGGAGAAAAAACACCCCTATAACGCTGCCGAATACAAAACCGAAAAGCTGTGGCAAAATACGCTGCATGCCCGCGCGTTTGATATTAGTCGCAGCCTTTTGCCGCTCGGGGCGCAGACGCTGTTCAGCTGGAGCACGTCGCTGCGCCAGGCGCGGGACAATCTGCGCCGCCTGAAATACCACCCGCTGGCCGAAGTGCGTGAAGTGGCGCAAAGCCTGTTTGGCGAACTGGTCACACGCTATCCGCACAGCTTCCGTGCCGAGGATATGGACATGGAGTGCGTCCATCCCCGCGATTTCTATGCCCGTGACAATGCCCACCGCAATCACTATCAGTCGCCCAACGATATCCAGCGTCGCTTCAAGCTGACGCCCGATGAAACCAAGAGTCTGATGGACGGTGAACTCGTGATCCGCCGCGATGCGCTTGATCTGGAAGGGCTGTGCGAGCAGGAATCCAACATGCTGGCCAAGCGTCCCCGGGGGGCGGCCATGCCGTGGCGTCTGGAATCCTATGGCAACTACAACTTCATCTTCCTGCTGGATTTTGGCAGCTTCCGCGATATCCAGCGGCATCGCAACGGCGTGTGTCCGATCCCGCTCGTCGATGCGCGGTATGGCATCCATCCGTGGTATTTGACCCAGTTCGAGGATTTGCTGGGCAAAGAGGCCTTCGCCGCGCTTCAGCAGGAAATCGCGACACAGCTGGCGGCTATCGACTCGCTGGCTTCGCTGGGGATTGAAACCAATCCCTACGACAACCAGTATTTCTATCCGATGGGGCTGCGCGTGCTGGTCCAGACGGCCTATTCGGTGGCGGAGACGGCCTATGTCGGTGAACTGCGCTCCGGCAAAACGGTGCACGGCTCACTGCGGCCCATTGCGCAAAAGATGCTGGACGTTCTGGCCTATGACATCCCGAATATTGCGCTTTATGGCGATATGGATGTGGATGACTGGACGGCCAAGCGCGGGGATCAAACGATCACGGCGGTTAAAAGTGCTGGCTAGTTGAACCCATTTGACGCTTTGGCGAAGCCTGTGGGCAATTTGCTGCCAATCGTGCCGACAACGGCGAAAATGGCCAAGCAAATAATGCTGGCAATCATGGCATACTCAATCGCCGTCGCGCCGCTCTCGCTTGCAAGAAAGGTTTTGAGACTGGTCAAAGGGCCTTTTCCTCTGTGGGGAGGGAATTTGTTCTAACGCTTTTACCACAGTTGGCGTTAATTTTGGTTTAAGGAAGAGTTACGGAGCTTTGGGTGACATAAATCCGATCTTCATACGGCGATTGGGGGTATGAGGCGTTTCAATATACTTGTTGATTTTGCTCAGGGTATTCGTGTCGTCCTTGACGGGCTCGACGGCATGGATGCGCGGCACTGTCGCAAATGCTTTTTGGCCACACGTGTAAACGGTAACGAGCTGCTCGGAGAGAAGGGCTCCTTTGTTCTCGATAACAGGATTGGTTGATGTCGGCGGACCGAGTTTAAATCCACTATAAGATTGTGTATCACACAAGAACTCGCGCTGAAGTATTTCTCCGGTTTTGGGATGAGGAAAGCATCCGGTTACAAGGTAGAAAGGACCCGCTTGATTGTACCGTTCATCCGAAGCCATTACCAGTTTTTGCGAGGGGGACAGGGCTTCTGTAACCAGTTCGACTTTTGTTGCCGCAAATTTTGTGTAGGCGTCGATATCTTTTTCAACATCGATGACCAAGGTTCCAGTCGTTTTGTGAATGGCTTTCTGAAGTGACGGGTGCGTAGCAACGAAAGCCGTTGCTTTTGCGACAGGGCGGCTCAATAGCTTGTCGGCAAGATTTCGGGTCAGTGACTGGCTATAAATTTCATGCATAGAAATAATCCCTATATTGGCCTGTAATGCGTCCATTATAGCATAAAGGGCTGGCTGGATTAATTGGTTTCAGGTGAGGCCTTGGTTAAGGGCTGTTAACCAAGGCCCCGAAAAACCTATTTCTCGGCGGTCCGGTGCTGTTCGCGTGTTTTCAGGAAGCGCAATTGGGGGTTTTCTTCCATCGTGCGGTTCAGGTGCCAGGCGTTGCGGGCGAGGAAGACGAGCGCACCGTCATGGTCATGGGCCAATGCACTGCGATTGCTATCCTCAAAGCTCTTGAGGGCGGCGGCATCGTCGCTTTCGATCCAACGGGCGGCTTCCACACCTGCACTCTCGAACGTGGCGGGCAGGCCGTATTCGGCACTGATACGGGCGGCCAGCACCTCGAATTGCAGCGGGCCGACCACGCCGACGATCCAGTCCGCGCCGGTCAGGGGTTTGAAGACTTGGCTTGCGCCTTCCTCGGCGAAATGTTCAAGGGCGCGGCGGATATGCTTGACCTTCATCGGATCGCCGATATGCACGCGTTGGAGCACTTCCGGCGCAAAGCTGGGCACGCCGAGAAAGGCCAGGTTCTCGCCTTCGGTCAGCGTATCGCCGATGCGCAGGGCGCCGTGATTGGGAATCCCCATGATATCGCCAGCATACGCGTCTTCGGCCAGCTCGCGGTCGCGGGCGAGAAACAGAACGGCATTGTTGACCGCCAGCATCTTGCCGCTGCGGGCATGGAGAAGTTTCATCCCGCGCTTGAAATGGCCAGAGCATAGCCGCACAAAGGCGATGCGGTCGCGGTGGTTGGGGTCCATGTTGGCTTGCACTTTAAAGACGAAGCCGCTGACCTTGGACTCAAGCGGGTGCACATCGCGCAGGTCCGCTTTTTGTGGGCGGGGGGAGGGCGCGTTATCCGCAAGGCCGTGCAAAAGTTCCTGCACACCGAAATTGTAAAATGCGCTGCCGAAATAGATGGGGGTCAGGTGGCCTTCCAGATAGGCCTCGCGGTCGAACGGTTTGCAAAGGCCGCGTGCCATCTCGACCTCTTCGCGCAGCTTGGCGGCCAGCTCTTGGCCCAGATGTTGGTCAAGCTGCGGATCGTCAAGGCCCTCGCAGGCGATGCCTTCGCTCAGTTTATGGCGGTCGCTTTTGTCCAGCAGGATCAGCTTGTCGTGGAGCAGGTCATAGCAGCCACGGAAATCGCGTCCCTGACCGATGGGCCAGCTGGCGGGCGTGACATCAAGGGCCAGCGTTTCCTCGATCTCGCTCATCAGATCGAACGGGTCGCGGGCCTCGCGGTCCATCTTGTTGACGAAGGTGATGATCGGCACATCGCGCAGGCGGCAAACCTCAAACAGCTTGCGGGTCTGGGTTTCAATGCCTTTCGCGCCGTCGATGACCATCACCGCACTGTCCACGGCGGTTAGGGTGCGATAGGTATCTTCAGAGAAATCCTCGTGCCCCGGTGTATCGACGAGGTTGAAGCATTTGCCTGCGAAATCGAAGCTCATGACGGAGGCGGTGACGGAAATCCCGCGTTCACGCTCCACCTTCATCCAGTCCGAGCGGGCGCGACGTTGTTCGCCACGCGCCTTGACGGCACCGGCCATCTGGATCGCCCCGCCGAAAAGCAAAAGCTTTTCCGTCAGGGTCGTCTTACCGGCATCGGGGTGCGCGATGATTGCAAAAGTGCGGCGGCGCACGACATTGGTCGTCATGTCTTTATCGGTCATGAAAATCTTTGCTTTTAGGGATCAAGAACCAGAAGACGGTCTGGTACGGGGCCAAGCGGGATGCGCGGCAACATGTCTTCGTTGCCCATGGTGTTATAGCGCGGCGCGTGGTCAAAGACATCGGCGTTTTGGTTAGACATCAGTGGCACGCGCGGCAGCATATCGGGCCCGCGATAGATATCGCTGGGCACCGACGGACGGTCGTAAATCCAGTGCTCGTCATAAAACATATCGCCCGTTGGCCCACCGCCGACAACCGGCTGGGCGCAAGCCGGAAAGACCGCCAACCCAAGCAGAAAAACGATAAAACTAAAATGAAAGTCCATTCCCTATTATCCCTGATCCTCGCCGACAACCTTGTTGCGGCCTGTTTCCTTGGCACGATACAGGGCGGCGTCGGCGCGATCAAGGATTGTCGCGGGGGCGGCATCACTTTCATGGTTAACGGAAGCCACGCCAAAGCTGGCCGTCACCGGTATGGGCTCACCGCCGGAGGGCAGGGGGATGGGGGCTTCGGCAAGGCTTTCGCGCAGGCGTTCGCCGACCAAAAGGGCTGTTTTTTGCTCGGTGTCCGGCATGATCACGGCGAATTCCTCGCCGCCCATGCGCACCACAAGGTCGGAGGGGCGCAGGCTCGCCAGCACACGATTAATGGTCTCTTTCAGCACCGCGTCGCCCGCCGCATGGCCGTGCGTATCGTTAATGCGCTTGAAATAGTCAAGGTCGATGGAGAGGATCGACAGGGGGCGCACCGTCGCTTTGCAGCGGGCAAACAGCATCGGTAAGTGCATGTCCATATAACGGCGGTTATAGGCCCCGGTCAGCGGATCGACGAGCGCGAGGGACAGGCTCTGCTCGTAATTTTGGCGCAGGCGGTCATAGTGCCGTTTCTGGCGAATTTGTGTGCGGACGCGGGCGTTCAGCTCTGCGGCCTCGATGGGGCGCAGAAGATAATCCGTCGCACCCAGATCAAGGCCCTTGGCGACTTTCTCGATCTCATCGCCATTGGCGATCAACAGGACGGGCAGGTTGCGTGTTGCTTCGCTGGCGCGAAGCTGGGCGCACAGGCGCAGGCCGTCGTCGTCTTTGAGGTCCAGACTGATCACGGCCATATCATGCGTATTCGTCATGGCCGCGCTGGCCAGTTTGTCTGTGGTTTCAACTTGTGTCGTGTTCACGGCGTTTTTCATCAGGCAGGCTGCGATGGTCTGGGCCTCGTGCGCATCGTCTTCAAGCAAAAGGACGGCACCGCCCGTATCATCGGGTTCTTCGGTATCGGGCTTGGGCATCGAGAACTGGGCCGCCGTTTCTTCGCGCAGCCGCCATTCGTCGCGGATCATTTTCAGGCGCAGAAGCGAGCGCACCCGTGCCATCAGCGCGACATCGTCAATCGGTTTGCTCAAGAAATCGTCGGCTCCGCATTCAAGCCCGCGTACGCGGTCCGCGACGTCCGACAAAGCGGTGACCATGACGACGGGAATATGCTTGCTTGCCGGATCGGCTTTCAGGCGGGTGCAAACCTCGAACCCGTCCATGTCGGGCATCATGATGTCGAGCAGGATCAGATCAGGCGCATCGCGTTTGACGGCGTCCAGTGCTTCGGGACCATTGGTCGCCGTGGTGACGAAGTAATAGTCCTTGGCCAGTTTGGCTGCGAGCAGCTTGACGTTAAGAGGCGTGTCATCGACAACAAGGATGCGGGCGGACATGGCGCGTTATCCTTGCTGCGGCCCCACGGGCGGGCGTGAGGTAAACTCTTTGACGGTAGCCAGAAACGAGGGAACAGAAATCGGTTTGGAGATATAGCCTTCGCACCCGCTGGCGCGGATTTTTTCCTCGTCCCCCTTCATGGCAAAAGCCGTCAGGGCGACGACGGGGATTTTTTTAAGTTCCTGATCCTTTTTGAGGAGTTTTGTGACCTCGATGCCAGAGATTTCGGGCAACTGGATATCCATCAAGATCAGGTCGGGATGATGGGCGCGGGCCATATCCATCACACAAAGCCCGTCAGCCGTATGGAAAACAGTATAGCCGTTTGCCTCCAGCAAATCGCGAAAGAGCTTTTTATTCAGCTCGTTATCCTCGACAATCAGGATCGTTTTGGCGGATGATAAAGCCATGGTATAGCAGGTGAGGCCTATGCTGTTTCAAAGAATCACTCTGGAAAACAGGATAAGCCTGAAACCCTTAGCATCCTCTTAAGGGAAAGAAGAAGGTATACTCAAAGCACTTGAAAAATTGGCATCATCCCCTCAAAGATCGGGTCATACCGGCGAAGGCCGGTATCCAGGCGCGCCGTGTCCACGGCGCATAAAACGCCTAAAACCTGATTGTTTGGGACAAGCGGATGGCTGGGGACTGGATACCGGCCTTCGCCGGTATGACGGGTTTTTTTGATAAAAAGCCCAACTCTTGACGTGCGAAAGGTATAACGATAAAGGGGGCTGCAAGCTCCGAATGGTTCCGATGCCGGAATAAACGGTTTCACTGACAGGGCGGGTATGGGCAAAAAGCGAAAGAAGAAGGCAGCGGCGACGTGGGGCAAGGGGCTTGTGGTCGCTTTGGTTATCGCGGCTATGGCGGCGCTGTGGTTCTATCAACTGGGGCCTGAGGTGACTCACACC
>Ga0209800_10000275_pt1 | contig 96343 bp, 97 predicted proteins | sample Higcelweek8metaG_FD_187174 | JGI IMG/M metagenome (GOLD analysis project Ga0209800, IMG submission 187174) | Freshwater pond sediment microbial communities from the University of Edinburgh, under environmental carbon perturbations - High... | ecosystem: Environmental > Aquatic > Freshwater >... | reverse complement strand
TTGTATTGGATTACCGGCACTATCATAATATTTGGTTCTATCGGTTCTTGATGCCTTCTTCCATTTGCCATTAATTATCTTCCCATCTTGTAGTATTACAGCATCTCCCTCTCCTATAGTGTCAATTATAATTCTTCCTTTGTTGTCGCCTGCGAGTTCCATTTCAACTTCCTGAATTACAACATTTTTAGCAGATACCTGAGTGTTAGTTTCTAAATCCATATCTGCTTGACCACCAATCTTTCTGAAATAGCTATTTGTTGTAGCATCATATATCCATATAGCATCATACAGGCCACCATTATTTAATCTTTCATGAAATACTGTCTTGACTACGGTTTTCTTTCCTCTGTCTTCTATATTAGCATCTCTTTTGAATGACCAAGCCTGAATGGAAGAAGGGAATCCGTCCCAGTCAATCTTTTCTGCATATTCCCAAGCATTTGTAATTGATGTGTATTCATTATGTGGAGAAACTCTACCATCTGTGGTTACTCTCCATGCTCCCAATGTAGCTATATCTTTTGTTCCATAGCTATATGTGTTTCCACAAGCATTTGTTTTAGGATTATCTGTATCTGCACAACCATCATGAATTAAAATTGGATCAAATTCACTTAACCATTCAAGATAGTATTGTCTTAAACTTCTTATTGGGCCTACTTTCTCTGGTGATTCGCTCCAAAAGATTGCTAAATGTCTAGTTATACCACCTTCTGCATTAGCTTCAATAACTATATCTGCACTATTTAATCCAGAAATGGGCCTTGCTGCTACATGATTATTTATCATTACAGCTACAGGTCTTTTCTTTTTTAATTCATCCATCTCACTTTTTGTAAACAGTAATCCATTTAAAGGACTCACCTCTGTTTTAGGTTCTCCAGGTTTTGAAAGAAGGCTTAAATCATTTTTGAAAGAAGATTTTGGAGAAAGAGAAGATATGTAATTAGGATTGAAAGAGATAATATCAGAAGGGGAAATAGGTTGAGCTTTGTATATCCCAAAGTAGTAGAAAAGAGCAATACCACAGAGGCAAAGGAATGAGACAGTTGGGAATATTAGAACTTTCCAGTCAAACTTCTTCTTGACAGTACTTTCAACAAGTAGAGGGACTTCTTGCTCTTTTGGAATCTCTTTTACTTCCTCTTTCTTTTCTTCTACAACAGGTTTCTTCTCTGTGGTTTCTACGATCTCTTCACTATCTTTCATATTGAATGTCTTAGGCATAGTAAAATATAGCTCAAGCTTTTCAAGAAAACAATCTTTTCCAACAACTATATGGTACTAAGCATATATTTTTAATATACTAGGAGATGTCAAAAAATATAGTTTTTGATTTCTACGGTGTCATATTCGATTCTCGAACAGGAGAGATTAACAAGGATGTTCTAAATCTGATCTTTTCTCTAAAGAATGGAGGATATCGTCTTCATATTTTTACAAATACTAATCTAGATCATATTCACAAAGTAGATGAAGTAAATCCTTTTGTTCATTTCTTTGACAGTATTGTCAGTTGTATTGATTTTCCTAAACCAAGTAAGGAAGCATTTGAAAGTCTACTTAACTCTTTGAATTCTAATGTAGAAGATATTGTATTTGTTGATGATAGCGAGGAGAATATATTGGTAGCAAAAGAGTTTGGTATAATGGGAATACTCTTTACGAATGTGGAAGAGCTAGAATTTAAATTAAAAAACTTTTCAAATGATAACTAGAGAAAAAGCGATAGAAGTATTGGATAAATATATAACTACACCATGGCTTAAAATGCATATGAGGGAAAGTGAAGCAATTATGAGAGAATTAGCTAAACATTTTGGAGAGGATGAAGAGTTATGGGGACTTTCAGGATTACTTCATGACTTAGATTTTGATTATGTAAACAAAGATCCAAAGAGGCATGTTGTAGAGTTTGATACTTTGTTGGAAAAAGAGAATCTAAAAGTAGGTGAGGATATTCCAGAAGAAATGTATCATGCAATAAAAGCTCACTATGAGGAGCATCCTGATATTACTCAGGAGCGAGAATCTAAATTAGATATAGCTTTAGCAGCAGCAGAAACGATATCTGGTTTTTTAGTCGCTTGCTCATTGGTGCAACCAGACAAGAAGATAGCTAGTGTTAATGTAGAGAGTGTGATGAAGAAGTTTAAGAAGAAAGATTTTGCAAAAGCAGTTAGAAGAGAAGTTATATATGAGATTGAAGAAATAGGTTTGCCAGTTGAAGAGTTCATAAAGATATCTCTTAAGAGTTTATGTGATATTAGTGATGAAATAGGTCTTTAAAGAAACTGGGTGCAATGGTTTCCAGCATTAAATTGTTTACATTATCAAAAGATGGACAATTCTGTGGAGAAGAAAACGGTTGAAGGAGAGGATTATGGTTCTTGGGAATTCCCTGATCCAGAGGTTATGGATATTTCATATGCTCGACTTGTTAACGATTGTGCTTTGGCATATCTTGAATCCGAAGATTGGCCAGATTCTAAATTAAGTGAAAAATACCCAGCATTACCAGGTTTTCTTTTTAGCTTTTGGGTTAACAACCATTTAGTATATGATGATTTAGCATCATTGGCTCAAAGATTAAAGGAATTAAGATCAGCAGAACTATCTTTACAAGGTTCAGGAGAGATATGTATTGTTGGAGGAACACTAAAAAAGATGCTTGATTTATTAAAAGATGATCCTGAACTTTTTGATACATTGTCTAAAGAGCTTAGTAATAGGACAAAGGAGTAAACTTTGACAATGCAAAATTTTTATGTAAAATGGTCTTCTATTCACCTACATATTACATAGATATATGGAAGACCAAAGAAAAGAATTAAAAGAAGAAGGAAGAACCAAGTATTTGGTTTTGTATCTATTACTCTTTATTATCCCTTTGGTAGTATCATTGTTAAAATAAAACACACGGAGTTTTCACACCGTGTGCTTCAATTTCCTAGACCTTAATTCTTGCCTTTATCCGAGGAGTTGCCATTTGAGCTTTCTCCATTAGAATTAGATTCCGAATTTTGTTGTTGATTCTGAGAATCTTCACCTTCGTTCTGTAAAGAGTTTTTCTCCTCTTCTTCTATACTTTCTTCAATATCTTTTTTTACTTCATCGACTACTCCGTTGTATTTATTCTGTACCTTTGTTGCTGTCTCTAATTGCTTTTGTAAATTCTCCATATATTGGTTTTGAACTTTTTCTAAACTCTCAATAGCTTGTGTGTTACCTTTCTGCTCCATCTTTTCCTGAACTTCTCCTAATCTTTCATATGTTCTAACTCTTTGTGTGTTCATGTATTCCATCGCATCTTCTATTAATTCCTCCGAGATGTTTTCTTGAGTTAGCATCACTTCTATTTCACTTTGTCTTTCCTCGAGTATCGCTTGCTCGAGTTCAGTATCTGCTACCTCATCTAAGGTTATTAATCTTTGAGCTTCTTCTAAGAAGACATCTAATTTAAATAGGGAGTCTGCAGGAGTAGAAGCATTTGCTTTCGTAGCAAGCAAATATCCACCACCACCTAATATTACTACGACTGCTAGTAGTATACTTAAGACTTTGGTCATATTATTTGATATATTAAGTTATATATTCATTTAATATATTACTACCCTCCTTGTATAAAGCAAGGAAACATATATATGAAGAAATTTTTAATAGCTATCCTAAGTATCTTTTTTCTTCTTTTACTTTCAAGAGAAAATGCATATGCATACACATCTGAGGAAGTAGGAGATCACAGTTCCTCTTCAAGTTGCTGGGTAATATTTGAAGGTAGTGTCTATGATATTACAAAGTATATATCTCAGCATGATAGATATTTGGATATACGGGAGTGGTGTGGGAAAGATATGACGGATGATTTCAAAAATAAGGATGGAAGAGGTATTGATCATAAGAATTCCTCCTATGCCTTGTTGGAGAATTACAAAATAGGTGAAATTGCATCTGTACCTGAAAATACTTCTACGATTAACAGTAGTAATGAAGTAGAAACTACAAATACTCAAGATCCTGTCTTAATTGATGGTACAGAGAAACCAAAAGAATATAATCTTCTAATTCCTGTTCTTGTATCTTTGTTTTCATATTGGTTGGTATATTTCATTGCAAAAAACAAAAACTTTCTTGGCATTACTATCCTTAAATTCAATGGATTCTTTAATACTCTTCTTTTTCTTTCATTGCTTCTCCCATCTTTTGGATTTGGTATCTTTATGGTTCTCAGGACACAGATTCCATCTTTGTATGATATTGATTTTGAATTCTTGTATTGGCATGTTGAACTTTCTCTTGTTATGGGTACACTAGCTGTGTCTCATTTCATACAAAGGTTTTTCATATATATTAAGCAAATATTGAAATAGTTCATGAAATGATGGATTTCCTAAAGAATACTAGGATATAATTAAAAAATAGTTAAAATAAACCTTTTTAGAATGGGAAACGAACTAGATGTGCAAGAGAAAGAAACTGAAGTAAAGCCAAATGATATTAGACTTGAATCTTTATCTGTGAGTGAAGAAATTGTAGAGCAAGAGCCTAAAGGAGAGGAGTCTGCAGTAGAAGTTGAAGAAATTGAATATACTGCTCCAGTACAAATAGAAATACCTCAAAAGGTTGAAAGAATTAGTAGTAGAATTGAAAGACAACAGTTTTGGGCTGGAAAAAGAAATCCTGAATTAGAGAAAGCATATTCAGAAATAGCTCCCGATATACCTTTAGTTAATGTTGAGCATAGAGATTTGTTTATTCAGAAATGTAGAGAATACTTCGAAGAGCTTGTGAAGAATGCTGAAGGTGTAGCTAAGATTGATAGATGGGACGAGTATGAGATTATTAGAATGTTTGGTAAAGGATTAAATCCTACTTCATTAAAAACAGCTTTAAACAACATCAACTTTCTTGCTGAGAACTTACAACCTGATGGAGATACTGTAAGAGTTGTTGAATATGGACCTGGTTCTGGCTGGTCTACACTTATGCTAAAAAATCAATTACAAAAGAAATTCCCAGGTAAAAATGTTGAGATATACAGTGTTGATATGTCCCCTCACTCGCTTGTCGCAACTCAAAACTCTTTAGACTATTACCAAATTCCTTGGCAAACTGAAATAAGGGATAATAATGTAGAACATATTTCTAACAAAGAAGGTAAAGTGACCTTAGTACTAGATGATTTCTTATCTTTTTCTAAGAATCAACCAGATAACTATTTTGATGGTTTTTTCTCAAGTCATGGTGCTGCTTATCTGTCTGAAGCTGAATATGGAGAATTACTTTCTATCTTGAAACAGAAAGGAAAAGATAATTCTGTATTTGTTGCAGATTCACTTGATCCTTTGTATACCGTTGATCTTGATACTCTTCACCTTGTTCTTTGTTCAATCAATCCAAAGATGGCAATGAATATGAAAGAATATGTATATGGAAAAAGCTTAGTTAGCAACTCTCAGTATTTTCCTGGTCAAGAAGTGAAGAAATTAACAAAGGTCAACAATAAAGAATCAATGCTATTCTATAATTGGAATCATTTCCTCCTCTCTAAATTGAAATTTAAATATATAGCTCAAATGCTTAAATCAATAAAGATAACAACGGATGTTATTGAAGAGTATAGAGAAGATGTTTATCCTTCATATTTAGTAAACAAATTAGTAGAGCGAGAGGATTTGAATAACTGGAAATCTATTCCAGGTGCACCTGAATGTCCTTTGTATATCACTAATTGTGCTTTTGTACTTAAGAAGTAGTTTATGACAGACTTAATTGGTTTTATAAATTTATTCTCTGGTATAGTACAAGTAGCAATGGGTCTATTTGTATTCTTTTCAGATCTTACTAGTAGGGTAAAGAGATATTACTTTGTTTCTGCATTGTTCTTAGGACTATGGTCTCTCTCAATTTTCTTCTATTCCAACCCAATTCTTTTTGATACAACTACATGGCTCAAAATTGTATATACAGCAGCATACTGTATGACACTTGGTTTGATACTTTTTGCGAGAGTATATCCAAAAGAATTAACAACAAAGTTTAAAACATTTTTCTGGATTACAGCAATGTATATGCTTGTTATGACAGTAATCCTTTGGGCAACTGATCTAATTGTTGTCTCTTCGTACAATACTCATTCCTTGTACAATAGTATTGCTACCATGGGGCCATTATATCTATTCTATGGTGTGCCTGAATTTGTTACAGGAATATATGTAGTTGGCTACTATATCAAACAGGTATCTGTTCTTTCTGGACTTGAAAAAAGACAAGTTCAATTCTATGTAACTGGTGGAGTAATTATGCTGATTCCAGTCTTAATATTTGATTTTGTTTTACCATTAATCTTTGATATTACAGATTTTTACAAATTTAGCACAATTGGTAATGCTGTTTGGACTTTGATTGTTGGTTACTCAATTTTGTCTACAAGATTCTTAGATGTAAGAGTAGTGATTGGTTCTGTCATCTCAAACCTTTCAAAAACTGTGTTTGTACTTGTAGGACTTTTAGTAGTCATATATTTTGTAGAACCAAAGATGGGAATTTCTTTTTCTATCCAGGGAGTGCTTAAATTAGCTATTGTTGCTTTCTTACTTACAGTAATTCTAGACAAGCTGTTTAAGAAGACAGAAGATTTTCTTTCGGATCATTTCATATATGTAAAGTATAATCCTGTTAAAAGCTTAAGAGCTTTCATTGCTAGGAATTCAGAAACTCTTGATCTCCATCTAATTATTAAAAATCTATTAGATTTAATAAATGCATCATTCAAGCCAAGCTTTGTATCTGTTCTTCTTTTTGATTCAAACAACAACATCCTTGTAAAAGATGGAAAGAGTGAACAAGGTTTAGATAATATTGAAAAAGTTGTAAAGATTTTGGACTATTGGAAAAAATTAAATAGTAACAGAATTCTTGTATTCTCAGAATTGAAGAATTACAAAAGAGCAGGCAAATTAATAATTGATCAAAAAAGGGAAGAGATTCTTTCTTTCATGAAAGAGAATAGTGTTGAGGTAATATTTTCTCTTAAAGAGAAGGGTAAATTTGATGGTATTGTCTTGATAGGGCAAAATCAAGATAGAAGTTCATACACTGTAGGAGATATGGATTTCTTAGACAATGTTATGCAGAATTGCCATATGGCTTTGGTAAGATCAACTTTGTATTTGGAGTTACAGTCTTTTAATCAGACTCTTCAACAGAAAGTTGATGAGCAAACTAGAGAGTTGCAGGTAAAGGTAGAGGAGTTAGAGGAAGCCCGAAGAAAAGAAAGAGATATGATTGATATTATGGGGCATGAGTTAAGAACTCCTGCTACAATTGTAAAACTAAATGCTGGCTTGCTGGAAAAATATATAGATAGCAATCCTGTTGATTTTAAGAAATATTTAGATAGGATAAAGTCTAGTATTGAGAACGAAATTAAACTAATTAATACATTACTTACAAGTGCGAAATTAGAGGGCAATAGGGTTGAGATTAGTAATGACAATGTAAATATCAAAGATGAGATAGAGATGGTTTTGCATGGACATGAGGTTGAAGCAAGAAAGAAGGGTCTCGCTTTAGTAAACAATGTCTTAGGAGATATTCCAAATGTATATGCAGATAAGGTCAGAACTATAGAAATAATAGATAACTTAATAGGAAATGGTATTAAATATACTAAACAGGGAAGTATCACTATCCAAGCAGAGTACGATGATGAACATGTAAAGGTTTCAGTTATTGATACAGGAGATGGTATTCCGCAGGATGAAATATGTAAGCTTGGTCGTAAATTCCATAGAGTTGGAAACTATACTGAGAATAGGGGGGATGTTGAAATTGTAAGACCAGGTGGAACTGGTTTGGGTCTTTTCGTTGTGTTTGGATTAGTAAGTTTAATGAATGGTAAAATATGGGTAGAAAGTGAAATTGGGAAGGGCAGTAAATTTATATTTACATTACCAAGGTATACAGGGCAGGCTGTAAGAGCAAGTAATAACGATAGTAATAATATGTTTGAAAAAATGGGATTAAAGAGATAGCCTTTGTATTTCAAATACCTCTGGATATAATCCTCCTTCGTTTACTCTTGTTATACTTTTTACATCCCAAAAATCTTTTTTAAAAATTTCTCTAATCAATACTTTCTCTTGTGTTAATAATATCAATATACCTTTCCTCCTGAGCAATATCCTAGATAATTTTTCTAATTCCTCGTATGCAGATATATTATTTTCATGATTTCCGACCCTAATACCAAATGGTAAATTACTAATAATTCTATCTACATTCTGTTTCCTAAACTTAACATCTTTAATATCACTTCTAACAATCTTGTATTTTTCCTTTGGTATTTGAGCTGCTTTTAGATTTGCAATACTTTTAATGATTGCATTTCCACTAAGATCAGAGCACATAACTCTCTTTACATTAAAATACTTCAAAGCAGTAATTGGTATTACAGATGTACCACAGAAAGGGTCGTATACAATATCGTCATCTTTTAAATCAGCTATCATGCACATTACATATGCTAATGATGGATCTATACCTGCAGGTATGTACTCTTTTCTCCAATCTCTTTTGGAAAGGCTAATCTTCTTTGTATCGCTTTGTATGTATGTAGGTGAGTAAAGACTCCTAAATTCTTCAATGTCCTGTATATCAGAAGAAAATGATATGTAATCAATTTCTTCTTTCAATATTTCTACATTTGGATATTTTTCAATAAGTTCTTTTTTAACAAATGGTAGCGTTCCTTCTAAGAGAGTTATTGTGTATAGCATTGTGAATTATACTATTTAATCCATTTGACCTCCATCGATATATTTGTAAAAATGAAGGTAATAATATTAATAACAAGAATATGAAAGTATCCATAGATAAAAGTAAGTGTGCTATGTGTGGTACATGTGTTGCAATATGTCCTGAAGTTTTTGAAATGAAAGATGATGGTAGTGTTGATGTTAAGGATATTTACAAGGGTGTAGATATAACTGACGAGGAGCTCATTGCTAAGATTAAAGAAGCCGCTGATTCATGTCCTTCTACAGCCATAGTTATTGAAGAGTAGAATATGGATGATTGTATTTTCTGTAAAATAATTAGGGGTGAGATCCCTTGTTACAAAGTATATGAAGATGACTATGTAGTAGCATTTTTAGATAATTTACCTTTAAGTAAAGGGCATATTTTGGTGTTGGCAAGGGAGCATTATGAGGATATTTTGCAAATTCCAGAGGATACTTTGTGTAAAGTAAGTAAGGTTGTAAGAAAAGTTGCTTTGAAATTAAAAGAAGAATATAAACCAGAGGGGATTTTTATTAATCAAAATAACGGTATTAAAGCAGGTCAAACTATTTATCACTTTCATGTTCATGTAAAGCCAATATATGATGGAACTCCTGTTCTCAATGAAACAGGTCGTAGATACAAGTGTTCTCATGAAGAGATGGTGAAAGCTAGTGACCAATTAAAGATCATCTAATTACTAAGGAAGTAATCTAATACATCTTGCATATATTCTGTATCTAAATCCCAATGTGTTTTACCATCAAGAGTTACTAACGGGATATCTCTTTCAAGAGCTTTAAACTTACTAACTAATGCTGTGGAAAGAGAGTAAGGAACATTTACATCAGAGGTTCCATGCCATATTTGTATGTCTACATCTGATAGCTTGTCTACTCTTGATTGTGTCCATTCATTAGATCTTGATGTTGGTGCTAGCAAAGCGATTTTTTCTAGATTATCGGAATAAGTAGTTGCAAAGTTCATTGTAGGCAATCCACCCATACTAAAACCTAAAAGATATACCTTTCCAGATGTCATATACTTGTCAGATATCCAATCAATCATATTCTTAGTATCTGCTATGGCTGCTGTACTACCCCAGTTTGCTCCATGTTGATTAGATGCTGCAAATATCATATTGGATTTCGTATACAATTCTCCATATCCTTGTAAATCTTGTATAAATTCATCCTCTGTATTTGATGTAACAGTTGTATTGGAGCCATGGCTGTATACTACTATTCCTGGTTTGTTTTCCTCTTTAATATTTGTAGGTACTGCAACATATGTCATTTGTCCTTCTATCTCTTTGAATGTTTCTTCGTAATGAGGGCCATCATATACCTCTTCTTCTTCAATTTCTGTTTCTTCTTGGGTTTGTTCTTGGGCTGTGTTGTTTTCCTCGCTTTCTTGTTTAGGTAGCACGATCATTTGGTATGCAAGGTAGATTGGTACGGAAAGAAGTAAAAGAAAGAGTATGAAGAACAGTATATCTTTTAATGTAAGAGTTTCTTTTTCCATGTTGCCAATTAGTTATTATATTCTGTTTTACTAAGTGTGTCTATTCACGGTATAATATTCGATTGCTCCAGTATTTAATATTTCAAAAATTTTAATATGGTAGAAAATGAAAAGAAAAAAGATGAGGTAGTTATTAATTTGGATACTTTAGGTGTTCCAATTGCTATTGTTATAGCTGGAGTCATAATCGCTTCAGTTCTATATTTTACAAGCAAAAATCAGAATGTAGATACAACTGATAACTCTGGTACAAAAGGAACAGTTACTGATGATAATGATAGTAGTACTGGTGATGTAGTTGCATATTTGGGAGATGATCCATATTTGGGTAACAAGGATACTGCTAAGGTTGCAATTATTGACTTTAGTGATTATCAGTGTGGTTATTGTCAGAGACATGCAGAAGAGACATTCCCTGATTTGAAAACTAATTTCATAGATACTGGAAAGATTGTATATGTATTTAAGGAATTTCCTTTGAGTGCTGAGGGTCAGATTGGTTATACAACAGCTCATGCAGCTGCTTGTGTGTTTGATTTGGCAGGTAGTGAAGTTTATGCAAACTTCCATAAGGGTGCATTTTTCTTAACCTCAGAATCTGCTATTAAGAAATTAGCTACAGGATTGGGTGTAGATAGTGGTAAGTATGATAGCTGTATGGCAGAGAAGAAATTTGTAGACGAGATGGCTGCAGATAGAACAGAGGGTAGCAATGCAGGTGTTACTGGAACTCCAGGTTTTGTAATCGGTGTAATTGGAGAAGACGGTAAGGTTACTGGTAAGCTGATAGCTGGTGCATATCCATATGAGACATTTGAAGATACAATAAAGGGAATGCTTGGTGAGTAGAAGCTGTTCAGATTAGATCTGAAAAGGGGAGGTTAATACCTCCTCTTTTATTTCTTCTCTACTTTCTTAGATTTCTTAGTATATTTCTTTGCTTCCTCTTGTGCTATTGAGTAGTATTCTTTCTTCATTCTAATGAGTGCTCCTAGTGCAACAAAGGAGATGATTGTGTTGTAGAAGCTTTTTACTACTGGTATGAAGTTTATTCCTACTGTCAGTACTCTACCAACTAAGAAAGATCTGTATGGTCTGTATCCTTTTATTCCAAAGAGTTCTAAGAGTTCTTTCCCTAAAGAAAGTTCAACCCATACTCTTCCAAAGTACATCGCAAAGAAGAGTATTCCAGCAACAAGCAGTGCTACAGGAAAACCTACTATTGTAATCATGAGTACAAAGAGTGGGAATGGAAGTAAAAGGAATGCAACGAAACCTACGACCAAACTCTTGAGGAATTCATCTAGTGATCCAGTAATTTTTCTTTGTAATTCTACATTCTTAACAGGAGTCAATGTGAGGAGTAACAATCCAACTAGTGCAAATCCAACAAAACCAACTAATGCTTTGAGTGATATGAAGCTCCAGTTGTTTTCAAGTGATTTCTGTACTACAGATGTATCTATCTTTAAACCATTGTCTAAATCTACACCCTGTTCTCTTGCAATGGTATTTAGTGTTGAATTGTAATATATATTGTTTGAGACCTTTTCCTCACTCACAGTATATTCTTGTCCTAGGAGTATTAAATCACCATTTACGGTTGAATCAATTGTAGCTCTAATACTGTATGCTCTTAAATCATCACCAATTGATCCTTTGAAATTGTTCTCTCCTGATACTGACAATACATCTTTACCTGCTTGTGCATCATAGTTTACATATGTGCTTGCCATGTATATATTTTGAGCTAGTATACCTTTGAGTGATGTGTTGTTAGCAAGTATAATTGTATTGCCATATATATTTGCATCTACTGTTGCTGTTGAGCCTAAGATATATATATCTCCAGTTACTGTACCATTAATTTTTATGTTGCTTGCAAGGACTATGAGGTCTCCATCGATTACTCCATCTATTACTACTGCATCTCCAAATGCATACACATCATCTTTTACCGTTTCTTCTTGTTTTAGTGTATATGATTTGAAGTGAAATTCAGCTGCATTTGTTTTTGTAGTGAAGAGTGGAAGGAGTAAAGGTACTAAGAGTAAGGAAAGGAAATATTTATATATTTTCATATATATTGGCAGATTAATTTACTAAGGACATAGTAGCATATTTGTGAACTAGAAAGGAATATCTTAGAGTGTTTGTAAATATTCGACTATTCTTTCAGAAGTTTTTCCATCCCACATCTGTATAGGTTGTGATTGTTTCCATTTGTTTGTAGTGATTTGTTCTATGTATTTTGGTATTAGTTTGTAATCATTGCCGATTAGTATGCTTGTTCCTTTTTCTATGGTTATTTGTCTTTCAGTATTTTCTCTCATAGTTAGGCAGGGTATGTTTAGTATTGTTGTTTCTTCTTGTACTCCTCCTGAGTCTGATATGACACAGAGTGTTTCTTTAATGAGTTTAAGAAATTCAAAGTATCCTAGTGGTTTTGTAATGATTATGTTTTTATTTTGTATTAATTTTTTTAGTTCGAAATTTTCTAGTGCTTTTTCTGTTCTAGGGTGTAATGGTAGAACTACTGTATGTTTGGAAGATATTTGTATTAGTGTTGTAAGAATTTGTTTAAGAGTTTCTTTGTCGTCTGTGTTTGATTGTCTGTGTATTGTAGAGAGTATGTACTGTTTTGGTTTGAGGTTTAGGTCTTGGAGTATTGTTGAATTGTCTATGTTTTGTATGTTATGTAGTAGACTATCTATCATTATGTTTCCTACAGGAATAATGTTTTTAGAAGAGATACCTTCTTTGAGTAGATTTTCTTGAGCTTGTGGTTCTGTGGTGAAGAGGTATGTAGATATTTTGTCTGTTTCTATACGGTTTAGTTCTTCTGGCATAGTCATATCAAAACTTCTTAATCCTGATTCTATGTGTGCTACTGGTATGTTTGATTCTTTTGATGCTAGTGCTCCTGCAAGTGTGGAGTTTACATCTCCTACTACTATTGTAAGGTCAAATGTTTGAGTAGAGATGTATTCTTTGATTGCTTGTTTTGTTGTTTGTATGTATTGTTCTCTTTCTGCTGGTTGTATGTTTAGGTTTATGTCTGGTTTGGGTATGTTTAGTTGTTTGAAGAATATGTCTGAGAGAGAAGGGTCGTAGTGTTGTCCTGTATGTAGGAGTTTGTATGATATGTTTTTGTGCTTTTGTATCTCTTGTATGAGTGGGGATATTTTTATGAAGTTTGGTCTGGTACCTGAGACTAAAAGAATTTGCATATTTTTTGAGGTTATTTAGTTTAGATGATAATATATTGTTTGTATTAAGGATTCAATAATGGATTTGCGATTTAATTTGGGAATCAATATAATCGATAATCATGTTTAACTATCTAGAACTTCTTTGGCAATTTATATCTACGGATTTTAAGCTTAGATACAAGAATTCCTATTTAGGTCTTGTATGGATTGTCTTGAAACCATTGGCTATGTTTTCTGTGATTTATGTTATATGGTCAAATATATTTAAGCAGCCACCTGATTACAAGATGGGCTTGCTTTTAGGTATCATTATGATGAATTTGTTTAGTGAAGCTGTAATGATGGGGATGGATTCATTGATGACAAAAGCAGGAATTATATTAAAGATAAAGTTTCCAAGAGAAGTTGTTGTGTATAGTGGTGTGACAATAGCTTTGTTTGATTTCCTATTTAATATGGTCGTTTTTGCAATCTTTTGCATATTTACACCAGTTAATGTTACAGTACTAGGGTTTCTCCTATTCCTTTTAGCAATACTCAGTATTTTTGTCTTAACACTTGGTCTTAGTCTCTTCTCAAGTATCATCTTTATTAAATTAAGAGATATTCATAACTTAGTAGAAGTCTTTCTTCAATTAATATTTTGGGCAACACCTGTATATTACACATTGGAGATGCTTCCTGAAAGAATGCAACAAATCATTAAATTTAATCCTCTTACTTTAATTGTTACGTATGCTAGGAAAGGTTTGATAGCTGGGGATGGAGTTAGAGCAGAAGACTTTCTACAACTTGGAGTAGTATTTCTAATTTGCTGTGTTGTTCTTCTTCTTGGTAATATGTTTTTCCGAAGTAGAGTTTCTAAGATAGCTGAATATTTTTAATGGAACCTAAAAAACCAATAATACAATTAAAGAATATTAAGAAATCTTTTTTCCTTCCACATGAGAAGCATAATACTTTTGTAGAATTTGCTTCTAATCCAATGAGGCTTTTTAAAAGATCTGGGGAGCAATATCAAGTTCTTAAAGATATTGATATGGAAATATATCCAGGAGAGTTTGTTGGAATTATGGGAAGAAATGGAAGTGGAAAATCTACATTATTGAAGATAATGGCTGGAATATATGAACCAACTAGTGGAAAGGTAATAGTTAATGGAAAGATGGTTCCGTTCTTAGAGTTAGGAGTAGGATTTAATCCTGAATTAAGTGGAAGAGAGAATGTATATCTCAATGGAGTTATTCTTGGAATGAAGAAAAGTGCTTTGAAGGATAAATACAAAGAGATTGTTGAATTTGCGGAACTAGAAAAATTTATGGATGCACCTTTAAAGAACTATTCTTCTGGAATGCAGGTAAGGTTGGCATTCTCTATTGCGATTATGGCAGATGCAGATGTGTATCTTCTTGATGAAGTTCTTGCAGTTGGTGATGTTGCATTTCAAGAGAAGTGTTTTAATGTATTTAGAAAGTACAAAGCAGATGGTAAAACAGTTATATTGGTAACACATTCTCCTCAATCAGTAAAAGATTTTTGTGATAGGGCTGTATTCTTGAAAGATGGTGTAATACAACCATACAATTCTGTGGATGATGTAATACAGGCATATATCAATGGATAGATGGAAATTAAGAGTAAAACACAATCAAGTTATATTCAAAAGGGAACTCATAAATGTTCTAGATGTTTTGCATCTTAAGGATGCTTTGAGGAAGAGATTGGAGAGTAATACACCTGTTTTTAAGGAATCTGTGGATATTGATATTACGAAGAAATCAATATTTGTATTACCAAATATTCCATGGTCATATAGGTGGCAGAGACCTCAACAAATATTTTCTAGGTTAGGTTTGAGGGGTTTCAATATCTTCTATGTGTCTCCAATTACTTCGAATGTTGAATATATATCTTGTGTATCTAAGGGTGTTTATGAGGTGCATGTTAAGACATTTGAGTTTGGGAATGTTTTGAGAGATTTTCATTTAAAGAGTGATAATGTAAATGAATTCTTAGATTCTTTTCATAGGTTAGTAGATAGCTATTTAAAGAATGATTCTATTCTTTTTGTATTACATCCTGTATGGAAGGATGTTGCTTTTGGGTTAAAGGATATAAAGAAGGTCTATGACCTTATGGACCTCTATGAGGGTTTTGCAGATGCTAGGAAGGAGTTAGTAGAAGGAGAGAGGGAGTTAATATTGAAGAGTGATTTAGTTTTAGCTACGGCGGATAGTTTGTATGAGTATGGTAAGAAGTTAAACAAGAATATACATTTGGTAAAGAATGGTTGTGATTATGAGTATTTTAGTAATGTGAGTAAGAATGGTGTGTTAGATGGGTTGAGTGGAAGAGCTGTAATTGGATATTTTGGAGCTATATCTAGTTGGTTAGATGTTGAATTGTTGGAGTATGTTGTAAGAGAGAATATGGATAAGGATTTTGTATTTCTGGGTAGTATTAATACAAAGAATGTAAGGAGATTGTATCATTTAAAGAATGTATTCTTTTTAGGAGAGGTGGAGTATATGTCTCTTGCTGGTTATCTTGGTTATTTTGATGTTTGTATCATTCCTTTTGTATTGAATGATTTGATTAAGAATACAAATCCTGTTAAATTTTATGAATATATTAGTTCAGGAAAACCTGTTGTATCAGTAAGATTACCAGAATTAGAACAGTATTCAGATATTTGTTATTTAGCAAATACAAAGGAAGAATTTAGTAAGTATGTATGTGATGCTTTAGAAGAGGAAAAGAGCTTAGTGGAGAAAAGAAAGAAGGTTGCTGAAGAGAATAGTTGGGAAGAGAGGGTGAAGGAGACTTTAAAATTAATTAATATGTAATGCAAAAAATTTCTGTATACGATTTTGATGGGACTCTTTACAATGGAGATTGTACAATAGATTTCTATAAATATACTCTTAAGAAATATCCTTACAAATTGTTAGTGGTACCATACCACCTTGTATTAGGGATATTATGGAAGTTTCATTTTGTTAGTACAAAGTATTTTAAAACTAAATTTCTTTCTATAATAAACGATGATAACCTGGATTATGATGTAAAAAGTTTTTGGAATCTGTATCAAAAGAAATTATTTGAGAATACCAAAATTTCTTTAAAGGAAGATTTATCAAGTGGTTTTGAAGTTTTTATAATTTCTTCGTCTCCAGATTTCTTGTTAAATGATATCGGTTTTAGATTGGGTGTTCATAAAATTATTGGTACTAAATTTGTAGATGGGAAAATAATTGGAGAAAATTGTAGAGGTGAAGAAAAAGTTTTTGCATTGAAAAGGTTTTTAGGTTTAAAAGAGAATCTCGACATTCAAATTTCTAAAATGACATCAGATTCAATTGCTGATACTCCATTGTTTAAAATATCGTCAGAAAGTTATATAGTAGGAAAAGATGGCTCTTTAAAAGAGCTTAAAAATTTAAAAAAATCTAAATAAAATTTCAATAATCTGTTATGAATAGTATCGACAATATTTTAATAACTGGTGGTTCAGGATTCATGGGTATCAATCTCGTAAGATATTTGTTAAAGAAAGGTGTAAAGAATATTACTATATTAGATATTGCAGATTTCGAATATCCTGAATTGGAAAAGATAAATTTCGTAAAGGGTGATATTAGAGATTTAGATATGGTAGAAAAATCTTTTGAAAATGTCGATTATGTTGTTCATGCAGCAGCAGCCTTACCATCCTATACTGAGGAAGAAATAATGACTACCGATGTTGATGGTACAAGAAATTTGCTTGAAGAAGGATTCAAAAGACATATAAAAAGATTTGTACATACTTCTTCAACTGCTGTTTATGGTATACCAAATCATACTCCGTTAGCTGAGAGTGATGAATTAGCTGGAATTGGTCCATATGGTGAAGCGAAAATCTTTGCAGAGGAAGAGTGCTTAAAGTTTAGGAAGAAAGGAATGGTAGTTCCAATTATAAGGCCGGTTTCGTTTATTGGACCCGAAAGACTTGGTGTATTTGCAGTATTTTATGATTGGGCTAAAGATGGTAAAAACTTCCCGATGATAGGTTCTGGTAATAATCGTTTCCAGTTTCTCGATGTTGAAGATTTGTGTGATGTCGTTTGGTCTATGTTGTCATTGGAACCTAAATATGTGAATGATACTTTCAATATTGGTGCTAAGGAATTTTCAACGATGAAAGATGATTATCAAGCTGTTCTGGATGAGGCTGGCTTTGGTAAAAAAATAATACCTTTCCCATCTAAGCCAGTTGTATTTGTTTTGAGAGTTTTGGAGATGCTTCATTTATCACCTTTGTATAAATGGGTTTATGAAACTGCATATAGAGATAATTTTGTTTCAATAGAGAAGGCAGAGGACAAATTGAATTTTAAGCCAAAGTTTTCAAATAAAGATGCTTTGATAAGAAATTATAATTGGTATTTGAAAAATTTGAGTAATTTTGAGAATAGAACAGGTATTTCTCATAGAGTCCCTTGGAAGCAAGGTATTTTGAAATTATTCAAGATATTCTTTTAAAAGTAAGCGATAAGAGCAAAAAGAATAATCCATCCAAGGATGCTAAGTTGTAAAATCTTATCTCTGTACAAAACTTCAGTTGGTGAACCACTTTCTTTTAGAGCAACTGTTATTTGTAAGTATCGAAATATTCCAAGAAGTACAAATATTGCTGTTACATATACATATTGAGAATCATATTTATCTATTGTTTGTGGTGATATTGTATACATCATATATGCAATTATTGTAATTGCAGAGGATATAAAAAGCACTGCATCAACAAACTCCAGAGTATATCCGTCTATTGATTTCCTTATTTTCTCTCCTGTTGTTTTCATCAAAACTACATCATCTCGCCTTTTCGCAAATCCAAGGAAGAGTGCTAACATGAATGTCATTATTATTATCCAGGAGGTTATTGGGATATCGCCTGCTACACCGCCGATATATACTCTAATTACATATCCCAACGAAATTAAAAAGACATCTAAAATCCCGATATGTTTTACCCAGAAAACATAAAGAATATTAATAACAAAATATGCTAATGAGAAATAAACGACTTGTGTATTAGAAAAAAAGAAAAGAAAAGCGAATCCTAAGAGAATACAAGTAACCATTACGAAATAAGCATTTCTTTTTGATATCTTTCCTGATGCTATTGGCCTTTTCTTTTTAGTTGGATGAATCTTATCTTTTTCATAATCCAAGATGTCGTTCAATACATATATTGAGCTTGCTATTAGTGAAAAGCCAATGAAGGCAATAATGTTATTGATAAATATATCTTTATCAAAAAGTTTAAAACCAAAGAAAGCTGGTAAAAAAATAAAAAGATTTTTTATGTATTGCTTAACTCGTATTAGAGAAAGATAATCTTTTAGCATAATTGTAACTATAAAATATCGAAAGTAATATGTCCATCACTTTGTGATTTGTTAATTGTATCCTTTTAATGATATATTTTCATTGTTATTTATATAGAACTTTTTTGTAGTTGCAAAATCTTCATTAAATTCTTTAGTAATACTATGAAAAAACTAATGCACAGAATAGCAGTTAAAACTCGTTTGATATATTTTTGGAGATTATTTAAAAATATAAAAAGGAGAGGTTTAAAGAATTCCTGGAAATATTTGATCCACAAAGTATCTACATCCCGCACAATTTTAAGATTAAGGAAAACCTTTGTAAATAAAGAGCTCGAAAATATCTTGATTGATTACGACGGTAAACCTGTAATTCTTTCACTCTCTTTTGTAGATTGGAATATCCCTTTGTATCAAAGACCCCAACACATAGCTATACAATTAGCTAAAAAAGGATTTTTGTATTTTTACCATACCCGTAATTACTATGACTATATGGATGGATACAAGAAGATTGGTGAGAATATGTACCTGACAAATAGGTTTGATGATGTATTAGAAAAACTAAAAGGAAGAAAGGTATATATACATCTGTATTCTACAAATATGTACAAAGATGATGATGAAAGAATAGAGAAAGCATTGAAGAATGGAGATAAAATACTGTATGAATATATAGATGAAATTAGTGAAAAGATTTCTGGTGGTAAAATACCTAAGTTTGTACATGATAGACATGAGAGGTTACTTAAAAACGAAGAGAATGTATATGTGATTGCTACTGCTACTAAGTTGTACAACGATGTCGCAAAGTACAGAAAGAAGAATTTTAAATTAGTTACTAATGGTGTTGTCTTTGAACATTTCTCAGATATCGAGAACATTGTTCCTAAGGAAATGAAGGATATTGTTGGAAATGGTAAACCGATAATTGGTTACTATGGAGCATTAGCTAGTTGGTTTGATTACAAGATGGTTAAGGATGTAGCTAATATGAGGAAGGATTGGAATATTGTGTTAATTGGATGGGATTATGATGGAACGTTCGGTAACTCAGGGTTAAGTAAGATTGATAATGTGTATGTGATACCTTCCATAGAGTACAAGAGGTTGCCTTTGTATGCTCAGTGGTTTGATGTTTGTACTATTCCTTTTAAATTGAATGAGGTTACAGAGTCCACATCTCCTGTAAAATTATTTGAGTATATGGCATTAGGGAAACCTATTGTTACTACTAATATGCCTGAGTGTAGGAAGTACAAGAGTGTTTTAATATCTAAGCATATTGGGAAGGATTTTGTAAGTAAGATAGAGGAAGGATTGAAAGATAGTGAGAACAAGAAATATATGGAGATACTTAAGAAAGAAGCTTTGGAAAATACTTGGGAGAGCAAGGCTGAGGAAATATGTAAATTATTTCTCTAGTATCTTGTGAAGTTCTCCTGAATGAACATACAAGAGAGCAATTAAAGAATAAAGAATTGGACTTATTATATACCTAGGTTGAATCTCCAAGATTGTTCCTAGACAAAAATATCCACAGAGAAAAATAATAGATGTTATCACAACAAAAATATCTTCTTTGGAAAATTTCTTTCTGAGAAATGTTAAAAAGAGTAAAAAAGTGACAAGCGATTTTATTATTTCTGCAACTATTCCTTCCAAGAACCTTAAGTTTGGTAGTAAGAAATAGGAAGTTGTGTTTTTTAAGTGTGAAAGTAACCAATAAAAGCTAGAATCGTTAAATGTGATATATCTGTACCATTTACAAGAAATAGTTGAGATTGCTTTTTTAATGTCTAATCTTTTCAAGTTAACTATTACCATATATCGAAAATCAATATTTTTTTCTTCAATAGTTTTGTTTCTTGCTTCTGTTGACCAACCTCCGCAAAAATATTGATTGTTAGGAGATTCAAATAGTCCTGAATAAAAAGTTATTCTTTTGTGAATAGTTATTTCTTCTTGATTTAAAGAATTTTTTGTAAGAAGAAACTCTACAGACATTGAAAAAACAATTCCAAGAAGTAGATAAACTAAGAAAGCAGTTAACGACTTCAGATTAGTAAATTTCTTTAATTTTCGGTATGAAAAAATAAGTAGGGAAAATACCAGTATGATTATTGTTATAAAAAGCAGGTGGTTCCTCATTGAAATGCTACTCGATAGCATTAATGTACTTAGAATGAGAAATGGCAATGATTGTTTTTTTATGTAAATAAGCAAAATTTTTAAACTAAGAATGTAAAGAGCAATAGAGGGAATATCACTATTAACAATTGGTGCGTATCCAGAAATCCAAAAACCAAGTAGGAACAACGAAAAGGTAGAGATTATTTGCCATTTAGGTTTAGTTCCTAACCAAAAAGTAAAAGATATACCTAAAAAACATAAACTGTTAACAAAAAATGCTGATATATATGGAGTAAATCCTAAAAGTTTAAAGGGTAGGTAAAGAACAAATAATACACCCCCTTTGTAGTATTCATTTAAATTACTTGTGTAATCCCAATAATATTCAAAGTCACTAACGGGAATTGGTTTGTATTTTAGTGTAAGGAATAGAAAGAATAGTATAGACAAAATTGTTATCGTTATATGAAGTAGAAATAAAAATTTTGTATTCTTTAACATATCCTTCTAAAAAATAATCCTTAAATAAATATAATAAAAAGATATCATTTTTCAAGTCTCTTTAATATGATTTACTTACCTTTCTTTAAATGATATATATTAAAATTATAGGTTGTCTTTTTTTACAGGATAAATTTAAAAATATGTACTTTTGGTAAAGGAAGAAATAGAAAAAAGAATTAACTCAGAAGAATATTGGGACAAAAGGTTTTCAGAGGATTGGGAGAAAAAAGAAGGAAGAGAACAGAGCGTTTTTTTTGGAAGACTTGCAATTAAGAATTTTCCTGATTGGTTTGTTAATAGAGTTAAAAGCAAAAATTTTACTATTTGTGATTGGGGGTGTGCTTTTGGTGATGGAACTAAGCTTTTAACTGATGCTTTTCCACAAAGTAAAATTACTGGTGTCGATTTTGCAAAAAATGCAATTGATATAGCAAAAAAAGAGTATCCTGAGATAAGATTTTTGCAAGAAGATTTTTTATCTAAGAAAGCTAACAGTGAAAAATATGATGTGCTTTTCTCTTCAAATACACTAGAACATTTTGAAGCACCTTTAGAAATACTAAAGAAGATAGTAAAATATTCTTCACGATATGTTGTTTTACTTATACCCTTTAGAGAAGAGGATTTGATAAAAGAGCATTTCTCCTCTTTTGATTTTGAAACAACACCTCTTTTCTTGAAAGGTTGGACTTTGATCCATAGTGGAGTTATAAACACAAAAAAAATGACTCCCAATTATTGGTATGGAGAACAACTACTGTTGATTTACTCAAAAGAGAAGGAAATAGCCGAAATTAATATTTCTTTAGGAGATATTGTTATACATTCTTTGACAAATACTTCTTTAAATGGTGGAAAATATGTTTCAAATCCGAAATCAAAAAATTCGGTATTATCAGTTAATGACGGATATTTGAAGGATGAAATAGAAAGAAAAAAGAAAAAGATAGATCTTTTACAGAGACAACAAATAGAATTACAAAAAGAGATTAATTCTTCTTTGCTTGAAAATGCTTCATTGAAACGACAGTATGAGGACCTTTACCAGGAATTTTACTCAATCGTAAACTCTAGAAGATGGAGATACATTAATAAATATGCTTCTCTTTTTAATAGGTTTTTTCCAGATGGCAGTTTTCGTAAGAAAATTATTCATAGTGTAATTAAAACGGTTAAGGCTTTTGTTCGATTTCTTAAAAAGATAATCAAAATTATTATAAATATAATCCTTAGTCCTTATCACTATTTTTTAATAAAAAAATCTAATCTTTTTGATGAAAAGTATTATCTTGAAACTTTAAATAAGAAATTTCTTTTATTGCCAATTTTGCACTATCTTTTATTAGGATGGAAGAATCATCCTAGCTCTTCTAGATATTTTGATGGCCAATACTATCAATTATTAACATCTGAATTCTTCGAAAATCCTTTAATACGAAATATTAAGAAAAAAGATTTTATATTTGATATTGTAGAACCTTTCAAAAATTTTTATGACAAATATGATCCAGAGAAGGAGACTTTAGCTTTTCAATTAGAAAGTTTTGATAAAGGAGGTCTTGAAGAGGTAGTTCTGTCTCTCTGCACAAGTAAGATGATCGGGGAGAATTATAATATTGTGGTTTTTGTTGTAGGAAGAGATTTAGGTTATCTCTCAGAGATCGCTTCTAAAAAATGTGTGCCAATCTTTATTCTTGGACAAAAAGAGGAAGTTTTACAGTATCTTATAAAAAAACTAGATGTAAAGATATGTAATCTTCACTATAGTGTTTTTGGTCTTCCAGTATATCGTCAAAATTCTGTTAAAACAGTTTACACGATACATAATAATTACATTTGGGGAGATAAATCTTTTATTTATGACAGGAAAGAAAAATATAAATTTGTTGATCTATTTATAGCTGTTTCAAAACAAGTAGGACAATACTTTGCTAAAAAATTTGATGTCTCTTTTGACAGAATAAATGTAGTTCCGAATGGTGTTGAATATGATCTGTTGAAAAATTTTAAGATAATGAAAAGAGAATCTTTTGGTTTGAAGAAAAAAGATTTTGTGTTTGTAAATGTCTCTTCATTCATTGAAAATAAATTCCATATAGTGATGATTCTAGCAATGAAAAAATTGGTTTTGAAATTCCCAGAAATAAAACTACTTTTTGTTGGGAATATACTTGATAAAAATTATTTTGATAGGATTAATAAACTTATTAGAAAATATGAATTAGAAAAAAATATTTTAATAATAAATTTCCTTCCAAAGAAAAAATTGTTAGGTGTATTGAATTTCTCAGACTGCTTTATTCTTCCTTCTTTGACTGAAGGTTTTAGCATATCTGTTATAGAAGCTATGTATTATAAATTGCCTTTAATTCTTTCAGATGTAGGGGGTGCGAGAGAAGTGATAAGGAATGATGATATAGGGTTAGTAATCGAGAATCCTTATGAAAATATCTTAGATTTAGATATGAATTCTATTCATAATGAATATTCTTTAGATTCTGAGTTTAAAAACACAGATTCATTAGTATCTGCAATGGAGAAAATCTATACAAGCAAACAATATTGGAAAAAAAGAGCTGTTCAAGGAAAAAAGAAAGTGGAAGAGATTTTTAATACAGACAGAGTCTCTTCCGATTATTTATCTGTTTACAAAAAAAATATCTCTAAAGAACTTGTAATTAGTGATTTGATAATTGATAAAACAGAACTTTCGGATAATACATCAATTCGTTTTGCCGAATCACCTTTAGTAACTATAATGCTTCCGGTTTACAATCATGCAGATTATGTTTCTTTTGCTATAGATTCTGTATTGAGACAATCATATTCAAATTGGGAGTTAATAATTTTAGATGATGGCTCAACGGATAATTTGCTTGAAGTATTAAAACAATATTCAGATGAACCAAGAATAAGAATTTATACTCAAGAGAATCAAAAATTACCTATGGCCTTGTCTAATTTGCATCGTTTGGTAAGAGGTGAATTTTTAACTTGGACTTCAGCAGATAATATATTAGAACCTCAGATGTTAATGCATCTTGTATCTTTTTTGATTTCTAATCCTAGTTGTGTTTTGTGCTATGCAGATGTTTCTTTGATAGATGAGAATGGAGCTGCATATACAAAGAAAGATTATAGATCTGCAGAGATAGATCCAAGTAGGCCAAATGTTGTTCGTTTACCGAGAGATTCATCTTTGCTTGAGGCAGAAGCAGACAATTTTGTTAATGCTTGTTTTATGTACAGAAAAGAGGCTTCGAATATATTGGAGGGTAATTATGCATCAGATTTAACAGGACTTGAAGACTATGATTATTGGCTTAGACTTGCTAAATTGGGAGATATTTTGCATGTTAAAAATGAGGAGCCTTTATATAGGTATCGTGTACACAAAAGAACTATGAGTGAAGAGCTTCTTACAATCAAGAGGGAAGAGCATATTAAACGAATTGAAACTTTCTGGGAATACGAAAAGAAGAGACAAACTTTTGTACAAGGAAATTTTAATATCAACATATCTTCGAAAACGAACCTTCCATTTAAATCTTGTATGTCTAATTCTGAAAAAACTATATCATTTCTTTCTCCTTCCGAATCGGTAAATCCTACGAAAACAAATTTCTCTGTGATTTGTAATGAGAGTACATTTATAATAAAAAATATGCATAGTGATATTGAGATTAGCAGGGGGTTTGATATTGATCCTTTATGTAAAGAAACTTTTTTATCAAAAGAAAAAGACACGGCAAAAGAATATCCTTCGTTAAAGCACAGACCTGTAATAGGAATCCATTTTAATTCTCGATATCTTGATGTGGAATTGCTTAAAAAGATTGTTTCGAAAAACAAAAATCTTTATTTTGTATTTTGTGATTCTAATTTAAATGAGGATGTTGAAGAAGTTGTCTTGAACAAGGAGAATTTTTATTATATTGGTAGAAAAGAGTTTGGCAAGCCATATAAAATGTACTCTTCATTTGATGCCTTTATGTTACCACCATTCATAAAGGATTCACCGGAGAATCTGGATTCTATGAAGGTCTTGTCTTGGAGTTGCAATAAGTACCTTTATTATCCAGAGGAACTTAAAGAATTTGAAATTTTACCTCTAATGATTTCTTACAAGAGCACAGATGTTTTTCAAAGAACCGATTGGTTAACTGATCCTTTACCTCTGTCTCCTCTACTGGATAAATATATTGATGATTACTCAGAAGAATCAAGATATAAATTTGTTTTAAGAGTAGTCAAAACGATTTGGGCAAATTATTCTCTGCCTCGTCCAGATTTTGGAATAAAGATTTGTCAAACAAAACCTCCTCGTGTTCTTAGGGATATTTTTTACAAACTTGAAGATCAAGATTTTCAATCAGAAATAGATTATTGGGATAAAGAACTCTCTCTTAGTGGTGCATATCCTCAAGCAATTATTAATAGAACTTCTCGTGATTTGATGAAAAAGGAATATCCACAAATTTTAGAGAAGTACAGAAAGAAAATGCATGGGAAATTAAGAGTTTTAGATGTGGGATCAGGACCTTTGTCTATGTTGGCATACGGATTTTATAATAACCTTTTTGATCTAGATTGTGTTGATCCTTTAGGAGAGGTTTATAAGAAACTTCTAAAAAAACATAACTTGAGTGTCGATTATAATATTTTTGCATCACCGGGAGAAAGTTTAAGTCTAAATTTGCCCAAAAGAAAATATGATATGGTTTGGATTCATAATGCCCTCGATCATACAAAGAGACCAAGAGAAGTGATGGCTCAGATGGAAAAAATGTTGAAAACTGGTGGGTATCTTTTTGTTTTAGGATGGGCAAATGAGGGTACAATGGAAGGCTTTTTAGGTTTGCATCAGCATGATCTATATTTGAGAAATGAGCAATTATGGTTGACTGATAAAGCTGGAGCCTCTCTGCGTTTAGATGATTTCAATTCTCTTTCACCTGTTGAGTCTGGAAAAGAACATATTACTCGTGAGTGGTTTTATATTATTTATAAAAAAATAAAATAATTGTAAATTAATGAATAGACAATATCCTCTATATATCTGTAGAATTATTTCTAAATATTTTAACAAATCAATCTAAATACTATGCAAACCACCCTCTTCATATTTGGTACTCGTCCTGAAGCTGTTAAAATGGCTCCCCTGATTAAAGAATTTGAAAAATATCCAAATGATTTTACTGTTAAAATAGCAGTTACAGGACAACACCGAGAAATGCTAGATCAAGTATTACAATTTTTTGATATTAAACCAGACTATGATCTAAATCTAATGAAACCTAACCAAACACTCTTTGATGTAACAGCAGATGCATTAAGAGGTATGGAAAGTATATTAGATGAAGTAAAACCTGATCTAACAATAGTACAAGGAGATACAACTACTGTCTTTGCAGGGGCATTAGCATCATTCTACAAAAAAATACCTGTAGCACACCTTGAAGCAGGTCTTAGAAGTGGAGATAAATACTCTCCATTTCCTGAAGAAATAAATAGAATATTAACTGGTCATATTGTTGATTACCATTGGGCACCTACAGAACAGGCTAAAAGTAATTTACTTAAAGAAGGTATTAAAGAAGACAAAATACATGTAGTACAGAATACAGTCATAGACGCCTTGTTCTTAGCATTAGAATTGCTAAAAAAAGAAGGTGATACTAAATACAATGAATTTTTTAAAGATATTGATTTCAAGAAAAAGGTTGTACTAGTAACAGCACATAGAAGAGAGAGTTTTGGAGAACCATTTGAAAATATATGTAAATCAGTGAAAGAACTCTCTACAAAATATCCTAATGTTGAATTTGTATATCCTGTACATCTAAATCCAAATGTAAGAGAAGTTGTATACAGAATACTGAGTGATATACCAAATGTACATCTCATAGAACCATTAGATTATCCATATATGGTATGGATAATGAACAAATCATACATTGTTCTTACAGACTCAGGAGGAGTACAAGAGGAAGCACCATCTTTAGGCAAACCAGTATTAGTACTAAGAGATGTAACAGAAAGACAAGAAGGTGTAGATGCAGGAACAGCGAAATTAGTTGGTACAGACAAAGAACTAATAGTAAAAGAAGCATCTAAATTACTAGATGATGATTCAGAGTATACTAAAATGGCTAAAGCTATTAATCCATATGGAGATGGCAAAGCATCTGAAAGGATAGTAGAATTGCTAACGAGAAATTAGAGTACTAAAATTTTATACAACAATCATGGTGAAAGATATTATGCAAAGGGGTTTTTGGGTAGAATCGTTTATTCTTTTAGGCAAACAGATATTTGTTTTCAGCTTTTTTATCTTGTTATTATCAGCAATTCATTTCTTTCTGGGCATACATGTTAATTGGTTTACTTTGCCGATTTCTTTTGTTCTAAGTTTTCTTGCATTGATGACTTTTGATCGAAGAACTGTTTCAAAATTTACTACTATTCAATATTTTGTCTCTTTTTTTCTTCTGCTCATAGTTTATATATTTTCTTTTTTTGTTAGTAGCTATTTTTATGATGTCTCTTGTGATGGACAGGAATATCATCAAGGAGCCTTCTTGCAAATGACGAATGAAGATTACAATCCATATCTAGAAAACATTCCCGATGAACCATATTCAAATATGTGGATACAACACTATGCAAAGGGTTCGGAGATTTTAGCTTCTTCAGTTTATGTTATTACAAAAAATGTTGAATCTGCAAAAGTATTTAATTTACTCTTTATATTCGCCTCTCTTTTTATGGGGTTAGGAGTATTTCTTCGTAGAAAGGAATTTCCCATATGGTTATCAGCATTATTAGCATTTATAATTGCATTTAATCCAATCTCTTCTGTACAGTTCTTGTCTTTCTACCTGGATGGTCAATTAGCATCATGTTTAATAGGCTTGATATTTGCTGGGTATCTCATATTAGAGCGAGAAGACAGAAGCTCTCTGCTTCTTTGGCTTTCCATCGAAATAATTTTGATTAATTTGAAATTTACAGGTATTCTTTTTGCAGCAGTCTTCTGTGTCGGATTTTTATGCTTGACCCTTTTTAGGAAGAATAAAAATCTTTTCAAAAAATCATTTATTAGCATGTTAATTGCTGGTATATTGGGGATTGTATTTATCGGTTTTAATCCATATGTTAAAAACACCTTAGATTATGGGAATCCTTTTTATCCTTTAATGGGAGAAAATAGTATCGATATTATGACAACAAATACCCCTCCTGAGATTAGATATATTGGGAGAGTAAGAAAGTTTCTAGTTGGGACTTTTTTATTGGAAAATAACGATAAAGATATAATATTCAGATCACCTTTTTTCTTGAATAAACAGGTTCTACAAAAATATCACTATACAGATACTAGAATAGGAGGATTTGGTCCGTATTTTATGGAAATTTCTATCCTATCATTTATTCTAGCTATAATTCTTTTATTTTATGAAAAAAAATATTTTAAATATTTTTTCGTACTTTGCTTAACATGCATCTCGCTTGTGATCGCAGTTTCGAATGAAGCTTGGTGGGCACGATATGTCCCGACTTTATTTATCCTTCCTTGGGCTATTCTGGTGTATAGCTATGTAGAGAGCTTCAATAATTTTTTTCAAAAATTGTTACTTTTACTACTTTGTGTTAATGCTTTCTTAATAACATATGTTTATATCTCGGGAAATATAAAAAGTACTAATCATATTTCAGACACGATACATTCTTTACAGGAAGCTGAGCAACCAATTAAGATATATTTCCCTGATGCTACTTCCAGAAACATTGTACAGAAGTTTTATGAAAATGATATAGAGTTTGAAGAAATAGTAGGAGAAGATAAATGGAAAGAGATTACATGTGAAGAGGCTTTCTTTTGGGGATCTGCTGTGAAAATTAAATATAACATTCAAAATCCTTAAATTATTATCTATCGGCGAGTGTTCTCGTATGGAGATACTTTGCAAAAGAATCAAAATGAATATTATCAAAATTAAAAACCATTTATCTTATTTGTTTAATAAATACCGTAGCTTTATATTGTATAGTATTATCGGTGTTTCTGGTGCCTCACTTGATTTTATTTTGTTCTTAGTTTTTACTAATAATTTTCATTGGAACTTATTTGTTTCTAATATAATTTCTGTATCCCTTGGTGTGATAAATAGTTTTATATTCAATGTTTTATTCAACTTTAAAGTGCGTGATCGTATGTTAGTTCGATTCATATCTTTTTACACCATTGGCATGATTGGTTTAGGATTGAGTACCCTGATTTTGAAGATATTTGTATCTGATTTAGGTTTTGAACGGTCTATTGTTAAATTTTTCTCAATAATTATTGTGGTAATATTCCAGTATACATTTAACAAAGCTATTTCTTTTAGAGATCATAAGAAAGGAAAGTAAATATTCTTTTGAATTTGTACTACTATCTGGTATCAGTATATAATCTAGATATCTTAGTATCATTAACCTTACTAACAAATAAATGAAACTAACAATTTTTTCAATCTGTCTAAATGAAGAAAAAACCATAGGAGAACTACTAGATAGAATACCTAAACACATAGAAGGTATAGATGAAATAGTTACGATGGTCATAGATGATGGTAGTACAGATGACACAGTTAATATTGCTAAAGAACACGGTGCTCTTGTATTCTCAAACCACACTCAAAAAAAACTAGCATACTCATTCCAATATGCTATTAACAAATCACTAGAAATGAATAGCGATATCTCAGTTAACATAGATGGAGATCTACAATTCTTTCCTGAAGAAATCCCTCTCTTAGTGTCTCCAATCATACAAGGAAAAGCAGATCTTGTTGCCGGTAATAGATTCTCAGAAAACAAACCAACAGATATGGCTATTGGTAAATACCTAGGGAACAAACTTGGTGCATATGTCATAAGCAAACTAACTCAAAATAATTTCACCGATGTAACATGTGGATTTAGAGCATACAGTAGAGAAGCTATGTTAAATATGAACATAAATAGTAAATATACATATACACAAGAATCATTTCAGCTCCTTGCTTCCAGGAATCTCAACATAGTCCAACTTCCCATTACAATTAAATACTACAAAGGAAGAAAATCCAGAGTAGTAAAAAGTATACTCAACTTCATAACCGTATCTGCATTCAATATAATCCGAGCATTCAGAGACTTTGCACCAATTAAATTCTTTGGTTTCCTTGGCTCTATACCATTCCTTCTAGGCTTAGCCATGATGGTATTTGTTGGTATCCATTGGTTAAATACTGGAGATTTCTCTCCATACAAATTTTTAGGTCTTCTTGGTCTCTACCTCTTCTCTATTGGCTTACTAGTAGGCCTCATAGGTATCCTTTCTGACATGATAGGGAGAATGATAAATAACCAAGAGAAAATACTCTACTACAACAAGAAGAACTATTACTCTAAATTGAACAAAAAGAAGTAATGAATGTCTTAATATCCATATCTCACCCTGCATGGGCTCACCAATTCCACCACATAATCAAGCTACTAGAAAAAAGAGGGCACAAAGTAAAAGTCTTAGTCATTAAAAAAGACAAAAACTGGGAAATACTAGACGAATACAAAATACCATACACAATCATAGGTAATACAACAGGAAAAAACAGACTTGAAAAAGCATTCATACTACTAACCTCTACATTTAAACATCTAGTTGAAGCAATTAAATTCAAAACAGATGTACTCATAGGTAGACCATCACCAATGATTGCTATCACTGCATTTTTAATTGGTAAAAAAAATATAGCATATTGTGATACTGAAAGATCAGTAGAATCACTCTTCTTTTCTAAACTCTTCTCATACAAAATACTTACACCTAAATTCTACAGAAAAAATCTTGGTAAAAAGCAAATGAGAGTAGAAACCTTCAAAGAACTCTTCTACCTACATCCTAAATACTTCAAACCAAACCCTCAAGACCTAAAACTCGTAAACCTAAAACAAGGAGACAAATTTACATTCGTAAGATTCGTAGCATGGAATGCTAGCCACGATATAGGGCACAAAGGCATGAACAACGAAGACAAACTTAAACTAATACAATACCTAGAAAAATACGGCAAAGTACTTCTCTCTGCAGAAGGAGAACTACCTGAAGAATTTCACAAATACCTCATACATGTGCCTCATACTAAATTGCACAGTATTATGTCTTTTGCACAATTATTTGTAGGTGATGGACTAACTATGGCATTTGAATGCAACATGATGGGAGTACATTCAATATTTACGAGTGAACTATCCTCTGGAGCAGGGGATGAAATGGAGAATATATACAAACTACTTTTTACTGTTGATGACAATGAAAATATGTTACAAAAAACAATTCAAAAAGTAGACGAATTACTAAAAGATACGAAATTAGCACAAGAGGGAAAAGAGAAACAAAGATGTTTACTGGAAGACAAAGAAGAGATAAATGAATGGTGGGTAAACTATCTAGAAAAAGAAATAAAATGAAAAACTTTTTAAAAGAAACTTGGAATAAATTAGCTCAGAATCCGGATAAGCTATTCTATGCTTTTCTCTTTGCATACTTCATATTGATGATAGTACTTTGCTTCTTTAGAGATATGATAAAGGATGAATCTTTTTACTACAGAGAAACATGGCTTATATCAGAGCTCATAAAAAATGGTGAATGGATAGGTGATTATTCTGTAGGACTGCATGGGTTTCTCTTTAAACTACCTCCTGCATTAATATTTCTTCTAACAGGGCCATCAATAGAAGTAGTAACAATATATACAATACTAATTGGAATGCTAGTTGGGTTCTTCTTTTTCAAACTAGTAAAGAATATATTACAAAATTCTAAATATGCATTTGTGTCTACAATTTTTTTAATGACAAGCTTTCACTTTGTGCTTAGCATGCCAACATATCTGAGAGATATACCATCTCTCTTAATCATCGTAATGTTTATGTATGGAGTCTTAAAAAATTGGAATAAATACCTAATGAGTTTTGCATTCCTTCTTCTCCTTGATTCCAAAGAATATGTATTCTTAGTATTTGCAGTTTTCTATGTAATTTGGATATTCCTTACATCGAAAGAACCAACATTTTTCAAAAAAGTATGGGATATTACTAAAACATCATTCATCGTATTTCTCCCTTCTCTAATATGGATTGTTTTAATGTTTACTACAAGCATTATCCCTGTAAATATGTATTTTGCATCTACATTTGGTTTAATAAATGAAGATTTGGACTATTTGTTAAAACATTTCAGTACAGAGCTTGCGGCCAGTAATCTTGTCGAAGGAGGAAGGGAAATATCACAAATAAGTAAAGAAGGCGTAACATCTTCACTACTATGCACATTAATAGATATATACAATTTTGTTATGGTATATATTGGCAAACTCCTTTATCCTAGATCTTTTTCATTCCTTTCAGTTCCGAAAGTAGTAATTTTTCCTATTGTATTTTCTAGCATTGTATTAGTCAAAGAATTTTTTCAAAAGAAGAAAAATCTAAGAATATTTACATTTAGTGCATTTCTAATACTTGTTTGGCTATTTTTTTACATCTTAAGAACATCTCATGGAAGATATCTTTTGCCAATAGTTCCTTTAATATCCATTATCCTAATATATACTTTCTTCTTCAGCGAATTTTCAAAAAAACAAAAACTCCTTCTCATCATTGGAACAGGAATATATGTATTGCTTGGATTCTACTTTGAGGCATCTTTTGTGGTACCGAAGATATTGATTGAGATGTTTCTTCTTCTTTTGTTGACTGTCTCTATTCTGAAACCATCTCTCCATTATTTGAGAGGTATCTTTATTCCAACAGTTTCAATCATCACTCTTGGAGTTTCTCTCCTGTTTTCATATACACAGGGACAGATATTTGGTTACTTAAATTATGGGAAGAATCGATCTGTAGAGAAGGTTGCAGAGGAATTACCATATCAAGAAAAATTCTGGGGTTTTGGTTTTGACAATGGAGATTTAATATCTGTTGTAAACAAGGAAATATATCTTAATCCAGAGAAACAATGGGAATTAAAAGATATTGTTCCTAAGAAAGCAATATTGAAAAGTAAAGGAGAACAGTATAGCTATTACTTTGAAATATATTATGATCATTCAACACAACTATATGATTTTGCAAAGTTCAAAAAAAACATTCAAGAAAATAATATTAAAAAAGTTGTAATATTGGAAAACGAAGATAGTGAGACAGAGGGAGTAAAAAATGTCTATGACTATTTTTACGATTTTGATTGGTTAGATTTTGAAAAAGAAGAGAAAGTAGGTAATACTACAATAATCATTTTCAGTGTAAAAGAATGAATAGAATAATAGGATTTCTTGAAAAATATGGAATATATATATTAATATCTCTTTGTTTAGGACTTGGTTTAACAGCATTGCTATTTAAAAATGCGACCTTAGATGATGATCTATATCTTTGGGAGACATCCATAATGACAGAAGCATTTCAAAGAGGAGAATGGATAGGGGACTATGCTGTTGGTACACATGGTTTCATTTTCAAATTACCTGTAGCTCTGATATTTCTTCTAACAGGGCCATCTTTAGCTATCGCAACTATCTGGAATGTACTAATTGCTTGTATATCAATATTCGTTTTTTGGAGAATCTTAAAGAAAATTTTCCCAAATGGAATATATCCATTCCTTGGATCTCTACTTTTACTATGTAATTTCCAATTCTTTTTGAATTTACCTACTTACATGAGAGAATTCCCAGTATTTCTTTCTCTTCTTGTGTTGATATATTCATTGATATCAAAGAAGTCATATTGGATAGTTGGATTAGCTATGCTGTTGATCCTTGATGCTAAAGAGTATGTATTCTTCATGATTCTACCTGCAATAATTGTCTATGTTTTAATTGTACATTGGAATGGTTTTAGTTGGAAAAGTATATTTGAATATACAAAAAAATACTGTCAAATATTTATCCCAACAGCAGTTTTCGTTTTGTTGATGATCTTTACCTCAGTGATCCCTCTCAATATGTTTACTCTCTCTTTGATACCAGGTGTTACACAGGGAGGTGTTGAATATCAGTTAGAACATTTTGATGTAGATGTTGCAACTACAAATCGTATAGAACCAGATGCTCCTTCTTTGCAGGAAGAAATAGAGGAAGAAGATACCTTTTTACAGAAAGCATACAAGACAATTGTAAGCTATGTTGGTAAGGTTCTCTATCCAAGAACTTTTTCATTCCTCTCTATTCCTAAGATCATTGTCTTCCCTGCACTTTTGACAAGTATATTGTTCTTTAAAAAATATCTTAAAGAGAAAAAGAATGCCCAAATATTACTCTCTTTGGTTCTGTGGAGTTTCCTCTTGGTAATCATACTTAGAGCTTCGTTTGATAGATATCTGTTTCCAATACTTCCAGTCATAATTCTCTTCTTTGTCATATTCTTGAAAGACTTGGTACTTGAAAAAAGAAAATTCTTAATAGTAGTTGGTATAACAAGTATCTTTGTATTCCTGGGTCTTCTTTTTGAAGTTGACTACATCGGTATCAAAATAGCTTTAAACATTATCGCAATTCTTTCCTTTGTCTTGTATTATCTCTTCCACAACAAAATACCAAATCTCATAACATATCTCTCTGTCTTACTTGCAGGTATGACCTTTTCGGTAATAGCATTCTTTTACTATGCCAATGGCCAACTTCATCAATATTTACTCTGGGGACATGACTATGAAGTAGAGCAAGTTGTTTCCTACTTTGACGATGATGAAAAAATAATGCTAAATGATGTAGGGTGGGATATTCTGGTTAAGGTATATCGAGGAGACAACAGATATGATCCTGAATGGAAATGGAAATTAGCAGAATGGAATCCAAGGAGAAAGAATTTAAAGATGTTTGAGAAAACAACCTCATACAATACATATCACAAAAATGTTACAAAATGTGTTCAATATGCAAGAAAGAATGGTATTGTGAAAATTGGCTTACTGGTATCTACTGTTGAAGATAAACCTTTTCTTTACCAAGAAAGATTAGGTGAGTATCTTGCATCGGAAGATCTGAATTTACTACAAGAGATATCTCTAAAAAACAAGAAGCTATATATTTTTGAAGTATTAAAGTAGTAACCCTTCTGTGTTAAAATGCCACTATATATGGAAAAAATATCAGTCATAATTCCAACATACAATGGATCAGAGAATATCAAAAGAGCAATTGAGAGTGTATTAAATCAAGATTATCCAAACATTGAAGTAATTGTTGTAGATGATGCATCAACAGACAATACGGTTGAGGTTGTTGAGAGTATTAAGGATAACAGATTGAAACTCATTGAACATCAGGTAAACAAAAATGGGTCTGCTGCTAGGAACACAGGTATAAAAGCATCAACAGGAGAATATATTGCACTTCTTGATGATGACGACGAATGGTTACCACAAAAACTTTCAAAACAGATTGAGTATTTTAAAACAAAAGACAAAAATATCTGGAAAGCTGTTGTAGTAAGCTTTGTTACCGAAAAACAAGGGAACAAGAAAGAGACTATTTTGACAAAAGAGGGAGACCTTAGAAAAGAAATTCTTTCTATGGAGGTATCTATGAGTATTGGCTCTGGTATCTTAATTGAAAAAAAAGCTGTTGAAGAAATTGATGGTTTTGATGAAAGATATTTAAGGCATCAAGATTTGGAATTTATGCTTAGATATCTTAGAAAATATAAATTGGGTGCAATGAGTGAAGTTCTTTTAAAGAGATTTGGCCATTCTGGTACTCCAAGTGGAGAAAAGATACTAGCAGTAAAAGACCTGTATTTGAATGATTTTAAGAAAGATATCGAGAATTTTGGTTCTAATATCGCTAAAAGAATATATGCTAGACAATGGTTACAAGTATCTAAGCATTTTTCCTTAGAGGGTGATTTAAAGAACACAACCAAATACTATTTCAAATCTCTCTCTTACACTGTCATACCTTCAAATACTATTAGGTTCTTACCAAATGAAAACTACCTCTCAATACCTTACTATCTACTTAGAGCAATGATATTTAAAACCAAAGTAAAAACAAGATGAAAAATATAAATATATTGCTTTTTGCTGGATGTGGAGAGAAGAAATTAATATCAAAGATATCTCCAATACTAGATACCGAATGTGTAGAAAATATATATTTGATTAGAAATAGTTTAATTACTTTTTCCCATCCTAAATTAAAACAGTATTATGTTCCTAAAATATTCACAGGTATATTACCTTTAAGAGAGTTAACAAGAATAATTATTGGTATATATATACTCATGACAAAGAAAGTAAATATAGTTATGGGCATCCATATAATCATGCATTGTGTATATGCATATTTTCTTTCAAAGATATTTGGTAAAAAATATGTCTTTTTGATAATTGAAAGTCCTCAAAAATACAATGGGAACAAATTTTTAACTAAAATATTGAAAGGAGCATCTTTAATTGGAGTAAGAGGGGAAAATTCAAAAAAATATCTTGTAGAACAAGGTGTTCCCGAAGATATATTCTTTTGTCCTCCTAATGAATTTGAAATTCCTAAAATACAAGAATTAGAGAAAATATATGATGTGATATACATTGGTAATTTTGTTGAACAAAAGGATCTCCCTTTGTGGGTAAATACAATATCTAAACTAAAAGATACTTATCCTAATATTAGAGCCATAATGCTAGGTGATGGTGTTTTGTATCATGAGATAAAAAATATGATTAAAGATTTGGAATTGGGAAAAAACATTGAATTAGTTGGAAGACAATCTGATGTGTACGGTTACATTGAAAGATCAAAGGTTCATCTAATGACATCGAAAAGTGAAGGTTTCCCAATGGTTGCCATGGAGTCAATGTCTTTAGGTGTACCTTCTGTCTTGCCAAATGTAGGAGATATATCTGATGTTGTGAAGAATAATGAAAATGGTTTTGTTGTAAACAGTAGAGAGCCAGAAGATTTTGCAAAGAATGTACAGTTGCTTCTTGAAAAAAAGGAAACATATGAAAGAATATCAAAAAATGGTTTAAAAACAATCAAGGATATGGAAAAAGATATGTCTCATGGTAGTATAGTAAAGTTGTGGGAAGATAATTTAAAGAAAGTAAAATAGATGTCTGTAATTAAGAATACATCAATATATTTAGGGGTGAGTGTCTTTCAGTCATTAATGAGCTTTTGCTTGCTTCCTGTATATACAGGTTTATTAACAAAGGCAGAATTTGGACTTGCTAGTGTAATTAATTCTGTAGCTGGACTTTTAGGTATATTTTTTCTGTTTGGGACACAAAGTGTAATCAGTAGGTTGTATTTTGAGTATAAAGAGGATCCAAAGCAGTTAAAAAGTTTTCTAGGAACAATCTTTCTCTCAAAATTGCTATGGAATATATTCATAGCAATTATTCTTGTTTTAGGAAAAGACATAATCTTTCCACTAATAGCCCAAGATGTAAACTTCTATCCATTTTTAGTAATAGCTATAGCAATTGGTTTCTTTGATACTATATTTGTCTCATATCAAACATTGCAACAAACAAAGCAAGAAGGAATGAAATATGCTATTACACAATGCATATATCTTGTCTTGAATAACGGTATAACAGTATTTCTTCTTTTAATCTTCAAAATGCAAGCTGAAGGTATTGTTCTTGGTACTCTAATAGCTCTTGTCATTATGACAATATTCGTATTCTATCAACTAAGAACTCAGATCAGATTCAATATAGATAAAAAAATTCTCAGAGTAGCTTTTACATTTTCATGGCCAATACTTTTTCATGCTCTTTTTACATGGAGTTTATCTTCTGTAAACAAATTACTACTAAACAATCTTCTTTCGACAGAAGTCGTAGCTGTATACAGTGTTGGCTTTGTTATTGCAGGAATTGTAAGTATGGTTACTGTTGCTTTAAACAAATCATATACACCTTGGTTCTTTCAACAAATGAAAAAAGAATCTTCAGACTATTCTGAAGTTGTCAGGTTTGCTGAATTCATAGTCATCATATACTCAATCGTAGCTTTAGGTATTTCCTTGTTTGGTTTCGATATAATATCGTTACTTGTAAATAAAGGCTATGGTGATGCATGGCAAGTAGTACCATTTCTTTCATTTGCTTATGTACTTAATGGTATATATTTCTTCTTCATAAACATATTTAACTATAAGAAAGAAGCTGTAAAATATATACCTCTTTTTTCCTTCTTATCTGCAATTGTAAATATATCTCTGAACTATATATTAATACCACAATTTGGAATGATTGGTTCTGCTCTGGCAACTTTAATATCTATGCTACTTCTTAGTCTGACTACATATTTTGGTTCTCGAAAATTTGTTTCTGTTGGATATAACTATATAAAGATGATTACTCCTGTAGTGATAACCTTTGCTATGTCACTTGTACTTTATCTCAATTTTAACCTTTCCTTTTGGATCATGGTGTTAGTTAAGATTGTATATATGCTCCTTTGTATTGGTATCTTGTACCTAATTTACAGAAAAAGATTTGGTGAAAACATTCAAAAGCAGATAGCTAATTTCAAGACATATATAGATGGAATCAAAACAGGTGCTCTCAATTTTAAACGAGATAGAAAGTAAATTTCCAATTGAAACTTGGAATGTCTCTGGATTAGATATCTGGCCATATGTTAGGTTCCGAATAGGTTCTAAACTCTTTGAAAGAAAATTGATTGGTAGCAAATCTAAAAAATTACTTGATAGATATCTCTTTGGTATCTTTCGATATCTTCTTGCTTTTTCAAGGGGAGCTTTCAGATCAAGTGAATCTGAAAAGTGTGACTTTCTTTTTGTAGAAAATGGTACCCATGTCTCTAAACACAACAATTTGTTTTACTATATCAGAACAGATCCAATTCGAGAGAAATTAGAAAAGAAAGGAAAGAAATGTAAAACCTATGTAACTGGTTACAAGTTTGATTCTCCTAGTCTTTTTCCCAATATACATATCCAGTATTCAATGGATATTCAATATTTTCTTAGTACTATCTTCCAAAAAAGTAAAAGTGAAGATATTGAAGGGTATGACATGTTCATAGAATTTCTAAAAGAAAAAGATATATATGATGAAAGTTTTAATAAAGAGAATATCTTGAAGGGTGCTAATAGAATCCTTTTTTACAGAGATTTTTTTAAACAGAGACTTCTTAAATTAAAACCAAAAGCTGTTTTTGTTCTTTGCTATTACAGTACATACGGATATGGATTGATCAAAGCATGTAAAGAATTAGGAATACCAATTATAGATATTCAGCATGGTCTACAAGGTGAATATCATTACTCATATTCTGGATTCAAGAGAGTACCAGAAAAAGGATACAATCTCTTACCAGATATTTTCTATGTATGGGGTAAAGAGGAAAAGGATACTATCTTAAAATGGAAAAACAATGATATTGAAGTCTTCGAAGGAGGCAATGATTATCTTAACCTTTGGAAAGATAGTGAGAACGATTTAGTAAATAGTACACTTAGGGCAATTGATCATAAATACTCTCTAAATAAATATACAAAAGTAATTCTTTTCACTGTATATCCAGGTAGTGGACATGATGATGCTATTGTTGAAGCAATACAAAACAGTCCAAAGGAGTGGTTTTGGTTTGTTAGACATCATCCAAAGAGTGACTCAAGGTCTGAAAATATGAAAGAAAGGATAGGGAATGTCAGGTGCGATTTTGTGATTGAAGACATTGTTTCAATTCCGTTATTTGCATTGATTTCTCTTTCAGATATTCATATTACAGAAAGATCTTCAGCTGTAATTGAGTGTGCTGAGATGGGAGTTCCTTCAATTGTAACTACGAAAGAAGCTAAAGATCTTTTTAAGACCCAAAGTGAACAAAAGATGCTATTATTTACTGACACTTCTGAGGGTATTATTTCAGGAATTCGTGAGAGCAAGAAAGCTCACATTGTAAAAAACAGAGATGAGAGTGATATTAATTATTTAATTGAGATAATTGAGAAATATGCACATCATAATTGATGCTACTACAACACAAGACCAATTTGCATATGCAGGTGTAGGCCAATATACTAAAAATATTGTTCTCTCTCTTGCAAAAGGATTCCCTTCTACCAAATATTCTGTATTACTCTTTGATGACAAAGAATCAACTATTGATACTGAGATTACCAAATACAAAAACATTGAAATAATAAGAGTAGGTCGATACAAAGTAAATGATTACAAAAATGACATTACATACCACTTACAGATATTACCAAAGATAAAGGAGATTAAGAAAGAAGATACAATATTCTTTTCTCCTTACTTCTGGAGAAACTATCCCTCTGATATTATGCCAACAGTACTCTTTGTTCATGATATGAATCTTCCACTTTTCAATATGTATTCTCAACAATCTCTAATTCACAATGCAATTAGGAAGGTACAGTATTGGTTAAGTATGAATAAATCTCTTAAGTGTGAATATATTATCTGTAATTCTGAAACTACAAAAAATGACTACCTTAAATACTATCCTCAATATCCAAAAGAAAAGATTCTAGTCTCTTACCTTGGAATAGACTTAAAGGAAGAAGAATATCCAATTGAAGATATCTTACCTACTGATTCCAAAGAAAGAGGATACCTAATATATCTTGGTGGTGGCATAAACAGAAACAAGAACTCAATCGGTGTAATAAAGGGATATGTAGAATTTCTTAAATTGTTGGGAAAAGAGAATCCTCCATATTTAGTAATAGCTGGCGGTAAATTCCAAGATAAATCTTTAAAAGAAGTAAAGGAACTATATGATGAAATAGCTGAAAACAATATTCAAGATTCAGTTATTTTTACAGGCTTTTATCCAGATGCTAGTGTGTACTCTTTGTTGAAAAATGCTTTCGCCTTTATACATCTTTCTTTGTATGAGGGGTTTGGTATTACAGTATCTGAAGCACTAAGATCAAAAGTACCTGCAATATTACATAGGAGTCCTGTATATGAAGAGCTTTTTAAAGAGGTATCAGTGATGGTAGATGGATTAAACGAAAAGGAAGTAGGGCAGAGTATCTTTGATGTATATTCTAACAAAGAGAAATATATGGATAAGGCTGAAAAAGGATATGAACTTTCTAAACAGTATACTTGGGAAAAAGCAGCTAAAGAAACACATGATGTATTTGAAAAAGTATATTCCTAGAGGTATTTCTCTCCCAATTTCCTAGTTCTAACAATCTTTGCTGGAGCACCATATGCTACACAATTTGAAGGTATGTCTTTTGTAACGATGGAACCGGCACCTACGATTGTATTCTCACCAACTGTTATGCAATGAAATATCTTTGCTCCAATACCAACATAGGAAAACTTTGCTAATTTAAATTCTCCTCCAACAGCTACACCTGCTGAAACAGAAGAGTATTCTTCTAAATGAGAGTTGTGAGGAATGATGCTTCCTCCTCCTATAAATGTAAAGTCTTCAAGTGTAACACCGGCATCTATTAGTACAAGAGGCATTATTACAACACCTTCTCCAATATTTGCTCTTGGACTTACATATGCATTTTTGTGAATAACTGAAGGGAATAGAATGTCTGGTACTTCTTTCTTAATATTTTCAACAACTATTGATCTTACATAGTTGTCTCCGATACATACAACAATATTTTTGATATCCAATTCTTTGCATTTAGAAGCCAAGTCTTTTGTAGCACCTAATACTTTGAATTCATTACAGCAATCTAACTTGGGGTATCTGTCATCGAAGAATCCTACAATATTGTACTTCTTTGTACTTTCTATGATATCGATATATGTATGGGCCATTGTACCGGCACCGAATATCGCAATATTTTCCATAATCCATTATATCAAAGATCTTTAAAAAGGGGTAAAATATATTATGTTTGATATTTTGGCATACATATTACTAGGTATATTTGCATTAGCTGGACTGGTTTTAACAGTACTTTCTTTTCCTGGTGTTTGGTTAATATATATATCTACATTTCTTGTAGCATGGATGGGTGGTTTTGAGTTGATATCTCCTATGGTACTTTTAGTAATATTCTTCATATGTTTGATGTCTACATTAGTAGACAATATCATTATGGCAATGGGAGCACAGAAGCTTGGTGGTACTGGTTGGGGAATGACAGGTGCAATAATTGGAGGTATTGTAGGGTTAGCAGTCGGTAATATTGTTGGTATGTTTGTAGGTCCTGTGATGGGGGCGACAGCTTTCGAATTGCTTTTTGCGCATAAAGACTTCAAACAGAGTTTTAAAGCTGGTATAGGGTCATTCATAGGACTGTTAGTTAGTATTGTTCTAAAGATAGGGATAAATGTTGGAATAATAGTGTATGTTGTATCTATAATTACATAAAGAATGAGGATGATTTGGAGTTGGGGAGGCGGCAATTCCCATCGTAATACTTTTGATGCTACTATGTAGTAGTCTACTTGTACCCCGCAGTAGAGCCTTTCTGACTTTCAACTCCAAATACTTATTTCAAGATTATATTATATTAGAAAAACACTCACAATATTCTCAGTGTAATACTCTATGGGCTGTTTGTATTAATTCTGTATTAATTCTGTTGAGTATTTTGAATTTTGCAGAGCTTGAATCAATTAACTCTCTTGTAGAACCTGAAGAAGTAAATCTATTTCTTTATTAAATATATCTTCTAGATATGAAAAAATTCTTAAATTAATCTGTTAGTGATATAATCGAAAGATTACTTTGTATCACAATACTATGCTCAAATTCTTTAGTAATCTGTTTGATTCAAATGAAAAACAGATAACGAAAATACAACCAATAATTGAAAAAATAAATAGCTTAGAAAGTGATATTGCTAAACTTTCCGATGAAGAATTAAGATCCAAGACAGAAGAATTTAGAAAAACTCTTGGTGTTGATCTGGAACAAGCTAGAAAAGATTTCTCTACTTTAAGTGATGCTGATTTGGAAAAGAAACTTACAGAAGAGAGAAACAAACTCACAGAAATACTTCCAGAAGCATTTGCTGTTGTGAGAGAAGCTTCAAAGAGAGTCGCAAATCACAGACATTTTGATGTTCAGTTAATGGCTGGATATGTTCTTTTTGATACAAAAGTTGCAGAGCTTTTTACGGGAGAGGGTAAAACCTTAGCAGCTAATCTACCTTTGTATTTGTATGGACTAACAGGAAGAGGTGCACACTTGGTTACAGTAAATGATTACTTGGCAAGAAGAGATGCTGAATGGACAGGACATATTCTTCATTCAATTGGTATTACAGTTGGTGCGATTAATTCTGGTAAACAGTACAAATTCGTAACTGATGAGGAAGCAATTAAGTTGAAAGGTGATGGTGTAAAAGAATTAATCAAAGAGAGAGATGAGAAAGAGAAGAAAGCTGGTAGATTGAAATATGACCATATGAGTGGTGCAAATCTTGTGGAGTGTTCAAAGCAAGAGACATATGCATGCGATGTTGTATATGGTACTAACAGTGAATTTGGTTTTGACTATCTTCGAGACAACATGGCTCGAAGTATGGAAGAGAGAGTACAAGGTCCTAGATATTTCGTCATTGTAGACGAAGCAGACTCCATTCTCATTGATGAAGCAAGAACTCCATTAATCATATCTACTAGTGCAGATACTGCAAATGATATGTACAAGCAGTTTGCCTCACTTGTTAAAACACTTCAACCAGAGAAACACTATGCTGTAGATGAGAAAGCACATGCTGTTTCTTTAAATCACGAAGGAATGGATGCTGTTGAAAAAGCACTTGGTGTAAGCAATATATATGAGAATGCTCAGTTTGCATATCATTTGGATAATGCATTGAAAGCAAAAGAACTTTACAAATTGGATGATGAATATATGATTCGTAATGGAGAGATCCTCATTGTTGATGAGTTTACAGGAAGAGCAATGGAAGGTAGAAGATACAGTGAAGGTTTACATCAGGCAATTGAAGCTAAAGAAGGAGTAGAGGTTAAGAAAGAATCTAAGACAATGGCTACAATTACTCTTCAGAATTTCTTTAGACTTTACAAATATCTCTCTGGAATGACAGGAACAGCACTAACAGAAGCAGAAGAGTTTGCATCCATATACAAACTCGATACCATTGTTGTACCAACTAATCGTGATGTAGTTAGAAAAGATTTTAATGATGTTGTTTACAGGACAATGGAAGGTAAATTCAGAGCAATTGTTGAAGATATTAAGGAGCATAACAAAAATGGACAGCCAATACTTGTTGGTACTACATCTGTTGAAAAATCAGAATTACTTTCTACAATGCTTTCTAAAGAAGGTGTTAAACACAATGTGTTAAATGCAAAACAACACGAAAGAGAAGCAGCTGTTGTTGCAGAAGCTGGACAGTTAGGTGCAGTAACCATTGCAACCAATATGGCAGGTAGAGGTACAGATATCGCATTGGGTGATGGTGTTAAAGAAGTTGGTGGTTTGTATGTAATTGGTTCTGAAAGACATGAATCAAGAAGAATAGACAATCAGTTAAGAGGTAGATCTGGAAGACAGGGAGATCCAGGAGAATCACTCTTCTATGTATCATTCGAAGATGACTTAATGAGAATATTTGGTGGTGATCGTATGAAGATGATCATGACTCAAGTTGGTATGGATGATGATATGCCAATATCAATTGGTATTCTGGGCAAAACGATTGAGAACGCACAGAAAAAAGTAGAAGCAAATAACTATGATACTAGAAAAAGATTAGTTGAGTATGATGATGTCCTCAATCAACAAAGAGAAATAGTATATACACTTAGAAGGAAAATACTGGAAATACAGTTTAAGAAAGATGTTTCTTTGAAACCATCTGATCTTAAATCGGATCTTAAGTTATTAAAAGACATAGATGTAGATGGTATTCAAGATACTCTAGATGCATTTTCTTTAGCAAGAGAGAATACTTGGGAAGTACCATCTTTGGATCAATTCAAATATCCTGTTTCTACATTAGACAAATGGATATTGAAAAAAGTTTGGGAATACATTGATTTCCTTGTAGCCTCACAATTACAAGATGACATGAAGATAGATAATATTGAAGAGAGAAAACTGTATTCTCAAATCACAAATCTACTTACAGAAGAATTGGAAGGATACATCATAAAAGAGTTGGGATACAAAAATTCTGTTGAAATGTTTAGATACATATATTCATTAAATACTGTAGAAACAGTACAGTATCTTAAATTGATATCTTTGTATGGATTCTTAATTCATATTCACAATATTGGATTAGAACCAATGCAAATGCTTTCTAGATACCTCATACTTCAATCCTTTGATAATTTCTGGATGGAGCATTTAGATACAATGACTGACTTAAGAGAAGGAATATCTCTAAGAAATCTTGCACAAAGAGATCCTCTAGTAGAATACAAAAATGAAGGATTCAATATGTTTGATGAAATGTTGAAAAAGATAGATGAGTTTGTTGTTACAAGATTCTTTAAAGTAAGACTAGTAAAGAAAGAGCAGCAATTACCTGCAAGGGTAAATACGAATGAAGACAGTAGACCAGGTAAAGTTGGAAAGGTGAAAACTATAACGAAGGGAAAGAAAGTCGGAAGAAATGACCTATGTCCTTGCGGTAGTGGTAAAAAATACAAAAAGTGTTGTTACCCAAAGTATGAGTAAATACCTTTTTCTATGGGTTTATTGACACACTATAACCCCTATATTATTCTAAATAAACAATGTTTGTTAATTAAATACCTTGATGGCAGATACAAAGAAAAACAAAAAGGATGAGCTGATAGCACCTCGAAAGAGTGTGCATGTTGTGTTCTTCTCATGCCCTCACTGTGGAGATGAAATCGATGATATTAAGCTATGTCCTGATTGTGGTGAACCAATGAAAGTGATTGATGTTGTAGAGAAATTTGGAGAGGATGCAGAAAGATTCTTAAAGAGAGTAGAGAAAAGGTTAGAAACAGGAAAAGCAACAACTCAAGAAGAAGAGGAAGATTACGAAGGTATTGAGAAAGAAGAACCAAATATTATCCTTATGGGTGGTGATGAGATAGTTGAAGATGGTGGAATAGATCCAACAAAAGAAGATGATGGTTCTCTTGATGTGATTTTCCCTGATGATGATGAGAGTCCAGCAAAGACATCTGAAGTTGAATTGGATGATGATTTAACAAAGGCTTTAGAGCAATTAGACTCAGAGGAAGATGACAATGTCTCTTCTGAAGATTTTGGATTTGAAGATGGAGATATCCCCGAGCTATAATAGCTCATGTCAGAATTAAAAACATTATTCCCTTCAGTAGCTATCATTGCAGATCAGATGGTTGCATACGGTGGTGCAGACAGAGAAATGTTCTCAATTCTAAAACTATTTCCATATGCAGATATCTTTACAATAACCTTTGATAAATCAAAATACCCTACATTAAAACAAAAAGTATATACAAGCTCTGTACAGAAACTCTCAAGAATCTTACCGAAAAATTTCTACAGACATTTAAAAATATTCACACCATTTGCATACGAAAAATTCGACCTAAGAGGATACGATCTAGTAATTAGTATCTCTGCCGGTCCAGCAAAAGGAGTCATCACTGGTGTATATCAACCACACATAGCTATGGTAATGACCCCACCAAGAAGTCTTTGGGATAAAGAGTTAAATATAAGGGGGTCTAAACTAAAAGCAATATACAAACCAATATCAGATATTCTGAATACACATATGAGAATGTGGGATATTAGCATTTCGAAAAGAGTCGATTACTGGTGTGCTAATTCAAAATTCATAGCAAAGAAAATAAAAAAGACATACAGAAAAGAATCTGAAGTAATATATCCAGGTATCGAAAAGAAATATTTTGAAAAATCAGAAAAATTACTAATTCAAAAAGTAAAAGCAAAATATAATCTTCCAAAAGATTTCTTTCTTGTAGTCTCCAGATTGTATGATTACAAGAAAATTGATTTAGCAATTAAAGCATGTACAAAAGCAGATAAAAATCTTGTAATCGTAGGAGATGGTCCAGATAGGGACTATCTAAAAAACATTGCAAATGGAAATGAACAAATTCAATTCTTGAACTTTGTAAAAAACGATGAAGAAGTAAAAGTACTTTACTCACTTTCACAAGCTCTTTTGTTTTGTGGTATAGAAGACTTCGGTCTAGTTCCTGTAGAAGCTATGGCATCTGGAACACCAGTATTAGGATATGAATTTGGTGGTCTTTTAGAAACTGTAATACCAAAAGTTACAGGAGAATTCTTCAAAGATTTGGACTCCTTAACAACCTTACTTATTAATTTCAACAAAAACAGCTATAATAAAGAAAATATAGTCAAACAGGCTAAAAAATTCTCAGAAGAGAAATTTTTACTTAATCTAGAAAAGTATTTAAGGAAGGTATATGAAGAAGAGAACAAAAGGAAGAATGGATGATATCAGAGTAGCAGTAGCATGTGAGCCATTATATAAACAGGGAGGAGCAGAGGTACATTTGAAATATATACTTGAAGCATTTCCAAATTCAGAAATATTTACAGCCTACTATGATGAATCCTTTGTAAAGGAATATTTCCCAGAGGTAAAGATACATCATTCATTCATGCAGTACTTACCAAACAAGGAATATCTGAGAGAATTGTATCTACTTTTGCAACCTTTAGCATACAAAAGTTTTAGATTTAAGGGTTTTGATACTGTCATTTCTCTTTCAATTGCTTTCGCGAAGTTTGTAAATCCAAAAAATATTAAACATATAGATATATGTATGTCTCCGCCTAAATTCTTTTGGCAAAAAGAAAGTAGAACTCTTCGAAGTGCTAACCAGTATACGGGTTTCAAGAAAAGTCTCTTCAATTTCTACTCTTTCTTCATGGATACAGTAGCAGAAAGAATATGGCAAAAATGGGATCTGGAAGCAGCTAGAGCTTGTAGCAAGATAGTTGCAATCTCAGAGGTTGTAAAAGAAAGAATAAAGAAATATTACAATCTAGATTCTGATGTAATACATCCCCCTGTTGAAGTTTCAAAAATTAAGAAAGCAAGAAAGGTAAACAGGAAAGAAAATTGGTTTTTGTATTTAGGAAGAGTAGAAACATACAAAGGAGTTGATTTAGCAGTAAAAGCATGTGCTAAATTAGAACTTCCATTGAAAATAGCTGGTACAGGTTCGAACTTAGATGCCATGGTATCTTTAGTAAAGAAGTTTAATGCCAAAGGATTGATAAAGTTCTTAGGACAGGTTTCAGACGAAGAAAAATTTGATCTGCTTTCTAGAACAAAGGCTTTAATATTTCCAGTAAAAGATGAAGATTTTGGAATTGTACCTGTAGAGGCAAATGCTTCTGGTACTCCAGTCATTGCATACAGAAAAGGTGGAGTATTGGAAACAATTAGTGAAAATAATCCTAAAACAGGAATATTCTTTGATGAGCATACAGCAGAATCATTAACAAAAGTATTAAAGAATTTTAAATCAGAAGACTACAATCCTCATAATTGCCAGAAACAAGCAGAGAATTTTGCATCTGAGATATTTGTATATAAACTGCAAAACTATGTCAAAGATGCACTACAAAATAGTTAAAAGAATTCTAGATATCATAATATCTTGCATTCTTCTTTGTATGTTTTCACCAATACTTCTTTTTGTATATATCCTCATCTTTCTTGAGGACAGAAGAGAAATCTTTGTTAAAGAGCCAATAAGGCTAGGCTTAAATGGTAAAGAATTTAGAATGTATAAATTCCGAACTATGATACCTAATGCACATAAAGAAATATTAAATAATTCTAAATACTTAAATCTCAAGAAGAAGTGGAATGAGAAAGACAGAAAACTAGGAATAAGCGAAGATAGTAGAATTACAAAAATAGGCAAAATTTTAAGAAAAACAGATATTGATGAATTACCTCAATTTGTAAATGTACTAAAGGGAGAAATGTCCATTGTAGGTCCTAGACCAATGTATACATTGGAGGTAGAGGAACACTTAAAGAAATATCCAAAAGATGCAGAAATGATAGAAAGAATTCTCTCTGTAAAACCAGGTATCACAGGAATATGGCAAGTTTCTGGTAGAAACGATATTGTTTTCAAAGATAGAGTAAAACTGGAAGATGAATATAGTCAAAGTTACAATATATTTTTAGATACTAAAATATTTTTCCTAACACCATATGTAATATTGACGAGGAGGGGAGTCCATGAGTAAAGATACAGTTACTGTCATAAAATCAATTAACTATTCAGAAGCTGACAAGATACTTACAGTATATGGTAGGGAATTGGGGAAGTTCTCTTTGATTGCAAAAGGCATTAGGAAAATAAATAGTAAAAATAGAGGTAATATGCAAACACTTTCTACAAGCAAAGTGTCATTCTTTGAGGGAAAAGGTATACCAATTCTTACAGAATCAGAATTGGTTACAAACCTAGATATTGAGAATCTAAATATTGCAAATGTAAGAAGAGTTCTTTTTTTACTGAATAAGTTTCTTCAAGAGTATGATCCGTATCCAAAACTTTTCGATGTACTACAAAGTGCATTAAAAAAAGAATTAGATATTGAATCAATAAACAAACTTAGGATTATTTTTCTTAAAGAAATGGGTTTTTTAGAAGATTTCTCTTCATGTATACATTGTCAAAGCAATGAGGATCTTAAATATATTGACACTGAAAATTTTGCACTTGTTTGTAAAAATTGTTACAGTAAAGGGAAAGGAAAACCACTTGGTAAAGCTCCTTACTCATCATCAATACTTACTAGAGCCTTAGATAGATATATTAAGAAAGTAGTTGAAGAAATATAATGAAAATAAATACTGCCTTTAAAATACTCATTACTGCTTGTCTTCTTTCTTTCGTTTCCTTTACAAATATTCAAGCACAATCGGGTGATCCTTTTGAAGGATCTACAACACCAATTACTGTGAATGGCAAAGTTGATATGGATATATATTCATTACTTTCTGTTTCTCCATCTTTTGTTGAAATCAAGCAACCATCAACAGTAACCTTAACACTTTTGAATCCAAATGGTACTCCTAAAAATGGTAAAAATATTCAAATATATATTGAGGGTGATTCTACAGGAATCACAATATCACAACCAAGTCCTACTAATACCGATGGAGAAACAACAGGATCTGTCTCATCTTCTGTTTCAGGTACATACAAAGTTTGTGCGAAAGATACTACAGAAAGTTTTGATATCTTTCTTTTGGATTGTGAAAGTATATATGTAACACCAGTTCCAGTACCTAGTATTTACTCTGAGCCTCCATACACAAAAGGAACCTCAAATTCTGTGCTTTGGGATACATCAGGAACTTTGTCTTACCAATATTTAGCACAAGCAAGTAAGACATCTAGCTTTAGTAGTATTGCTTTTCAAAGTGATTGGATAGGGGCAAAAGGCTACAATTTCCAAAGCCTAGAAAATGGACAAATATATTTCTACAGGGTAAAAGCAAGAAATATATATGGTGGTGAGAGTGCTTGGTCTAGCTATGTATTTAGTGTTCAAGATAGCTCTGGACCTGAAATTACAATATTAGATATCTCTGATATTGGAGAGAACAATACTTCTCAATGGGATCCTGAATATGAGATTACAATTCGTTACAGAATTAAGGATAATGTAGAAGTTTTAGACAAAAACTTCTGGTGTCTAAAATCTGACAGCTCAAAAGATGAGTGTACATACACAAATAGTACTAGTGGTGATATCTGGGAGATAGGTATTCAATTAAAGGAGTTCGAAATACTAGAAGGAAACCTTTTGCTAAATAACTATTTCTTTTGTGTTGAATCCTCTGATCTTGTAGGTAACATTACTAGAAACTGTGATGGGAAAATTACTGTTCCAACGCCTCCAGGAGAAGAAGAACCAAAACCTCCTGTTACACCAGTAACTCCTACACCACAAATACCAGAAATAATAAAAGAAGTGGGAGAAAAAATAACGGAAGTAATAGATAATACAATTGGGAAATTAGAACCAATAGTTGTACAAGATAGTAGTGTTACATTTACTGCAGCAAATGTTGCAGTAGGCTTCTCTGTGTTGTTAGGAGGACTAACATCTTTGCCATATTTCCTTTTCCAAATAATCTTAGCACTGTTAAGTCTTCTTGGATTTAGAAAGAAAGGAAATGTTTCAGGATATGTATATGATTCTGTTACTAAAGAACCAATATCACAAGCAATAGTTAGAGTCTACAATGAATCAAATGAACTTGTTTGGACTGATGTTACGAATGGTAATGGATATTTCACTAGTATAGAGATGGAAGATGCTGAATACAGTATAAAGGTATCAGCTAGGAACTATACTTTCCCATCTAAGATTGTATTTGGGAAAACAGACTTCCCTCTTGAAAATGTCTACCATGGTGAGGATTTTTTAAGTAAAGGTAACAAGATTCCTGATTACAGCATACCTTTAGACTTAGTAGAAATTAGTAGGTTAGAGAGAATCTTTCAAAAATTTCTTTCGAGAACTAAATATCTGTGGAAATCACTTCATATAGTTCTTTTCATTGCCGGTCTGTTGTTTAGTATCTATGCTCTTACTACTACACCTGTTTGGTGGAATTACTTGATAGTATGTTTGTATATACCTGCATTGATTGCATTGTTTGTATCTTTCTTTGGAAATAGACAGAAGTATGGAACAGTTAGAGATGAGAAAAAAAATAGGTTGCCTGATGTAATAGTTGGTCTTAAAGAGGATGAATTTGATAAGTTGGTATCGAAGAGAGTTACAGATAGTAAGGGTGAATATAGATTTGTAGTTAACAAAGGTGTTTACAGTGTAGTTATTCTTAATTCTGATCTGAAGATTCAAAATACAAATGGTTTGTCCCATATGAAGGTTGAAGGAAATGGTATGAATATTGTTTGTCCAAATATTGTTGTTAAGAAGTTGGAAGACAGTACAAAAGAGGATGTAGTTGAACCTTTGGAAGAACTTTAGAGTAATATTGAAAAAATGTCTATGTACTGGTATTATCTCTGTGTCATATGGGTGTATAGCTCAATTGGTAGAGCAAGCGGCTCTTAACCGCTAGGTTCAGGGTTCGAGCCCCTGTACACCCATACTCGCATACCTCTAGTCTAAATCCAACAGAGAATTCCCAAGATGAGAATTATACTCTTCTACACTCATAAAATAGCCTTTTGGATGCTCACATTCCTGTAGAATATGTTCTAGTACTGTGGAATATTGAGTGTCATTATAAATAGGTGGTAATAGAGCTTTAATTCGATTAGCTATATTTCTTGCCCATATAATTTCTTTAGCGTATTGTAAATCTTCTGGAGTAGATAGAGGATCTGCTATTCTTTCGCATGCATAACGAAGCTCTAATTCATAATTGATTGTTCTTACTTTTACCCATTCTTTCGCAACTGTTTCTACAAGATTATCATCTTGTGAAGAATGAAATCCTTGCGATAATACGGATATTTTGTTTTTGTAGAATTCAAGAAGTTGTTCAAGCTGTGAAGTAGTAGTACATTCACCCATTTTCTGAGTTAACTCTATAATAGCTTCGTCTTCCCAATCGGTTGTTTCATTTTTGTTGTCCTCCATGGCTTATAGTATTTTACCACAAAGAAAATATTGTCTCAACACAGTTTCATCGCTCAAGCTCAACCGTTTGTCCTGCTATGATTAGTTAATCTACTATGAGATGTTTTTTGACATATACAAATTACCTCTTGTATATCCCAGTTTTTCATAATACTTCCTTGTACCAATAGCTGAAATAACAGAAACCTTCTCAACCTTGTTCTTCTTAGATATCTCTTCTGCGATACTAACCAAAGATCTTCCAAGTCCTAAATGCTGTGACTCTCCAACACTCTCATTCTCAATCCCAACAACCTTCCCATACACATGTACCTCTCTAATTACACTCCCTTCGTTTAACTCTTCGATGAAATTCTTGTCAATCAAATCTTTGTTAGGAATAGATAATCTCAAAAAACCACAAATCTTGTCAGTATCTTTAGTCTTGTAAGAAATGAAAAACTCTCTACTTACAGAAGTTTTGTACTCAATCTTTTCCAAAACAATATCCTTCCACTCAATACTCTCTCCCTTTATCTCTCTACTTCGAATGTCATTTAATTTGATATTCTTTCTCTGTAATTCATTTTCTACAATCTGTCTCAAATTTGTCTTCTTGTTCCCTGCCTCAATCTCATTAGAAGGTATATCCCTAATTATTCTTGAGAGCCTACAATATCTTGGTGTTAAAGGTATTGTCTTTGAAAGAACCTCTACTAATTCCTCTTCGGAATATGGAATATGCAAACCATTCTCGTACAAAGAAGAGAGCTCAGTATTTGGTATCACAGTAGTAGGGTAGATCTTCAACTCATCAGGACAGTAATCCTTTTCCCAAAGTTTCTTGAAATCATTAATATCATTCTTAACAGTAGAACCGTAAAGATTTGGCATCCAATGTCCATGTATCTTGAAGCCAGCTCTTCTAAGAAGAGAGAAAGCTTTCTTTGCAGATTCTGTATCTCTGCCTACATTATTCATTTCCAAAATCTTGTCTGAAAGAGATTGAATACCAATCTGAATTTTTGTAGCTCCAAACCTTCTCATCTCTACGATTTCTTCTTCTGAAATATAGTCAGGTCTAGTTTCTAAGACTAGACCAACATTTCTACAATATGCAGACTCATTCTCTTCTTGATTCTTTTCTAACTCTTCCCAAGTTATTTCTTTGAAATTATCTTCTTTTGGCTCGATATATCTTGTAGTGTTTTCAGAAATACTGTTTAAAGCAATATAGCATTGGTTGATGAACCATAACTTGTAGACCTTAGGGTATACACTCCATGTGCCGCCAAGAATAATCAATTCCACTTTCTCAATATTGTGACCAATATTTTTTAATGCTATCAATCTGTTATACACCTGTGCATATGGATCAAACTTACTAGCTAGAGCTCTCTGTGCTCCTGGCTCTGAAGAGATATAGCTTTTAGGCATACATACATCGTTTGGACAGTAGATACACTTACCAGGGCAAGGAAAAGGTTTGGTTAATACTGTAACTACTGTAACACCAGAATTGCTTCTTGTAGGTCTTAACCTTATCCTTTCTTTTACAATTCTTTCTTCATGAATGCTTCCATCTTTAGTAAGTTGAGAATATATCTTAATCAATTCATCGTTTCTCGAAATATTCCCATTAACATCTTTGTACTTTCTAAGAATTTTGTTCAAAGAATCTTCCTTCCATTTTTGTTCGGAAAAGATCTCTTCGAAAAGTTCTATGTATTTTTCTTTATTTTGTATTCTCATATTTATTTGATATGCTTGTATTATCTAACATTTTAAACATTCTTGCTACATGAACAGACCAAAGATAGCTACAGAGAGAACATTGCTTTTGATGAAACCAGATGTTCTTCAAAGACAGATAGTTGGTGAGATCATTTCTAGGTTTGAAAGAAAAGGGTTCAAGATAATTGGAATGAAGATGTTGAGTGCTACGAGAGAGCAGGTTGGTGAGCATTATATAGCTGATGAGGAGTACTTGATTGAGACTGGTGAGAAGGCAAAGAATGGTGCTATTGCAAGAGGAGAGGATATATCAAGTTGGAATTCTTTGGAAAGAGGAAAGATAATTAGGCAGAGAAATATTGACTATTTAACTTGTGGTCCAATCATAGCTATTGTTTTAGAAGGTTTTGGAGTTGTTACACAAGTTAGAAAAGTTTTAGGTGGTGCAAGTCCAGCAGATAGTGATATTGGTACAATTAGGGATGATTACTCTTTGGATACCTATGCACTAGCTGACTATATTTCTAGATCTACGAGGACTATGTTGCATGCTTCGGATTCTGTAGAGAATGCTGATAGAGAATTGAAGATATGGTTTAAGGAATCTGAATTATGTAGTGATTATGAGACTGGAGTAGAGAAGATTTTCTATGATGAGGGTTGGGATCACTTAAACGAAAAGAAGAAATAGTATTACCACAATTACCAAAGAAGGTAAGAGATTCAATACTGAGATTTTCTTTAGTTCTAGCAAATTTATACCTATTCCGACAATGAGTATGCCTCCTGTGCATGCTAGGTATTGAATTAATGATTCTGTGAAGAAGTTTCCAAAGTATGATGCAAGTATTGTTAATCCTCCTTGGAATATGAGCATTGGAATTGTAGAGAAGATTACACCAATACCAAATGTTGAGGAGAGAGCTATTGATGTAAAGCCATCTAATACAGATTTAGTAATGAGTAGGCTGTTGTCTCCTTTTATACCTTCATTTATTGCTCCTAAAATGGTCATAGATCCTATGCAAAAGATTAGGAATGCAGTTATTAGTCCCTCGTTGAATTGAGAATCTTTCAGTTTTAATTTGTTCTTAATTACTGTTGAAAGATTGTCTAATCTTTCTTCTACCTTTAAAAATACTCCAAGCAATCCTCCAATTAAGATAGAGAATATTATTATTAATGGGTTAGGAATAGGGAGTACCATTGAGAGTCCAAGTGCTATTGTAAATAGTCCTATACCCTGAAATATTGTTTTTTTGTATTTCTCAGGTAGTTTCTCTCTAATGAACAGTCCTATACAACTTCCTACAATCACGGCTACTATGTTTATGAATGTTCCTATTGGTAAGATCATGATGGGTATTTAAAGTTTTAATATATCTTCAATCTCCTTTTCTTTTTCAGGAGTATTTTCTTTGCAGGTATCTAGGAATTTTTTTAGTTTACCAAAATCCTCTGCTAAGTCTTTTCTGAGATTTGGATTGTAAAGGGATGCTGCTGGATGGTACATTGCGAAGATTGGTATTCCTGTTTGGTGTTTAAATACCTCTCCATGTGATATCGATATGTTTACATTTGGTATAAATCTTCCAAGTGCATGTCTTCCAAGGGTTACGATTACTTTTGGCTTTATGAATAGCAATTCGGCATTTAGCCATACTCGACAGGAGTCTTTCTCTTCATCACTAGGGTCTCTGTTTTCTGGAGGTCTGTATTTTACAACATTCGAAACATATACATCTTCTCTTGTGAATCCAATTGTCTTGAGGAGTTCATTTAATAATTTCCCAGCAGATCCTACAAAAGGTGTACCTTGTAAATCTTCATTTTTACCCGGTGCTTCACCAATGAAAAGTATTCCTGAAGTTGGTGGAGTTATCTCATATACTGGTTGAGTAGCACTTTTCTTTAATCCGCAGTTATTATTTACGGCATAGTATTCATGTATCTCTTTAAGAGATGTAAAATCTGTCTTCATTAAAGTGATTATACCTTAAATTGATACTAGAGTGGAGGTAGAACCTCTTTTTTTAATACTTTAGCAACTTTCTTTTTAGCTACAGTCTTTTTCTCCTCACTCTTCTCTTCTTTTTTCTCTTTTTTAACTGCTTTTTCTTTTGGAGAGAGTAGAGTTATCAGTCTGTCTAATTTTTCATTAATTCCTTCTAACTGAGCTTTGAATTGACCATTATCATTTCCACCTGATCTTTCTCTAGGTCTATCGTTTCTGTCATCTCTCTTTGGAGCAACATCTTCGAAACATTTGCTACAGTATATTGGTTTGTCTGAACTTGGTTTGAAAGGTACTTTACATTCTTGTCCACAGTTATCACAAACTGCTGAGAACATCTCTCTGTCATTTGATCTTCCAAAATCATTTCTTCTTTCTGGTCTACCAAAACTTCTTGATCCTCTTGAATCATTACTTCCTTCTCTTTCAAAGCAATCACTACAGTACACAGGCTTCTCTCCTGATGGTCTAAATGGTACTTTACAGTTCTTACCACATTTGTCACATACAGCATCATACATGGTTGGTCTTTCTGATCTTCCACCTCCAAATCCACCACTATTTCTTCTTCCTGTAAATCGATCATTTGAAAATGTTCTCATAATTTTGTTCTCTAAAAATATATATTTAAGTACAATATATGCTTTTAGTGGATAAATAGCAAGAAAATTCATTATTATAGGTATGTTTTTTGATGATGACTTTCCCAAGAGGACACTGTGTTGACACATATGTGCCCCCTTGGTTTAGTCAGTAATTCATTTTACATTCTTCGAGGGTCCTTCCAAACAGGAGAGATAATGAAAGAGAATTGGTATTCTCTATCAGGGCAAGGAGCAAGGATGATTATTTTCCTCTCAGGAGAAAATACAGAGGTTGTTATACCAAGCATTCTTGCCTTTGGAGATTCCATCACAAACTTCTCTACATCTTCAGGAAGAGAATTACAAAAATCGATGTGATACTTCTTCCTTTTCCCAGCTTCGTAGATGTGCTCACTGTAATATTTACCAGTTTTGTCCGGCACAAAGCAGTGACTCGGCAGAGAAGTAGGGTATATTCCCTTTTTCCCAAAGTTCTTTTCATCTTTTTCAATGGACTCTTTCATGGTTTTGAAGAAACCGTAATTCTGTCCAAAGTGATGCATCTGCAGTGGAGCGATTAAACTCCATGCAAATAGTTGCTCAAAGATGAAGTCAACTGCCGGGGAAATATGGCTTCTGAATGAAATTAAGGTATTGTTACGAACGATACCTCCATAGTCCCAGTATATTTCTTCCTGCTTTGTCTCCTTTGCATATTCTAATAGCGCTTTATTCTTCTCCTCCCAGGCGATTTCGTTTATCGTACCACCTGATCTGTGGAGCCACCCACTATATATTTCGTTGCTTCTTATATTGCCAATTGAGAGGAATATTGGAAATGGAATTAAATGTCCCATTTCTTTTGCTAACAGATTCAGCATGTAGATAGTGCTCATACTTTTCTCCTTCTTGAAATATTGGAATATGATTTGAAGAGATTATTACAAAAGGTTCGAAGACCTTGTATTACTGACTTTAAAAGAACCGTCCATTATACTATGGGGCCCTTTTTAATTCTATATCTCATTTTGAAAATTTTGACTTTCCCAAGAGGACACTGTGTTGACACATATGTGCCCCCTTGGTTTAGTCAGTAATACATTTTACAATGTTCTAGGGTCTCGCCAGACAGGTGCAATTTTAAATCCAAAATTGTAGTTCTTGTCGGGACAAGGAGTATAGATGGAAATTGATCCTTCTGAATTGGAGCATGATCCAATACCAAGAGCTTTTGCCGGCAAGGAGTCCATCACAAACTTGACAACATCCTCTGGTTTAGAATAGCAAAACTCAACATGATAGCTCTTTGAATTAATGCTACTCTCGTAGACATGCTCTCTGAAATATTCTTCTGCCATATTGGGCACGAAGCAGTGCTCCGGCATAGAACGAGGATAGATCCTGTTTGTTCCAAACCTCTCTTCGTCTTTTTGAATTGCTTCTTGCATCTGTTTCGTAAATCGATAGCTTTGTCCGAAGTGATGGAACTGTAGGGGAGAAATTAAACTCCAAACGAACAGTTGTTCAAAAACAAAATTCACTGCCGGAGAAATGTTGCTTCTGAATGCAACTAATATGTTATCAGAGACAGTTCCTCCTTTCTCTCCATAGACATCTTCTTTCCCAGATCTTTCTGCATACTTCTGGAGTTGGAGATTGTCTACCTCCCAATTGATTCGATTTGTAACACCTCCAATCTTGTCTAGCCAACTGCTATACATATCTTTGCTTTTAATATCTCCGATGGTGAAGAAAACAGGGAATGGAAGAAATGTTCCAATTCCTTTTGCCAAGCGGTTCAACATGTAAAGATTGTTCATGATTCTCTCCTTTTTTGAGAATTTTTAGTTTGGGATTTGATTCCAAAAGGTTCAAAGACCTTGTATTACTGACTTTAAAAGAACCACTCATTATACTATAGGGTTCGTTTTAATTCTATATCATCTCATTGTGAAAAATTCTATGACTTTCCCAAGAGGACACTGTGTTGACACATATGTGCCCCCTTGGTTTAGTCAGTTATGCTTTTATTCTGTTATTTTGGATACGGCATTTATCTTAAGATACATGAATCCTTTTCCCTTTGCAGGTTCCGGCTCGAAGAAGATCTTCTTTCCAGTTGGTGTATTTCCAGAGGAATAATTAAATCCAGAGGAAGTTCCCTGTAATAGGAAATTTAGTATCTCGTAAGGATCTTCATCCAAGATATTCAAGATATGCCCTCTTTTACAGTCTTCAGAATTTACTTTCCAGAAGCGTCTCTCGTCAACATATCCTTCTTTCTTAAGAAGGTATGAGAGTTCATCTTTGCTGGGAGTGTAAATCTCTTCGCCTTTTCTGTACATTTTGAAGATGGAAACTGCCTGTATCATACTATCCTCAGTAAGATGCTCTGTCTCAATGAGGTAGAAGTTCAAATTCTTGATGGCATCAAGAAGTATGAGTTTCTCCAGGGCAATGTTTGTTCCTCCTGTCTCTGCAGTATCAACCGCTAGCATAACCCTGTGTTTGTAGCAGATTCCTATTTTGCTACCAAACACCCAGTGATTATTACTAATCCTTGGATCCAAGAGAGCATTCTTGTTGAATCTCAGAAAATCTTCTTGAAATCGAATATTAACATTCCCAAGGAATACGGGACCTTCTGTTTCAAGAGTATCTGTATTCATCATGGTAATACCAATACCCATGTATATTGCAAGATACTCCTTTATCTTTTCAAAGCTTTTCTTAATGCTTTCCAAACTTATTTCGTTCATGTTTTTTCTCCTTGCATGATATATGGAACCCAATATAGTTGTGTGGATCAGGAGTTACGATATACAGATTGTTTAAAAATCCTCTCCTTGTTCTCTCTAGGTTAATGAAAAATCTGCAGTCTCTAGGTGCTGATTCCATTACACGATCCAATACTTTTTGTGGATCGATATTGTATACATCGATGAGCATTCCACTCTTTCGAGCATTCTGATCTGCTCTTAAGATATGTCTTCGGAGAAGATCATTCTCGGTGTATACATATACAGTATTATTTCCATGTGCAGCCTCAATATTTCTGCCAGGGATTTTTAAGCTGTCCATACTTTTAAATGAAAGGTGTTCTGTTGTTGTTCCCAACAATTCCAGGGGAGACAAACAATCATGTATTACCATGTATTCAAAAAGTTTGTTTGCAGGCATTCCATTACTTGTCATTATTGAAATAATGAAATCATCATATACAGTACCATTAATGGATTTCTTTATTGGCTGTTTGCTAAGAGTTTGTAGGTAGAGAATGTCATCTATACTTTTTCGGATCTCCTTTTTAAATGTTTCATTTTCTAATCCCCCGAATATCAATCTCTCAGTCTTTTTTTCAAAGATACCAATAGTTGTATACATACCTAAGAGTGCATAAAACTTTTCGAAACTATTTAAAATGCTTGTTATGTCCATCTCTCTCCTTCTGGATACTTCTGAATAGGGTATGATAATTGCAAAAAGGTTTTGAAAACCTTTGAATTTTCGCATAACTGACTTGTTAAAGAACACATGATTATACTATAGGGAGATATTAAAATATATGGATAGTTTATTGACTTTTCCAAGAGGACACTGTGTTGACACATATGTGTCCCCTTGGTTCAAGTCAGTTATGCCTATGTTGTATCTACCCTTGCTCGGACAGTAAATTGCATGTCGCCATTCTGTCTAAAAGGTTGAAAAACAATATCTCTTACTGCGAGAGTCTCAGATCTTGAGTAAGTATATCCGGTATCTAGACCCTGGAGAAGGAAATCAAGAACCAAAGCAGGTCTTGGATGTATGATATCTAATGTATATCCATATGACCTTGCAGCCGGATCTTTCTTCAAGATATGTTCTTCTTCAATGTATCCCTCGACTTTTAAGAGATATATTGTTTCTGTTTCTGAAGGAACCAGAATTGGATCAACTTTCCGGTGAGCTTTGAATGTTGCTAGTGTTCGCTCGAAGGAAATTTCAGTGAGGTGATCAACAACAACTTTCTCTATATTTAGCTCTTCAATGCTATCAAGCAAGATGAGCTTTTCTAGAGCTTTGTTTAAACCTCTTCCCTCGACTGTATTCACAGCAACTATCATCTCTTGCTTGTAGCAAGAGCAAAAGTTGTTTCCAAAGGACCATATTTTGTGTTGTATCTGCGGATCAGAGAGTATTGTATTACAATTCTCTCTGAATTCACTTCGGAACTTTATGTTTTCTGGTCCAAAGAAAAGTGGTCTCCTTTCTTCAAGGTCGTTCTTGTTTACTTCCAGTACTCCCATGGTCATATATATACACAAGAGTCCTTTCATTCTGAGAAAGCTTTTCAAGATACTGTCGGTATTCATGTTCTCTCCTTGTTTGAGATATGTACTCCAATGTAATTCTTTTCTTCAGGGGTGATAATGTAAACACCTGAAAGAATTCCTCTTCCTGTCCTTTCTGCTTTTACAAAATAGTGACAATTTTGAGGTGCTGCTCTCATCATGTTATCCATTATTGTTTGAGGATCAACATTGTATATGTTGATTAATATTCCAGACCTCCGTCTCGCAGGATATGATCTCAAAATATGCTTTCTGAGAAGGTTGTCTTCTTCATATACATATTGAGTATAGTGCCCATGCGAAGTCCGAATATCTCTACCATTAATCTTTAATCTGTCCATACTTTTAATGGAAAGGTGTTCTGTTGTTGTCCCTAAAACATCGAGTGGTGTAAGACAATCGTTAAGAACAAGGAGTTCAAAAAGTTTGCTTGCCTGTATTCCATTCCTTGTCTTTATTGAAACAATGAAGTCGCCAAAAACAGTACCATTTTCAGAACCTTTAATTCTGTTGCTGGAAAGGCTTTGAAGAAAAAGAATCTGATCAATATTTTTTTGAATATCTTTTTTAAATGTAGAATTCTCTAATCCCCCAAATACTAATTCCTGAGCCTTTAGGTCAAAGATACCGATAATTGCATCAATGTTAAAGAGTGCATAAAACTTTTCAAAACTATTTAAAATGCTTGTTATGTCCATCTCTCTCCTTCTTGGCGTTTCTGAATATGAAATTGGATATGATAACTGCAAAAAGGTTATGAAAACCCTTGAATTTTCGCATAACTGACTTGTTAAAGAACCATGGATTATACTATAGGAAGATATTGAAATATATATCTGGTATAATTTAATATATGGAAACAGAAAAATTTCTTCCAAAAGATTTAGATAGTCAAAAACCGATTACAGACTTCTTTTACAATCTTGAATCACCATTTCCAAATGTATATACAAATATCAATATTGAGAAAAATCCTCTTCTAAAACCAGTTATTCTTTTAACAGGTTTCTCTGGTAGTGGTAAGGATGCAGTATTAATGCCAATTGTTGATACAGGTGATGCTTTTCATGTTATTACTGCTGTTGCAAGAGAGAGGAGAGTCGAGATTGGCGAACCAGAGGATGCATATATATGGATGAGAGAAAAAAATGAAGGAGAATCAGAAGAGGAGTATTGTAAAAACCTTGCAAAAGAATATGGATTAGTGGAATACAATACTCATTATGGTGATCTATATGGTCTTCCTTTCTCTTCTTTGCAGAAAGAAGGAAAAGGCATTCCAGTTGTTAGAACTGATATCCATGGAATCATAACTCTAACTGAAATTTTACCAAAGTACGGATATCAGCCAGTATCAGTTGGGATTATGCCTGATAGTTGGGAGCAAATTTTTGAAGTAATTAGCAAAAGAGATGAAGAAGATGATGAAACAGCAATGAAAAGAATTCAAGAAGATGCAAGTACAATAGATAAGTACAAAGAAAATATTAACTTCTTCATCCTTAACAGTAGAAAGCCAAATGAAAATGGTATATCAGGTCTAGATCAAGCTATTGAAGCTTTTAGATATTTGATTAAGAGGTATAGATAGGAAGAAAAATATGAAATTCACAACCTTTGTCTTTTTCACTCTTACATTCAATACTTCCGTTGTGTTTCTCAATAATCTCTTTTGTAATTGCTAATCCTAAACCACTACCCCCTGATTTCCTAGATCTTGATTTATCTATTCTATAGAAACGATTAAATATCTTTTTACACAAATCTTTTTCCATACCCTTACCATCATCTTTAAATGTAAGTGACAACATACTATTTTCTTCTTTGGCAACGATATCTAACTTTGAACCTTCTGAGTATTTAATGGCATTTTCCATAATGTTTTGAAATGCCCTTATCAAGAGTGACTTATTACCTTTTATGGTTATCTCTTTCTTACAATCAATATTTATTTCAAATTCTTTTGCTAATGGTTGTACAAATCTCTTAGAATCTGTAAGCAAATTAGTAAGATTTATTTTCTTAATATTAATATTTGAACCAAGCAAAGAGAGAAGCAGTAAGTCCTCTGTTAAATTATTCATGAAGTTAACAGATTTTTGAGATTCAACAAGTAGTTCAGTCATTTCTTTCTTTGAGATGTTTTTTTCATTCAATGCATATTCGAGATTTGCTTGTATTATTGCTAATGGAGTCTTAATCTCATGGGAGGCATTCTCTACAAACTCTTTTTGTGACTTGAATGTATTCGAAACTCTCTTTGACATATCATTGAAATGATATATGAGAGATGAAATCTCATCTCCTTTATCTTCATATTGTATAGGGGAGTCAAAATTATCAGCATTTCTTGATTTCATTTCCTTATCTAAATTCTCTAAAGGCTTGAGCATTCTACTTGCTATTATGTAGCCTAAGAGAAAACTTACTAAGGTAAGAGGTATTACTGAATATATGGATACAATTCTAATGTTTTCTAAATCTTTTAATCTGGACTCTTTAATCAATCCCATCTGTTCTTCTGATACCTCTCTGATTATTACATCTCTGTCTTGCAAGAAGAGAGGCCTAAAAGGCCTGCTCTCTTGCATATATTCAGTAAGAAATATATTTATGACAAGTACAAAGAGTAGACTGAATACAAGAAGTATTGCAGAGTACCACAATGTCATTTTAAATTTTAAAGATTTTGTAAACTGTATCTTACTCATTCTTTATTGCTTCTACAGGACTAATCTTAGATGCAGATAGTGATGGTATTATAGAGACAATTAAGGAAATTATGAAGAGCAGTATAGAATATGTTAGTACTGAGAACCAGTTTATGTCTCTGAATATGCTACTATCGACTGCACTTACTACATTAAATGTCTGTGATATTGTGTCGTCTACAAAAGAGTTGAACCATGTATATACTATTGTTGAAGATACAAAGTTTAGTAATATACCAAATGCTACTCCTGCTACATATCCGATTATGACATAGAGTAATGATTGTGATACAAACATTGTTAATATATCTTCTTTTCTCATACCAATTGCTCTGAAGATACCAATTTCTTTTGTACTTTCAGATATGAGTTTACCCATTGTAAGCACAACAATTGCTGCTACTAATACAATGAAGCTAACTAAGAATATATTTGATACTGTCTCCAAAGTGCTTTCTAAATTCTCAAATACATCTAAATCTCCAAGGTCTTGATATGCATATCCTGCTTTGTTCAATGCCTTGATGACTTCTGTTCTCTCTGTGATACTTGTTAATATGATACTCATACTATCAGCATATTTGTTTGCTGTTGAATATACATCAGGATCATCAAGAGTTCCCACAACATTGTTGTCTTCATCAATATCAATTACTAAACCAGGAATCGTAATTGCAGAGAATGATAGATCGATTTCTATTTCTTCTTGCTCTCCTGAAGGTCTGCCCATCTGTTCTTGCATCTGACCCTGCATTTGACCTTGTAATCTTCCTCCAATTTGTGACATCATCCCACTTGTACTACCAGAAGAAAGCTCGTCTCCATCGTATGTTAAACCTAGGAAGTCTGTGTTCAAAACATCTGTAGGTATCTCTTCATCTACTCTTGCATTCATTTCATTCGAAATTAAATCAGATACAACTTTGTTAGAGAAATCAGTAGGTATGTAACTAATGGCTGAAGACTCATCTTCAAGGATGCCTACGACAACGAATGTGTATGTTGAAGGAGTAGAGATCTTTTCGTAATCCCAGTATTCAGAGATTGCTTCTTCCCTTTCGTCTATTTTTGTATTGTAGTCGTCATCACTTAGCTTTGTAATTGTTGTAACTCTTGTTTCTCTGTCCATGCTTGTTGTGTAATCTTGTATATCTTCAAGGCCTCCAAATGAGAGAGTAAATGTTTTACCAATTAAGTCATCTTTTGAATATTCAATAGCTTCTGCTTTTTCAATAGTCATTCTGTTTCTTTGAGGCTCTTCTCCCTCTGTTCTTGCTCCAGGTGTTCCCATCTCAATTGTTACAGTATCTCCTGCACTCCAGTCTTCATATGTATATGAGAAAGAGTTTGCACTTAGGATAATTGGGATAGGTTCTCCTTCTGTGTAAGTAAAATTATCTGTTGTATACAGAGATGCACTATCACTATCTAGTGTTGATATATTACTTAAAGAAATTGTTTTATCTGTAAACAAATCACTACTCTTTATATTTTGAAGAGGTAATGTAGACTGAAGAGAAGCATTCTTTACTCCATCTATACTCTTTACTGTCTCTATATCTGTAGAAGAAAATTTGTTTTGTTCAAAACTAGATTGATTATTGAACATTGAAGAGGGATTGAAATCCTCTTCCTCTGTTTTAACAGTAAGAAGAGTATATTGATCTGCGATGGTATCAAAGACTGTACCTGAAAGTGCAGCTCTGATATTTTCTACCTGACTGGAAATTAAAATACTTAAGGTAATGAGTATTGTTACAGGAATGATTAGGAACATTGCTTTGCCTGGTCTTGTTTTTAGTTTCTTTAGATTTAAAGAAAATATGTTTGTAAGTTTCATTCTATTTTATTTTAAAATTAACATCTTTTTTTACAACTCCATTTTCTATCTTTATGACTCTAGAAAATCTTTTTGCAATATTCTCATCATGTGTAATCATTACTACACTCATATCCTTTTCTCTAGAAATGTTTTCTAACATCTCTACGATCATTTCTGAATTCTTTTTGTCTAATTTACCTGTTGGTTCATCAGCAAATATTATTTGAGGATCATTTGCTAATGATCTTGCTACAGCAATTCTTTGTTGTTCTCCTCCTGAGAGCTGAGATGGTAGGTGGTTTGCCCTATGAGACATATCTACTCTTGTAAGTAATTGATCTGCTCTCTCAGATGCTTCTTCCTTTGGTACACCAAGGATGAGCATTGGAACTAGAACATTTTCTTTAGCTGTTAAGAATGGTTGTAGATTAATCATTTGAAATATGAATCCCATTGCTCTGTTTCTGAAGTCAGAGATTTCTCTGTCGTTCATATCTTTTATACTTTGTCCTTTTATGATTACATCTCCTTCTGTCATTGCATCTAATCCTCCTGCTAGTTGGAGTAGGGTAGTTTTTCCAGAACCGGATGGACCAAGTATTGCTAAATCTGATCCAACAGAAAGAGAAAAGGAGACATTGTTTAGAGCTGTTACTTCTATGTCTCCATCTTTGTATCTCTTGGTTAGATTTTTTACTTCTAGTATGTTTTGCATGAGAAAGAATAATAATTTAAATGTAGTGCTAAATATATGGAAAGTTTGGTGAAGTATGGGTGAATCTAATTAATTAGATACCCTTTTCCTCTTATTGTAGTTATGAGTCTTTTCTTTGGATCTATCTTCTTTCTTAATGTCTTGATGTGTGTTTTTACTGTTTGTGAGAATTTGTCCAAATCTTCGTACCATACATGCTCTATTAATTCTTCTGCTGAGATTATCTTGCCTTTGTTTCTAAGTAGGTATTCCAATATTCCCATTTCTTTGTTGCTAAGTAGGATATCTTTTTCTTTGTCTGTATCCTTTACTATGTTCTTTTCTGGATATATTTCGTATTTATCTATTTCTAATTTTGTCTCTTTGTTTATACTATTTCTTTTAATCACTGCCCTCATTCGAGCAACTAGTTCGGAGAGGTTAAATGGTTTGGTTATGTAATCATCCGCTCCATTGTCGAAGCCTTCTAGTTTGTCATATATCTGAGATCTTGCAGTAACCATTATGGTTGGTATGTTGTATCCTTCTTTTCGTAATTGTTTACTTACTGAAATACCATCTATTTCAGGTAAGTTTAAGTCTAGTAGAATACAATCGTATTCGTTTATGTGTACCATTTCGATTGCTTCTCTGCCGTCGTTTGCTTCATCTACTATGAAGTTTTTTCTTTGGAGGTATCTCTTAACTGGTCTCCTTAATGATTCCTCATCTTCTACCATCAATATTTTCATATCCGTATTATACTAATATTAATGGTAATTAGGATATATTTAATTGTGTGTAGTGAAAGTGAAGACTATCCGACTTGTGCAAATGCTACTACATAGTTATGTCCATACTTCTTCGCACACTTCGGACATGTAGTGTAGTAGAAGTAGTACTTAATTGCTTTTAGATTCTTTTCTTCTAGATATGTTTCAAATTCTTGTATCCAATTTGGTACTGCATTGTATGGTCCATCAAAAACCTTACTAATGAATTTCCCAGAGAGTGTAACATTTTCTAAACCCTCAACTTCTTTTGTAACTGTAAGATACAATTCTGATTTCCATGGAGAAGGATCATATGCAAGCATTAGGAAATCTTTGTCCTCTGGTTTTGCTTCTGCACTTTCTATCTTTTCCCACATCTTTGTAATTACAGATCCCATATTTAATGGCATATGGAATATTTGATTAACATATCCTTTTGCAAAGAGTTTGTTATTCCAAACATGCTCTTTGTCTTGATATGTAGAGGGATCAAATTGAGGACAACATACTTCTTCTTCCATTATAAAATGATTAAAAATTAAATTATTTTTCCATAGCTTTCTGTTTAAGCTCTATTGGCATTTTTTCAATAGCATATCTTAACGAAGTTCTTGGCATTATGTCTTTCTTACTCATTACATAATCAAAGACTTCTTTTTGATGTGATTGACTAGCCGCTTTTAACATCCATCCATATCCTTTTTGTACCATATCATCTGTATCTAGTAGTAAGCTATCAGCAATTTCAAAGATATCTTTCAAGAATAGTCCGTTTCTAGCAGGGATGATTAGTGACACTGCACTGGCTCTTTTTACCCATCTGTTTTTTGATTTAGTCCATTTTTTTAATTCGTCTATGTATTTAGGATACATTTCTACAAAATTACCAACTGTATGGTTACAGAAGGTATCGCATGAAGCCCAGTTAGTTATATAGCTGTTTGCCCATTTTTCAAATATAGCGAAGTCTTCTTCTTTGTAATCTTTGTAAACATTGTATGACCAATTACATGCGATGAAGGACTCTTCCATATATCCTGATTTCCATAGTTCTTCACACATACTAAAGATTTTCTCTTTTTCTAAATCTTTAACTTGTTTGAAATATCTCTTACTTATCTCTGAGCCTGTGGAAGTCTTCATTCCGTACATTTTTACTTCTTCCTTGAAGTATCTTTGTCCACTTTCTTTTAATAGGGGGTCAGAATTGTCTTGAAGTTCTTTCCTAATATCTTTTAAAATTTCATCCATATCTGATTATATATATTTTGAGATATGGTGACTAGATCTTGGAGACACGAGTGATGACACATAGTGTGTCTCCAAGATTTTAGTCAGTGGTAATTACCAGGTTTCTGGATCTGTGAATGAGGGGCGAGCCATAATGGCAATTTCTGTACCATCTTGGTCCATTGTTTTTACCATTCCAGATGGAGAATTCTGTTCTTCAATGAAGATTACTAGTTCCAGACAAGAAGAGTTGACAGCGATGTATCTGATCAGTCCAATTGGACATGTGGTTGCGAAGTCCCAATGTATTCTTTTAACCCTTTGTTCTGGATTTGAAAAAAACTGATGCTCAATCCAGTACATACCATTCGGTGCTTTTGGTGTTTTTACTTTTATGTAACCTCTTCTGTGATCACTTGCCGGTTTGAGAATGATTGGACTTCCGTGCTTTGCAGAATCTTCGGCCATTCCCGCTCGGAAGCTTTCTTCAGTCTCGTGGTTATATCCAACATGATGAAAACGGACTTCCTCACGTAGACTCCATTGCAAGAGCAGAGCCAGCATTAAATCGATTTTGTCATTATGCCATCCAGAACAAGATATTATCATCTCATCCTTACGAGTACCTCCGGCATATTGACACAAAGCTTCTTTGCTACCAGGCAGTGGTGTCTTAGTGAAACCTTTGATATCACCTTCTGCGAGTAGTGTGAAAGCTTTGTTTGGACCAAAAAATGGTGCTTTTGAGTTCGCCTTTATACCTCCTGCCCACTTGGCAACAATATCTTTTGTGCTTCTACCGGACATATCCGCTTCAATCATAGTGATGAAAGTCGGAGTCCTTGATGCTTCCAAAAACAAATCTGTTAAACCAAAAACATGTGTTAGTATTGATGGTCCCATTGCTTCCTCCTAAAGAAAATTTTGAACAACCTGCAAACAAAAGGCCTGACCTTCTCTTTGCAGATTGCTCGTTGTACCACTGACTTTTAAAGAACAGGGTATTATACTATGGGGTGATTGGGAATGCTAATCTATTTGACATAATATATCTTATGATATAAGATAATCCTTCGTGAACAAGAAAATCTTAGAGGATTTCATAAGTACAACTCGTGAGATTCAAAACTTAATGGAGAACCAATCAGCAATTTGCTATCAAAAAAAGGTTGTTCCTAAGTTGCAATTCTTTGCTCTTAAATTCATATCTCAAAACAAAGGGATTACTATTGGAGAATTTGCTAATGTATTGATGATATCCTCTGGAGCTGTTGCTCAGTTAATTGAAAGACTTGTTAACAAAGGATGGATAAAGAAAGAAGTGGATGAAAATGATAAAAGAGTTTTTCATCTCTCCCTTACAGTACTTGGTGAAAAGGAAGTCATTAAGATGGATGATATATTTTTAAATAAAATGACTTCCATGCTATCTTTAGTACCTGAAAAAGATTTAGAAAAAGTATTAGAAATATATAAAAGTTTGCTAGAAAAGTTAAAAAAAGAAAAATATTCAATATGTTAAAACTATTAAGATACCTAAAACCATATATTCTTCCTCTCATATTGATGATGGGATTAATATATCTGGAAGTAACAGCAAGTTTGCAACTTCCAAGCTATATGGCAACAATAGTTAATAAAGGAATTGTAGAGGAGAATCAACAGTTAATATTGGATACGGGATTAAAGATGTTGTTAGTAACTGCTGTTGGTGCTTTGTGTACTGTAGCTGTTGGATATATAGCGTCAAGAGTTGGAACAGGATATGCAAAAACTTTAAGAAAAGAATTGTTTAGCAAAGTAGAATCATTCTCTTTGACAGAATTGAATAAATATTCAATTGCATCTCTTATTACAAGATCTACAAACGATATCCAACAGATTCAGATGGTTCTTATTATGATTCTTAGAATGGTTCTTTCTGCACCAATAATGGGTGTTGCTGCAATTATCAAGGCAAATGCGACTGCTCCTTCAATGACTTGGATTATGTGGGTAGCTGTAGTTACATTAATGGTGATAATCATTGTTATGTTTACAATTGCTGTTCCTAAATTCCAGTTGGTTCAAAAATTAATAGACAAACTTAATCTCGTGACAAGGCAAAATCTAACTGGGCTAAGAGTGATTAGAGCTTTTAACACTGAAGATTATGAGAAAGAGAAATTCGATGTTGTAAATAAAGATCTTACTAAAGTAAATCTTTTTGTAAACAAACTCTTTACTATTATGCAACCTGTTATGATGCTAATTTCAAACTTAACAACGATAGCGATAGTTTGGGTTGGTTCTCATTTAATTGAATCTGGTAGTTTGCAAATTGGAGATATGATGGCATTTATGCAGTATGCACTTCAAGTTATTATGTCATTCTTAATGGTTTCAATCATCTTTATACTTGTTCCTCGTGCATCGGTTTCTGCCAAGAGGATAATTGAAGTACTTGATACAGAGCCTGCTATTGTTGATCCAAAAAAAGGGAAGAAAAACAAAAGCAATATTCGAGGTTTGGTAGAATTCAAAGATGTTACATTTTCATATCCTGGTGCAGATGTTCCTGTTGTTCAAGATATCTCTTTTCTTGCAAGGCCAGGTGAGACTACTGCAATAATAGGGAGTACTGGTAGTGGAAAATCTACCATTATTAATTTGATTCCAAGATTTTTTGATGTAACTTCTGGTCAAATATTAGTTGATGGAATTGATATTAGAGAAATGAAGCAGAGTGAGTTGCATAAAAAAATAGGATATATTCCTCAAAAAGGTACACTTTTTTCAGGTACTGTTGAGTCAAATATTAAATATGGAAGTCCAAAGGCAAGTGATGATGCTGTAAAGAAAGCTGCTAGAACTGCTCAGGTTTCCGAATTTATTAATACTTTAGAAGATAAATATAGTTATTCAATTGCACAGGGTGGAACTAATGTTTCAGGAGGTCAGAAACAAAGATTGTCCATAGCTAGAGCTTTAATTGTAAAACCAGAAATATACATATTTGATGATAGCTTCTCTGCATTGGATTTTAAAACTGATTTTGCATTAAGAAGTGCATTGAAAAAAGAGACAAAGAGGTCAACTGTAATAATTGTTGCACAAAGGATAGGGACAGTCTTGAATGCAGATCAAATAGTTGTTTTGGAAGAAGGTAAAATAGTTGGTATTGGGAAGCATAAAGAATTGATGGATTCATGTAAGGTATACAAAGAAATAGCTTTGTCTCAATTGTCAGAAAAGGAGTTAGAAAATGAATAACCAAAAAACAACTTCAAATATTAATAAGCCAAGAGGTGATAACCATGGACCAATGGGTATGATGCAGGGTGCTGAAAAAGCTAAGGATTTTAAAGGTACTATTAAGAGTCTTTTAAAATACATTTCCCCATACACTAAATCTATAGTGTTGGTTTGTATTTTTGCTATAGCAAGTACTGTGTTTTCGATCGTAAGTCCTAAGATTCTTGGAAATATCACAAACCAAATAGTTGATGACTATACGAATATTGTTCTCTATAACCAAGTTGTAAGCAAACTTCCAGAGGGAGTTGTGTTTCCTCGAGGAACTACTGGAGAGGATCTAATTAGTGTAATTCCTTCTGACATATTATCTGCAATACCTCAGGACAAGGTTGATAAAATCAAACAATTAGATTTCTCTTCTAAGCCAACTATCAATTTCAATGCAATCGGAGAAATTGTTTTGATATTGGTAGGCCTTTATTTAGTTAGTGTAATCTTCAGTTATATTGAGGGCTGGATTATGTCTGTAGTTTCTCAAAAGATTACATATAGATTTAGAAAAGATATCCAATCAAAGATACCTAAATTACCAATGAGCTATTTTGACAAACGAACATATGGAGAAGTGTTGAGTAGAGTTACAAATGATGTTGATACTGTAAGCCAAAATTTAAACCAGAGCATTACTCAGATTATTACTTCCATTGCTTCCATCATAGGTATCCTTGTAATGATGCTAACTATTAGCTGGCAACTTACATTGGTAGCATTGATAGTTCTCCCTGTCAGTTCTATTCTTATTATCTTCATTGTTAAAAAATCTCAGAAACTATTTATACAGCAACAACAAGCTTTGGGTGATATTAATGGGCATATAGAGGAAATGTATGCAGGGCACGATATTGTAAAAGTCTTTAATGGAGAACAGAGATCACTAGCAAAGTTTAATAAAATTAATGATCAATTGTATAACAGTGCATGGAAATCACAATTCCTTTCTGGAATCATTTACCCAATTATGAATATTGTGGGAAATGTTGGATATGTTGCTATTGCTGTATTAGGTGGATCCTTAGTAATAAAAGGGGCAATAAATATTGGTGATATTCAAGCCTTTATTCAGTATATGCAGCAGTTTACTCAGCCAATAACACAGGTCGCAAATATCACAAATGTTTTACAATCTACTGCAGCTGCAGCTGAAAGAATATTTGAATTCTTAAATGAAAAAGAAGAGGTCAAGAATCCTAAGGATGCAATTGTACTCTCAAATGTTCAAGGTAATGTCGAATTTAATGATGTAAAGTTTGGATATGATTCTGAGAAAACAGTAATTAAAGATTTTAATGTAAAGATTCATAAAGGACAGAGGGTAGCTATAGTCGGTCCTACTGGAGCTGGAAAAACAACGATTGTAAATTTGTTGATGCGATTCTACGATGTGAATAGTGGCTCTATTAAGATCGATGGTGTTGATATTAGAGATATGAATAGGGAGGACTTGAGAAGAATGTTTGGTATGGTTTTGCAGGATACTTGGTTGTTTAACGGAACTATTAAAGAAAACATTGCTTATGGCAAACTTGATGCTACAGAATCTGAAATAATAGAGGCAGCAAAATATGCATATGCCGACCATTTTATACATGCTTTACCAAATGGTTATGAGATGATGATCAACGAAGAGGCAGATAATATCTCACAAGGAGAAAAACAGTTATTAACAATTGCAAGAGCTATGTTAGCAAATCCTCCAATGTTAATTTTAGATGAAGCAACTAGCTCTGTAGATACAAGAACAGAAGCATTAATACAGGTAGCTATGGAAAGATTAATGGAAGGTAGAACAACATTTGTTATTGCACATAGGCTTTCAACAATTAAAAAGTCTGATTTGATACTCGTTATGAAAGATGGAAATATAGTGGAGCAAGGTAATCATGAAGAATTATTAAAAAAGAGAGGTTTCTATGAATCTCTGTACAGTAGCCAATTCAAATCATAACTGTCTATCCTAGCAAAAATCTTAAAAGCTCATATACCATGAATGCTGGCCATACAATAGCTTTAAGAAATCCTAATACTCCCATCCAAAATGTAGTTGCTGTTGATATGTAATATATTGCAGCTCCTATAAATCCTAATCCATACACTGCATTGCCTGAGGCATCCTTACATGGTGCTTTCATAATGTATAAAAGATAATGTTATATACCACCAGTCTAGCAATTTCATAATTGAAAGTGAAGAGATCGTTCTTACACCTTCAAACTCAAAAAGAAAACAATCGCCCAAAGTATCATTGATGTTATGTATTGTACTGGAACAGGACCCAACCAATCATTGTGCCAAGGAATATAGCCTTTCTTGAATTTTGACAATCCAAATGCTGGATTAAAAACAAACCAAAGAAAATCCTCTAAACGGAGTGTTAAAAGTATGAATGATATTATGAGCAATTCTGTTTTCAATGTAAAAGGAGCTGCAAGGTAAATGATATGTGGTAGGAGGAAAATAAAAAGCCAAAGATATAGGTGATAGCCAGTAAGAGGTTTGTTTGCACCAGGTATTTTCTTAAACCATGGTTTGTAGAATCTCCATGTTGGTAATTCCTTTGCCCAGCCGTTCTTTCCTTCGATTTGTATTTCTAAAAGTGCAAAGACTATTGATATGAGGATAACCAATACAAAATAGTAGATAAGCATAGTTTGTTTTTTAAATTTATGTTCTCATTATATCTTATTAATCTACAAAAGGAATTGTTAAAAGAATGCTCTTTTACTTTTTGAAATTACTGAGTATAATCACCCTATCTTTTCTCACTCTTCAATGGTTAGTTTAGAACTTGATAGAAGGAGGTGCTGGATGGCGAATGCTGGAAGCAGTTTAAAAGAGAAAAAAAGGAAAGTAAAAGGGAAGTGGCGTCCAAAGGGGAGCAAAACCAGGAATAAGAGGTAAGTTATGCCTCATGAGAAACGGCGATTCCGTATAAAGAAGAACAAGAGAAAAGAAAGGATCCGAAGAAGTCCATTGAGGAAAAAGAGAGTAAGGATTTCTTGATTTTTATACCATTATGGTAGGGTGAGCAATCATCCGGAGGGAGAATCTTTTGATTCGTTACCAGAGATTAGAATGATAGCAATATCTTCATATTAATTTCAAAAACCTCGAAAGAAACACCCTGTTCTTACTATATCTTTTCAAGTATGTCTAAGAGCTTAATCTTTTTCTTTATATAATCTGTCTCAATATATTCTAACCTCCTCTTAATCTCTTTCTCATATCCTTTGTATTTACTCTTTTGTCTCTTAACCGTTTCTTCACTAAAAAGTCTCAAGCTATTTTTACAACCATCACAAATTACATATCCATGAAGTAAGGAACCATCTGATCCACATAATATACATTTCTTTGCCATTGTAATATATATGTAAATTTATTTATTAGATTATATAAGCTAATTGAAAATATTGGTATAATTAGATACTAAATTCATATTAATACAGTATGGAACCTACGGAGAATACAAGTACAGAAGGAAAAAGATCTGAAATACTTTTAGTTTCAGATTTTGAAGGTTTGAAATTACCAGAGGTTTTACCACCATATGCTGGTGAAGGTAAGACATCATTCAAGGCAGAGGATAAAGGTATTAACTATGATGCTCAAAAGGAGGAGTATTTGGAGAGTCTTGGTTTAGAGATTCCAAATGATTGGATTGCGGAAGATGGTGAGATAAAGAAAGATAGTAGAGCACTCTTTATTACAACATTTATTTTGACTGGCCATATTCTTGTTTGTGAGGAAATGAGAAGAAGTATGATGAAGGACCCTAACTTTAATGAAGATGTATTTGCAGATATTTTAAGAGACAGAGATAGTCAGATAAGAGAGCATAGATTAGATAATTCTGGAATGAGAAGAGTATTACCTGATGGATCTAGAGTAGAAAGCTATTATGAGAAGATGAATCTTTCTGCAAATCCTGAGAAAAGGGTTACAGAAGAAGAGCTTGTAGGTTTAGTAAGCTATATCTTTGCTCAACTAAAGAAATAGAGTCTCTAGGAATATTTCCTATACTACTCTTACCATCGTAATCATGGTAAGATTTATTTATGCCTAAATCAGTATTCTCAAAAGGAGTAGAAAGATTGGTTAATCCAATTGATGTCGGATCTCTTCACTTTATTCAGCAGTTCAACAAGCTATTACCAAAAGCTATTCAAGAGAAATTTATTAAGTCTTCTTCCAAGCAAACACCATACATGGGATTTGTTGTAGAACCTTATGCTACTTTTCTTTGTTATGAAATCTTAGATATGGAATGGGCTCAAAAACTTCTTCCTGACGGTTTCCAACTAATCAAGACGAAAGTTTTTGATGATGATGAACCTAAGTATACTTGTATCTTTGGTTGTTTTACTTCTCATACGAGTGCTTTCTGGGGTTCGCGTGTCGAATTCTATATCATTGCTGAGGATACCAAGACAGGTTTGTTGAGCTGGATAATTGTAGACTATGATTCTAATACCATTAGCTATGACAAACGAGATGGGCTAAGAGATCCTAATGCTTCAAATTCTGTTGTTACTACAGATTGTGAAGGTAAAATTTATGTCGATATTGCAAAGAATGATGGTAGTAGGAAATTAGTCTTCGATTGTGACTTTGAAAGCGGAAGCTTTGCTTCTATTGATCAAAGATTATGGCTAGAAGGTAATCTATCAATAGGGTATGGAAGTGAATTTGATAGTAAGGATGCAAGCATATTTTCTTTGAAGTTTAATCCTTGCGAAGTAAGAAGAGGAGTTGATATTCCATTGGAAAATGTAAGATTGGAAGAAAATAGCTGGTATGAAGGATTATTTAAATCTGAACCATACAGAGTGCTTTCTTTCCCATATGCTCAGCATTTTGTATCAGATAGTCCTGGTGCTTCAAGTAGATTAAGGAATAGGGAAGATCTTGAGAAGGCTATAGATGGTATAGATTTTAAAAATATCAAAGTATTTTCAACAAAATCTTTTATGACAATGTTCTTAATTAGTAGCCTTATTTCATTCCTAATTATGTCTACCTTAATAGTCTTGTTGATCATAAAATGGTAGTGAGTTTTTTCCGCATTAATTGTATAATCCTATATTAATATGTTATATGCTCGTATATGGATAGATATGAATTTGAATTAAAGGAGAAAACTCTAGAAGAACACTGGGAAGAAGTAAAAGAAAGAGATGGTGAAAAAGTTGAACTACCAGAACCAGGTGAAGACAGTTTTAGACATGATTACAATGAGAATGTAAGAGGTTTTGTAATAGATGGTAATTTAGATCCTTCAATCAAGGAAGCTATCCATGGCTATGTATATCCATTAAAGGTAGGTGGGAATCTACTTGAGAGAATTTCTGCTAATAGAGAAATTGCAAAAGCAAAGAAAACATTGAATGCAGAGAATGTTTTAAACATTATCTACTATGATGCTGATTGTATGACTTGGGCTGTAAGCTTTATCGATGTATCAGATCTTTTTAAAAGTCCAAATGATCTTTTAGAGGAATCATCAGATGCGAGAGTATTGAAGAAACAGGATCTTGCATATGCAAAAGAAGCTGCTTTCTGTGCATTAACAGGAATTCAAGATTTCAATTAGAAAATACAAAATGGAAAACAGTTTAGAGCTATCTAAAATTTCTAGTATTAGCGATTTTTCCTTTTTTCAAGGTACTGAATTACAAAAGAAAATAGCTAAATTTTCAGGTTTGGATTTAGCTAAATTCCTTGCTGAATATCCAAATGCTCAAGGTCTATGCGTATATGAGTTATGGAGAGTAGGTAAGATGGAAACTGTTTTTGATTTCTTTGTTCTTCCTGATCACCTTAGAAAATATGAGCTTAGAGAAGACAAAATTGTATATACAGCAAGCTATCTGAGATCCCTTTGTAATCTTTCTGTATATGAATGTACTTCTTTTGTGAAAGATCTTACATATGTTTCTGCTAATGCACATGATGATCAGAGTTTCGGTGAATTACCTCTGTATCCAGAAGTTGTTTTGGAAAGAGTTGAAAGGTTAATGGCTCAAGTTGAAGATTGTGTTGCAAGTGGTGATTTCAATGAATATGTTGTTTTGTAACAAAAATGTCTATTGAGAATAATGAAATAGCCCCTCAGATCACTAGTTATGAGAGTGATGTTTTTCCATCTGGAATGTCTGTTGTTGCTTACAAATACGATGGTATTGAAACAGAGGGTGTACCTGTTTTACTTCTACCAGGTATTAGGAATCCAAAGGATTGTGAATATGATGAAACTCAGCTTAAAGCTTTGCTAGATAATGGTGCTTCGGAGATAAAGTATTTGAGGTATTCATATACAGAACCTTTGTCTGTAGAGGATGTTTTTGTAGCTATGAATACGATTTTGGATTCTGTAGATAATTTGAAATTAGTGGGGATATCGATAGGTGCAGATTTGATTGCTAAGTTCATAAGTTTGGATGGAGAGAATAATGAGAAGATATTGGATGCTCTTCTAATTAGTTTGTATTCTGTAGCAAGGAGAGATGTATTTGTACCAAGTGTAATGGCTGAAAAGCTAATTAGGTATGCCACTAGTGATACTCCTGCTATGAAGAAGTTGTATTCTCTAATTTCCAATGGTGCTGAGGCACCTGATATGTTCATTACAAATTGTAAGAGATTGAAGGAATTGAGAGAGGATTTGTTGTTTGATGTTTGTGGGTTGAAGCATAGGGTTCCACATATTAAGGTTTCTTGGACAAGAGATAGGGAGTATTCAAGTGAGGTAATGCAGAGAGATATTGAGAGACAGGTTTCGTATCTTACAGATCATTTTGAGGCTGAGACAGACTTGGAGGGCCCTCATGGAGTACTTAAGAGAGAGGAGAGTTTGCCTGTGTATAGGAAGGTTCTTGGAGATTGGTGTAGCAGTATAGTATAATCCACTGTTCTTTATGTAATCAGTAAAAATCCAAATCTTCTGTGGGAGGAAAAGATGAACAGAAAACTGAAAACTGTATACTACTTTGCAGTATACTTCTTCGAGCTTTTAGGTTTTAAGTCGTATGTAAGGCTAATCTCAGGGGGAGATTGTGAAGAAGGTTTTGTAGGAGGAGCTAGTACGGACTATCCTACTGCTTTTCCGTGGAGTATATCTGGAAAGAATGAAACAAGGGTGGAGTTCACAGGAACAGGTAACATCCCACTTGATGTCTTACTGACATTAATATTTCTTGTTTTCATTCAGGAGGCAAAGGTATCGTGGAAGTTGTTTTTGTTCAATGTTGTAAGCAACAAGGAGAAGGGTTTCATTGGATCTGAAAATATTCGGCCAATAGATCTTGGTGTTCACTCTTATCCTTCTGGAACATATGCATTTTTCCATAATGGAGCGGAGAAGTTACCACATTTTGTTCTTCCTCGTTCAGTAAAGGCATTGTTTCAGTTGAAGTTGTCTGACTCTGAGAGGGGAAAGATGGTTGATCTTCTTCAGAAGATGAGTGAATCAAATCATTTTAATTGGGAACAGGCAGAAGGTATGTACATTGTAAGGTTCAAATGGAATCTGTATGGAGTTTCTCTCTGCTAAATTTTTACTGATTAAATACTTGGTAGGCATAATGTCTATGTACGATGTCTACCAAGTTTTAATCACTAGATTACAAGGTGAAAGCCTATTCTTCTATTTTGTTCTCTTCTGTGTCTAATTGTGAAAGTTGTGCTTCTGCTTTTGTTTTTAACTCTTCTACAGACATACCAATATTTCTTGCATTATTTTCTAAACAAATATTAAGATCTTCTTCTGTTAACTTGCCTTCTTGCACTCTTTGCATTGTTCTAACCGTAGATTCTATTGTTCCCATTTCTTTGGCATCAAGATTCTCTCTAATTGGATATCCTTGTCCTGAAGTACCTTCTGAAGATGGAACTTCGCCGAAGTGACTGTTGTGATCCATGTTGTTTGTATGATGAAATTAGGTATCTTTCATTGTAATTAACATAGATTTGTATTGCAATAGCTATTCTTTATGGGTTAGGTATTAGTGTTGTGAAATTTCTCTTTAAGTAGGTGTATAATTTTGTATTAATTTGAAAATTTAAATAGATGTCTCTAGATTTAAGAAACAAAACAGTATTGATAACTGGGAGTAGTGATGGACTTGGAAAACAATTAGCAATTGAACTATCTAAACTTGGAAGTAAGATAGTTTTGCATGGTAGAAATGAGGAAAAGGTAAAAGGAGTATTAGGGCAATTAGAGGGTGATGGTCATTCATATATAATTTGTGATTTCAAAAATCCAGAGGATATACAAGAGAAGTTTTCTAAGATTGAGAGTTTAGATATATTGGTAAACAATACTGGTGTTTGGGATGAGAGGCATACTGTTGAAATAGAGACAGAGAAGATAATTGAGATGGTTAATGTAAATACGACTTCATATATTTTAGTGAGTAGGGTATTGCTTCCTGTGTTGCTTAAGTCTGAGTATGCTCAGATATTGAATACTGTAAGTGTTGCAGGCTATGAGCTTCCTGAAGGTTTTTACCATACTACATATACAGCAACTAAGTATGCTTTGCAGGGGTATTCTGAGGCATTGCAAAAAGAATTTACAGACAAGAATCTTCGAGTAATGGGATATTATCCTGGTGGTATGAATACAAATATATTTAATAATGCTGGTAATGACTATACTGATCATGAGCCTTGGATGTTTGATGTAATGGAATCTGTAGAGGCAATGATATTTATGTTAACTAGGAATGAGAAGATTTGTATTAAGAGGATGGATTTGGTTAATCATTTGCAGAAATAGTTTTTCTATTTCCCTGTAGTAAAGAAAAAATATCCTAAAAGACAGTATAGCCCTTGTTCTAACAGGCAAATCTATGGTGTTTGAGCGTGATAGCTATTCTACAGGTACCATAGTAGGTGTTGGTATCTTATCGTTAGACCAACAACATTTACTTCCACTCATGTAATATCCACTAGAACCACCTTGTAGTGCCATACTGCATGCTTGATACATTGCTGTTCCTGAATTTGCACAGTTATCTTCACTTCCTCCACTAGAACTACCACTTGATGTTGTCGTTGATGTTGCTGTCGTAGGTTTGGTTGCTGATGATTGTGAGAATCCTGGTTTATGGCAGTTTCCACTTAATCCTAAGAATGTGCCTGTTGGACAGCACTTACCGTTTCCAACATATGCAGTTCCACTTGGACATTTGTGTACAGTACTTGTTATGACGGATACTGTTTGATTTGCTTTTGCTGCTGCTTCTCTTTCTTTTCTTGCCTCTTCAGCTTCTTCACCTAATCTTTCTTTGTATGCTTGTATATTGTCGTAAGCTTTCTGGGCAGAGAGAGCCTCTTTTGTTAATACTTCATATCTTAGCTCTTGTACAGATATGATGTTTTCGTCTACAAATGGTTCTAATTGGCTTACTACAGAGGAGTAGTTTCCAAATCCATATGTCGTTAAGGTTGTGTTCATTTGTGATTTTATGAAATTTCCTACCTTTTGCATATATCCTGCGGTGGCTTTGTCAGAGGAGCCGTAATCATCCACTTTTTCATAAACATTATTGTTATAGAAGGTAGATGCTTTTCCTGAACCGCCATTTTGTGACCAATACCAATACCAGGCTGTTACACCATCTTTGGTTACCCATTCTCCATATTGTTCTGCATCGTCGTTTGTTAACATTACTAAGAGGTCTTGTGTTCTTAATTTTACTTCACCAGATCCTTCATACATCTCTATGTGTCCCCATTGTTCTGTAGTAAATGTATTAGATGTTCCAGCGAAGAACTCTGTACCTGTTACATACATTACCTTATCCATCATCTGTACACTGAATCTATGGTCTTGCTCTTGTGGTGCTACTCTGAAGTATGCATATCCATTTTGAATTACAATTCTTGTTTCTTTCTCATATATATTTACCTGTATAGTAGGGCTTTCTTTTGTTGTCACTGTTATGAGTGATCCATCTGGAAGAAGTATGTATGCATAGAAGGGTTCGTCTGTTTTGAAGAAAGCATTTGTGCCATAGAATTCTGTAAAGGAGAGTAAGCAGTGATTCTTTATCTCCGTAGGCACTGGCCCGACAGTATATACTGTGTCGGTTGGTTCTGTATTATCAGTATATGAGCATGATTCTGTCATTTCCATTACAGCATCATTAAATTGCATATCTGAATATACTTTGAATGTTGTTTGTGTGTCTTGTGGTGTGTATGTTTGTAGTAGTATTTCTTGTGCTTGTTCGGAGTCGTCTGCATATCCTTGTTGTTCTTGGTTCTTTTCAGTGTTTTCCCCAGTATTTATCTTTCCCATGCTTTTTAATATGAAGAATGTAGTAACAAGGAGAATGAGAAGGACAAGAGGTATACAAATTAGTAGGATTTGTTTTTTAGAGAGGTCTATCTTAGGGAGGGTTAATTTCTTCATTTTGATATTTTTGAAGTTATTAATAAATGTATCAATTTCTATGATTTCTGTCAAAGTGAAGAATCTTTGATATTCTTTATGTTTAGTTCAAATATGTTATGATTGCCGTATGAATTTTGATGAACAGGAAAAAGAGATAGATGAAATTCTTTCTCAAGTAGAGACGGATATTGTTGATCGTACGAATATTCTTGAAAGAACAGTATATATGATGACTTTGTACAAGACATTGTTACTTTTGAAAGAGGAGATTGGAGGTGCTATGGATCAATATTACAAGCAATCTCCTTCTAGAGATAAGTTAGCTGTTAGTTTTACTGATGGTGAATTTGGATTAAGGTTTTTCTCACTTTTTAGTAATGTTTTTAACATATTGAAATCAAGTCCTGAATACTATGGTTCTGAGTATAGGGTTGTGAATGGGATTAGATTGGAGGAGATAGATGGTATAGATATTTCTCAGTTGGGTGTACCAACGATTGTTCCAGCAAGTCTTACTCAGGATGGTTCTAATGTTGCAGTTAGTCTTGAAGATTTGGATTTGTTAAGGATAGATGAGTTAAAGAGTATTTCTGCTATGACAAATGGAGATTCTACAAAAGCTGATTCTGTAAAGAGTATGATAGGTGAAATGGGTGGGGTGAGACTAGATCCGTTGTTTGTTAAGAGAGAGGGGTAGTTCTTGTGCTATTTCCCTTTGCACTTTAAGCAGTATCCTCTGTGTACACATATTAGTCCATTACAGTCAGGACATTTCCATTTTTCGTTTTCTTTTTGTATGAATTTGTTAATACCATTTTCTTTGATATATTCTTGGTTTTCTAACATGCTCATGTTGTATTTAGTTCTGTATCTTTTGTCTAGTTGTTTTAATCTAGTACATGGGTATTTAGTGCAGTCGTAGCAGAATCCTGATTTGGTGTTTTTAAGTAGTTCGCAGTTTTTAATTATGCAGTTAGCAGATCCTTTTGTTTTGTATTTGATATCTTTTTCATTTCTACATCCATTACAATGGTTCTTTTCTCTTTGGTATCCTAAACAGAGTGAGCAATTCATACCACAGGGCGCTATTAGTGATGGAGATATTTTTTCCATAGTAAGATTATACCAGAGAGTATATAATGGGGGATATGGTAAATGGAAAGAAAATATATGCATTCATAGATAGTCAAAATATCAATATGGGTGTATCTGCTAAGAGATGGTATATGGATTGGGGTAGGTTTAGGGAATATTTAAGGAATACATATGGTGTAGAGAAGGCCTATTTGTTTATTGGGTATATTGATACTAATGAGGAATTGTATACTCGTTTAACAAAGGAAGGCTTTATAGTTATATACAAGAAGGTATTGGCTGTTACTAAGGATGAGGTTACTACATACAAGGGTAATGTGGATGCTGAGTTGGTATTGCATTGTATGATTGAGTATCCTAATTATGATTCTGCAATTATATGTACAGGAGATGGTGATTTTCTATGTTTAATTGAATATTTAGAGAAGAACAACAAATTAGAGAAGATTATTGCTGCTAACAAGAGGTTTAGTACATTATTAAAGGGATATACTAAGTATATATTAGATCTATATTCTTTAAAGAATGTATTAGGGTACAGGAGGAAGGAGAAGAAAAAGGTAGTGATTGAAAATAAAAGTGCGTCTACTCAAGCCAGTCAAAAGCTACCAGTTTAAGATTTACAACGATTTTGGTGTCGATATGAAGCTATTTTTACAAGATACTTATCCTAGGTTTCTTTATGGCTTTTCGTGGTCTTCTAATATGATCTTATTTGCAAGTTCTCTGTAGACATTATTATCTACACCAAATATCTCGCCGAGGTCAATTTTATGTGATTCTCTTACTGATAGTATGGGCCAACTTTCATCCTTGATCTGGTTTTGAAGTGTATCAGATAAAGTACAATTTTTTATTTTGCCTACTAAATATTCATATTCACTTACACGACAGACTTTCCAAGGAATTTCTTTTATCAAAGATTCATCCAGGCTTCGTCCTTTTTCTTGAGCTTTTAGCTTTATCCGATTAAGCATATCTGTTTCAAACTCAGTTTTATCTAAGCTTGGAATCATATAAATATCATCTATTAGTGTTAATAGAAGAACTTTGTTCTTATTCGAGGAATATTTTACTTGAGGATATTTGCCTTGTTTGTAGTAAGAAAGACTATTATATGCTTCCTCTAAAAAGATTGAAATTTGATCAAGAGCTTTTTCATAACTATCTTCTTCAGGCTTTTTACAAATATAGCTACCCTTACACTCGACAAACAGAGTTGCCTCTTGATCATCAATTATTGTATCTACAGTTCTAGGGTTCCCATCTTTTGTCTTTGTCGTATCATCTGAATATACATCTGCAATAGAAGCGAGCAAAGTTTTTGCTATGTTGAAGCAATATTCTTCAAAAACTATTCCAAAGCGACTATTTATTTTCCCTCGTTGTTTTTTCTCAAGAATTATATATCGTAGCCCTTTTGTCATCATGTCAACAAGATGGCTTGGCTCTGGACAATATAATTTATCATCAATAACAACAAGTGGATGTCTTTTTAGTGGGTTAAATCTAAATTCAAAATCTTCACCTACAGATTTTTTAAGTTGCTTGTCATTTATTAGACTTGAAAGATCGGTGACAAAACTATTTATGAAAAATTCTATATCTTCCTCTTTGATAGATTTAATTTTAGATTGCGAAATTGGCCACTGTATCCAAAAATGATCTAAGTAAGTTGCAAAGAAAAGTCCCCCTATGAGGAGAATCTTTTCTATATCAAAATTAGGATCGATTTCCTCTTTAATACATTTTTTGAGTTCTTGATCTGAGTATAAAATATAGTAACGGAGGTAATCTTGCATTAGATCTCTGCCTTGCCATGAAAGTTGTTGATACTGAAGTCTCCACATATAAGCCTGTATATCAATAGCTTTTTCTTTTTTGTATTCTTCAATTATCTTGCCTAACAACAAACCTATTAAGCCTATTGTATCAGGGATTCTGCGTCCAGATAAAAACCTTCTGTTGCCGACTATGTCTGTATCAAAATGTACAAGATATTCTCTAAATATAATATCTACATACCATGGATAAAGATTTTCTTCTGCCCAAGTCTCGAAATATCTCCCATCTTTTTGATTGTAATACTTATAACCTGGAATTTCTGGTGCAAGTTTCTTTCCGAATAATAGATAATTATTAAATGTCCATGAAAAACAAAGAATATCTTCTAATGGATATTGTCTTATTTTGTTTCTTAATTTCTTATATAACTTTTCACTTTCTTTAATGTCTTCCATTTGTGTGATTCTTAAAAATAGATTTGTAACAGATCTTATTGATATTTATATATATCGAAGAGTTCCAATCTCGTTACATATCTTTGATATTTGTTTTGTTATTTTCTCTGCAATAGAAATATAGTAATTAGAGTGATAAAGAGACATATCTTCTAATCTAGTATATTCGAAGTGTTTATCATCATAATATTTACTGATAGCTTTTATCATCTTCATACTCTCCTTGCTTATTACGACATACTTTTTCTCAATGCAGCGATCCATCAATTTAGCTAAATTATGACCATATAGATCTTTTAATTCTTGTGTAGAAATTCCTTCTTTGAGTTTCATTATGCTTTTGAATAGAAGCTCTATTGAACGAAGTGTAAGAAAATATATCGGTTTGGAAAGTTCTTTTATTGATTTTTTGTTCAATATCTTTGCTGCTTGTAAATAACTTTGTGCATCAGAACTTAATGTTAGTGCATTTGTTATTTCTATTGGTTTGTCGCCAACGGTTCCTATGGATTGTGCGGATTTGTTCATTTTAAGTATTGCTAAATTAAAAAGAGCATTCATTGAGTGATAATAGGTTATTAGTATATTGATTATCTGCATAAGTTTGTAAAAATCTGTTTCCAGCCGTGCTAGTTCTGATATAGCAGTATACCTTTGTGCCTTGATTTGGCATAACATATGCACGGTTCCCATCGTCTAAGTATTTAAGCATATCAGCTTTTGTTGCTCGACCATTCTGTCCTACGGAATTTCTCCATCCGTAATGAGTGATTCCTTCGTGTGGATTGCTATGATTCCCACCGTCTTTGTTTATACAAATAATTTCTACCTCTGACATTGAAGTGAAAAATAATAATTTAATTTGGGCAGTTTTAGAGGTTGCCTTGGTGGTAGACCTCTGTTATAATCTACTATATCACCACAATATAACTTGTCAAGGGCATCCTGTAAAATGCTTACAGAAAAACAATCCTCAGTGTTTAGATTTGTGAAAGAATACATAGAGAGGTATGGTAGAGGACCTTCTCTCTCTCAAATATCTAAAGAAGTACAGATTAACAATCGAAATAATGTGGTTCGTTTAATTGATATTCTAGAGAAAGAAGGTCTTCTTAAACGAGATAAAATTTCAAAAGAATTAAAACTCATAGATATAACTTCTTTTGTATATGTTCCAATACTTGGGTATGCAAATGCAGGAGTTCCAATTGCCGTTGCAGAAGCTCAGGATTTAGGATATTTGGCAATAGATAAAAAGATCATTCAAAATTCAGAAGATCTTTTCTCTGTAATTATTCAAGGTGATTCTATGGATCAATGTTTAGTTAATGGAAAGTATTTAGAGAATGGTAAATATGCAATTGTTAAATCAAATAGATATGATTTTGGAAAACCTGTGTTAGTTGTTGTAGATGGATGTGCAACGATTAAAATATTGGATAAAGATCCAGTAGGAGAGTATATAATTTTACGTCCTCAGTCTAGTAATCCTTCTAATAGGCCAATATATGTTTATGATATCAATGATTTGGTAATTAATGGAGAAGTGGTAGATATATTAAATAGCTAGATTTGAGATATGTGGGAAAATAATATATATAGAATTTGAAGTTTAGAGGGAAATACATTTAATCTGGATAAGACTATTGGGAGCATTATAGAATAGGGAATTGAAGGATTTTTAAAATACAGAAAGCTTACTAAAACAAATTCGCTCTATCATATATCCTCAATCTTAGGAATATCATTAGGAATAGCTTCTTTAAGTATAGAATCATATGAATCTACATAAGACCAAATATCTGAAATAGGTATATTCTTCTTCTCTAACATATACGAAACCATAGTTCTTGCTCTTGTATAATACTTAGCTCCTGTTGTTTCTGGAATATTTAAATAATAATCTAAAGACTCCTCATAGGTTTGTGAATTATGAGCAACATACTCTGCATAGCCCTCAAGTATCCAATTCGTTTTAATAGGATACTTGTACCATATCATTGATTGAAACTCTAAAGTATGAGATATCTCATGAGATATGAAATAATCCAATGTCCTATCTCCAGTAACTTCCTTTCCAGAGTATCCATACATTCTGTTATTTGTAATATTTGCTCTCCTTAAAAACACATTATGATTAAATATTACATAGTTCAATCCTCCTGCCTTGTAATTAATATTTGAAAAATATCTCCATCTAATATCATTGTTTGTAATGAATATCCTATGCTTAGTATCACTCTTGTATAGTACAGATTTTTCAATTCTACTCTGTACCTCTTTAATTATTTCCTTTATCTCTTCCTCAGGTATCTCTTGATCAGAATATATAGAGATATTTCCAACAGCTATATTGTATTTGTAGAATAGCTGTGGAAAACAAAGAGTAAGAATATATATTGTAATTATGATACACAGAAATGCGAATATTTTAAGAAAAGTAAGAAGAACTGTTTTCATAGATTAATTGTATCATATGTAAATTAGTTTTGAATTAATACAAAAAGAATACAATCTAAAGAATGATATAATTGTCCGTATATGCAACAAGATAAATATCCATATATTGTATTAATGAAAGTAGGACCATACTGTGGATATTCCTTAGATGAGATAATTGATATCAAACAAAAAGAACAAAAGAAAGTAGGAAAATATTTCTGGGGATATAGTGGAGTATTCTGTAGACCCAATGTTATTAAGAACTTAGTTAGCTATGCAAATGGTAAGAAGATATATGTACTATTTGTAGAAACTAAATCAGATTTCATACCTTCTACATTTGATAGATTCAATCAATTCTCTGAAGATGGTGGTATATGGAATGATCTCTCTGATGATGTTCTTCTAGTAGGAAATAAAAATAAAGCTCATTTTGCAATAACAGCAAAGAAACTTAAGAAAGTAGATATGACTATTGATCTCTCTCAGTACTGTACATTAAAAGGTATATTTCCAAATGATACTCAAAGGTTTGATAAATATTTTAGGTATAGAGTAGATAAGGCATGTGGTGTATATATACCTAATGACAATGTAGAGAAGAAAGAAGTACAGATTAAATATATTTCTGAATTAGTAGAACCTTATTCTGTATTCATTAGATAGTAGAAAGTCTTGTTGCTTGCTTAGACTTTCCCTTTTCTTTCCTACAATCTTCTACATCTAATAATAATCCACCATCCTCTTGTTCTGAAGTAAATCTAAATAGCTTTTCTGTAGTATCTTTTTCATAACCTAACGAATCTATTAGTAGGGCTATCTTATTTATTCTTTTTTCATCTCTTTCAGTAATTTCAGTATATGCCTTGATATTTATATCTATTTCGTAAAGAAGTTTACCATCCTGTTTGTGAGTAAAAAGCATATTAGTAAAGTGAAAATTTAAATGTAGATCTATTAATACAATACAAAAGCTAAAAATATTAATATACTAAATACAATCATACATATTCCAAAGATATTATCTGTCTTTACAATGCCCTTTCCTGATCCAGTAGCTATTGGTTTCTTTATTAAAAAATATATACCCAAAGAAAGTAGATATACTGAAAAAAGAGGAAACAACATCTTAGTTATTGAATAATCAGCTAAAACAACCTTACTGTATGCAAGTATACTAACAAAACTAATTACTAATCCTAGTATCGGATAGAAGAGTAGGTTGTCATAATCTATTGGTTCTTTACTCTCTCGAATAATTACTTCTTTGTTTATACTTTTTAAAAGTATTTCTTCTATCATTCTAAAATCTTCTTCAAATGCATTTATGTAAAGATTTCTCTTGTTAGTAAAACATATAGATATCTCTCTAATATTTCCATTACTTCTTCTTTTTATACCAATATTTTTAATCTCTGCTATTAAGTATCTTTCAATATTTTGTTTGTTTTTTCTTTCAATGTATCCATCTTGAATAGCTATTTCACTGTTAGAAAGGTAATTAAAGTAATTAGAGGTAAGAATGTAAAAAATTATTAGCAATACAAGTATTAGGATTAAGGAAGTAGGGGATATTTGTAGAGTAAGAAGTTTTGAGAATATTATTAAACCTATGTAGAAACTAGAGATTAATGCAAGAAAAGCATACCTTCTTCTTTTAGTCTCTTTCTTTGATATTAAAAACTCCATAGATAATAATAGCATTCAGAGGGTAAGAATGAATAATATTTCTAGAAAATAAATTTCCATATACTGAAGTGGTCGTAGGTATATGGTGGAATATACGGGTCTGGAACCTAGAATGAGATAAGATATATTCAAAAGATGATATCATGGATTAATGAGCAAGATTCTAGTATATACCTTTTTTAGCTATTCTAAAGTTACATCAAAAGGACTCTATAAATTTGAGGATGATGAGTATAAGTTTGATAAATTATTTGTTTCAAACCGATTTGCTACACAGAAACTTTTAGAAAAGATTTCTGATTATGATGTTGTAATTGGAATTGCTGATCATAATAAAAATGCTACTAAATCTAGATTTGATCCTAAATATGTAAACAAATATTCTAAAAGAGATATATTACAAGATAGTTCAGAATTTTTTAGTTCAAACTTAAATATAGATTTACCTGATAATTTTTATACTTTTACAGGTGTTACAAATGGTCCATGTAATAGATCTGGGTATTTGATTATGAATAGAATTTTAGATAGCAATCTTAGAACTAAATTTGGATTTTTTCATTTATGCAAGAGAACATGGGAGAATGATTTGAAAACAATAGTATCTAAAGTAAATTGATCGATTCCGTAATTATGGCGGGACATATGAGTCTGGATCCAACAAATCATCTAGTCTTTTCTGATGCTTGTTCTAGAAATTCTCTATGACCCATATAGATTTGTAATTCTGGAAATTCAGAGAGATTAACGAATCTAATTTCCTGACCTTCATTACAATGTATTGCTTGTGTTTCATCATATGGAGCCCAGAATATAGTACGATGAATTTGTACTCCTCTTTCATTGGTATATTCATCCTCAGCCAAAGGTTGTAATTCGTTAGGGGGAATTAAATAATTAGTTTCTTCTTTAAGCTCTCTTGCTCCAGCATGTCTTAAATCCATATCTGAATCCTCTTGAGCACCACCAATTACAGCATAAGTATTTGGACCTGTAATTTCGGGTTTGTCGTCTCTGAGTTGAGCTAAAACTGAGCCATCTGTTTTAACTAAAACTACTCCTACAAATTGCCTCATATATATGCTAGTGGGAAATAATGCGGAATGGACGGGAATCGAACCCGCAACCTTCTCAGTGACAGTGAGATGCTCTAACCAATTGAGCTACCACTCCATATATAACCAGAAAAGTATATCAAACTATCTCCTAAATAACAACAAACATCATTGTACTGCGGATATATTAGTGATATCATCATACCCAACATGAAAACAATTCAAACAGCGATCTCCCACTTTCTCGATATCGCAATACTCAAAATAGACAACGAAGACAACATCACTGAAATCATTGTAAACACACACTCCAAATTCAACATATCCAAAGGTACAAACATATACAAAATATTCTCCAAAGAAGAAAAGTTTAGACTTAAAAGAGTCCTCGAATCTGCACTAGATGTAAGGAAAAAATACATGGAACTAAACAAAACCCTTGGTGTAAACGAATATGTAGATGTAAAACTCTTTGAAAGTGAAAACGAAAGATACTTCTTCATACAATTCTTTGAATCAAACAGAGAAAGAGAAGTAATGTATGACAGATACATAGAAAAACTAACAAACCTCTCCGAAAGAGACCCAATGACCAAAGTACTAAACAGACAAGGATTTGAAGAAAAAGTAAAAAGACTCATATCTAAAAGTGACCCTCAGAAAAAACTAGGTCTTGTATATATTGATATAGATAAATTAAAAAGCATCAATGACACATACGGACATGAAATGGGAGACAAAGCCATACTAAACATAACTAACATACTAGTATCCACTACAAGAGACAGAGACCTCATAGCTAGAATGGGAGGAGACGAATTTGTAATTGTAGTAGAAGAAATGACAGGATCCAAAAGTACTGCATACGGACTAGCAAACAGACTACTCAAAGCTACTGCAAAAAATCAAGAAGAAAAATACTCAACAACACTCTCAATTGGTGTACATATACTAGAAGTAGGTAAAATATCCTGTTGTTTCAAAGACCAAGAAAAATTCATGACACTCTGGGCAGAAGAAATCAAAAAAGTAGACCAAGCAGCATACACATCAAAGATTGAAGGTAGAAACAGAATCTCTGTAACTAAAGAATTCTCTAAATACTACAAACTATAGATGTCGCTCAATGGCTTCCTTGTAAGTATCCTTTGATTGTGCACCAATCAATGTCTCTACAACATCACCATCCTTAAACACAAATACAGCAGGAATACTCATAATCTGAAACTCCATAGCTAAACCACTCTCCTCATCAACATTAACCTTCGCAATCTTTGCCTTACCATCCATCTCTGTAGCCAACTCTTCCATAATTGGAGTCAACATCATACATGGACCACACCAAGGAGCCCAAAAATCTACAAGAGCAACACCCTTGTACTCTTTAATCTCACTCTTAAATACATCGTCTTTTAAATGAAGTAGTGCCATAATATTGTATGTACTAAACTTAAAAATGCTGGAATATGGGCATTTCAATATATTCCTAGTATAATACATAGTATACCATGAACATAATCGATACAAAAAAAGAAAAACAATTAGCCATTAAAAAAGCCGTACAAGTACTCAAAAACGGTGGTTTAATCATATACCCAACCGAAACATGCTACGGACTAGGAGGAGATGCTACAAATCCAAAAGCATTAGAGAAAATAATGAAATACAAAAAACTAAGAGGATCTAAACCAATATCAATTGCAGTAGCTAACAAAACAATGGCACAACTGTATGTAGAACTAAACGAAACAGCATCAAACATATACAAAAACTACCTACCAGGACCAATAACTGTAATATCATTCAACAAAGGACAACTAGTACCACCAGTAGTATCAATGCAAGGAGCAGTAGGAGTAAGATATCCTGATTACAAATTTACACTTGAACTCATAAAGGCATTTGGAAAACCAATTACTGCAACATCTGCAAATGTATCATACAAATCACCTCCATACAGCATTGAAGCATTAATAAAAGATCTTCCTAAAAAAAGTCTGAACCTCATAGATCTCTTCTTAGATGCAGGAGAACTACCAAAGAACCAACCATCTACTGTATTAGATACAACAATGAATGAACTAGCAGTACTTAGACAGGGTAAAGTAGAGTTTGAGAATGCATTAATCAAAAACAGAAAGATAGAGGAGATTGAAACTGCAACTACAGAAGAAACTATACACTTTGGTAAAACATTTGCTAAGAAATATCTCTCATTAAATACCCCCTGTGTCATAGCTCTAAGTGGAGAATTAGGAGCAGGCAAAACACAATTCGCAAAAGGAGTAGGAGAACAACTTGGTGTAAAAGAAATAGTTAACTCTCCAACATATACCATAATCAATGAATATCCATATATGTTTAACAAAAGAAAAAGTATTCTTGCTCACATGGATACTTGGAGATTAGAGGGTGAAGAACTAGAGAAATCAGGATTAATACAACACTTAGAAAAAGGAAACATAGTTATCATTGAATGGGCAGACAAATTCTACCAAGAAATATCTGCACTCTGTGATAATATGAACATACCAATGTACAAAATAGTAATTAAATATATGTCATTAGAAAGAAGGAATATTGAAGTATATGAATAACGAACCATTAATAATAGCTTTTGATACAAGTTGTGATGATACTTCCGTAGCTGTACTTAGAGGTAGAAAAGTACTTTCAAGTGAAGTCTCTTCTCAAGTAGAAATACATGCACAATGGGGTGGTGTAGTACCTGATATTGCAAGGAGAGAACATGAGAAGAACTTACCTTTGGTATATAGCGAAGCATTAAAGAAAGCTAAGGTAACGATCGAAGATATTGAATATGTTGCTGCAACATATGGTCCTGGTTTAGCTATTGATTTAGAAATTGGTTTGAATTTTGCCAAAGATTTAGCTATTAAATACAACAAACCATTCATACCTGTTAACCATATGGAAGGACATCTACTCTCTGGGTTGTTGTTAAATTCCAAAGGGAATGGATTGGTAGAAGGTAATGTTGAAGATCTTTTCCCTGCATTAGGATTATTAATTTCTGGAAAGCATACAGAATTAATACATTCTTCTAAGATTGGAGAGTACAAGAAGCTTGGAGAAACAGTAGATGATGCTGCAGGTGAAGCTTTTGACAAGGTAAGTAGAATGCTTAACTTTGGGTATCCTGGTGGTCCAGTAATATGTGAATTTGCTAAAAAGGGGAAGCTAGGAAATATTACATTCACAGTACCAATGAAGAATTCTAATGATATGAATTTTAGTTACTCTGGTTTGAAGACAGCAGCATTGTACAAGACAAAAGAATTAAGAGAGTCAGATATTCCTGAGAAGGAATGGGTATATGATTTCTGTAGAGGATTTTTAGATACTGTAAAAGAATCATTGAGGATTAAATTAGAGATGGCATTAAGAACAACTCCTGAGGTTAAGACATTGTTCGTAGGTGGTGGTGTTTTTAACAGTGAGGAAATATTGAGATATATTGGGAATATCGCTAAGGATAATGGTTTGAATTTTGTATATTCAGAGAAAGAGTACAGAGGGGACAATGCAGCTATGATTGGTATTGTTGCATATTTTAAATCTCTTAGAAAAGAATACATAATTAATACAAAAGATATTGAGAATATAGATAGGGATCCTAGACTATCTCTTAGTTAATATCTCTTCAATCTTCAATAATCTGTTGTACTTAGCTAATCTTTCTCCTCTACTTACACCTCCGAATTTACATTGATTTGCAGGTGTAGCAATTACTAAATCAGCTATGAAATCATCATTAGTTTCTCCACTTCTATGTGAGATTACTGAACTCATATCATTATCTGTAGCCATCCTAATTGCATCTAATGTCTCTGATACAGTTCCAATCTGATTAAGTTTAATTAATACAGAATTCATGGACTTCATCTCAATACCATTCTCAATTCTTGCTGTATTAGTTGTTAAGAGATCATCTCCAACTACCTGGAATTTATCTCCGAACTCATCTGTGAATGCTGTCCATCCATCCCAGTCACCCTGCTCTAGAGGATCTTCTACTGAAAATATTGGATATTTTGCATACCAATCTCTCTGTACAGAAATCCACTCTTCTCTGTTTAATTCCTTGTTTTCGCTTTGTAATACATACTTACCATCTTTGAAAAATTCAGAACTTGCTAAATCAAGTGCGAATGTAAAATCCTCTTCCATCTTCATACCACTCTTCTCAACACTTTCAATGATCATATCGAAAGCATCCTGATTGCTCTCTAATTCTTTTGGAGCATATGCACCCTCATATCCTAAACCAACAGAGAAACCTCTCTCGTCCAAAATATTGTGCAATGTTTGAAATACCTCTGTACATTTTCTCAATGATTCTGAGAAAGAACCGAACTTATCTACATTAGGAACTAACATATACTCCTGTATATCTGTAGCCCAGTTACCATGTTTCCCACCCTCCATTACTAGTATCTGTGGAGTAGGCATAATGAACTTGTTCTCGTTATATTCTTTGTCCCAATATATCATTCCAAGATATTCATAGAGGTTTAATCCAATCTCATTTGAAACAGCTCTTGCAAATGCCATTGAGCATGAAAGTATTGTATTACCACCAAAATTACTTTTGTTCTCAGTTCCATCTTCTTTTATGAGAAAGGTGTCAAAATCTTTTTGACTTTCAAAATCTTTACCTACTATCAATTCGTGTATCTTTGTATTTACCAAATTAACAGCATTTAATACTCCCTTACCATGGTATCTTCCCATATCCTTGTCTCTTAACTCCAATACTTCTGTTTTGCCAGTTGAAGCTCCTGAAGGAACTTCTGTAACACCTTTGATTCCACTCCAAAGCTCTATTTCTGTAGATATTGTAGGTATTCCTCTAGAATCTAGTATCTCTCTTGCATGGATATCTCTTATTTTCATTTTTATTTCTAATTATGTTATTTGTAACTGTATATTGTGCAACAAAAAGAGTATTTTTGCAAAGAGTTGTGTATGGAAATACAAAGTGCTAAATTGAAGAAAGATAATTTGAGTATGCAAAAATATGACAGAAAGACCATTTAAGAGTGGATATGTTGTTGCTATATT
>Ga0209800_10000274_pt1 | contig 96408 bp, 75 predicted proteins | sample Higcelweek8metaG_FD_187174 | JGI IMG/M metagenome (GOLD analysis project Ga0209800, IMG submission 187174) | Freshwater pond sediment microbial communities from the University of Edinburgh, under environmental carbon perturbations - High... | ecosystem: Environmental > Aquatic > Freshwater >... | reverse complement strand
TGGATTACGGAAGGGAACATGCAACTCAGAAATATCGTGCATACGATAATTGCTGGATTGCAAACAAGTCTGACTGGACGAATCTCAACGAGATGGCCGGCGACAAGTTTGATTTCGGTGTCCCTATTGTAGAATACAAAGACGATAAGGGTTCACGAAATTCTTTCAGGGTCTCGCCCGACAACATTGTTCATCTGTACATGGTATGTCATCCTGTTGGAAACTTCATGGAAGCACATCGTGGACAGAAGCTGGAACAGGTAGGCGTTGGAACACTTGACAAAACTGGCTCTAATTCGGTAAAAATAGTCAAGGAGTTTAAAAATGACTATTTGTATCCGCTTGGCGTTAGTTTTGCTTTTAGTGATAAAAAAGAAGAAGTGTATGAAATTTATAAAACAAAAACTGGGTCATTGTTGTTAATTTCTGAAGATTTTCTTTGGGATTGGCAGCCCTAAGTGATCTTACTCCCTTTATGTGAAAACATTTAGGGAGTTTTTTATTTATTCAAAAGTTCATCATTAATTTATTTATGGTTTGATATAATATAAAAATAAGTTAATTATTTATAGAGTAAAGAAGTTAATTAGTTAATTAGTTAAAAAATAAAATAAATTGTATGCAATTTGAAAATTATTATCCTAGTACGGAAGAAAGAAAAAGAAGAGATAAAGGTGAAATTTTAGAAGACACAGATAGAGACATAAAAAATGTTAAAGAAAATTTTACAAAAGATTTAAATATAATAGATGAGTTTATAGATAATTTAGATAAAACTAATAGAGATATTGATTTTACTAATATTGGTAAGTTTTTATCAAAGTTACAAGATCTTAGAAGTGATCTTGCTGGTTGTGGTGATTCAGCTGAATTTACAAGAAAATTAGATAGTAATATTCCTGGTAGTTTATTAATTAAAGATGTTTTAGATGTTGGTTCTAAAATTATTAAAATTACTTATTCTAAAAAAATAGAAGATAAAATAAATAAATTTCAATTAAAATTAGAAAAAGAAAATAATATAGAAAAAATAGATAAAATAAATACAGGAATAGATAAATTAGAGGATATTTTAAAATACATAAATAATTTGAATTTTGATAGTTTTAAAAAATTTATATTTGGTATTGAATTTTTAACTAAATTAGATAATAAAGCTTGGTATATAGAGAACAAGACAACATTAGATGGTTTAATTATTAAATACAAAGAAAATAGAAATAAAGATATAAATAATATGAAAGGTGATATAGAAGAAGCTGATGTTATATTGTTTAAAATTCAATCAATAGAATTGTTAAAAAAATATAGAGAAATATCTGATTATCTTGAAGAACAAATTTCTGCATAAATAAAAAAGCAAGCTCAACTAAATGAATAGTTTATTGCTTGCGATATTCGTCTTCATAACTCCAAATAATGTCTTCAATTTGAAGAGCATCACCTAAATCAACCTTCATTTTAATGAGTTGATCACAATGAGATTGCCTTTGTTCTTTTGTTATTTTTATTGTAAATTTTGACTTAGCTCTTTTAACTATGTAGCCAATATCAAGAACAATGTTTTCCGAAACAAGAACAAGTTCTCCAAGTCCATCTTCTGTTTTCTTTTCTTCGTCTATTGTAGCTAGAAGTTTTGTTTTACTTTCGTTAAATACATAAATAAAATTAGGTTTTTCTTTATTTCTAATTAGATGATATTTGAAAACCATAACTTCCTCCTGTCAAAATGTTTTTATGTTATACAATATTTTTAATAAAAAAGCAAGTTATTATTTTTATTTTTTTAATGTATAATATTTATATAAAATATGAATACTAAAAATAAAAAAATTGGTTTTGATATTGATTTGAGTGAATCTACTTGGTTATCGTGCGAGCAGATTTGTATTTTATTTGGTATGAGTAGAACTGTTATTGTTAAACATATTAACAATATTATTAAAAGTGAAAAAATAAACGAAAGTATAAATATTCAAAAGAGATTTGTTGAAGATTCTGATAAGCCAATTAAATTCTATAGTTTGGATATTGTTTTATTGATTGGATATAAAGTAAATACTATTAGGGGTGTTGAATTTAGAAAGTGGGCGAGTGATATTCTAAAAGATTATATTAAAAGGGATAAATAATTATTATGAACAAAAAAGAGGTTACTAAATATATTAATGATATTTGCAAGGATATTAAATCTATTAAGATTCAAGGTGCTACAAATATTGCTATAGCTGGTATTAATGCTATTACTTTTACTATGGCTTCTTATGATTTTAAAGATAAAAAAGAATTTTTTGATTTTGTTTATAAAAATTCTGATTTAATAAAATCTTCTAGACCAACAGAGCCAATGCTTTTCAATGGTTTAAAATATATTTTATTTAATATTGATAAAAATAAAAATAAAGATTTGAAATTTTTAATTAAAGATTCTATTAAAAACGGAAAATATTTTTTGGATTTAATTGATAAAACCACTATCAAATCTATTGAATATGGATCTAAATTAATTAAAAAAAATGACAATATTGTAACTCATTGTCATTCTAGTTCTGTTGTTAAAACTTTTGTAAAAGCAAAGAGTAAAGGTGTTAAATTTCATGTTTATAATACTGAGACTAGACCTCTTTTTCAAGGAAGATTAACATCTACTGATTTAGTTAAAAATGGTATCAAGAACACAATGATTGTTGATTCGGAAGCTCCTTATTTAATAGCTAATACTGGAGTTAAAGATAATTATCCTATTAATAAAGTTATTATTGGTTGTGATGCTATTGGTATGAGTGGGTCTATTATTAATAAGGTAGGTAGTTTCGGAATAGGTCTTGCATGTTTAGATTCAAAGGTTCCGCTTTATATTTCAGCAAATTTATTAAAAGTTGATGTTACAGATGAAGTACCTGTTGAGAGTCGTGATTTTAGAGAACTTTGGGAAAAAATTCCAAAAGGTCTTGAAGTTTTAAATTTTGCTTTTGATCTTGTTCCTACAAAATATATTACTGGATTGATTACTGAATTTGGCGTTATTGCTCCTAAAGATATTAAAAAAGTTGTAAGAGAAAAGTATCCTTTTATGTTTTATAAAAATAAAAATACTAAAATTTAGTAAATATTAATAAAAACCAAGGCTTTATGTCTATGTGGAAAACTAATTTTTTTGTCTATTGTCAGCCTTATTAATTATTTATATTGACCCTCAAAAATCTTATGATATACTCTATTTATAAAAAATTAAGCTTTTAAAAAGGCTAACTAATAATTAAAATAATATAAAATTATGTCAAAATATGACAATGATTTAGAAGATGATTTTAAAGAAGAAGAGGAAGATGAGTTAGATGGTATGAGTTTTGATGATGAAGAAGACGAAGAAGACGATGATGATTGGAAATTTGATGATGACGATGATGAAGACGAAGACGAGGAAGAAGATGATGATTTTAGTTTTGAAGAAGACGAAGAATAATTGAAAATAGCGAGTTATAGCTCGCTTTTTTGTTTTGTTTTTATTTGATACAATATGTTTGTCAACTAAATTGAATATAGTTTAGTTTCTAATTCTTAATTATATTTATTATGTTTAATGGTACTTATGATAGTGGTGACAATGGAAGTGGTTATCCTGATGATTTTATTCCTGGTAAAAAAGACTCTTATCATCCTTTGAATAATATTGTTAAAGATGATGATATTGCTGATGCGTTTAAAGAAGCTACTGGTTCTGATGAAAATGGATATGGTGAAGAGGATTCTGAAGGACGAGACGAATCTTGGGAGTAAAGAAAAACTAAAAACCAAAAACTAAAAAACTAAAAAGAGAGAAAATTAAATAATTTAAAAAAGGTAAAAAGGTAAAAATATGAATAGTTTTCATTTGAAAGTTAAAAAATTAAACATAGAGGACGGTAATTTAATGATGGTTATGATTAATGAAGCTGATGCTTTGGCTTATGGTCTTAACTCTGTAGATAAGGTTAGTATTTATTGTCATAAAAAAGAATTTGTTACTGATGTTGTTTTAAGTCCAGATGTTCCAACTGGTTATGTTGGTGTTTTTTCTGATGTTTGGAAAAAATATAAATTAAAAGATAATGATATTTTAAAAATATCATACGTTGAGGCTAATCCTAAAGCTGTTGATGCTATAAGAAGAAAATTATTAGGAAAGAAATTAAATGAAGAAGATACTAGATTAATTATTTCTGAAATAGCAAATGGAAGACTTTCTGATATTCAGACTACTTATTATGTTTCATCTTCTTTCTTTTATAAGCCTAGTAATGAAGAATTATATTTTACAGCAAAAGCCATGGCAGAAACTGGTGAGACTTTTGATTTTGGTAATGGAATAATTGCAGATAAACATTGTATGGGTGGTGTTCCTGGTAACGAAACAACAATGATTATTGTTCCAATTATTGCTTCTCTTGGCATTACTATTCCAAAATCTTTCTCTAAAGCTATTACTAGTCCTGCTGCTACAGGTGAGTGTGTTAATACACTTATGGATATTGAGTTTAATAAAGAAGAGATTTATAAATTGGTTAAGAAAACTAATGCTTGTCTTATTTGGGGAGGTGGTTTAAGCCTTGCTCCTGCTGATGATAAGATTATAAAAGTAAATTATCCTATATCTATGGAGCCTCATTCTAAAGCTGTTATTTCTATAATGGCAAAGAAAGCTGCTATGGGTATTACTCATTGTCTTATTGATGTGCCTATGGGTAAGACAGCAAAAGTCCATTCTATGAAAGATGCTTTGGAATTAAAGAAGCAATTTGAATATGTTGGTAAGAGATTTGGAATGAAAATGCATGTTGAAATTACAGACGCTAAACAACCTATTGGTGCTGGTATTGGTCCAACATTGCAGGTTAGAGAAGTACTTAGAGTGTTGCAACAACATCCTAATAGACCTATCGATCTTGAAACAAAAGCTTTATATTTAGCATCTAAATTAATAGAGTTAACTGGATATGCTAAGAAAGGTGACTCTTTAAGAATTGCTACTGAACAATTAAAACTTGGAAAAGCTTGGAAAAAAATGCAAGAAATTATTAAAGCTCAAAGTGGTACACCTAAGATTGATTGTGAAGATATTAAGCTTGGTTCTGTTAAATATGAATTTAAAGCTCAGACTGATGGTGTAATAAAAGATATTGATATGAAGTTCTTAAATGTTGTAGTTAGAACATTGGGTTGCCCTGTTGAGGAAACCGCTGGTGTATATTTACATAAAAAGATAAATGATTTTGTTGAGCAAGGTGAAATATTATTTACTATGTATACTGAAAGTGAGAGTAGATTAAAAGATGCTCTTTTAATGCTTGATGAGAGAAGTTTTTACGAGATACATAATTAAAAAAACAAAAACAAAAAGAGAGAAACAATTTTGTTTTTCTCTTTTTGTTTTCCACTGTTTGCATATTTTATTAAATTGTTTTATAATTTCCGCAAGGTTATATATTAGTGATTGTTGTAGCTACAAACTACAATAAAGATTATTCTTTACTTGATTTTATTAAGCTAAATTAATATTAATCTTCAATAAGTGATTGCTTATTTGCAATAAACTGGGTGGAACCACGGAGAAACAAGCTTCGTCCTAGTGTATTAAATTCATTTTATATTAGAAATGTGCTGATGTTATGAATTTAGTGCGCTTAGACGAAGTTTTTTTAATTAATAAACTAACTAAATTATTATGTCTGATATATCTATTAAAAGACACTCTATGGCTCATGTTCTTGCCGCAGCTGTCTTAAAAATTTATCCTGATGCAAAGCTTGGTATTGGACCAAACATTGATGATGGTTTTTATTATGATTTTGAATTTTCTTCAAAAATAAATGAAGATAGTTTTCAAAAAATAAAAGACGAGATGAGTAATATTCTTAAGTCTAGTCTTCCTTTTGAAAGAGGTGATTGGTCTTTTGATGATGCTAAAAATTTTATGAAAGATCAACCATATAAACTTGATCTTATTAAAGAGTTAGAATCATTAAAAGAAATTCCTTCTTTTTATAAGTTTGGTAATTTTACTGATTTATGTGCTGGTCCTCATGTTGAAAATGTTAATGAACTTTCATCCGTTGCTTTTGAAATAGATAGAATGGCTGGTGCTTACTGGAGAGGAAATGAAAATAATAAAATGATGACTCGTCTTTATGTTTTATGTTTTGAGACTCAAGAAGAGCTTGATAATTTCAAAAAGCAAAGAGAAGAGGCAAGAGCTAGAGATCATAAAATAATTGGTGAACAATTAGATTTATTTTCTTTTAATTCTATGGCTCCTGGTGCTTGTTTTTGGCATCCAAGAGGACTTAAGATATGGCAAGAATTGGAAAAGTTATGGAGAGATATGCACGTTGCTAATGGTTATACTGAAATTCAAACTCCTCAACTTGCTAAAAAAGATCTTTGGGTTACTTCTGGACATTGGGATCATTACAATGAAGATATGTATCATTTTAGTATGGATAATGAAGAAACGTTGTGTTTGAAGCCAATGGATTGCCCATTTGGAATATTGATTTATAAAACAAAACCTCATTCTTATAGAGATTTTCCTATAAAATATAATGAGATTGGAAGAATTTTTAGAAATGAAAAATCTGGACAATTAAATGGTTTATTTAGAGTTAGACAAATTACTCAAGATGATGCTCATATTTATTTAAGAGAAGATCAAGTATTTGATGAAATTTCAAATATTTTAAAGATGCAAAAAGAGTTTTATGCTTTATTTGGACTTGAGGCTAATTATTTTCTTTCAACTAGACCAGATGATTTTATGGGAGAAATAGTAGTTTGGGATAAAGCTGAAAATGATTTAAGAGAGGCATTAAAGAGAAATGGTGTTGAAAATTATGGGTTAAAAGAAAAAGATGGAGCTTTTTATGGACCAAAAATTGATGTTCAAGTAAAAGATGCTTTGGGAAGAACATGGCAACTTGCTACAATACAATTAGACTTCCAATTACCATTGAGATTTGATATGGAATATACAGATTCTGATGGTAAAAAGAAAACTCCAGTTATGATTCATAGAGCAATATTTGGATCATTTGAAAGATTTATTGGTATCATAACAGAACAAACTGGTGGTAATTATCCTTTATGGTTAAATCCAGAACAAGTAAGAGTGCTTGCTATATCTGCTGATAAACATTCTGATTATGTAAATTCAATAGCAAATAAAATGAAACAAGCTGGAATTAGAGTGGAAGTTGATTTGGATAATGAAACTCTTGGAAATAAAATTAGAAAAGCTACAAGTATGAAAGTTTCTTATGTTGTTGTGGTTGGTGATAAGGAAATGGAATCTAATATTTTAAATATTAGAATAAGAGGCGAAAAAGAAACTGCTAATGTTAATGTAGATGAATTTATATCTAAAATTAAAGAAAAAGTAAGTGCAAAGGATGTTAATTTATCTCTTTAAAAGTTGTTAATAATTTGTTAATAATAAAAAATGGATCGTTATAAAAATGATTCATTTTTTTGTTACTTTTTTATGTTTTATACGTTATAATAGATAGTAAGAAAATTAAATTTAATTAGCTAATTAATAACTAAATAATTATGCCACAAGACAAAAATCAAAATAATAATTTAGTTGCTGTATATTCTCTTTTGGGAATGTTTGCAATTATCTTAATTATTGTAGCTTCTGTTTTTATGATATATCAAACTAAAAACGTAGCAAGAGAATTTAATTATATTGGAAGAAGTCCAGAACAAATTAAAACTATGGTATTTAGGGGTGATGGTAAGATTAATACAAAGCCAGACATAGCTGTTGTTTCTATGGGATTATCAGTTGAAAAGAAATCCGTATCTGATGCTCAAAATGAAAGCTCAAAATCTATGAATGCTTTTATCGCAAAATTAAAAACTATGGGTGTTGAGTCTAAAGATATAAAGACTGCAAACTATAACGTTTATCCTCAATATGACTATCCTGCAAGTGGTAAATCTATTTTGAGAGGTTATCAAATAACTCAAAATGTTGAAATTAAAATAAGAAATCTTGATAAAATCTCTGATATATTAGGACTTGCTGGTGAATTTAATCTTAATCAAGTTGGAAATTTATCTTTTGATGTTGATAATAAAGATGGATATGAGAAACAAGCTAAAGAAGATGCTATTAAAAAAGCTAAAGACAACGCAGAATCAACAGCAAGATCTTTGGGTATAAAATTAGGAAGAATTGTTTCTTATGATGAATATAATGTTTCTAGCCCAGTTGTTTATAATGGCTATAAAATGTTAGACTCTGCTAATGTTGCCGGAATGGGTGGCTCTTCTTCAACTATTGAATCTGGTAACGCTGAAATAAATGTTAGTGTTGGTATTACATATGAGATAAATTAAGAACTACACTCTAAAGAGTATAAGAAAAATCTAATTAGCTAAAGCTAAAAGATTTTCTAAAAAACGACAAAACTAAAAACTAAAAAACGCGGAAATTTCTGCGTTTTTTAATTTGATAAAATATGATAAAATTATTGTGAATTAATTTTAAAATGTTATTTATGTTTAAAAAATTTATTTCTAATGTTTTTGCTATTTCTAGTTTTTTGCTATTTCTAGTTTTTAGTTTTAATATTGTTTTGGCAGAGCCTAATCTTGATAATCTTAGTAAATTAGGTGGTGGTTTGAGTGATAGTAGCGCAACAGCAATGGCAGCTAAAGGTAATATAAAAACAGCAAAAGATGTGCCAACTATAATTAACGCTACAATTGGCGTTGTTTTGGGAATATTTGCAACTATTATATTAGGTATTATAATATATTCTGGTGTTAAAATGATAACTTCGAAAGGTAAGATTGATTCGTATCAAGAAGGTCTTAAATTGCTTAAAACTGCCGTTATTGCTATGCTTATAATACTTCTTGCTTATGTTATTTCTAACTTTGCTTTGAAGACTATTAGTTTATTATCTAATTAATAAATAATAAATCGCTAATTAATTATTTAAATTGTTTTATGTATAAAATTAAGAATGTTATTGCTAGAGAAATTTTAGATTCTAGAGGAAATCCAACTGTTGAAACAAAAGTTATTTTAGATGGTGGGTTTGAAGGTACTTTTGGTGTTCCATCAGGGGCTTCTACTGGTATTTATGAAGCTTTAGAGTTAAGAGATGGTGATAAGGCTAGATATGGTGGTAAAGGTGTTTTAAAAGCTGTAGAAAATACAAACAAAACTATTTTGAATGCTATTTCTGGAAAAGAATTTTCATCACAAGAAGAATTAGATAGTTTCTTAATATCATTAGATGGTACTAAAAATAAATCTAATTTAGGTGCCAATGCTATACTTGGAGTTTCATGTGCTTTTACTAAGGCAGCTGCTAAGCAAGATGGTGTTGAATTATATTCATTCATAAATAAAGAATATAAAAGATTAGGTGGTAAGAATGGTTTAAGTTTACCAACTCCTTCTTTCAATGTTATTAATGGTGGTAAGCATGGTGAAAATGGAATTGATTTCCAAGAATTTATGATTTTGCCAGTTGGACCAAAAACTTTTGCAGAGAAACTTAGAGCTGGTGCTGAAATTTTTCAAGCATTAAAATCTACAATCAAATCAAAAGGTTTGTCTGTTGGTGTTGGTGATGAAGGTGGTTTTGCTCCACAACTTGGTGCTAATGCTAGAGCTTTGGAAATATTAGAAGAAGCTGTTGGCAAGACTAATTGGAAATTTGGAGAAGATATCAAAATTGCTCTTGATTGTGCTTCTTCTGAATTTTATAAAGATGGAAATTATGTTCTAGAAGGTGAGCCAGAAAAACTTACTTTATCAAGTTCTGGAATGATTGATTTCTTAAATAACTTAACAGAAAAATATCCAATAGTTAGTATTGAAGATGGTTTAGCTGAGGATGATTGGGATGGATGGACACAATTAACTGCTAAATTAGGATCTAAGATTGCTTTTGTTGGGGATGATTTGCTTGTTACTAATGTTGAAAGATTGCAAATAGCTATTGAAAAGAAAGCTTGTAATTATATATTAATTAAATTAAATCAAATTGGATCTTTGACAGAAACTTTAAAATCTATAGTTCTTGCTCAAAGTAATGGATTTGGAATTATGCTTTCTCATAGATCTGGAGAGACATCAGACACAACAATTGCTGATTTAGCTGTTGCTGTTGGCGCTGAAAGAATTAAATCTGGTTCAACTTCAAGAAGTGAAAGACTTGAAAAATACAATAGATTAATGCAAATAGAACAAGAAATAAAATAAAGCTTAAAACACTTACCGAAAGGTGAGTGTTTTTTTGACACTTTGTCAATTTTAGTGTTATATATTATTGAAAATTAAATCGGAGGTAATGATATGGAAAATATTCCAAAAGCTTATTATACTTTCGATCAATATGAATCCGCTAAAAGATTTATGGAAGATTTTGTAAAGTGTAATATGGAAAATATCAAGCGTTCTGAGTCTATAGAAATGTTAGAAAATTTGAAAAACAATGTGCTTATTATGTATTCGTATTTGGAATCAATACACATTGATAAAAGATTGGGATTATTTGAGGATAGCGCAATTTTAAAAAATACATTAAATAAAATTGTTGCTATTAGACGAATTTTCTTAATTGATAGAGATGAGAGAATTATTAGTTTAAACAAAGGGTTTATTTGCAATATTCCAACAGAAGCTAAACTTTGTGTTAAGATTGAAGAATTAATAAAATCTCTTGGAATGCTTGTGTCTTTAAATCTTTAAATCTTGAATAATGTACATGGGGAGGATATATGGTGTCAAAAAGAAATGAATTTGATGATTATGAATTTGGTTATATAGATAAGAAAGCTTCATCTATGTTGTGTGATTCTAAAACAACCAAATCTGTTGAGTTGTTTGAAAGAATAAGGAAGATTAATAGTCTTCCGCAAAACGTTTTTAAGATGCAAACACTCGATGAATTTATGGGCATACATGCTACGATTTGTGGCATTATATATATAATCAAAGAAGAAAGTTATTCTATGGATGTTGAAAATAATAAAGAACTTAAATTGCTTTGTTCTAATTTAAATATTGCTAGGGATTATTACAAATCTAGAAATTATCTTGAATATGCTAAAGTAATAGAGTTGAAAAAGCTTGGTGAAAAAGCATATTATGAATATGAGAAACCAAATAGACCTCTAGTTATTGATTGGATTATTGCCAAGATAGAAGACAATTTTAGAGATGTACGTTATTATTGATCTCGCGCCACCTATAAAATATGGTGGCTTTTTTATTTCTTCTTTACTAATTTATTTTATGTTGTATGTTATAATATAGACATTAGTAATAATTTATATTAAATGAAAAGACCTTATGTGCTTTTGATTGTAGATGGATTTGGTATTGATATTCCATCAAGATCTAATGCTATAGCCCTTGCTGATAAATATAATTTAGATAATCTTGTTGCTAATTATTTTGCAACAACTCTTTATGCTCACGGTGAATTTGTTGGGTTGCCTTTTGGTGTTCCTGGAAATTCTGAAATAGGTCATTTAAATATTGGTGCTGGAAAAATAGTTTATCAGGATATTCTTAAAATAAATAAAGCTATTAAAGATAAAAGTTTTTTTGTTAATAAATATTTTTTAGATGCAATATTATTGGCTCAAAAAAATAAAAAAAATCTACATCTTGTTGGGACTCTTTCTTATGGTTCTAGCAATAGTTTTATAGAACATTTTTATTCTTTAATTGAACTTATAAAGAGTGAAAATTTCAAAAATTTTTATGTTCATATAATTCTTGATGGTAAAGATTTTAATAATAATTCTGGAATAGATCTTGTTTCTGAATTATATGAGAGATTAAACTTTATGGGATTTGGAAAAATAGCGTCTATATCTGGTAGATATTATGGAATGGATAGAGATTTGAATTGGGATAGAACAGAATGTGTTTATGATGCAATGGTACTTGGAAATGCGGAAAGATATTATGATAATCCTATAGAATCAATTCAAGAATCTTATGATGAAGGTATATTTGATGATCAAATTAAACCAACTGTTATAATAGATAAAAATAAACAGCCTATTGCTACTATAAACAATGGTGATTCCGTTATATTTTTTAATTTTAAACAAGATAAAATTAGACAAATTGCAAAATCAATAATTAAAGATGATTTTGATTGTTTCGATAAGAAAAAAGATTTAAAAGATACGTATTTTGTGACAATGACAGAATATGAAAAAGATCTTTCTTGTGAAGTTGCATTTAAAGATGAAAATATTGAAAATACGCTAGTAAGCGTTTTAAGCGAAAATAATTTTTCTCAATTACATATCTCGGAAACAGAAAAATATCCTCATGTTACTTTCTTTTTGAACGGACAAAAGGATCAAATTTTTAAAGGTGAAGAACGTGTATTAATACCTTCTCCTCATGTGTTTTTTGATGAATTAGAACCAGAAATGAATTTGTTTAAAATGTCTGGCGAAATTGTTGACTGTATAAACGGAGAAAAGATCGATGTAATTATTGCAAATATTTCTAATGCTGAAGTTTTGGCACATGCTGGTGATTTAAAAAAAACCATTAAAGCTGTTCAGGCTGTTGATAGAGCAATAGGTGAGATTGTTGATGTGACATTAAATAAAAATGGTGTGGTGTTTATTGTTGGTGATCATGGAAATGCTGAGAATATGATATTTGAAAATAAAATACATAAAGATCATACAATTAATCCTGTACCTTTTATTGTTATCGGAAATAATTTTGTTAATAAAAAAACATTTGCTAATTTTAATATGTTGAGTTCTTGTGAACCTACTGGCGTTTTGGCTGATGTTACTCCAACTATATTAAAAATAATGAATATTAAGAAGCCAGAAGATATGACTGGAAGGGAATTGGTATAAAAAAACTAAAAACTAAAAAAAGAGAAAAACTAAAAACTAAAAAATAGATGCAAAATGCGTTTTGCGTCTATTTTTAATTTATAATATTGCTACATTATTGACATTTTGTAAAATATATGATAATAAATACTTCATAAGAAAATAATATTTTGAAATGATAACTTTTTCAGATTTTAAAATAAATTTAAAGAAAAGATGGAAGTCAGTTGTATTCCTTGCAAACTTGGCATTATTTTTAGGTTTAGGCTTAAGTCTTATTCAACCATTTTTATATAGAACTAGTTTTAGTATATTAATAGTCCAAGACACAAAAGAAGCTACTAATATATATTCATCTGTTGAATCATCTGATAAGCTAGCTAGTCTACTTCAAAAGATGATTAAAACATCTGATTTTCAAAATTCTATAATGAACTCAGGCTTTAATATAAATAAGGACGATTTTAGTTCTGATGAAGCTACAAAAAGAAAACAATGGAATAAAATGATTAGTGCTAATATAGTTCCTGGCTCTGGAATTATTAATTTCAATGTTTACTATAAAAATAAATCAGGAGCGGAAGAATATGCAAAAGCTATAGTTTCTTCTATAGTTAATGATGGTGCTCAAATATATGGTGGATCAAGTTTAATAAAGTTTAAGGTTATAAATTCTCCTTTAACTTCTAATAGACCAGCTACTCCAAATATATTTTTAAATGGTGCTTTATCTATATTAATAGGTTTCATGGCTAGTGTATTCTATGTGTATTTCACAACCACAGAAGCTAAAAAAAGAGATGTTTTTTATGATGAAGAATTAGAAAATGAAAAAGAAAATGTAGATAAAAAATATATTACATCCATAAGTAATTCTGATATTTCTGTTTTGCCTAATGCAAAAATAAACAATACAGATAAAGAAGAGTCACAAGATATAATTAAAGATGTGGTTATTGAAGAAAAAAATATTGAAAAAAATGATACAGGAGAGCAATTTATTACCCAAATTGAAACTAAGAATGAAGTAATAGAAAAAAACGCTCCAGTAAATGAGAATAATGATATTAAAGTTATTTACGAAGAAGATAATGTTCCAAATGTTGGATTCTTGAAAAATGTTAATGATAGAGTAAAATCAGTCATCAATAGCCAAGATTAGATAATTTAATTTACAACGTTGACAAAAATGCAAAAATGTTGTAAGGTGACGAACATTGAAAGTATTTTAGCTAGTGAGTTTAAAGATATTTAAACTCATTATGGTGAGATGCTTTAAAAATAAGTTGATCACTCCGGAGTTTCCGGTTGGACGTAAAGTCCATGCTTTAAAAATGGAAGTTTGGCTGGCGCCATCTTCCGATAATAGGAGAAGAGTATGAAGAATACACTCATGCTTGGTTCCTTGGTCGGCATCGCCGGCCAAAAGAACGTTTTTTCTGGCCCCGATGCTGGTGCCGTTCATGGAGGTTCCTATGTCTGGTGAAAAGAAGACATTCGGCGAAAGATTTCGCGAAGCAAAGGTTGGCAAGAAAATTCTTGTCGTCATCCTGGTTCTTGCGATCATCGGCGCTGCTGTTGCGGCCGTGGCTTACTTCAAGCCTTTCGGTTTGCTTTCGTCATCCAAGCCTTTCGGCAACAACATTGCTGATGGCATTATCATCCCGGGTCAGAACGCTGATATCGATACCCGCGTTACCGCCCTGGAAAAGAACCAGAACAACGTGATCATTCCCGCTCTGCAGAAACACGAAGACCGCCTCAACGTGCACGAGGAAGCTCTGAAGCTTCTCGGGCAGGCTGATAGCGCTCAGAATGCCCGCATGGAGAAACTCGAAAAGAAGACTGGGCTCCCGACCCCCGCCAATCCGAAGACTGATAAGAAAATTGACAGTATCCTTGGATCGGCCGGTTCCGCGCCTGCTTCTGCTCCTGCTTCTTCTTTCACGCCCGCTTCCATTTCTGTCACTACGACTTCGACTGCGATTTCTACCGCCGATGGTATCAAGAATACCCTCGACGCAGTTCTCTATGTCGTTCTCTATGGTGATTGGGATGGAGCCAAGATTGTAGCCCTTAAACCGGGCGAATCTTTGAAAGCTGGATTTGGACTTGGCGGTGGCAAGTTCGTTCAGGCCGGGGTTCATTTGAACCTGTTTACGCTGTATAACAACGGCGTAACACACAGTCTGGATGAGATCTTTTCCTGGGATGGTACCACGTATCGTCCCAACAAGACCCAACTGGCAACCTATTACTGGTCAAACGGCCTTGTGCCCATTACCGGTAATACTCACTACAACAAAGCGTTCACCATTCTCGGATCGGACAACCTGTTCCATGACGGATACAAGGTTACCGAAAAGATGGGTGGGCACAATGTTGCCGTGGCCGTCGACACGTTCGACGTTGGTCGTCTTCCGACTCGTACTATGAGGTTCTAGAAATAGTTACCTCAACCCCTTTACAACTAGTTTGTTGAGGGGATTTTTTTATTTTAGTTGTTTTCTTGACAAAAATCGTTTTTTGTGGTAATGTATTCCTACTATCAAAATGCAATAACTATAAGGTTTTATATTTTGGTGGTTATACCAATCTTGTTGGTATAAAACATGAATTTTATAACCCCCAGAGAAAGGGGGAAGGAGAACGCAATGAAGAACTTTTCTTTGTTTTTCGCTATGTTCGCCCTCGTTCTGGGGGTGATATTCTCTGGTTGTGCGATGAATGTATCTGATGACAGTTCTTCCACGGACAACGAGGGTTATTACGAGATTTATTCTCGTGATGGTGATGCCATCGATGATGATTTCCTTGGTAAGGAAGATTTGTCGGATTCGGGAAAGATAACTCTTTCCGTGAAAGCCCCCGAAGGAGCAACTGTAAGATATCTTACGTCGAACACGAATGTAACTTCGGATTATCCTTCGGCTTCTAATGCCGGAAACGTCATAAAGTTCTTGGATAGTTCAGCGAAGACTATCTCGAACATTTCGAACAAATACGTTTTGTTCGCTTATTGTTCTGGTAGGTTCAATTGGAGCGAAGCAACGCTTGGTTATTGGGAAGTTGAAAACTATTCGGTTTCTACTACCAAGTTGGCCGTGACGTTCGCCCAAAGCGGAACTTCTTTGACTATTTCGGCTACCAGTGGAAGTACTGTTGTTTCAAGTGCTATTGTTCGTTATACGATCGATGGCACTGATCCGACGAGTTCCTCGCCTCTGAACATAACTGGTTCCCAAACTATCACTGTGAGTTACGGTCTTACTGTAAAAGCGAAAGCTTTTGCTACCGGAACCTACACTGATTCGGATGTGAACACCTATGTGATGAGTGGAAGTAACCCCACTACGCCCGCTACCGGCAAATATTTCTATATCGATACCAGTTATTCTGGTAAATCGGTAAAGATAGTATTTGAGGATGGAAGCGGAACTTCTGGTACTTACACCATTGGTTCTGACGGTAAGATACCTGTCGTTGTTTCTGGAACACCTAAACTTTCCGTAAACATCATTGTGGATGGAAGTTGGCGTGATGCAGCTGGTAATACCAATGCATACAGTCAATGTCAGTCGTCTGATTGGTCCGGTGATAGTGTGAAGTTCACGTCTTATTCCAATGGTGGTTTCGTGCCTACGGGTACTGTTACTACTTGGACAAGGAAGTAATTTCCAACAGCTCTCGCAAAATGCATACGTGCGTGCGAGAGCTTTTTTATTTGTAATTATTAATTATGATTTTCGTTGTATTTATTGTGATAATATTTAGATCTTGTTGACAAAAATCGTTTTTTATGGTAGTGTATTGCAAGCTCAAGGATTGGCTATTTGGCTTTTTTTCTTGAACTATTTTTCTCAGAATGCTTCTTTGAAAGCTAAACTGGGGAATATTTATCACAATTTACCCCCCAAGTGTGGGGTAGAAGGAGAATATGATGAAAAACTTTAACAGGTTTTTCGCTCTGTTCACCCTCATTTTGGGGGTGATGTTTTCCGGTTGCGTCATGAACGTTGATGATAGCACATCAGAAGATGATTCTGCTGCGCCGTCTGGCTACACCCAGGTTGTAAATACTGATGGTGGAAACGTTTCTGGACTTTATTTCCGAGAGACCGTTTCTGACACCAACCTTGTTTACAAGTTCTCCATGGCCCCTACCTCGTATTTGAGGTATCTGCCCTCTGATACTGGTACTGGTTCTGAGTTTGATTCGTCTCGCTCATCTTTCAAAAATCTTCCGAACACCGATAGTTCGCGTGCGACGAAGACCACGGAAGTTTTTTCGAAACGATATCTTCTCGTTGCCTACTGGGATAATTACGACGAAAGATCCAATTGGGATAAGGCTAGTCTTGTGATTATGACTGTCACTAATTGGGTCTTGAAGTCTGGTTATACTCAGGCGCAGACTTGGGATGGAGCTTCTATGACTATGGGTTACAAGCTTGTCAGCGGTAGCTCAAATGTCACTTTCGTTTCTGATTTTGAGACTGGCGGTCGGCTTCTTTACGAACTTGATTCTACCAGTCGTCAAATTCTTGCTTCGGATATTGCTGACAGTAATCCCGATTTTGCGGACTACACAGCTGGTGCAAATGGTATTGATGCTGGTACGAACCTCTACGTGAATTTTGCGTATTGGCCTGCCGCTAACAACGCCACAAGCATAGCTGCACTGGATTGGTCTGTAGCGAAGAAGGGTTGGGTCAAGGTGAACTACAATTCATCCGAAGTTCCTTTCCTGACTATCGCTGGTGTCCGTCAGTATGGTAGCTCGATTTCTACCTCTGAAGGAACGCAGATCGTTATAACTGCTACGGTGAGCAATGCTCCGGTGTATGTTATCTGGCGATCTGGTTCAGCTGTTACTGTTCCTACAGAAACGGAATGGAACAGTGCTTCTAATCAGGTTGGTACGTATCCGCTGACTATCAACTATTCTGGAAATTCTCTCTTTACCGTGTTCGCAAGAACGAAGGAAAGTGGGAAAACTTGGAGTAGTAATGCTCAGTGGAGCTTTACTCCCGGAACGACGAATACTACCGTATCCGTCCAGAGTATTTCATTGTCATACAACACCATGAATTTGGTTGTTGGTGGTAGTGGAACTTTGGTAACCACGTTCAATCCGTCAAACGCGACGAATCAGAACGCAAACTACGTTTCGAGTAGTCCTTCTGTTGCTTCGGTTTCTTCGTCTGGTGTGGTTAATGCACTAACGGCTGGAACTACCACTATTACTGTTACTGCACAGGATGTAACGAACGGTGTAAAAACCGCTACGTGCACCGTGGTTGTTACCAGTAGTGGTGGAACTACTACTACGGAAAAGTATTTCTACATCAGTTCTACATGGGCTGGGCAACAGGCAAAAATTACCTTCGAGAACGGTGGAGGTACCTCTGGTACTTATACCATCGGTTCGGATGGAAAAATTCCTGTTGTTATTTCCGGTACTCCTAAACTGACTGTTTCTATTACTGCTAATGGTCAGTGGTGTGATGCTGCCGGTAATGCTAATACGTACAGCCAATGTCAGTCGTCAGACTGGTCTGGTGATTCCGTTCTTTTCACTTCGTACACGAATGGTACGTTTAACCCCACGGGAAGAACTACTACGTGGACGAGAAGGTGAGGTGAGTAACCTTTAAACTCACAACCCTCGCAAAAATGCATACGTGCATGCGAGGGTCTTTTTTATTTATTTAAAATAGTAAATTAAGCTTTAATATTGACTTTTTAGCAAATTTATGATAATGTATTTTCTGAAAATAAATTAATAATATTGTGTATGTTATTTGATTATCTTGGTATTTATAAACCAAAAAATAAAACATTTTTCTCTCTAGCAACTATAATGATAGCAATACTTTCTATTGCCATGTTTTTTGTAAGTCCGTTTTGTATTGTTGCTATTCCTTTAATTGCTGTACTTGCTTATGTTTTATATAAAACCCCAGCTATTGGTCTTTATATTATTACTTTTTTATTTCCTTATCATGGTATTAGTTTTAAGGTTTTATCAAACTTTAACTTGCAATTTATTGATGCTTTTACATTGTTTTTTATTGTTATTATTCTTGCTAAATATTTATTTACTTATTTATTTGATAGAGCTAATTTCAATAAAATTAAATTCCCAGTTTTAAAAGTTTTTGCTTTATTTTTCTTTTCTGGATTAATCTCTGTTATAAATTCTCTTAATATTTCTTTCAGTTTTGTATATTTGATTAGATTTATAGCTTTTTGTTATATTGCTTACGTTGTTTTACCAACTAATATTTTGAAAAATAAAAAAGAGTTACATAATGTTATTTTTACATTACTTTTAACTTCTATTATTACTGTTGGTATTCAATTCTTATATATCTATAAAGAAGGTTTTAATATTGATTTTAGAGGACAAATTTCATCAATTACTTTTAAAGATATATATCCTTTTGGTGAAAATCATAATTTGCTTGCTGAGGTTTACACTGTTGGTATATTTGCTGCCATGTATCTTTTCTATGTTGCAAAGAACATGACATGGAGATTTGTTTATACTTTATCTATAATTGTTTTATCTATTGCTGATTTGTTCATTCTTTCTAGATCTGCATTTTTGGCTGTTTTGGTTGCTGTTAGTTTCTTGTTTATTGTTTATCCTTTTATTAGAGAAAATAAATCTCTTAAAACGGCTGCATTTGAAATTGGATTTAGAACTTTTTCAATGATTGCTTTAATAGTTGTTTGTCTTGGTTTTTATACTAATTTTATTAATCAAATTTCTGCTAATGAAGTTAAGAGCTCTTCTGATGCTAGGGTTGATATGACTAAATCTTCTTTTGTAATGTTTATGTCTAATCCTATTATTGGTAATGGTGTTGCTAATTTTAAAATGCTTCTTGGTAATGATTCGGAATATATTAAAAATTATTATGTTGCTCTTGATTCTCATGGTGTTATTCAAAAAATTATTGTTGAACAGGGTATAGTTGGTGTTATTACATTTGCTTTGTTTATTATTGCTTTGATTGTTATGTATTTTAAAGCTATAAAAAATATTGCTAATTATGATGATAGAATGTCTTTATCTATTATATTTGCTTTATTTATTGCTGCTTTGTTTTTACAATTGTTTAATACAACTTATTATACTTATAGATTGTGGTTGCCGATTGGATTATTTATTGTTGCTTCTAGGATATATAGTGAAAAGAAAATTATTAAATAAATATAAAAAACTGAAAAACTGAAAAATTCAAAACAATTTTAAAACATGTAAATTTTAAATTTTAAAATAAAATATAAATATACAGAGTTTTAAAATTTGGTTTTTAAAATTTGAATTTGTTTTGGTTTTTGGTTTTTTCAGTTTTGGTTTTTAAATAAAATATTATGTCAAAAATAAAAATCATTCATGTTATATCTGCTTTGAATGTTGGCGGAGCTGAGGCTCTGCTTTTTGACTTGGTTAAAAATATTAATAAGGAAAAATTTGATATTAAAATCCTTTGTTTTTTTAAACAAGGTGGGCTTGTTAATAAATTTATTGATGCTGGTTTTGATATTACTTTTTTAGAAGATAATAGAGGCAGCTATTTTAAATTATTTCCAAAAATTGTTAACTTTTTTAAAAGTGAAAATCCTGATATAGTTCATACTCATTTATTTGGTGCTGATTTTTTTGGTGTATTTGCTGCTAAGTATGTTGGTGTAAAGAATATTGTTTCTACAGAACATAACCTTAATAAAGGTGAAGGATATGTTAAAAATATTTGTAAATTTATTTCTATTAGATTTGTAAATAAGATTATTGCTATTTCTAATGCTGTTAAAAAATATATTAACAAGTATTATTTTGTTTTTGGTAAAAATATAAAAGTTATTAATAATTTTGTTGAAATTGAAAAATGGAATTGTGATTATAATGTTTTAATTAATAATAAAATTAAGATTGCCGTTATTGGAAGACTAGTTGAGCAAAAAGGACATTATGTTTTGATTAATGCTTTATCTAAAGTTGATTTTGATTTTGAATTAATTTTAATAGGTGATGGTGAAAAAAGGGAAGAGCTTGAATCTTTGGTTAATGAATTAAATTTACAAAGTAAAATAAGTTTTTTGGGTTCTTGTAATAATGTGCCAGAATTAATTAAAGATGTTGATGTGATTGTCCAACCTTCTTTGTGGGAAGGGTTTGGTATAACTGTTGTAGAGGCTTTAGCTGCTTCTAAACTTGTTGTTGCTTCAAAAGTTGATGGTATTTTGGATATTATTGAAGATAGAAAAAATGGTTTATTTTTTGATGTTGGTAATATTGAAGATCTTGTTGGTAGATTAAATTGGGTTAATAAAAACAGAATGGAGGCTATTTGTATTGCAAAAAACGCAAAAGAAAGTGTTTTAAAATTTGATGTTAAAAATGTTATGTTTGATTATGAGATGATTTATGAAGAAATGGTTGAAACAAACAATTAGATTAATTATAATATTTTCTTTTCATGAGTTTCGTATCAATTTAGATATCATAAGAGCTCCACAAATGAACGAAAACATTATAATTAATCTTAGTAGTTATTTATCTAATTAGCTAATATTTTATACTGTAATATTGACAAAAAGTAAAATATATGGTAATATGTTCTTACGTTTAAATGTTGAAATATTGACAAAGTATTGAAAATGTTGTAGGGTGATGAAGATTTTAATAGAAATTTATTTGTCCTTGGTGTATTCAATTTGTTTGAGTATATTATAGGGGAAACGAAGTTTCTCTTAGAGCCGTCAGGCTCGGCTGGTCCGTTGGACTAGAATTCACGCTTTTCCAAAAAATGCAAAGACGTGGTATTCTCTTCAACGAGACCCGTCAGCGCAACAAGAAAAGGAGAGACATCATATGAAGAAAATGATGTTCACTGTTTTCATGGTTGCCGCCCTGGCGGCAATGGTTTCAGCACAGACCTTGGTCGGTGGCAGCCAGTCGGCTCCCGCTGATAATAACAAGGCTGTCGTTTCTACTTCTGCTTCCGCTTCTTCCGAAGGTTCCGGCCTCGATCTCAACATTCACGCCTGGTCCGATGCCAGACTCCAGTCCTCAGTCCGCACGCTCGCCAAAGACGAGCTGCAGGATGCCGAAGACGCCGAGTCCGACGCGATCGTGATTCCCAAGCTGAAGGGCGAGTTCGGAGTCCGTGGTCTCATGGGTTCGATTTTCTACATGAAAGCCCAGGGATTCTATGATATCGGCAAGACCGGACTTTCCTCGGCTACCTTTATGGCTGGCCCTGGTGCTCAGATCGGACCGTTCGCCATTGGCGCAAACGTCGGAACTGACCTGACCAACTGGAAGGGTGCGAAGATCGGACTCGATGCCTCGTGGGACGTGATCAGTGATCTGACCATTTTCGCCTGGGGAAATACGACCATCAACGGCGGTAAGAACAAAATCATTTCGACTGCCGGAGTTTGGTCCGATGGAACGAAAGATTACAAGGCATGGGATGCCGGTATCGGTATCGATTGCTTTGCTATCGATGGTCTCTATCTGGGTCTTATTGGATCCATGTACGGAACCAACAACGAGTATGTCACCAAAGATGGTAACAAGAACACAACCGCTTCTGAAGTTCGTGCGAAGGTTGGTCTTGTCCAGGATGGTCGCCTCGTTTACCTCGGTGTCGGCTGGCGTGGTGGTGATAGCGTAATCACTCCTGCTACCAAGCCCCAGACCTCGAACGAGTTCCTTTTCGAAATCGGCTTCAAGCTGCAGTAATCGCGGCATGAGCCCAGCCCTCAAACATTGTTGAAAGACAAAGTTTGGGGGATTTTTTATTTATAAAATAAAATGATTTAAGAGGATGTGTATTGTGTTAAAAATATTGATGTGATAACATTTTTTAAAATAAAATAGAGGAATATATTTATTACATAATATTGACAAAAAGTAAAATATATGATATAAGTATATATACCGAATGTTATTCGGATGAAATACGTTAAAACATGCAAGGGCGGATATACCGCCAGTGCGAAATAAGGAGTACATCATGAAGAAACTCGTGGTGTGTATGCTTTTCGCCGCTCTGGCGGCAATGGGAGCTTTTGCTCAGATCGTCGATGTTGACCTCGCTGACCCTGGAAGGTCTCTGAGTGTCGGTGCGACATTCAACAAACAGCTGCCCGTGTTCGATACCCCCTACGTTGACGTCAAGACCGGCAAGTCGGTCAGCGTCATTCTCGGCTACAAGTTGGTCTTTTTCCTTCCGGTATCATACCAGGATGAAAAAACCCTGCCTGGATTCAAGAGAGTTCTCGTGACTGATACCCTCAAGGTTCAGATTCAGACTCAGGACGCCAAGAAGAAGCAGAATGTGAGCGACATACAGCCCGCATCAATCTCTCCCTTTAAGGATGTCAAATCCGGCGCGGATTATATTCGCGTTATCGTGATTGTTCCCGTTAACTACCTGAATGTATACTTCTTTGCTTCGGCCAACTTTGAGCCGATTGCTGGAGAGTATGATCGTGAGACAAGAACTCTTGTCGGACAGATCGGTAGTGACCCGAACCAGTTTCTGCAGCCGTCGGAAGCAGCCACAAAGGCCGCTCCCGTGAAGACTGTTGCTCCCGCTCCTGATCGTCAGTTCGTTCCTGCCGCTTCCGTTACTAACGGTGGCGACAAGAAGACCGCGACATCGGGTACTGGTGGGCTTAAGTAAAGCCTCCCACTCTCCCAAGCTTCGTTCAACAATAGTTGAGACGAAATTTGGGAGTTTTTTATTTTCTATTGCTAAAATCTTATTTATTTGCTAGGGTTACCGCAACAAATAACCCTTATGTATTTAAGGGGGAATACTTTTTTGGAGGATTTGTGTATGAAAAAATTGTTGGCTTTATCTATTTTGGTTTTGTTTGTTTTTGGTGCGGTTTTCGCTGATGAAGAGGTAATTTTACCTGTTGTTGGCGGTGAACCGTTGGTTGTCTTGCCGTTTACTTCTATTAATGCAGACAACAAAAATCGTTATCAAGTTGTTTCTTTCAATGAAAACAACATTGAGAGTGTTAATGCTCTTGGCGAGGTTTCTGCTAAGCCTGTTAGTCAAAATTATAAAATAGCCATTTCCGCCGATATAGGTGACGGTATTGTTGTTAAGGAAATAAAAACCGAAACAGCGGTTGTCTATATTAATGAAGATGATTATGGAAGAGCTTTATTGAAAAGCGAAACCAAAAACATAAGCATATCTTTTATCAAGAAAGATGATAACAATTTTGAATTGATTATGACAAAAATTCCTAAGGGAGTTTATAGGATTAATATGAAGGTTGTTATTAATATTGATAACAATGATTATTTGGTAACATTTCAGTTGAATAATCAGAAATTAATTCCTACAAAAGGAGCGAAAGAAATATCTCCTGTTGTAGAAGAGAGTAAGGTGATTATGCCTGCTGTTATTACGGTTAATACTGATGTGAAAACCGATACAAAGCCTGAGGTAAAATCAGAAGTAAAACCCGAGGTAAAACCTGATGAGAAACCTGAAGTGATTACTCCTGCTAGTATTTCCTCGGAAAGCTATCTGAAATAATCGCAATATCCAAACATTTTATTTTGATTCTTTATCAAAAAAGTGTTTGGATTTTTTAATTTTTCTTTACAAAATCTGAGTAAAGTGTTAATTTATAGAAAATTTAGTAAGAACCCTTGGGTTCTAGGAGGAAGTATGAAGAAGGTTAAGGCGCTGATTGTCTTGATGATTTTAGCCTCCTTTACCCTTTTTGCTGAAGATCAGCATAAGGGTTTTGTGGCTAATGTTTCAACCGGCATGGACTTTAATTCGTTCATTGCCACAGTTGAAGCTACTTATCATCCTTTTGAACGTGGAAGTCTTATGATTTCAAGTAAGGATAATACCAATTATTATATTGGTATGGAGGATTCAATAAGAACCAAAACTATGACTGTAAAGTCTGAAATTGATTCTTATGTCTTTAATCCCGAAGAAATCGTTTATAAGCCCTTGAAATATAAGGCTTTGGATCCGTTTGGGTATGGATCTTCCAATGCTTATTTTGATAGAGCTGCGTTGCTTTTTGCTCTTAGGTATTATTATGATGGCATGACGTTCCGCGATTTGTCTGCGGTTTCTTCGGGTCAAGAACCCGTTGGACTTCTTGCTGAGCAGAATTTTTTCCCAAATGGTGATAGGAGATATGCTAATAGGCTTATAATTACTGCCATTGCCAAGGAAATTATTGCAGAGCTTACGATTGACCAGGTTACCGCTCTGCCTATTAAGCGAGATTCCAATAAGGACGAGGAGTATGTTCCTCTTGCAAAAAAGACGGTTGACGAGGTTTATAATCTTATAAGTATTGAGCATGATAGCAAGGGGTTTGATTTTCTTGTTTATCCTGCCGATATTGAAGCTGCGGCGGCTATTTTGCAGGGTACCCCTACTCTGCAAGAAAAGATGATTGAAGCAAAGCGACAAAAGCTTATTTCGTATGTTAAATGGACATATACATTGCCTAGAACTATTGAGGCTTTGAGAATATTGTCTTTCGTTTTGGCATATGAAGGATTGCCTGATGTCGGTCCTGCGCTTACTGTAAATTTTGCTCGAGAAATTGCTGAATGGCGACTTGCTAACTCCGATGGGCGTTGGCAGGAGTATTTGGTAAAATCTATGAGTAATAAATCGTTACAAAATATGAGCTCAAAAAACTGGGCCGATTTGTATCTTGGTATTAAAACAAATGCCTATTCTACCGATAATGATATCACGTTTAATCCTGACGTAATGGGTAAACTTGGTGTTGGGTATAATATTGGTGATAGCTTTGTTTATTTGACCGGTTATGTTGGGTTGCCTGTTATTACTTCTGATTTGAGGTATGAAGCAGTGTTGAATACCAATATAAGGTTTGTTAATTTTTTTGAACTTCATACGGACGCCTATTATTATAATGGTGGACGGGTGCGAGGTGTAATAAAGCCGAATTTTGTATTATTTGATGATCTTTTCCAGATTGGTGGCGGTGTTGATTTTGATGTTTTACCATCAGCTACTGCTACTCTTTTTGGAGAAGTATTTGTCAAAGATACCGTTGGGGTTGGCATTGGTTATAATGTTAATTCTCAAAAGGCATCACTTTCTGCTACTGTTAAATTCTAGTGTTTTGATGCTTAAGCTCCTATCTGTAATGGATAGGGGCTTTTTAATTTGTCCACTTTACTATTTTTTTTATTATTGTTAGTATTTGTTAATTAAAGGGGAGTAATGAATGAGTTCTTATTTACATTTTGTGCTTTAATGAATGAATATAGATAAAAAATAGAATTAAATTTTGCAAAATGTTGACAAAAACTCGATATTATGTTAAGGTTTTTTTACTTAATGGAGTATATTAAGTGAATAAAGATAATATATTTATATGAAAATTGCTATTATTGGAGCTAAGGGTGTGCCTGCTACTTACGGTGGTGTTGAAAGACATGCAGAAGAGCTTGCACTTGGTCTTGTTTCCAAAGGTCATGATGTTACTGTATATTCAAGAAAATGGTATACAAAATATGATGGCGCAGAATACAAAGGAATAAAGATTAAAAACATTGGTTCCATAAAAACTAAAAATTTAGATACCATTTCTCACGTATTATTATCAACTCTTGATGCTGTAAGGGGTAAGTTTGATATTATCCATTATCAAGGTGTTGGACCTGCATTATTATCTTTTATTCCAAGAATATTATCTCCAAAAACTAAAGTTTTTGTTACTTTCCATTGCGAAGATTTTAAACACGATAAATGGAGTGGATTTGCTAAATTTATGTTAAAAACTGGTGAAAGAGCTGCTTGCACTTTCCCAAATAAAACAATAACTGTTTCTAAGTTATTAAAATATAAAGTAGATAATTTCTATGATTCTAAAGCAGAATATATTCCAAATGGAATAACGGTTAAAGAAAATTTATCTTTGACTAGAGAATCTGGAGACGTTTTTGAAAAATTTAATATAGAACCAGGTAAATATATTGTTGCTGTTACTAGATTGGTTAGACATAAAGGTGTTCATTTGCTTATAGATGCTTACAAAAATATGAACGCTGATTTAAAGAATAAATACAAATTAGTAATTGTTGGTGGTGGTACTTTTGGTGATAAATATGAAGATGAATTAAAAGAAATGAGTACTTCTGATGCAAATATTATTATGACAGGAATGCAATCTGGTAGTGATTTAGAAAAATTATTTGTTGGGGCTAAGATATTTTCTCATGCTTCTTCTGCTGAAGGTTTACCTATAACTGTTTTAGAGGCTATGAATTATGAAAAACCGGTTGTAGTTTCTGATATACCAGAACATATGGAAGTTGTTGGTGAAGACAAAGGAATATCATTTAAAACTGGTGATGTTAATGATTTAAAGCAAAAGCTTGAATTTGCTCTTGATGATACAAATTCAACGTTTGTTAATGAAATGTCTTGTAGAGCTAAAAACCTTGTAAAGAATGAATATAACTGGACAAAGGTTATAGACAAGACTGAATTAGCTTATAAAGAACTTATAGAACAAAGTAAGGCTATAGAAAAAGTTAGAGCTTAGGGAAAAACTAAAAAAAACAAAACTAAAAAACTAATCATCCTTCGCTAAAGCTTCGGATGACAAATCATCCTTCGCTAAAGCTTCGGATGACAAAGAAACTAAAAAGACGAGCTGTTGCTCGTTCTTTTTTTATTTCAATATTATATTCCATTCATTTACATATCTACCAATTCCTTGGCTATTAAATACGTTTTTTCTTCTAGTTGAAGAGTAGCACCATTTTAGTAATTCTTTAAATGATATTTTGTATTTTCCGTCTTCTAATATGTAATTTATTTCTTTTTCTTTTATTGCCTTTCTTATGCTTACTTTTGATATACCAGATAAAACTTCACAGTCTTTTATTGATAATAATAATTCAGATGATTGTTGTATATTAGTTACGGAGTTTGTTAGTTTATTAGTCTTGCTAGTTGAGTTAATTTTTTGCTTGAATGGTTTTTTGTTTGTTTTTTCTTTAATAGAAATGTTCTCAATAATTTCTTTATTGAGTTCTTTTGTTTCTGATTCAATATCTTTAATCTCATTGGATGGTAATTGTTTTACTTCTCCTAATTCTTCTAATGATATTGGAGTTAAATTTTCTAAGTCTAATATGGGGGACATAAAGTTTAAATTTTAAAATTCAAATTTAAAATTTAAAAACGTTTTATAATTTGAAACTTATCACCATACTATATTATTAATTTTCTATTGTAAAGTTATACCCCTGTTGTATAACTATTTCTATTTTAACGATATTATTTACATATTGTGGAACGAGTGTAGAACAATGTGAAACATTGTGAAACAAAGGAAAAGAAAAACCAAAAACGACAAAACTATCCCATTCTGGGATAAGATAAATATATTCGCTTTGCTCATTATTTATCTAAAAAACTAAAAACTAATACTTCTTCGCTAAAGTTTCTGGTGAAAAAGAAAATAAAAAATGTGATTTTTCCTCTTCTATATTTTGGTATGTATGTTATAATTTTGTTAATAAAAATAAAAAGTTATTCCTTAATGTTAAATAGGGGAATGATAAAAAAATATATTTTATATTAACTTATTTTTAAGACTCAATTTATTGTGAAAGCTGATACAGTTTCAAAATTGAAAATAGGTGACGTTTCTTCTTTTGAAAAAGTTTATGATGATTTTTTTCAAAAGATTTATCAATTCGTTTTTTTTAAAGTAAATAACCAACACAAAGCTGAAGATATTTCTTCTGAAGTTTTTTTGCGTTTTGTTAAATTTGTTAAAGAAAATGAAGTTGATAATGTTTCTGCGGTTCTTTATAAAATTGCTAGAAATCTTATAATAGATGATTCTAGAAAAACAAAAGAAGATCTTGTAGGGGATGAGAAAATGGAACTTATTAAAGATGATAATGAATTAAATCTTGATGATAAGTATATAAATAATGAGAAGTTATTTATGGCTTTGTCTTATTTGACTGATGATTATAGAGATATAATTGTTATGTATTATATTAATGAGATGAGTTTAAAAGATGTTGCTGTTGTTTTAAATAAAAGTGAAGGTGCGACTAAAACAATGTTGTCTAGAGCATTGAAACAGATGAGAGAGAAAATAATAAATCAATAAATTGATTTTAATTTTAAAACTGAAAAACTGAAAAATTCAAAACAAATCTAAATTTTAAAATTAATTTAGTTTTCCCCATAGTGTAACTTTTTATTTTTTCATTCGTCTTATATCTTGAGAGCGTTAATTTATTTGTAAAACCAAAGCAAACTTAAATGAACGAAAAAGAATTTATTTCTAAAATTAAATCTCTTAAATCAGATATCATTATTAATGATACTTTTTTTGATTCTAATAAAGAAAAATTCTTAAATCTTGTTTCTGCTGAGTTTGTTGGTAGTGATTCTAAAAAGACTGTAGTTTCTAATGACTTTGGTTTCTTTTCATTTATTAATAGAATGAAAATTCCTGGCCTTGCTGTTGGAGCTTCTGCTTTTGTTCTTACTACTTTTGGTCTTACTGTATCTGCCTCTTTGAGATCTATTCCTGGTGATCCTTTATATTCTTTTAAGATTTCTATGGAGAATGCTAGGGTTGCTATGGCTTTTGATGATAGTAAGAGTGTTAATTTGCAAGTTCAATTTGCTGGTAATAGAATAGATGAGTTATCTATGGTTATGAGATCAAATAGAGCTGATAAACATAAAATAGCTTCTGATCTTGTTAATAAAATAGATAGTGACTTATCTTCTGTGCCTAATAAAGTTGTTGCTTTAAATAATGATAAGAAATCTTTAGAAACAACGGCAAAAGTTTTTGACGATAAGATTAATGAATACAGTGATAAATTAAAAGAAGCCAAGAATGTTGCTAATAATTCTGGCATGACTGATTTAACAAAAGAAATTGATTTAGCATATATCAAAGGAAATAGTGTTGCTGTTAAAACTTTAAATATCGTTGTTCAAAATATTGATCTAACTGTTAATAATGATGTTTTAAAGAAGGATATAATAGATAGAGTAGAGAAGAAGGTTGATAATATAAAAGATATTGTGGATTTGGCTAGTAAAACTGTTGTAAATAATGATAATAATGTTATAATTAATCAATCACCACTTGATGGTGATGGCGAAAACAAAAATACAAACACAAATACAAACGAAAATGGTGGTGGTTCAACACTTGTTGAGCAACTACAAGATATGAAAAATGAATTACAAAAAGCTAAAATTGGTTTAGCTTCTACTGATATGGCTAGTGTTATTAATAATGTTGATAAAGGATTAAATAATACTATAACTTCTACGGTTCCATTAACTCCTGTTATTGGTACTACGAATAATAATCCTGATGATATTGATAAAAATATTGATAAGGATAATAAAAATAGTGACGATGTAAATAAAGATGATAAGGATGGCGATGTAAAAATGCAATTTGAATCTGGTACTGGTTATGGATCAAACCATTATGAGTATGAGATTGAATCTTTATGGAGTGACGGAAAGTAGAATAAGGGATAATGGGCGTGATGATTTTTTACTAAATCATCACACGGGTTATCCCTTGTGGAAATCCAAAAAAACAATCATAACTCTAATAAGCTTTGATTGTTTTCATGTGAACTTACTGTTTCTAAATTATTAAAGGATGTTTTTTGAAGTAATGTGAATTACTTCGGGAGATTCTTAAAAGTCGAAATCGGGTTGTGACTTTTTAAGATAAGTAAACTAAAGCATATAGTTGTAAACTTTAAAGCTTTAGTTTACGAGCTTGTCGCTTTAGGGTGCTTCTCTTTAATTGTATATTGCGAGAGCAATACAAAACATCATCGATGAATCTTTTCATAAGAAACTACCTGTATAATTTAGTGTAATTTCACTCTAATTTAACTTAAACAAAATATGAATATATTATTCAAAAAGTCAGTTAGTATGGTGGCTTTAGCAACTATGTTAACATCTTCTGTTCCTGCTGCATTCGCTGCAGTAACAATAGCTGATGGAGACTTAGTTAAAGCTTCTGGTTCTTCTGCTGTATACCTTGTAAAAGGATCTACACTTAGAACTTTCCCATATTCAACTATTTATCATTCTTGGGGATTCCCAAGTAATTACTCTACTGTAAAAACAGTAGCTGCTTCTGATTTAGCTAGCTACACAGTAGGTGACCCAGTTCCTTTTAGAGATGGAACATGTTTTAGAGGTACAGCTAAGTCTTTACCTGGTTTCGAATCACAAGCAGTTTTCTGCGTGTCAGACGGACAATTAAGACCAGTTGAATCTCAAAATGCTTTCTTTGGTTTGTTCAACGTAACAAATTGGACACAAGGAAATAAATACGTTCAATACATTCCAGATGATTTCTTATCAAAATTTGATTTCGCTTTCGGAACTAAAGTTTCTGAATCTGAAATTAATTCTGGTACTTTAATGAACGGTTTAGTTGTTAAAGGTTCTGTTGATGGAGCTTATTACTTAGTTCAAGACGGTAAATTAAGATCTATATCAACAGCTGCCGCTTCTGCAAATAAGATAGATTTATCTAAAGCAGTTGTTACAGCTCAAACAAAGATCAACGCTATTTCTAGCGCTCTTCCAGTATCTACTACAGTTGAAGCATCTTTAGTTACTCCAAAAACTAAAGCTGAAGCTCAAGCTGGTGCTACAACTACAGATACAACAAAAGCTGCTAAATTAGTAGTTTCTGCTGATAAAACATCAGTTGAAGCTGATGGTGCTACAAAAGTTACAGTAACTGCTAAAGTTGCTACTAACGAAGGTGCTACAGTTTCTACAGCTACAAATTCTGTTACATTCGCTATAACTAGCGGAACTGGAACATTATCTGCAACTACAGTTGCTGCTGTTAATGGTGTTGCTACAATCACATTAACTCCTTCTACAGTTTCTGGTACAATCGTAGTATCTGCTACAGCTACTGGATTAACAGCTAGTACAGTTTCTATAACTGCTACAGCTAATACATTAGCTCCTACAGTAACTTCAGTTGCTAACCAAGGCATGAGAATTATTAATGTTTCTTTTGATAAGACATTAGATAAGACTACTGCTCAAACTACTTCTAACTATACAGTTAGAAACAATAAGTCATCAACAATAACAGTATCTTCTGCTAAATTGTTGTCTGATGCTAAGACTGTTCAATTATTCTTAGCCTCTGGTGCTTATAATGATTCTTCTGTTGATTCAATAGAAGTTAAGAACATCCAAAATGCTGCTCAAACTTCTACAATGACTACAGTTACTAAAGAATTAACAATCGCTGATTCTTCAGTTCCAACAGTTGTTGCTGTTGAAGCATTAGGATCAAAAGCTATTAGAGTTACATTCTCTGAAGCTGTACAATATGTTAAGTCTATCTCTGGAACACCAGCAACTGATGTTTCTGTAGCTGGACAAACATATGGTGCTTTCAGATTGGATGATAAAGCAGTATCTTATGGAACAGGTTCTACTGATACAGCCGATATTGAAGGCGTAACAGTGACTTATCCAGATGCTACTGATTATACAAAAGCTTTAATTTCTTTTGCTAACCCAATTTCTGTTGGTGCTCATACATTAACAGTTTCTTATAACGGTGTTATCAAAGATTTCAACGTAACTACAGACAATTCCATCAATGCTAATACAATGCAACCTGCTGGATATGTAGCTACAGTTGCTGCTGATACATCAGTTCCAACATTATCTTCAGTTGAAGTTTTGACTCAAACAAAAGCAAGATATACATTCTCTAAAGCTATCAATTTAGATGTAGCTTCAGATTATTCTAAATTCTTCTGGTCAACATCTTCATCTGTAACTTCTGGAACTTATGCTACTTCTTTAGAAAAAGTTTCTGATACAGTTTACGAAGCTACATGGGGAACAGCTATAACTACTGGTACGGTTTACTTCTATGCTGGTGCTGTAACTGATTACTCTGGTAACTCAATTTCTCCATTACCTTCAAATAAATCTGTTTCTGTTACTTCTGATACAGCTCCTGCTATCTCTTCTGTTTCTATGGATACAGATTCTGATAACAAGGTTGTTGTATATTTCAACAAAGATGTTGAAAACGCTTCAGCTATTAATACATCTAACTATGTATTCAAAAAAGCTGATGGTACAATCTTAACAGCTACTACTGGTGGAGATTCTATTAATTCTAATGGAAACCCAACAGGAAATATTGCTCAAGATGCTACAAACAAGAAAAAAATTACTATTACATTAGGTGGTAACGAAGAAGCTGATGCTTCTGCTTTACCTGGTGGAACATATCAATTAACTATTTCTGGAGTTAAAACTTCAGGTGGTACAGTTGCTATGTCAGCTGCTTCTTATACATTTACAGTTACTGATAAGACAAGACCAAGTCTTTCTTCAACAGCAACTACAAAATTGTTAGCAGGTTCTCATAGAATCGTTGTTAAATACTCTGAAGCTATGGGTTCTTCAGCTTTAAGCGCTGTTAACTACAAAATAGTTGGAACTACTGGTGGAGTTGCTACAACAACATTAACAAAATTATCTGATATTTCTGGAGTTTCATTATCTTTCAGAAATTCAAATAAAGATGTTGTTATAGATTTCCCAACTTCTGAAACAATAGTTGCTACTACATCTTTAACAATTGGTTACATCGATGGATCTACAATGTACACTCCTACAGATGTTTCTGGTAATTTATTTAAAGATTCTACAGGTACTTTAGCTGCTACTCAAACAATAGTAACTTCAGTTGCTAACGCTGGTTTCAGTGCTGCTAATATGAACTTTAATGATGCTACACCTTCAAACGTTGTAAAATCTATTAAAGTATTAACTGCTACAACAGTAGAAGTTAAGTTTGCTAGAGATCTTGATACAGTTAACGCATCAGAATTCTTAATTAAATCTGCTGCTAGTTCATCTACTTGGATGACTCCTACAAATGCTGTTATAGATGCTGATGACAACTCAAAAGTTGTATTCACAATTCCTTCTGGAACATCTTATGAATTTACATCTGTAGACGGATATACATCTGTTTCTATAAAATTAAATTCTTCAGCTACTACGGGATCTCCTGCTTACACAACAGCTACAACTAAAGATTTATTAGGATTATATTTAGTAGCTCAAACAACTGCTGCTCAATCTATAACTTCTGATAATTCTACAATTACTTATAAGAATGATATTAGACCTATTATAAAGTCTTGGGTGTTCAATTCTTCAAATTCTATTTCTATAGCATTTGATGGAAAAGTTAATCCAACAACTTTCACAAATGATCAATTAGTTCTTACACAAACTGTAAACGGAACTACTATTACAGCTTCTACTTGGACAACTACCCAAACAACAGCTTCTAATATAGTTACATTTACAACTACAACTTCTGGATTAGATAGTAATTCATCTGCTACATTAAAGACTCTTTCTGATGGTTACATCGTAGCCGTTGGTGCTAATGGAGCTAGAATTGCTTCTAATACTACTGGTTTAGTGAATGCTGCCTTTGTTGCAAGTTCAATATCTTCTGGATATGGTGTTGCTACAGCTACAATCGCATTCAACCAAAACGTTGATTCATCTAGTATTATTTCTGGATGGACAGATGGTAAGGTTGCTAAGACTGTTACAGGATCTGTTATAATAGATGCTACTGGTAATTTAACATTCTCTGGAGTTACTCTTGGAGAATTTAAGACTACTGGATGGGCTGCTGGTACTTATAATGCTACTTATGTATTTACAGATACTACAGCTGCTACTAAGACATTATTAATAACAGTTGCTGGAAACGGTACAAGTACTACTCCTACTACTGTCATTGGTGCTTCTACAAGTTATGAACCTACATCAAGTATTAAGACTACTGGTGGAGCTACATTAACTACAGATTTCAAACCATCTCTTTAATTAAATAATTAGATTGGTTAGATTTCTCAATGTAGAAAACTAAAAAAGATCCCCGAAAGGGGATCTTTTTTATTTACAATACCATTTTAAATGTTATAATATCTGTAATAATTATTAATCTTTTAAATTTATGTCTGACGAAAAGAATAATGGTAAAGTTATTTTAATAGCAACTGTCATTTGTATTATTATTGGTATTGGTTTTGTTTTTAGAGTTGATCAAAAGATTGCTAATTTATTTAAAGGCAATACTAATAAGCCTGTTATTGTTGATTCTACTAATAATCCAGAATTAGCTAATTTACCTCAATTGCCAAATATGATTGTTATTTATGGTGGTCAATTTTTAACTAAAGATATTACTATTAAAGAGGGTAATGTTATTACTTTTTATAATGTAGATCCTAGTCCTGTTAAAGTTATTGGTAGTGATTGGCAAAGTGCTTATATTGATAAATCTGGTGCCTTTGCTAAGGGTGATTTGAAGAAGGGTGAATATTCTGTTTATTTGGAAAATAAACCTAATGAGATCGTAAAGATTAAGGTGAGGTAAAAACTAAAAACAACAAAACTAAAAACTAAAATACCCCCGGGAAGGGGATATTTTTATTTATTTAAGAATTCTTTTACTAATTTTTCTGTTTCTTTATATAACTTTTCTTTATTATTTCCATCTAACCATATTAATCCTGGTGTTTTGTTAAACCATGTTATTTGTCGTTTTGCGTATTGATTTGTTGCTGTTGATAAATTGTTAATTGTTTGTTCTAAAATAGGGGATAATGTGTGTAGAGATGGTTCCACCTTCGCCAAAGCTTCGGCGGACGAGCCTATTTGTTTCAAATATTGGCTTATAAATTTATATTCTAGACCAAATGATTCTAATCTTTTCCAGCTGATTTTATTTTTATAATGAAGATTATATATTTCTTCTATCATTCCTTCGTTCTTTATTCTGTCTATTATTCTTTTATATATTCTATTGTGAAGTGTTTCTTTATCTACTGAAATACCAAGGATTAAATTATTATTGGTGTCGCATACATGCGACACGTACGAATTATTTCCATTACGTTCTATTTGTCTTATTAATCTATGTGGATTATTCCAATCGCTGTTGTTTAATTCTTCTTTTGCTTTTGGGTTTTGTTTTAATAATCTTTGTTGTAATTGTTCTTTTGTTAATTCTAATAGTTCTTTTCTTAATTGTTCGTCTATTTTTTCATTTGAGATATTGTATCCTTTAATTAGTGCGTCTATATATAATCCTGTACCACCAACTATCAATGGTATTTTTCCTTTGTTTTCTATTTCTTTTATTGCTTTTTTTGCTTGTTTTAAATATTTAGCTAAACTGTATTCTGTTTTTGGAGTTACTAGATCTATGCAATGATATTTTATTTTTCCATATTCTTTTAAATCTTTTCCTGTTCCTATGTTCATGTATTTATATACTTGTCTTGAATCTGCTGATATGATTTCGCAATTAAAAAGGGAAGCGACATGTACCGCTAATGCTGTTTTACCTGATGATGTTGGACCGACAATATAAATTGACATGACTTAAATTTAAAACTGAAAATTTAAAAATTCAAAACAATTTTAAAACATGAAAATTTTAAAACAAGGGAACTTGTATTTTGTTTTTAAATTTGAATTTTTTAGTTTTTGTTTTTTAAATTATGTATATTATTATATAAAAAAATCGATATGTAAACCGATTTTTTTATTTTTATTCTGTTAATCCTTTTAGATTTGTTGCTTTCTTTGGGTTTATCCATTTTGCACTTTTTGTATCTGAGTTTATGTTTATCCATGTTGTTGGTGTTCCTGGTTTTTTCTGTGTTTTATCTCCATAATACCATCCTTGTTCTATTTCTTTTTCTGTTATTTCTTTTAATTTGTCATTTTCTAATATTTTACATTCTCCTTTGTAAAGTGCCTTTACTCCTATCTTTTCAGCAAAGCATTTATTACTATACACTACTCCGTTTTCTCCGCATACTGGATTATATATAAATGAACATATTGTGTTATCTTCTGTTTCTGTGTCTATTGTATTTAATCCTCTTTGTTCTTTAATTCTATCTGTTAGTATTTTTGTATTTATATCGCTAGAATTGTCTAATTGGATTTGATCTAATATCTTAATTGCTAAGCTTTGGTTCTCTGGTGATATTTGATCTAATGTATCGTTTATTGTTTTTTCTTTTTGTGTTAAGTCTTCTGTTATTTTTATTTTATTATATAGACTTAATAAATTTTTATCTTGTATTTCTTCTAATTGATATGTTTTTATATCTTTTTTACCGTCGTTATATTTATTTAATAATTCTATTAAATTTATTTTTTGTATTTCTCCGGTATTGAACATTTTCTCGAGTTTAGCTTCTGATTCTTTAATATCTAAACTTTCTATTTCTCTATTAAATATACTTATTGGTATTTGTTTTGTATTTAATATTGCTATTTTAATGTTTTCTTTATTTGGAGAATTTTCTACTTTATCTTGTAATGAGTATAGATAATCTATTAAATTTATTTCTTCAAATATACTATTGTGATTTGTTTTATAAAAATAATATTGAAGTGTTTTTTCTACGGTTTTAATATCTATCAAGTTTATATTCTTTATTAATTCTGTATAATTTTCTTCTATTACTTGATTAATGATTTCTCTTTTTTCTAAATTTAGATAATTTTTAAATGTTTCTAAATATTTATTTGTTAAGATATATTTTAATTTACCATTTGTTGTATCTTCTATGGCTGTTTTAAGGTTTTTCTTTAATGTTACGTTATCTGATAGTGATTTTATGAACTTACTGTAATTTTGTAAGTTATTTTCTATTATTTTATCTAATTTATCTGATTGATGAATGCTTCTAATATTGTTTAATAATGTGTAATGATTTATCTCTAACTCTGTAATTTGCTGTGTTATGTTATTTTTTTCTTGATTATCAAATTTATTTATTTTTGTATATATCTCATTCTTTGATTGGTTGTAGTTTTCTAAACCTTTGTCTATACATTTTTCTTCTGATAATGATACACATTTTTCTAGTTCTTTTAATCTTTCTGAAGAAGATTTAAATAATATACTTGTTTGATCATTTTTACTTAATGCAAATGTTGATATTGCCCAAGTTCTAATATCATTTAAGAAATAAAACATATTATCAGGAAGTATTTTTATTTTTCCTATTCCTAATGTTTTTTCTGTAACGTTTAAATCGTATTCTGGGTTGTATTGATCTGATGGTACAAAATTTTCTATATCTGAAATTATTTTATCATCATAAGAGGAAGCAGAAACTGTTTTAAAACTAAAAACAGAAAAAAGAGAAAAACTAAAAACAGAAAAAACAATCAAATTATTTTTTAAAAACCTTTTCATAATAAATAGTTGAATTAAACTAATAGTACGTGTCGAATGCATGTGACACCTAATAAATTAATTATATCATTTTATTGGACAAAAATATACGTGGATAAAGTTAAAAACTAAAAATAACAAAACTAAAAACTAAAAAGAGAGAAAAACTAAAACTAAAACTGAAAAACTATTGTATTCATTATTTTGGTCTTTTTTTTAAATTGTTATATAATTAGATATGAAATTAATAAAAGGTTAATTAAATATTTATGTCTAGAACTAAATCAAAGGGTTCTGATTCTGTTTCTATAAATAAGAGACAAATTAAAATCCCTGCTAAAAGTTCTCCATCTATAAAAATATCTGCGCCTGCGAAGAAAGTTCAAAAGGGTAAGATGAGTATAGATACTGAACAAATGATAAAAGATCTAGTAGAACTTGGAAGAATTAAGGATGATAAGAAATCCATTAAAAACACTTCTACTTCTAAAAAATCTTCAAACTCTTCAAAATCGTTTACCGATTTATCTAATTCTCCATTGTTGAATTTTATACAAGAAAAAAATAATGGATCATACATTAAGATTGCTGTAGCTTTTCTTGCTATAGTTGCTCTATTCTTTGTGTCTATATTGTATGTTGTTAATTCTAAAGCTGTTGTTAATATAGCTTTAAAAAAGACTGATGCATCTTCTCAAATACAAAGAACATTTAATGTTTATGATGTTTCTGAATTATCTAAGGTTAATAACAATGCTATAGTTGTATCTGTTCCTGTTGAGGTTAGTGTGGAAGATACTTATGCTATATCTACTCAAACTGTTAAAACTACAAAAGCAGAAGGTAAGATAAAGATAACGAATAATACAAATCAAGCTCAAGGATTAGTTTCAACAACTAGATTTGTATCTGACGTTACTGGTGATTTATACAGATTAAAAGACACTGTTAATATTCCTGCAAAATCTTCAGTTGATGCTTATATTTATGCTGATAAAGAAACTGCTACAGGAGAGGGAATTGGTGCTAGATTTACTATTCCTGGTCTTAAATCAGATGAAGTTAGAAAGCTTATTTATGGAGAAAGTATTACAAATATAAATTTTGATGGTGTTGCTAAGGCTGTTATTACTGATAATGATATTGCTAAAGCTACTAATGTTTTAGAAGTTAAATTAAGACAAGCAACTGTTAATACTCTTCAAGAAAAAGTTTCTGGCAGTAATAGTGATTTTGCAATGTTGTCTGATAGTTTGAGTTTTAAGGTTGATTCTACTTCTTTAAACGGAGCAATGATTGGTAAAGAATCTGATGGCATTAAAATATCTGGTAAGGCTGAAGCTAGTGCTTTATTTGTAAATAAAAAGAAAATATTAGATGTTATTAAATCAAATATATTAAGCCAAAATATATCTTCAAATATTGTAAACATTAAAGAATCTACATTGAGTTATTCTTTATCAAAAATGGATTTGGTTAATAAGTTGGCTTCTTTAACTATCTCTGTTGATAATTATGTTTCTTATAATATTGATCAATTGATTGATAAAAACGATATTGCTGGTATGAGTATTAATGATTTTTATATTTATATTCAAGATAAAAATTTTGCTAGTAAGGTTCAAGTTGTTTCTTATCCTTTCTGGAATAGATCATTACCAAAGATACCTGATAATATTTCTATTAAAGCTAAATAAAAAAATGCGATTTAATCGCATTTTTTTAATTCGTTAATGATTTTATTTTTTCAGCTAATTGTTGCGTAAGATTTATACAAAAATTTGTTGATAATTTTTGATCATTATTTCCTTCAATAACAAAGCATACTTTATAGTTCCCGTTATTATTATTTTGTTTTAATAATTCTTTTAATTCTTTAATATTTTCTGGCGTTGTTGTTTTTTTAATTCTAATATTTAACGTTTTTATTTCTGGCTCTACTTTTGCAGCAGGTTTTTCTTTTGGTGATGTATGCTTTGTTATTGCTGGATTATTTTCTTTTGGTAGATCATTCTTTACCGCTACAGGTGATTTAGTGTCTGTGGTTTCTGTGTTTGTATTTTCGTCTTGTGGCTTTTCTTTTTTCTTAAATTTTGAAAAATCTATTCTTGATTTTTTTTCATTTTTTGCGAAATCTTCTTTTATTGCATTGCAAATTTCTACTGAATTTATTTGAGTTATTTCATATATAGTATTTGCTAGCACTTTCATTTCGCCATCTTTATCTGATATTGTTCCATTCACTAATATTGGTTTATCTTTTTCTAATATTGTCATATTAGCTTTGTATGTTTTAGGGAATACTATAAGTTCGCTTGCATCTCCGGCCTCATCTTCTATTGTTATAAACGCCATCACTTCGTTGTTTTTTGTAGTTATTTTTTTAATAATGCTTATCATTACAGCTATATTAATATTTTTAGTTCTGCAAAATCTTAATTTATTTAATGGTGTTATGTTTATTTTATTTTTAATTTCTTTTGTATATTCTCCCATTGGATGATCTGAAATGTATAATCCTAACATTTCTTTTTCGTAGGCTAATTTTGTTTTGTTGTCTATATTATCTGTCTTTTCTAATACTAACTTTGGCAATGAGCTTTCTCCACTTGCTGTCATTGCTGCAAATATATTAACTTGTTTTGTATTTTTTTCTTCTTTTACATTTCTATTGTAGCTTAAAAGAGTTTCTATATTTGTTAATAGAATATTTCTATCTTCTAAACTATCTAATGTTCCTGATTTTGCGAATGCTTCTATTGATTTTTTATTTAAATCTTTTGATTGGATTCTTTGTAAAAGATCTTCTACTGATTTAAAAACGCCATTTTCTTTTCTTTCTTTTAATATATCTTCAACTATATGTTCTCCAACATTTTTAATTGCGGATAATCCAAATCTAATATCATATCCTTCGCGATCTGGTCTTTTAACTACTGTAAAGTCTTTAAAACTTTCGTTTATATCTGGAGGCAATACATCAATACCTGAATTTTTAACATCTCTAATCTCTATTGCTATTCTTTCTAAATCGTCTGAATCAGACATTAAAAGGGCAGCCATAAAACATTCTGGCCAATTAGCTTTAATGTATGCTGTTTGATATGCAACCAATGCATAACAAGCGGCATGTGATCTATTGAAACAGTACTCGGCAAAAGCTTCCCATTCTTTCCATATTTTTTCTAATATTTCTTTTTTAATACTATTTGTTTGTCCGCCTTCTATAAACTTATCTTTATACTCAGCCATAAGTTTGGCATTTTTCTTACCAATAGCTTTACGTAAACCGTCTGATTGACCTCCGGTGAAGTTTGCTAAATCTTTTGATAATTGCATGACTTGTTCCTGATAAACGGTAATACCATAAGTATTTTTAAGGGCTTTTTCGGCAAGGGGATTATCATATGAAACTTCTTCTGTTCCGTTTTTTCTTGCAATAAAATGTGGGATGAATTGCATAGGACCTGGACGATACAAGGCAACCATGGCGATAATATCTTCAAAACCAGATGGTTTTAATTCTTTTAAGTATTTCTTCATTCCGGATGATTCTAACTGAAAAACACCGGTCGTATCTCCAGCTTGAAATAATTTAAATGTGTTTATTTCTTCTTTTGTAAAAGTGCATCCAGGATCTGTTGTGTATCCATCTGGTGCCTTTAATTCATCTAAATTTATTTTAATTCCATGAACCTTATCTACTAATCTTACTGCGTTTTCTAAGATGGTTAAGTTTTTTAATCCCAAAAAGTCCATTTTTAATAATCCTAAATCTTCTACTGGATGAAGGGAATATTGGGAGATTAAAAAATTACTAGCCTCATCTCTTTGTGTTGGGGCTGTCTCGTTTAATGGGTCTTTTGTAATTAAAAGTCCGCAAGCGTGTACTGACGAATTTCTAACGCCACCTTCTAATTTTTTAGCTTGATCTACGATTCTTTTAACATCTGGATTGGTGTCATACATTTCTTTAAATTCTGGAGATTCGTTAAAAGCGTCTGCAATGTCTGATCCTTGTGGAATTGCTTTTGCTAATTTATCCATGAAATCAAAAGAATATCCCATAGCTCTACCAACGTCTTTGACTGCTACACGGGATGCCATTGTACCGAACGTTGCTATCTGTGCTACGTGGTCACGTCCATATTTTTGACATACGTATTCAATTACTTTACTTCTTCCGCTATCAGCAAAATCAGTATCAATATCGGGCATTGATATTCTGTCTGGGTTTAAAAATCTTTCAAAAAGTAAGTTGTACTTAATTGGTTCTAAGTTTGTAATATTAAGCATATAGGCAATAATAGAACCAGCTCCTGATCCTCTTCCTGGTCCTATTGCTACTCCATTGTGCTTACCCCAGTTAATAAAGTCCTGTACTATAAGAAAGTAGCATTCATATCCCATTTTTTTAATAACAGAAAGTTCATAATCAAATCTTTGTTTGATATTTTCAGGTAATTCGTCAAACTCACATCCGTATTTGTATTTACAGTTTTGTCTTGCGATATTTATTATTTCTTGTTCTGGTGTAACTCCTTCTGGGAGAGGGTAATATGGAAGTTTAGTAACGCCCATTTCTAATTCTACATTGCAAGCATCTGCTATGATTTGAGTATTATTTATTAATTCTGGATGATCTTTATATAATGGTATTTCTAACATTTCTTCTTCTGTTCTGAAATGTACATCAAAATCCATCATAGACATTCTGTTTGTCTCTGTGATTAATTTTTTCATCTGTATACATAAAAGAATGTCTTGTGTTTGAGCGTCTTCTTTTTTAAGATAATGACTATCGCAAGTTCCTACGCATTTTATATCGTATTTTTTTGCGTATTCTAATAATTTTTCATTTACAAAATCTAATCCATCTACATTTGGCAAATATTGTAATTCAAAAAAGAAATTTTCTTTTCCAAAAACTTCTATATATTGTTCTATTAGTTGTTCTGCTTTTACAAACTCTCTATTTTTGATTGCTTGTGGGATTTCACCTTGGATACAAGCTGTTAGACAAATTAAACCTTTAGCGTTTTCTTTTAATAATTTGAAATCTATTCTTGGTTTATAATAATATCCGTCACTACTTGCTAGGGAAGTAAGTTTAATAAGGTTTTTATATCCATCCAAATCTTTTGCTAGTAATATTAAATGATATCTTGGATCACCAGCTTTTTTAGAGTGCATGTCTGGTGTTGTGTAAAATTCTTCACCAATAATTGGTTTTATTCCGTTTTTTTTGCAGGTTTGATAAAAATCTATAGCTCCATACATATTTCCATGATCTGTAATTGCTACTGATGTCATACCTAATTCTTTTGCATACGAAACTAAGTCTTTAACTTTTGTAAGACCATCTAATAAGGAATATGTTGTATGAACGTGAAGATGGGTAAACATAGGATAAAATTAAAAACAAAAACTAAAAAACAAAAACTAAAAACTAAAAAAAGAGAAGAACTAAAATTAATGAATTATTTTTTAATTAACATTGTTGTATTTTAACACTTTATTTTCTTGTTTTATAGTTGTTTTTTGAGTTGTTTTGTGTTGGTATATTGTATTTTTCCACAATAAAAAAATCGTCTTATTTTGACGACTTTTTTTTATTGCTAGCTTTGGTTTTTTGTTTTCTTGCTTTTGGTTTTTTTTCTATTTCTTCATCACTATTATCATTATCAAATGTTTCTTTGATTCCATCTTTTATATCATTTATTTTATTTGTAAATTCTTCTGCTTTTTCTGTGTAGAATTGTAAATCTAATATTTTATTTTTTAATTCTTCTATTATTGTTTTAAATAACTGTATTTTATTTTCAACTTCTTCTATTGTTCCTAATACTTTTTTTAATATTTTACTAATCTGTCCATATACAACTAATCTTGTTACAACAAATATTATTGTTATAACTGAAAGACATATTGGTATTGTGATATAAAAAAATATTTGAGCTTGTTCTAGCGTCATGATGTTTAAATTAAACCTTTTATTAATTCAATAGTATTTTATCATATAATAAATCTATGGTAAAATTATAATAATTAATTTTAAAATCTTCTTTATGCTTTATGATAGTATTGATGATAAAAATTTAAATCGTAGTCTTTGGGTTTTGAAAAATGTTTCAAAGATTAGATTTTTTATAAAATTCTTTTTAAGTGCTTCTATTATTATTATTTATTTTATTTTTATTTGGAATGTCGTGTTGATGATTCAAAGTTCAAATAAGCATGTAGAGTTTTATAATAGCTTTTTAATTGATGCTAATAAAAATTATTCTTCTTTTAATTCTTATTTGAAAGAAGTTTCTCCGGTTAATGTAAGTGTAAAGGCTCAAGGCTTTTCTCGTGGGTATAGTAAGGTTTATTATGATTTTTATGCTTTAGTCGTTAATTCTAATGAGAAGTACAAACTTAGTTCTTTTGATTATTATTTTGTTTATAATGGGGATGTTAAAACCGCGGTAAAAACAGAGTATCTTCCTATTAATTCCGAAAAATATGTTTTTGTTCGTGGTGTATCAAATCCTGAAGGTAATATTGAAAATGCTCAGCTTATGGTTGAAAATTTAAAATGGTCTTTGGTTAATTTAAATCCAAAAAGACCAACTCATTTTGTTGATACTAAAGTTCCTTTTGATTGTGAAGTTCAAGAAAATAAATTGGTTGCAAGTGATGAAAAAATTAGTAATTTGAAAGATGGCAGTGCTAGTGTTAACGTTTTTAGTTTTAAAATTACAAATAATTCTTTGAATAATTATAATATTATAAAAAATAAAATTTTATTTTTTGATAAATCTGGTGCTGTTGAATATGTTATAGAAAAAGAAATATCAAAAGTTAAGGCTGGTGAATATTCTTCTACTACTGTTAATTTGCCTAGTCATTTACAAGAATTTGGAAGTGTTTTAGTATTACCAGAAGTTGATATGTGTAGTGAGGATTCTTATATGACTAAGGATATTATTAATACTGGAGTATAAATAAAAAACTACAAAACTAAAAAACAAAAACTATCCCACTTTAGGATAAGATAAATACATTCGCTTTGCTCATTATTTATCTAACCCAATTCTAGGATAAGATAAATACATTCGCTTTGCTCATTATTTATCTAAAAAACTAAAATAGTTGCGTGTTTTTTGTTTTAAATTTAAAATTATGTTGTTTTCTAAAGTTATTGATCATTTTAAAAAGATAGACTGGATACTGGTTTTGATACCAGTATTTTTGTCTATTTTTGGAATAGTTGTTCAATATAGTTTAGTGGGAGATAGTTCTGTTAATGTTTTTAATACTTTTATAAAACAAATTTTATTTCTTGTTGTTGGTGTTATTATAATGTTTTTTATGAGTTTTTATGAATATCAAGCTTTGATATCCAAGTCTAGTTTTTTTTACATTATTGTTTTAATTGCTTTAGCTCTTGTTCTTATTGTTGGTTCTATTACTAATGGTGCTAAAAGTTGGTTCGATTTTGGTTTTTTTAAATTACAGCCAGTTGAGTTTTTAAAAATAATCATGGTGTTGTTATTGTCTTTTTATTGGGGTAATCATAATAGGAAAAATATATTATTTAGAGATATTTTGAATTCTTTGCTTATGATATCTCCGTCTTTGGTTTTGATTTTATTACAGCCTGATTTTGGTAGTTTTATTTTGGTTTTTTTAACTTCTTTATTTTTTATTTTTATAATAAATACTAATATAAAACATTATTTGGTTTTTGGTGTTATGTTCTTGTTATTGATCTCGTGCTTCTGGTTATTTGTTTTTAAAGATTATCAAAAAGACAGAATATCTTCTTTTTTAAATCCATTATCTGATCCATTAAATTCTGGTTATCAAGTTACTCAATCTATGATAGCTATAGGATCTGGTGGCTTTTTTGGTAAAGGTTTTGGTTTTGGTGCTCAAAGTCAATTAAATTTTTTACCAGAAAAAACTAATGATTTTGTTTTCGCATCTTTTTCTGAAGAATTTGGTTTTGTTGGGGTTTTTATTGTCATTTGTTCTTATGGTGTATTGTTTTATAGATTTTATTATATTATTAAAAATCTAGAAGATGACGCTAGTATATTTGTTTTTTTAGGTTTTGGTTTTTTATTTCTTATAGAAATATTAATTAATATTGGTATGAATATTGGATTAGCTCCAGTTACTGGTATCTCTTTGCCATTTATTAGTTATGGGGGAAGTGGGCTTGTTTCTAATTTTATTATTTTGGGTATATTGCAAAATATTGTTGTAGCTCAGAAGAAATTCTAATATTAAACACTTGGTTTTCCACGTGTTTTTTTGTTTAAATAAATGATATAATTATATTTAGTTAGGTGTCGCATGCATGCGACACGTACACACAAAATATGTATGCGACACGTACATATAAAAGTATGTATGCAGTGTGTATTATAGTTTAATTAAAGTATTTTATTTATCATGAAAAGGTTTTTAAAAAATAATTTGATTGTTTTTTCTGTTTTAGTTTTTAGTTTTTTTGTTTTAAATTTTAATTTTACTTTTGCTGCTTCTACATCTTTAACAACTAAGGATGCAACTCTTGTCAAAATTACCACTGCTACGTTAAATGCTAATGTTGATACTCTTGCTAATACTAATGGTATAGAATATTGGTTTGAATATGGCACAAATAGTTCTAATTTTAATTTTAAAACAACCTCATCTAAAAGTTCTGTTTTGGGCAATGTTGCTCAGGCTTTAACTGGTCTATCTTCTGGTTCAACTTATTATTTTAGAGCTTGTGTGAAAGATACTGTTTCTGTATCTTGTTTTAATACAAAAAGTTTTACTACATATAGTACACCATCTGTGTCTATATCTTCCGTAACTAATGTTACTGATGTTGCTGCTACTATATCTGGTACAATAAATAGTTTGGGTGGTAATGCTGCAACTGTTTCTTATTGGTTTGAATATGGTATTGGTTCATCTTATTCTAGTAAGGTATCTACTACTATAAAAACAACAACTTCTATTGGTAACGTGGTTGCTAATATTATTAGTTTAAAATCTAACACAACTTATTATTATAAGCTTTGTACTAAATCTGATTTTACATCTGCTAATGTTTGTTCTACTGATAATGCCTTTACTACAAATGTTACGGTTATTAGCCCGACTGATTCTAGGGCTCCTGTTGTTAATAATGTTGCCTATGAATTTACTTCTCCAAATTCTGTTAAATTAAAAGCTAGACTTAATAATCTTGGTACTTTTTCTTCTTTAAATTATTATTTTGAATATGGTCCTAATGTTAATTATGGTTATTCTATAAATGAATCAAAAACGTTAACTACAGCTTCAGATTTTTCTTTAGAAATAAAAAATTTATCATATGGTACAACTTATTATTTTAGAGGATGTGCTAGGGATACTGTAAATACTGATAATAAATACTGTACTGACCCTTCTTATTTTACGATTATTGATTATCAAAATTTACCATTAGCTATTGGTGCTACCACTGTTTCTAATATTAAAGATAAATCAGTTAGAATAGATTCAGCTATTGATGGTTTTGGTGGTAATAATGAAATTGGTGTTTATGCTAATATTATAGATTCTAATTATAAAACTATTCAAACACCGCAAATTAAAGTTCCATATACTTTAAGAAATTTTTCTATTTTAATTGAAAATTTACTACCAGCTAGCTCTTATAAGTATTCTCTTTGTTACTATACTCCTGCTAAGGTGAGTTGTAGTGATAAAATTGAAACATTTACTACTATAAAAAATGTTGTCTTAGGAAATGTTTCTTCTATTGTTGATGTTGATAAAATAAATTTAATAGCTAACATTTCGGACATTGGAACTTCAGAGTCTAATTATGCAAATACTAAGACATGGTTTGCTTATACTCTAGATTCTAATTTTAAAAGCAATATAATTTTAACTACAAAAAAAGCTTATTCTAATAATAATATTGTTGAAATAGTTTCTGGGCTTACAAAAGATGTTAAATATTATTATAAGTTTTGTGCTAATAATGGTTTAGAAGATGTTTGTTCTGATGTCTATAGTTTTATTGTTTCTAAAGTTTCTAGCACTCCTATAAGTCCTTCTAACGTTAAGACTCCAGACGTTGTCCCTTCTGATTTTTCTAAATTATCTTCTAGTTCTGTTAAAATAACAGGGAAGGTAATAGATCTTGGTGGTGATACTTCTGTTTTAAGTTATGTTTCATGGGGTGAGAGCAAGACTTCTTTAAAAAATACAGCACAAGTTTCATCCAGTAAAATAGATTCCTTAATTGATTTTACTATTACAGGATTAGTTGAAAATAAAAAATATTATTATAAAATTTGTTCTAAAAATTCTGTGGATACTTATTGTACTGATGCTTATAGTTTTTCTCTTTTTAAAAATCAAGGTAGTAGTGCGTTTTTAAAAGTTCCTACTGATTTTAAAAAGACTAAATTAGACGTAAAATATTCTGAAACAATGAGAGGTAAAATACTTTCTCAAAGTCAGAATAAAAATGCTTTATGGTATGTTAATCCTGTTAATTTAAGAAGATATTATTTGGGTAATTATGTTAATGCTTATAATGTTTTTAAATTAATTGCTGTTTCTGTTTCTGACAAAGATTTTGCGGTGTTTAAAGATAAAAAAGCAACTTCTTCTTATTCTGGAAAGATTATTTTTAAAGCCAGTGACCCATCTATACTTTATTATATTAGTCCTAAAGATTATAGAATGTGGTATTTTATTAATCAGGAAGAAGTGGAATTTATTATTAGTAAAAATATAGAAAATATTACTAATGCAAATTTATTAAAAATTGATTATTTTGATTTGTCTGATGTTGTTTATAATGTTGATAAGATTGATACGGATGGCGATACATTAAATGATGATTTAGAAGTAAATATTTATGGTACTAATCCTTATTATCTCGATACTGATGGCGATAATTATCCGGATAATATAGAAATACAAAGGGGATTTAGTCCTGTTATAAATGGAAAATAGAAAAAACTAAAAAAACTTAAAAAAACTAAAATGCCAAAAGAAAAAGATAGCGTTGTAAAAAAAATAAACTCAACAAGTTCTAAAATTGTTAAATCAAAAACTGGTCGTAAAGTTAATATTGCAAAAGATAAAAAACAGTCTACCGAATTTCATGACAAATTTTTGTTTAATACTCTTTTGTTTGTAGCTATTGTTGCTATTTTTAACTTTTTCTTTTATATTTTTAATAATAATAATATAAGTAGCAAGAAAAATCCTAATATTGTTGATAATAATACTCAAACACAAAATCAAAATTTAAATGTATATTCTAATAATGGTATAACCTTTTCTTATCCTAAAGTATCAAGCGTTAATGAAAGTAATGGAGTGTTAAATGTTGATAATTGGAATATTAATTTTTATGATAAATCAAATAATTTTTCTACTTTTGAAAAATGGTTTAATGAAAGTTTTGATGGTAAAAATTGTGTTGTAAAATCGATGGATTCTAACAATATGAATCTTGGTTATTCTTTGTATTTTATTGATGGTATTGATTGTAATAATAATGGCTTATATATGGTTGGTGGTAAAAAAATAGGGAAGATTGTTTTAGGAATTAACCCTAATAATAGCTATGAACAGGTTTTGGCTAGTATAAAGTTTTAATACATAAATAAAATATTTAATAATGAAAAGGAATTAAGTTTTATTTCTTTTCATTTTTTGTTTTTTATGTTATTTTTATTCTAATTATTGTTAATTTTTATTGTTATGGATTTTGAATTACTTGCTCCTGCTGGTAGTCTTGATAAATTAAAATTTGCTTTTAAATATGGTGCAGATGCTGTTTATCTTGGTATTCCTGATTTTAGTCTTAGAGCTAGACTTAATGATTTTAATTTAGATTCCGTTAAGGAATCTATTAATTATGCTCATTCTATTGGTAAAAAGGTTTACGTAACTTTTAATATATTTGCACATAATCAACACATTAGAAGATTTGAAGAATTAAAAGATCAATTTATTGAATTTTTTAATGGCTCTAGTAAACCAGATGCTGTTATTGTTTCAGATCCTGGACTTATGCTTTGTATTAAAGAGATTGCTCCAAATATGGATTTACATGTTTCTACTCAGGCAAATACTTTAAATTATAAAGCTGTTGAATTTTGGATTAAAAATGGTGCTAGTCGTATTATTTTTGGTAGAGAAGCTAGTTTAAATGACATTAAAGATATTAGAAAGTATTTTCCTAATGTTGAACTTGAATGCTTTGTCCATGGTGCTCAATGTATGGCTTATTCTGGTAGATGTTTTTTATCTAGATATTTTACTGGCTCTAGTGCTAATCTTGGTGCTTGTGTGCAACCTTGTAGATTTGGTTATTCGATGAAAGAGGAAAAAACTATAAATATAGACACTAAAGAACCCGCCGACGCTACATCCTACGCTGAAGCTTCGGATGTTAAGAAAGCTATGGCGAGTGAAAGAGAGGTTACTTTGATAGAAGATGAGCATGGTACTTATTTTTTCAATTCTCATGATTTATGTATGATTGAATATATAGATCAGCTTATGGATGCTGGTGTTAATTCTTTTAAGGTTGAAGGAAGAACTAAAAGTATATTTTATATTGGAATGGCTATGAAAGCTTATAGAAATTGTATTGATTTATTGGTACAAGGTGATGTTGATGATTTTAAAAATGAATCTAAATATTGGAAGGGTGAATTAGAAAAACTTGTTAATAGAGGTTATTCTTCTTGTTTTATGTTTGGAGAAGCTATTAAAGATCCTTCTTGCGAAAGTAATTCTCATTTAGCTTGTGATTATAGGTTTGTTGGTGAGATTGTTGATGATGGTACCGTTTTTGTTCATAATAAGATTATTGTTGGTGATATTGTAGAAATTATTCCAATTAAAGGAGAAAATTATTCTGCTAAAATTTCTAAAATTATCAATCCAAGAAACAATGAAGAATTGCAGGAGTTTTCTGCTGGTAATGATAAATCTTATGTTAAATTGGTTTTTGACAAAGATATTAATCTTGAACCTATGACATTGATTATGAAAGATTATAAAAATTAAATAACTGATTTTATGAATATTAATTTTTTTGGCACTGATATTTTTGCTTGTATTATTCTTCAAGGTCTTGTTGATGCTGGTTTTAATGTTGTTTGTGCTGTTACAAAGCCTAATGATTATGTTGGTAGAAAGAAAGAATTAACAGAATCTAAAATTGCCATTTTGGCAAAAAGTTTGAATATTCCTGTTGTTAAGCCTGCTGTATTAAAAGATTTTGAAATTGGTCTTGCTAAATTTAATGGTGACATAAATGTTGTTTGTGAATATGGGAAAATAATTCCTGATGCTGTTTTATATTTGCCTAAATTTAAATCTGTTAATATTCATGGTTCTTTATTGCCACAATATAGAGGAGCATCTCCTATACAATTTTCTTTAATGAATGGTAATAGTAAGACTGGTGTGACTTTAATGGAAATGGATCATGAAATGGATCATGGTAACATTATTTCTATTTCTGAATATAATATCAAAAGTATAGATACTGAGCCTATTTTAAGAGAAGAACTTGCCAAACTCGGTATTGATTTGCTTGTAAAAGAATTAAAAAATTTAGAAATCAATGGAAAATTTTCTAATTCTATTATTCAAGAACACGACAAAGCTACTTATACTAGATTAATTAATAAAGAAGATGGATTGATTGATGCTAATAAAGATACTGCGGAAAATATTATTAATAAATATAGAGCTTTTATTAAATGGCCTGGTATTTTTACTGTTTATAAAGAAAAAAGAGTTAAATTAACTGATGTTGATTTAAATATCTTTGATTTTGATTTTAATAAAGATGAAAAAATCTCTCCTTTTTTAATTAAAGATAAGATTCTTTATTTTGTTTGCTCTGATAATAAATTAATAAAAATAAACAAACTTCAATTTGAAGCTAAAAACGAGATAACTTATAAGGATTTTATTAATCAAATTAAATAAATCAATATTGACTTTTTGTCAAAATAGTGTAAAAGTTTATATATGTTTTGCTCTTTTAAATATACACTATCTTTTGGAGGATAATATGAGATTTAAGCATATATTTTCTTTTGTTGTTTGTCTGAGTTTCGTGTTTTGCTTAACAGCTCAAGAAACTCATGTCATGTGGCACAGTATTGATGGTATCTTGCAACAAAATCTTCCTCGCAATTGCGCAACACAGACAAGAATCTCTCATACGATTTTGAAGGGTAGTGGAATCACTGCCTATGAAACTGTATTTGGAATTCCTGACGCGGAAGATTTGTATGCTAGTTTTTTGAATGATTGGTTATTGAGTTATACAAATCAGACTAAAGATAGTTATTCTTGGTTTCGTTGTGATAAAGATAGACGAGCGGCCGTTTCTTTGAGACAGCCTTACAACTCTATTCTTTTTATTATTACGGCTTCGAGAAGTCAGTTTAATCAACAGCTTGAATGCACTATTGATGCTGTTTTCACGTTTGTTGGCGCTGATGGATATGAAGTAACTAGAAATGATCAATGTTTTGAAGGTATCGTTCTAGAAAATAATTTTGAAAGAGTTAAAAGAAGAGTGAGTATTGGTTTGGTTGAAGTTGGTGGATCTGTTCCGTCTGACGGTTCTGGTGGAAGTTTTTCAAGATATGATATGCTAAATGTTGTACAAATGGATATTAAAACCATTGAAGAATATTATTTTAATGGTGATATTATCCCTGATGTTGTTAATCCTGCTCCCGAAAGGAGAAAAAAACAGTGATTAACTGGCACCCTTTTATATGGGTGCTTTTTTATTTAAAAATAATGAAACAATATTGACTTTTTGTCAAAAATATGGTATAAGAATGTTACGGAGGATTTTATGGCGAATAAAGATTTCTGTGAACTTTCCGAAGAAGAAAAGAAGGAAGTCCTTAACATCTGTTGTGGGGATGAAATTCTTGCTTCTGAAGTTTTGCAGATGGATTCGATGGATGTTCTTATTAGCCTTAGTAATCTGTATACGCGCGTTGGTCGTGATCATAGTGAGTCTAAGCGTTCCGCTCTTAGAATATTTGATATTCGGATGGGGGGAAAGAAATGATTGACAACGGAATATCTTATCGTGCGAGACTGTCTGCTGAAGCCTATGTTAATCAACTGATTAATGAAGGTAGATTGTCTGAATCAAAAAGACAGACAGAAATTGATTCTATCGTTGAACAAAAACTCTCTATTATTGGTCTAAATGCGGCCAAGAATAGGAGATTTGTTTCTAGCAGGTCTCTTTCTTTTGCAAGGGCCTAAAAAATGACCAGAAATAACAAAAAGTCTTATTAAAACCCTAGGTAAATCAACACCTAGGGATTTTTATTTTATATCTATTAAACAATATTCTGATAATTCTTTTAATGTTGCTTGATTTGAAGATAAAAAGGATGATTTTATTTTGATTGATATATTTTCTTGTTTTCTAACTTTTGTTTTTAGTTCTTTTTCTATTGTTCTTTCGCCAATAATTTCTATTTCTTCAGAGTTTTTATTTAATATTTCTAATATTTTATTTTTTGTTTCTTGTAATAATTCTGTTGTTTTTTCTTTTATAATTAGGTCAACTATAGTTGAAAATGGTGGGTATTCTAATATCTTCCTTGTTTCTAACTCTTTGTTGTAAAATTTATTATAATCTTGATTTATAGCTATGTTTAAAATCTCGTTTTCAATATTTCTTGCTTGTATTAATAAGTCTTCAATACTTTTTTCTTTGGATAAATTTATAAAAAATGTTATATATGAAAACAAATCTTCATTTGATCTTGTGTTTGTTGAGTTTATAAAATTATCCAATGATAAAAGAGCTATTATTCCTATTGGTTCTATTCCGTATAAATAATTTTTTACAAAAAATTCTGTCCCAATTATGATTTGAGCGTCTTTCAATTCAGTTATATTTATATTAGATTGCGAATCAATTGTTATGGTTTTTATTTTAAATAAGCTATTTACTTCTTCTTTTATCTTTTGATTACTTTTAAATTCTGATTTTAAATCGTTATTTATTATTATAACTTTTTTATTTTGTTGTATTGTTTCTTCTATTTTTTTCTGTAATTGAAGAGAAATGTATAGTTCATTTTTTGATCTTTTTTCTGTTTTTTGATCGACTAAACTTATTGTTGTAAAAGTATTTTTTTCTTTTAAATTTAATATTTCTAAATTTTTATAATATGTTTCTATAGAGGGTGATTGGCTTGTTAATATTAATTTAATATTAGTTTTATTACTTAAATGAAAACATATATCTTTAATATTGTATCTTGGGTTTAAATCATATTGCTTATGATCTTTACTTTCTTCGTTTATAATAATTATATTTTTTAGATTAAAAAACGGTGAAAATATACCAGTTTTTGTTGATATTATAACCTTTATTTTATCAGAATTTATTCTTTTATTTTTATTTAATAATTCATTTTTAGAATAATTTTTGTGAATTATTTCTATTTCATCTTTTGATATGTATTTTATTAATATTTTAATAATTGTTTGAATTTCTGATAAAGAGGAGCATGTTATTAGAGTTTGTCCAGGAGATTCTTTGCAAATTTTTGATAAAAAAATGATCTGTTCTTTAAAAGAAGAATATAAAAGAAGAAACTGATTTTTGCCAGAGTTTTTAAATTTGTTATATTCTTGCTTTAATAAATCTAAATTCATAAAGGGTATAATTTTAAAACTGAAAAACTGAAAAATTCAAAACAAAAATAAATATTTTTTAATTTAAAATTTATGTGTTTTTGAGATGTTTTTTGGAGCTTCTGGAATAACTGTCTTTAGTGCGTTTGCTTTACTTACGTAATAATTTTCACTTATAAAATTGATTATGTCTAATTGGGTTAGTGTTATAGCTATATCTGATTGAATTATTTTATTTATTTCTTTTAAACTTTTAGTTGTAGTGCTTTCTTGTAATAATTCCATCACTATTCCTTGAATTTTTTTATTTCTAAAATTAATTTCTACTATTTGTCCAATTTTAATAATGCCTTCAAGCTTTTGAGGTATAAAATAAGAGAATGTTTCTATTTTTATATTTGTTGGCAAACTTAATGATGGTAATATTTGAGCTACCATTATATTTTAAAATTCATTGTTAAATATCCTGTTCCTAAATGATCTTCGTGGGATAATGTTTCTGGTTTATAATTTACTTCATTCAATATTCCTAATAACACACTGATGGGTTTTAATCCATATTCCGAAACTTCTCTAATGAGATATTCTTTCATGTTTAATAAACCTGTTTTGTTTTTTGTTTCTAATAATTCTATTATTTTTTTATCAAAAGTTTCTCCTTTTCTTGTATATCCAAGAGGGGAGTCTTTTTTTGTTTTTCCTGACAAAGCAACTGATGCTATTACTGCTATCTTTTTATTTGTATCAAATATTGCTTCTTTGATATCTTTTCCAAATTCAAAATGGCTTTTTAGATTAAGATTAGATGATTCTATTGGTATTATTCTTGGTTTAATATTTTGAGTTAAAAAATATAAAGGAACTGTTAATTCGTAATCTAGGTTTGATTTTGTGATTAATTTTGTATTTTCATCTTGTTCGTCTTTTCTTATTTTTAAAACCAACCCAATATCACCTTTAAGATCTATGCTTGTTTTTAATTCTCCAAATTCTATAAAATTACCACAAAAATTTTCACTAATATTTATACAAAAAGAATCCTTAAATTTATTGATTTTAGGGGATATTATGATTATTGTATCTGGTTTAATTTTTTCTAGATTTTCTTTTATTGTATTAATCGCAGATATTGTTTTTTTGAACTTTTCTCTAGTATCAAAATCTCCAATAGTTGGTATTAGTATTGGTGAATGTGGTATTATTGCTGCTGCTACTAGTGACATATGGTTTATTATTAAAACTAAAGACAAAAACTAATTAGATCATATCTTTATTAGAAACCTTTTTCAAGTGCGAAGCCTAGTGGATGTACAACTATTGCGTCGTCTGATATTTTTATAATATTTTTTTCGTCGTATCCTAAATCGTTAAATAGTTCTTTTGTTTGTATTTCTCTTCTTTCTCCGTTTGATACTATAAATATTGGACCACCTTTTAGTCCAGTAATAAGTGTTCCGTCTTGTAATTTTTCTTCTAATCCTTCAGTAAATTGTGATAATTCTTTATCGTTTGATTTTATTATTAATTTACCTGGATATTTAATATTATATATTTCTTTTGTTGCTATTAAGTGTTTTTCGCCACTTTTAACATACCAAAGTTCTTTTGTTTTGTCGTTTTGTAATATTGCTCCTGTCGGATACATAGTTTTTTCATCTATATCGTCTCCTATGTTATATTCTCCTATGTCGTTTAAGCTTACATTTGATATTTCTGCTGTGTTAAATCCTATATTTTTAAAAACATTCATAGAAGCTATTCTTCTTAATATATCATTATCTAACATATATATATTTCCATTTTCTTTTGTTCTAAATAAAGAATAATTAGAAAACTTTATTGGTCTTCCAATTTCATATTTTTCTAAATCTGACGCAAACGTGTAAACGATATTGTTTTTATTATATCTTGTATAAAAAGCGGCTTCATTCATGAATGGTCTTCTTAAGCCATCTTGTATGAGCCATATTCCTGGTTTTCCTTTTTCTGCAAGAAGAGTTCCGTCTGGGTAATATTTTGTAAAGTATTTATTCCATATATCAAAAAAATTTTGGACTCCATTTAAATGTGGGGTATATGTATAAAGATTTACTGTTGCTTGATTTTGAGGAGTTATTGTTGTGCTATCTATTGTATATGCTTTGCCAACTTGTATTTTAAATTTATTAGGCGCTTCGTAATATTCTCTATTTCTTCTAGTGGCGTTATATATTTGATTATCAAAGCCTTTATATTTTTGTATTGCAGGATCTGATTTATCACAACTATCACAAACAGCATAACCCATAGCCCAATCTAAATCTTTTTGTTCTATTTGTTCTGTTGGCGATTCTACAAGACTTTGTTCTTTTTGAAGTGTTACTATTATGTATTTTGGACTAATCTTAAATTGATTTGCATATTTGTATATTATTTCTGCCGTTGGTGTTAATTCTCCGAAATAATTTTCAAACACCATCTTTCCTAAAAATCCTTTTCCATCAAGCAATGATTGTATATCTGACAAACTCATTGATTGATAATTTTGCATATCGTAATCTGATATTACATTGTTTGGATTGAAGGTGAGAGCACGAGAAGATATTGGTAATGTTAATAGGGTTATTGTTAATATGATAATATTTTTTTTCATGATTTAATTTTAGAAATAAAAAACTGAAAAATTCAAAACAAAATACGGACATTTTTACTTTTAAAATTTGAATTTGTTTTGATTTTTGGTTTTTTCAGTTTTAAAATTATTTATATGTGTTTATTATATCAAATTTAATAAAAAAAAGAACTTCTTTTTATAGAAGTCTTTTTATTTATTTTGTAGTTGTAGTTTCAACTCCAACGTATCTATCTCTTTTGATTTGTCCGTTGAATTTTGTTTTTCTTACAGTATAAGTTTTTACTTTTCCTTCTTTTACTGCGTAGATTGTGTTATCAACACCCATTTTTGTGTTTTCACCAGCAAAGAATTTTGTACCTCTTTGTCTAACGATTATATTTCCAGATTGTACAGTTTCACCAGCAAATTTTTTAACACCAAGACGTTTTGCAATTGAGTCTCTACCAAGGGATGTACTACTTCCAGCTTTTTTATGTGACATGAGTAATCAGTTAAAATTTAAAAAAATTATGTACCGACATTATAGTATTAATAATAACGTTTGTCAATAATGTTATAAGATGCGACGCATACAAACATATTATTGAAAAAAGTCTAGATAGGTAGTATTATAGAAAGGATTTTAAATTATAGAATTAAAACAATATTGAATTTAATGGCGTTTGTTGTTTTAGTTTTTCTCTTTTTTTAGTTTTTAGTTTTTGAATATGTCTATTAAAACTTTTTTTTCTAAAATTAAACACAATTATATTTGGAATAACAGATTTATATTCTGGGGAATGTTATTAAATTTTATTATAAATATAGCTTATTTTGCGCTTATTTTTTTTGTAACCAAGGACAGAGGAAATGATATTGCTCCTTTACATTATAATATATATTTTGGTATTGATAGCTTTGGATCCCCATATAAATTTTTTGTGTTTCCACAGGTTTCTTTTACTATCTTTTTAATTAATTCTTTTTTATGTTATTATTATTACAAATACAGTAGGATATTATCTTATTTTTTACTTGCAACATCCATTTTTGCTAGTTTGTTTATGATTTTATCTTATATTTTAATTATTTTATTTATTGAATTATGACATTCGTAGACATTATTAAAGTTTTTTCTTTGGGTGCCGGTACATTTTTAGTTGGTAGTGCTCTTGCTCCTGTTTTGCTTAAGATATTAGCAAAACTTGGTATGGGGAAAAAAATTAGAGAAGAAAGCTCTGCTCCTGTATTTGTTAGTATGCATAAAGCAAAATCTGGAACGCTTACTATGGGTGGTATATTAATATGGGGAGTTACTTTAATTGTAATATTTACGTTTTCTTTATTGTCTGCTGTTACTGATATAAAAATATTTGATGATTTGAATTTTTTATCTAGATCTCAAACTTGGCTACCACTTGGTGCTCTTATTGGAGCAGCTTTGGTTGGTTTAATTGATGATTATATTAATGTTAAAGGTTTAATTCCAAAAGTTGGTGGTATAACTGTTAAATGGAAACTATTAATATATATATTAATAGCTGCTATTGGTGCTTGGTGGTTTTATTTTAAATTAGGATTTGATACCATTCATGTTCCTTTTAGTGGTGACTTTGCTATTGGCTGGTTATATATTCCATTTTTTATATTCGTTGTTGTTTCTACAACTTTTGCTGTTAATGAAATAGATGGATTGGATGGATTGGCTGGTGGTACCGTTTTTCCAGCGTTGCTTACTTATGCTGCAATAGCATTGGTTCAAGGAAAGGCTGATTTAGCATCGTTTTTAGTTGTTATAATTGGTGGTCTATTAGCGTTTTTATGGGTTAATATTCCTCCGGCAAAAGTGTTTATGGGTGACACTGGAGCTGTTGCTTTAGGTATTACGTTAGGTGTTGTTGCAATGCTTACTAATTATTCATTTTTACTTCCTGTTATTGGTTTTGTTTTTGTTGTTGATACAGGTTCTGTTATTGTTCAAAAAATTTATAAGAAAATTTTTAAAAAGAAATTATTTTTATCTAGTCCTATTCATCATCATTTTCAAGCGAAAGGTATGCTTGAACATACTATAACTATGAAGTTTTGGATTGTTAGTTGGCTTTGTGCGATTATTGGTTTAGTTGTGTTTTTGTTGGATAGAACTGCCATGAAATAGTATTTAGCTCTATGATTTATAATAAAAATTAATTTTTTAATATGGATGATTGTGTTTTTTGTAAAATAGTAGCAGGGGATATTCCTTGTTATAAAGTTTATGAAGATGAAGATTTTTTAGCGTTTCTTGATATGTACCCAGTAAATCATGGTCATACATTGGTTATTCCAAAGAAACATTATGACAATATTTTTGATTTACCAAATGATATAGCTTCTAAATATTTTGTTGTTGTTCAAAAAATTGCTGGTGTTGTAAAAAATATAATGGATGCTGATGGTATAAATATAGGAATGAATAATTTACCAGCTGCAGGACAAGTTGTTTTTCATTCACATATTCATGTTATTCCTAGGTTTAAAAACGATGGATTAAATCATTGGGGTAATAAAGAAGTTAATCAAGATGAAATGAATAAAATAGCTGAAAAAATGAAAGAGTCTATAAAATAAAAGAAATACGTGATTTATTCACGTGTTTTTTTTATTTTAATATAAATGATATAATTGTATTTAGTTAAGTGTCGTATGTATGTGACGCATGCTTATAAAAGTATGTACGTGACATGTGTTGTTAGTTTAATTTAACTATTTAAACTTATTTATGAAAAGGTTATCTAAAATATTTACTATAATTGTTTTTAGTTTTTGTTTTTTAGTTTTTAATTTTAATTTTGTTTTTGCTGGGTTTTCTGATTATAGTGACCAAATAAAGACTACTGGTTATAGTGAAGCAGAAAATAAATGTACTTCTGAATGTCCTTCTGATGGTACAAAGTATTATCAATTAACAACTGGTGTGCCATTTCTTGGTGCTAATGCTACTAAGTGTGCTTGTGTGCCAGTTAGTAGTGGTATTCAGTTTTTTTTAACTAGCATATTAAAATTTGTTTTAGGTTCTGTTGCTACTATAACAACAATTATCATAATAGTGGCTGGTTTTAGATGGGCTTTTTCTGCTGGTAATAAGAAAACTATTTCTGATTCTAAGAATATGATTAGAAATGCTATAGTTGGATTAATTATGTCGTTAACTTCTGGTTTAATGTTGAAAGTTATAAATCCTAAGTTATTATCTATGGAGGTTTTAAAAGTTGATTCTGTAAATATTGCTCAAGCTGTTGATTTATGTGGAGATGTAAAGAGTGATTTTGCTAAGAGAAGAAATAGTCAATTATGTAGATTGTCTAGTAGTAATTCATTTACTGCTGGTGGGGTTAATTTTGCGTTATCATGGTCTATTTGTGATGTTAGTGGAGAAAATTGTGGAAAAGCTCAGGAGTTAAGTCAAGATAATATTGCTAAATACAACCAAAGTAATGGTATGGTTGCTAATTGTGCGAATATGAATGATAATTTTGGAAGATTTTCAATTAAAATAAATAGCATAAGTAATATTTCTAGTGATTTAATATTTGATTGTGCTACTGATGGTGGTGTGGATTCTATGAAAGTAAAAAATACTGTTGGTTATTATGGTATGTGTAGAGTTGATAATGATTATTGTATTGATAATAAAAACTCTTATTGTGTAGCCAATAATAATAGTGATGATAATTGTAAAGGCACACAAATATATATGGCAAAATCTCATATAAAGTCTTCTGTTGATGTGCTAACTCATTCTTCTGGTCCAAATAAAATAGAAAAGGATTTGTTTGTCTTTGATTGTTATTCTGAAGACTCTAATTATTTACCAAGTGATTTTGAAATATGTAATGCGAATGATGTTTGTACAAAAGGTGTTGCTACAACTGAAAAGGGTAGGCCCGGTATAAGTGCTATTGATATATTAGGTGATCCTGACATGAAATTTGGAATCAAATTTAATACGATAAAAGATAAAGATTTAAAATTAATTTGTAGTAGTGTAAATGGTAAAAATACTAAAACCCTCACTGTTTCTGGTGGTTTAATAAAGAAGTTAGATGTTGGTGCTATACTTGAGCTTTGCTTAGGTGGATGGGGAAAATGTGGATTATCACCATATAATCAAATTCAATTAAATTTTTTAAATTATGGTATTTTTGATTCAGATGGTCAACAGTATGGGCAATTTAATTGTAATGATTTAACAAATAAAACATCTTGCGAAACTTATAAAATAGGTACTTATAATCCTTGTCATTGGGATGATGCGACTATTATTGGATATAAATGTAATAAAAACTATTAGTAAAATATGAATTTATTAAAAAAATTTGACAAACATAATATTAACTACACATTGTTGGCATTGTTTATTTCTATTGTTCTTGTTGGCTTTGTAATGCTTTTTTCTTCATCTATTATTATTGCAGAGAAAAAAACAGGTGATCAATATTTTTATATAAAACATCAACTTATTTACGCTATTATTCCATCAATAATATTATTTTTATCTTTTGCTTTTGTTGATTATAGATTAATAAAGAAAAATTATTTAATTATTTTTGGTATATCTTTATTATTATTAATTGCTGTTTTAATTCCTGGTATTGGTGATTCTCATGGTGGTGCTAGAAGTTGGATTGGTATTGGCCCTATTCCTTTTCAGCCAGCTGAAATAATGAAGTTTTCTTTAATAGTATTTCTTGCCGTTGTATTTGAAAGACTTGATAGAGATATCAAGGATTTTAAACAAGGATTTGTTCCTTATGTTGTTGTGCTTGGTATTATCGGTATTTTGCTTTTAATGCAACCAGACTTGGGAACATTATCTATACTTTATATTGTTTCTTTGGTTATGTTTTTTACTGCTGGTGGAAGAAAAAGACATATATTATTATTGTTGTTTGCTTCTTTTCTAGCATTATTATTGTTTTTACAGTTAGATCAACATTTAAGTGGTGGTGTTAGAACTACTAGAATTAACTTATTTTTACATCCAGAACAATATAGTAAAAGAGATGAGGGATATCATGTTAATCAAGCCATGATTGCTGTTGGTACTGGTGGTCCTTTTGGGCGTGGCATAGGAAATTCTGTACAAAAATTTTCTTATTTACCGGAAGTTATTGCTGATTCTATTTTTGCCGTTATTGCTGAAGAACTTGGTTTCTTTTTGACGGTTGGTTTTTTATCTTTATATTTTTTCTTTTTATGGAATTGTCTTACTGTTGCTAAAAATGCACCAGATAATTTTGGAAAATATTTTGTAGTTGGTGTTGTTTCGTGGATTGGTTTTCAGGTGTTTGTGAATGTTGGAGCGATGATAAGGTTATATCCATTAACAGGGGTTCCATTACCGCTTGTTAGTTATGGTGGAACGTCAATGTGGGTTATTTCTATTGCTTGCGGTGTTGTTCTTAATATTTCTAGATATTCAACACCTAAAGAAAAATTTGGTGGAAATATGGAAAGAAAAAGTAGAGTTATAGTTAATAAGGAGTAAATTTTTAATTTATTAATTTATAAATATAATGTTTGATCTTTTTTACAATTTTTATCCTAGTCGTGTTTTGTTTGATTTTGGTGTTGTAAAAATATATTGGTATGGTTTATTTATTTTTATTGCTTTAGTTATATCTTTTTTTACTTATTATTTATTATCAAAAAAACAAAATATAGAGAAAAAACATATTTTTGATTCTTTTTTCTGGGTGGTTATATTTGGGTTTATCGGGGCTAGAATATTTTATGTTTTATATTATTTATCATATTATTTAAAAAACCCATTAGAAATATTTTTTGTTTGGGATGGTGGTTTGGCTATTCTTGGTGGTTTTATTTTTGGTTTTATTGCTTTATTTATTTATTGTAAAATTAAAAAACAAAATATTTTTAAAGCTTTAAATATAATATCCATTGCTTTAATTATTGGACAAATTGTTGGTAGAATTGGAAATTATTTTAATCAAGAATTATTTGGTTTACCAACTGATTTTTTATTAAAAATCCCTATTAGCTTAAGCAATAGACCCGTTGGCTATGAAAATTATACATTTTTTGTACCATTATTTTTATATGAGATATTTTTCAACTTATTAATTTTATTAGTTCTATATTTATATTATAGGAGGTCTTTAAAAAATGATTTAAGTCAGGGAATGATGATGAAAAATATTAATGTTAAGACTTTTAGAGCTAATATGGAAAAATTAACATTTATAGAAAAAGGAGGAGTCTTTTTTATATATATAAATCTTTATTGTTTATTAAGATTTGTTTTAGAATTTTTCAGATTAGGCGAGAATAAATTTTATGGGATTAGTTATAATCAAATAATGGTTACGGTGATATTGTTAGTGTTTAATGGTATTTGGTTTCTTGGAATTAGAAGAAAAGTAAAAAAAGAGAAAATTAAAAATTAAAACATGAATATAAATTGGAAGAAAAATTTAATAATATTTTTTGGATGTATGGTTGTTTTTTATTTTGTTATTTTTGGCATATTATTATTGATAAATAAGGGTAATCTAAAAACAAATGTTGTTTTAAATAAAGACAAACAAAGTAGCTCGTTAAATGTTCCTAATCAAAGCAATGTTATTAAACAGGATATTATTAATGGTGCTAAATTAAACGACGCCTATTCTAGTGGGTTTTCTCCGAAGTTTGGTAATCCGGATGCTAAAATATCTGTTATTATGTTTGTTGATTTTGATTGTCCTTATTGTTTGCAAGAATATAATATCATTAAAAATATAATGACAAAATATAAAGATGTTGGTTATTTTGAGTTTAGAAATATGCCACTTGAAACATTACATCCAAACTCTGGTATTCTTGCCAATGCTGCTATGTGTGCAAATTCTCAGGGTAAATTTTGGGAAATGTTTGATGAAATGTTTTTAAATCATTCTTCAAGACAAGAAATAACTGATGATTCTGACTTTATAAAAGCTGTTTATAATTATGGTAAAGATGTTGGTTTAAATATGGATGAATTTTCAAAATGTTATGATGAAGATAGATTTGGCAATATTATAGACAAGGATTTTGTCGATGGTATTAATTATGGTGTCAATTCTACTCCTACTTTCTTTATTAATGGTACTATGGTTTCAGGTGTTGTAACTGAAGAAAATTGGAAAAAAATATTTGATTTGTCTCTTGAAAAAAAATGATAATTCTGTTATAATATGTCGGTATTTGGTAATAGATAATCGCTAGTTTTTTAATAAATTAGAGGAAAGTCCGGACAACACAAAAAAGATGGTTGATAACGTCAACATGCTGTACTTGTGAAAGTATGGTGATAACAAGCACAACAGAAAGTATTCCTCTCTTCTTTGAAGAGTTAGGGTGAAATCGTTAAATAATGATTTAACGCGTTTCTATAGTGATATAGAAAAAGAGGCAAGCTTCATTTGTTGAAAGAACAAATCACTGCGAAAGTAGTGTGTTTGTAAATGAAAATTTATAAACGGTAGTTCGATTGAGGCTATTGGTGACGATAGTCCTAGATAAATGATTATCACTCGAAAGAGAACAAAATCCGGCTTATTTTATTGGATACAAGTAATATTATGGTATCAGGTTTTCCTGATACTTATAGTATTATAAATTATTTATCATACTTTTATGAAAAAAAGTTTTAATTTAATATTTGCTGTTTTGACTGTTCCTGTTGATTTCATATTGATTATTTTGGCTGGTATTACTAGCTATAAATTACGTTTTCAAGAATTTATAACAGATATTAGACCAGCTGTTTATAATTATCCATTTGCTGATTTTGTTGGGTTAATGATTCTTTTATCTATTTTTATTATTTTTATTTTTGCTATTTCTGGTGTTTATAAAATAAATAAAAGAGTTAGATTTTTTGAAGAAATTATAAAACTATTTAACACTACTTCGTTTGCTATAATGTTTGTTATAGTTTTTATATTTTTTAAAAGAGAATATTTTAATTCAAGATTTATAATTTTAGTTGGTGCTATTTTGATAGTTTTGTATCTCGTGATTGGAAGAGTTGTTTTAAGAAAAATAAAGCATCTTTTATATAAACATGGCGTTGGTGCTAGAAATATAATACTTGTTGGTCTAGGGTCTAATTTTTCCGTTCTTCGTGATGCGATAAACTTTAACTATAAGATGGGTTATAGAATCATAGATACAGTAGCTTCTTTTGAAGAGTTTAATGTATTCTATAAAAGATATGATGGTGAAATTGATGAAATTATTCAAACTAATGTTGGGAAAAATGATGATAATAAAGAATTTTTAAATTTTTGTGAGCAAAATCATATAATATTTAAATATGTAGCTGATTTATTTGATGCTAGAACTTCTAATTTAGATATAGATACTATAGCTGGCGTTCCAGTTGTTGAGATTAAAAAAACTAAACTTGATGGATGGGGAAGGGTTATAAAAAGAGTATTTGATATATTTACTTCTTCTATAGCTATTATTTTATCTTCTCCTATTATGCTTGTTACCGCTATATGTATAAAGATGGATTCAAAGGGTCCTGTCATATATAAAAATAAAAGAGTAGGTAAATCTGGAAAAGAATTTGATACATTAAAATTTAGATCAATGTATTATGAGATGAGTACTGGTGTTGGTAATCCTGATCAAGACAAAAAAGCTTTAGAATTAGAAAAACAATTAATTGAAAAAAATAATACAAGAGAAGGTGCTATATATAAAATTAAAGATGATCCAAGAATAACTAAAGTTGGTCATATTATAAGAAAATATAGTATTGATGAATTTCCTCAATTTTTTAATGTTTTTATTGGTAATATGAGTTTAGTTGGCCCAAGACCACATCAAGCTAGAGAGGTTTCTAATTATAGAAAAGATCAATTAAGAGTTCTTGATATTAAACCAGGAATTACTGGCATAGCACAAGTTTCTGGCAGATCTGATCTTAATACTGACGATGAAATAAAACTTGATATTTATTATATTGATAATTGGTCTTTTATAAAAGATTTATTAATAATATTTAAGACTCCTTTTGCTGTTTTTGGTAAAAGAAAAGTAGAATAAAATAGACATTTAAGTGTCTATTTTTATTTTGTAAGCATTCATTTCTTATTCATTAAAATATATTTGATTTTTTCATTAATAAGTGGTTTAATGATTTTAATAAGTTTTTTTGGGAGGCTTGAATGGATTTGACTTTGTCTGAAGCTACTGAAGCGTTTGTTGATTGTGGGAACGTTGAGGTTCGTGAACGCGGACTCGACCTGAATTACAGAAAAATACTGATTAGTGAGAATATTGAGCCAAAAATGGCTCGAAATATCGCTCTTCAATACTGTGATTCAACCAACAATAATGTGGTGATTGTTTTTAATGATGGTGTTTTCTGTTTGGTTAACACTTGCATTAATAACAATATCTCCGCATTTAAAATAGACGCTCTCAGGCACTTCAAAGATCAGCACATTGTATGTGTTTGGTCGCCTGGAATGGACCATATTTGGGTTTGCAACAGACAAGAAAAGAAATCAAAGGGAATAATGCTTTGACATTATTCTAGTTGATTTCATTGGTTGATTTTGAGTATAATAGCTCGAGATCAACCTTTTTTATTTAATATAAAAACTAGTATATAAATACTAGTTTTTAATTTGTTCTAAAATCTTATTAATTATTTCTTCTTTTTGTGTTTCTAATTTTTTCATTTCTTCTTTTGAAAATGTTCCTAATACGAATTTATCTGTTGGCATTTTGTCTAATAATTCGTTTCCTACACCTATTTTAAATCTATTAAGTTCTTTTGTTCCAAGTTCTTGAATTATTGATTTTATTCCGTTATGTCCACCATCTCCAGAAGCTGCGTTTTTTATTCTAGTTTTAAGAAATTCCATATCTTTATCGTCTTGTATGATTAAAATATTGGATTTATCTATTTTATAGAATTTAGCAATCTCTTTTACTGCTAAACCAGATAAATTCATAAATGTTGTTGGTTTAGCTAGCATAATTTTATTACTATTTATTTCTCCAGATGATATTATTGCTTTAAATTTTTTTTCTTCTTTGAAAGCAGGGAATTTATATTGATTTAAAATTGCATCGACTATTATAAAGCCTATGTTGTGGCGTGTTCTTTCATATTCTTTCCCTGGATTACCAAGTCCAATTATTAATTTCATAACAACAAACTTTTCTTATTAATTATCTAAAGACATTCTGTCTTCTTCCGCATTTCTTGTGGTTATTATTATTGGTGTTCCACTTAATTTGAATTTTCTTCTTAATTCGTTTTCTATAAAATTTCTATATCCTGATTGTATGTCTTCTTTTCTTGGTATTTCAATACTAAATACTGGTGGATTGTTTTCTGTTTGTAATATATTTCTCATTTTTAGAATTCTGAATTTTCTATCTAAATGAGGTTTTTGTTTTCTTAGTATTGCTGAAAATGCTGCTGAAAGTAAGTCTGGATCTATTACTCTATTTCTATTTTCGAACACTTCCAATGCTAAATCTAATGTTTTTCTTACTCTTACTTTATCTTTTGCAGATATAAACATAAAAGGAGCCCAATCTACTGATTTAAAATGTCTATCTAAATATTCTTGATATTTATTAATCGTGTCTGTCTTTTTGTTTTCTACTAAATCCCATTTATTAATTAATATTATAAGACATTTTTTGTGTTCTATTATCTCTGATATTAATCTTTTATCTTGAGAACCTACGTCATCTGTGACATCTAACATATAAAATATTATATCAGCAGTTCTGATGTTGTTTAAACTTTGATTTATACTTGTTTGTTCTATGTTTGAATCTATTTTTCTAGTTTTTCTAATTCCGGCAGTATCAACTATTTTGAATAATTTGTTTTTGTATTTAAAATAACTATCTATAGATTCTCTTGTTGTATGTGGTCTATCACTTACTATTGATTTTTCTTCTCCTAATATTGAGTTAAGAAGGGAAGATTTACCAACGTTTGGTTTTCCGATTATTGTAATTTTAATTTCTGGCTCTTCTTGTATTTCTTCATTTGGTTTTATTCTTCCTGTTACTATATCAAGTAAATCTCCAGTGTTTCTACCAGAAATAGCAGAGATAAATATTGGTTCTCCTAATCCTAATTCTAAAAACTCCGCCATTAAAGTCATTTCTTGTTTTTTTGAAATTTTTTCTGTTTTATTGGCTACTAATACTACTTTTTTATTATATTTTCTAAGCATTGAAGCTATTTCTATATCATAGGGTAATAGCCCTGATTGTCCATCAACTAAAAAAATAATAACCTCAGATTCGTCTAAAGCTCTAATTGCTTGTTTGTATATTTCTCTTTCTTGTTCGTCTTTTTTAGGATCAATATTAATACCACCAGTATCAACTAAATCGTAATATGAACCTCTCCATAGAATTCTACCGTAAATTCTATCTCTTGTTGTGTTTGGTTGATCTGAAACTATAGAAATTCTTTTTTCTATAAGTTTATTGAAAAGTGTTGATTTTCCAACATTTGTTCTTCCTATTATTGCTATCTGTGATTTTTTCATGTGTATGTTATTATAGTGCAATTAAATTATCTATCTATAAATTTTCTTTGAAATCATTTCCTAAAATAAGTATTAAATCTGCGTTTGTATAAGTTCTTTTCAAAACATCCAATGTGTTAGTATCTGAATTTGCTGTCATTGGTATTTCTGAATCAGAATTAAATATATTTAATCTTTTTGATATTACTTTTGCTTTAATTTTTGAATTTAGGTTTGATATTTCTTTGATATCTAAAGTTTCTGATGTGTCATAAATTGTTGTTGTGTCTTGATTTCTATTGTCTGCATTTCCAACAAAATTGATTTTAAACTCTTGAGTGTTCTTTAATTGCTCGGTTAATCTAGTAGCTAATCCAGCTTTGTTTGTCCCATTTAAGATTACTATTTTTGGTAAGATCTCTTGTTTTTTAGATAAACTATAATTTTGATCAAACATGTTTAATACTAAATCTTGTATTAAACTGTAATTATTACCAACAGGTTTTATTATAGAAGCGCCATCAATTGTTTTTGTTATATAAACATATCCAGAGGAATCTGACAAGGTTCTATTTATTGAATTTTTAGTGTCTAATTTTGAAGCCAATTTGTATAATGTTGGGATATCTTTATAACTTATGTTTGTTTGTATATTACTATTCAATTCAGACATTAACGATACAATTTTTGCTGGATTCATTAATGTATTTAATGACATTATTTTTTCTTTAATTGCAGTAATTACTTTTTGTTGTCTTATTGATCTTGAAAAATCTGATCCCTCACCATTATTTCCGTGTCTTGATCTTGAATAATCTAAAGCTGTTTGTCCATCCATAACTTGATATCCGGATTCAAAGCTAACAATCTTGTATCCAGTATTTCTTGGATCTACATCGTCATTTGGGAATTCATTATCAACAAAAGATCTATCAACTGTAATACCAACACCACCCAATGTGTTTATTATTTTTTTAAATCCGCTAAAATCTATTCTTACATAATATTGAATTGGTTGTCCTGTTATTTTTTCTACTACTTCTCTTGTGAAATTCATTCCTTTTCCTGGATTTTCTTGTTCACCAAATGCGTCTGCCGCATTAATTTTCCAATAGCCATAGCCATTTCCTAAGTCTACGTATAAATCTCTTGGAATTGAAAGAGTTGATACTTTATATGTCTTTGTGTTAATGCTCGCAAATATCAAACTGTCTGTTAAATATGCTCCATCGTGATTTTCTCCGCCTATTCCTCCTATAAGCACATTGATTCTGTCTTTTGATAATTTTAATCTTTCAGAATCACTTTTGTAAGTTGAATTATTTAAATGTTTAGTTTGATTATTTGTATTATCAGAAGCTAATCTTTTATCGTTTAATTGTGACATTACAAATTTTATTCCTATTATTAATACTAATATAATAGATAATGATATAAGTATTAATTTTACTTGTTGCTTCGAAATGTTAATTTTACTTGTTGCTTTGTGCAAATTTTTTTTAAAATCCATCAGAAATTGATTAAAACTTTTTTATTTTTATTTTGTTAAGTATATCAGAAATAAGTGTTAGTTGGTAGTGGTAAAAATATTTATTTTTACTATTGTTTTAACCTTATTTTTGTGCTAAAATAGCTTTATCTAAGTTATTTAAATCTTTAAAAAACATGGAAGATTTGCAAAAAAATAATAATAAAGAAGAGGTTGTAGATTTTGTAAAAACAATAATAATAGCAGCAGCTGTGATGTTGTTTGTTAGATTCTTTATAATTCAACCATTTGTTGTGAAGGGTAGTTCTATGGAACCTAATTTTTACGAGAAGGATTATTTGATAGTTGATGAAATATCTTATAGATTTAGCAACCCAAATAGAGGTGACATTATAGTATTTAATTATAATGATGGTGTAAAAAAAGAGTATCTTATAAAAAGAGTAATAGGTTTACCAGGGGATACAGTTATTATTAAAGATGGAAAAGTAAAAGTAAAAAATTCTAAAGGTGAATTTGTTTTAGAAGAACCTTATTTACCAGCAGGAAGAGAAACTAAGGGTGAATTAACCGAAGAAGTAAAAGATAATAATTATTTTGTTTTAGGCGACAATAGAGATGTTAGTCTTGATTCCAGATATTTCGGTCAAATAAATAAAAATGTTATTGTTGGAAAAACATTATTAAGAGGCTTTCCATTTAATAAATTTGGTATTTTGAAAATGGGTAATCCAGTGTTAAAGATTCAAAACTAAAAACTAAAAATAACAAAACCAAAAACAATCATTCTTCGCTAAAGCTTTGGATGACAAATCATCCTTCGCTAAAGCTTTGGATGACAAAGAAAACTAAAAAGTTAAAATTTAATGTAATTTATAAAATAAAAATTAATGAAACAAACTATGTTAGATATCCAAAACATATTTAGCCCAAATACAGATTTCATGTATTTAAATAATATTATTAGGAAGATTAGAGATTGGTCATCTTCTTATGGTTATAACGAGATTTTTTTAGATGAGATTATTAAAATTTCAAAAGTAAAAAAGTCTTGGGATTCATTTATTGCGTTAAATAGAGATTTTATTTCTTTTGAAAATAAAAAAGAAAAATTATGTTTAAGACCAGATAATAATTTGTCTTTCATTTCTCAATGTATTGATTATAATAAACTTTTAAGCGATAACTCTAATTATAAGTTTTTTTACGTAAATAAATTATTTAGTTTTCAAAATGATGATAAGTCTAAAAACGATGAATATCATGATCATTTTGGATTCTATAGTATTGGTGATATAGATCATGCATCTGATGTTGAAACGATAAATATGTCTTATTATTTATTAAAAGAATTAGATATTGAAACAACCGTAAAGATTAATGTTACTGGATGTGAAGAATGTTCAAAAAAATATAAAAATTTATTATTGAATTATTTAAAAACAAAAAAGAGTGCACTTTGTAATGAATGTGTAAAAAATATTACAAAGAATCCATTAGCTGTTTTGTCTTGCGAAAATAAAGCTTGTAAAAAGATTATTTCTCAAGCTCCTGTTGTTGTTGATAATTTATGTGATAATTGTCGTGATTATTCTATGAAAATAATAGAATTTCTTGATGATTTGAATATTTCTTATGTTATGGATCCATTTATGTTTGATAAGAGCGGTGTTTATAATAATTTTTATTTTGAAATAGAAGCTCAGAGAAATAATGCATCTTTTGTATTAGGTAGAGGAGGACATTTGGAAGAATATGCAAACGCTATTGGTTTTAAAAAGAATATTTGTGGTGCTGATTTTGATATAACTAATATTATTAAGAGATTAAAAGAATATAATAAAGTTGTTGATGGATATAGACCAGAGGTTTATCTTGTTCAAATTGGAGAAACCGCAAGAAAGAAAGCTCTTAATGCTTTTGTGTCTTTGAAGGGTAGAGGAATTTCTTGTTATTGTAGCGTGCAAGATAAAAGTATAGTTAAACAAATAGCTGCTGCTAAAGCTATGGGTGCTAGATTGATATTGATTTTAGGACAACAAGAAGTTGTTGATAATACAATATTAATTAGAGATGTTAATTCTAATGTGCAAGAAGTTGTTAATTACAACAATTTAATAGATGAAGTTAAAAAGAAATTAGTTGTAAATATATAGAAAATTGAAATAAAATAACACCGTTTGCAAATTACTTGCTTACGGTGTTTTTTGTTTATTTTAGTTTTTTTCCAGGATGTAATTTTTTCCTGGCTCCATGTTTTTATCCGGGTTCTGCGAAAAAAATATAAAATTTTTTCCAAAAACCAGATCTCTTTCTAAGTCTTCTGGAATTGATTTTCCAGGTTTAATTTCGAATACTTTGTACCCGTCGTTAAATGATACGAAATAGATACTGTATTTCGTTCGATTTTTCCAGGTTTTCCAGTCAGCAATAAATTCTTTGCAGGATGCTATGATTGCTGCGTTCTTTTTTGCTATTATTTCGTCAACGTCTTCTTTGCTGATTTCTTGCAGATCATAATCTTCCGTGATATTCATCTCTGTAACTTTCCAGTGACTTTTTTCCGAGATGGTTTTTATCCATTCAGCATCGTTGAGATTTAATAATTTTTCATTGTCTTTACTTTGTGCAAAAATAGCAGGTGTACAGGCGAGAACGAAAATAGCGAGAAACAATATAAATCTTTTCATTAAAATTCCTCTTTGTTTAGTTGTGTTTTGTAGAAACTCTACTTTTATATTATAACATATTTTATATTAATTTGCAAGTTAAATGAGAGTGGATGGGCTGTTGTGCTTATTTTTTTCCTAAATTGACTTTCTTGGCTTATTTGTTATAATATTTATTAAGTTAATTATTAATCCTAATTAAACTAGGAAGGTAGGTGATATTATGATAGAAGTAAAAAGAAAAGACAACGAATCATTTGATGCTCTTTTGAGAAGATTTAATAAAAGAATACAACAAAGTAGAATTTTACTTAGACTTAAGGAAGATAGATTTTACCAAAAACCAGTAAGTAAATTGAAAGCAAAGAGAAGAGCTTTAAAGGGAGCTGAACTTAAATCTGAAAGAGAATATTTAAAGAAGATTGGTAGAATGCCAGAAACTACTAATAAAAGATAATTATATTTTCTATGGGAGAGATTGGTAAAGATTTTTTACCAGAAGATATATTTGCCGAAGTTGAACCAGAATTTTCTAATAATATTGTTAGAAAGAACGATAAAAATGTTGTAGAAGATTCTGACAACGAGGCTGATATTAATCAAAAAAAAGGGAAAAATTTTGATAAAAAACATATAAGCAAAACTAGCAAAAAACTATTTTTATTAGTTTTGCTTTTTGTTTTTTTTATAATGATTTTATTTGCATTTATTGATGTTGTTTCTAAATTAAGTTTACAAAATAAAAAAGAACTTCAAAATAATGCCAATAAAGAAAATAATATTGATGTAGCAAAAAAGGACGACTCTAATTCGGTTTTAAAGGATTCTGATGGTGATGGACTTTATGATTTAGAAGAATCAAATTTTAACACAGACCAAACGCTATATGATACTGATATGGATTTAATTTCTGATGGTGATGAAGTAAAATTATATAAGACTAATCCATTAAATCCAGATTCTGATGGTGATGGAATATCTGATTATGATGAGATTTTTATATATAAAACTAATCCATTAAGCTCTGATACTGATAGTGATGGTTATAGAGATATGGATGAAATTAATAATGGTTATAGTCCTATAAACTCTGATAAAATGTCGGACGATTATATAAAATCTATTGATGAGCAAAAGGCTATAAAAGAATTAAAGTTAAAGATTAAAAAATAATAAAATGTCAGAAGAAGAGAAAGACAAAGATATATACGTTATTAATGATGATTCTAAAATAGATTTTGAAAAATCTGGAAATGATTTTGGTATTATGCCAGAAGAATTTTTTAATTCACAATATCAACAATCTAGAGTTAGAAAAGAGCAACAGATGCAGAAGGAAAAAGAGCTTATAGATAAAAAGAAAAAAGAAAAAGAAGAAAGATTAAAAAGACTTGCTGAATTAGAAAAACAAACTAGAGAAAAAGATGAATTAAAAAAAGAGAGAGAAAGGATAAAACAAGAAGAAAAGAGAAAAAAACAGGAAGAGACTGATTTTATTAATCAAAAAAGAAAAGAAAAGGAAGAGCAATTAAAACAAGAAAGAGCAAAACAAAGAGAAGAGCAAGAGTTAATGATGAAGAGAAAATTAGAAAAGAAGAAAAAAATTAAAGATATAGATCAAAAAGCAAAAGAAGAAAGAAAACTTTTAAAGAAAGAGCAAAAAGAGCTATTAAAATTAGAACTCGAAAAAAGAGCTGCTATTTTAAGATCTCAGAATGCTGGAATGAGTGAAGACCAAAAAAACAAAGAGGTTGAAAAGGTTTTGTCTACTGAAAGAGCAGAAATATTAAAGAAAATTAAACTAGAACAAAAATTAAATAAAAAAGAACAAGATAGAATTAGAAAAGAATTAAAAGAAGAAGAAAAAAACAAGCTTGAAGAGGCTAGAAAAGAAGCTTTAGCAAAAGCAAAAATGGAAATTGGTAATGCGAGCGCTAATAAAAAATCTCTTGATCTTGACTTTGTTGATGATAATAGGTTATCAAAGCTTGAGATCCAAAAACAGAAAAAAAGAAGAATCCTTATAGTATCATATTTATCAATTGGGTGTATCTTTGTATTTTTTGTTTTATTACAGACAAAAATAATTAATTTAAATCAAACTAACGTTGATAATAATACAACAACTAATATTGTCGACGATTATTCTATTAGATTAAATGATAAAGCTTTGTTTAGCAAAGAATTTCAAAATTTAGATAATAAATTAATTGATTATAATGTTGCATTTAACGATAGAAGAGATATAGATTCTATTAATTTTGATGTAATGAATTCTTCCAATTTTAATATTGAAACTTCTAATTTCGGTGTTTTCACTTTTGGAAAAACAGAAAAATTAAATAAAAATGTTAATGTAAAAGTATCTGGAATTCCTTGTGACAATGATGTTTATTTAAATTATTTTGATGAAAGTCAAAATAAATGGACTATGACAGAAAAATTAGACTGTAAAGATTCTTCTTTAACTTTTGTTGTTAAAGATAATTTGTTTCAATATTATTCATTATCAAATTCGTCTGGGATAAAAGGTGTTAATGAATATAGTAATTATGATTTGTCGTTAAATTATTGGTATGCTTATAAGTTTTCAAGATTTGTTGATTTTTTCAAATATAAAATAAATGACAATAATTCTAATGGTTATATTAGTACTATAGAGAAGAATGTTTATGGTGCTACTATTGGAAGAACTGTTGATTCTGATGGCGATGGATATATAGATGGAGAAGAGGTATTGAATTTATATGATCCATCAAAAAAAGATAGTAATCAATCTTTGGATCTAAAATTAATTAATTCTAAAAAAGTTGTTTTGTATAAATTTAGTAATATTGAGTTTTATTATCCTGCTTTATTTGTGGCTCCATTCAATTTACAAGAGTCTATAATTATTTCTCCTGATGTAAACTCTAAAGAATTTATTTCTGTAGATGTTTTAAAAAAGGATAGGGGCATGGCTATTACTGATTTTATAAATACACAAGAGGCATCAAAAGATATTTATACTATAAATAGATTTTCTGATACTATTAAAAATAATTTTTATATAAATAGTATTGGTAATAATGCATATTTAGATATTGGCGATGATAATGTTTTAAAGATTTCTTATACTTTTGACACAAAAGATTCTGTTAATTATGTGACTACTTTTTTAATGATTTTAAATAGTGTTGCTATTGTTCAATAATTAGTTATGATAGAAATAAATAATAATACAAATAATAAAATTGATTTATTGTATTTAGAAAAAAATATTTTGAAAGTTTTAAATATTTTGGGGCTAAAAAATAAATACATATCTTTTGCTGTTGTTTCAAAAGATGAAATTCATAAAATGAATTTATTATATAGAAATAAAGACAAAGAAACTGATGTTCTTAGTTTTCCAAATGTTTTTATTAAAAATATTTGGGATTTCAAAAAATTTCCAGAAAATGATTTAGGAGAAATTATCGTTTGTTATGATGTTATTAAGAAGCAAGCAAATGAATTTAAAAAAGAACCAAAAGAAGAAATGTTATTTCTTTGTATACATGGAATATTGCATCTGCTTGGATTTGAAGACGAGAAGACAGAAAAAGAATGGAAACATATGGAAAGATGGCAAAATTATTTATGTGAAAAAATAAAAATTAGTTCTAGATAAATTATAAAACACGTGAGTTTTCCACGTGTTTTTTGTTTGATAAGATGGTATAATTATACGGTTAATTAGTTAATTAGTTTACTAGTTTAATTGGTTGTAAAAACAGCTAATAAAACTATATAACTAATCAAACTCTGCAACTAATCAAACTATATAACTATCTATTATGAAAAGGTTTAAAATTTCTCGATTTTTGCCAGTAATATTTTTATTACTTGTTGTTTTTATTTTCCCGCATATTACATTAGCTGCTACTGATTTTGGTGGGGAAATGGTTGAGAGTTTAGCTATAAATGCTGGTTATAATACAGGTCATACTTTAACCGCTATTATTGGCTCTATATTAAAAGTTATAATAAGTCTTTTTGGTATTATTGCACTAATTATAGTTATATATGCTGGAGTTTTATGGATGACATCAAAAGGTGATCCAGTAAAAATACAAAAGTCTAAGAAATTAATTGTAAGTGGTTTAATTGGAATGCTTATAATTATATCTTCTTATGCCATAGTTAGTTTTATTATTGGTAAACTTACTGGAATATTTGGTGGTAGTGGATATAGTGAAACAAATACTGGAGATAATCCTGGTAATACTGGTGGTTTTGGATCTGGCTTTAATGTTGTTTCTACTTATCCTAGAAATGAAATGCAGAACGTTAAAACTTGTGTTAGATTTTCTGCCTTATTTAATAGAGATGTTTTAGATTCTACTGTAAACGAATCAAGTGTTACTATTAAAGATGAGGATAATAATGTTTTTTTTGATGCAGTAAAGGATAAATATTTTATTAACAATAGAACTGTTTCTTTTTATCATAATAATCACGATTTTGATAAGTTCAAAATTTATAGAGCCACTATATCTAATGGTGCCTCTGGTGTTAAAAGTATGAATGGAGAGTTGCTTGAAAGAGCAAAAACTGTTTGGTTTAAAACTTCTGACTTGGAAGATATGATGCCACAAGTTAAAAGAAGTTACCCTGGTATTAATGATGTAGATGTTTGTAGAAAAGTTGTTATGCAAATTGAATTTCAAGAAGGTAATGATCCTTCTAATTTAGCAGAAATGGATCCAACATCATTTAATTCTGCAAATATTATAATACAAGAATGTTCTGGTTCTGATTTTGGTTCTGCTGTTTGTAAAGACATGCCTGCTTCTGATATATCTGCTATTACTCCAAAAACAGACTTTACTGGTGTATCAATTTCTTTAAAGAATTCGATGAAAGAGAATACTATTTATAAAGTTATTCTTAAATCTAGTAAAAATAATCCTACAAATAATCCTACTGATGGTATTGCTAATAGTTGTGGTAAGCCACTTGATGGTAATAAAAACTTAAAAGCAGATGGTACTCCAGCTGATGATTATTCTATAATTTTTAAAACTGGAAAAACTGATGATTGTGAACCTATTATAAGTACCGTTGTGCCTGTATCTGGATATTATAATGATCAATTTAAAGTTGCTGGTGATAATTTTGGTATTTTTGGAGAAGTTTCAATTTCTGGTATGCAAGCTAACGATAATTGTACTAATGCTAGTCCTATTACTGCTACAAATGTAAACGATGAAGAGTCTTGTTATAATTCTTGGAACAATAAAGAAATAAACGTTAAGATACCATTTGCCTCTGTTACTGGTCCATTAAAAGTTGAGCTTACTGATACTGTAAAGGCTGTTTACAAGGATGATTTTAGTGTTTTAAGTCCATATTTATCAAAACTTCAACCAGATAAAGGGCCAGCTGGAGAATTTATTCGTATATCTGGTAAAAATTTTGGAAATAATACTGGTAAAGCTTATTTTATAAGTGCTAATAGTAGTACGCTTGGTGCTGTTACTGAGGTTTTTGCTCCTAGTGCTTGTTCTAATGTTGATACATGGAAAGAAAATGAAATAATAATTGAGACTCCTACTTTAGCTAAAGGATATTATGCTGTTGTTATTGCAGTTGATGGGCATTTTAGTAATTATTTAGTTTATCAAATAACAGATGGTGTTCCTGGTCCTGGTCTTTGTGGTGTAATTCCAGACCAAGCTGCTAAAGGTGCTTCTGTTAGACTTGAAGGTATAAGATTTGGCGATGATTCAGATACTAGAGATCCAAATGCCAGCGTTGATTTTACTGGTGTAAAAATGGCTAAAAATGGTAAAGATGGTATTAGTAGTTGGAAAGATACAGTTATAAAATTAAATGTACCAGCCACTGCTGTCGATGGTTATGTAAAAGTTACAGCAAGTAGTAAAGAAAGTAATCCTGTATATTTTAATGTTTTAAAATCTGATTTAGAATCAGATTATCCTGTTGTTGTTGAATCTCCTGGTTGTGATACTGATTCTAGAAGTCCATCACCATCTAACAACGCTCAAGAAGCTTGTACTAATATGATTCCAGAAGTTAGATTTAATATGGATATGAATATTAGTTCTTTTGGTGGTAATTTTGAAATTAAAAAATGTTCTGGAAATGGAGTGGATTGTAATACGGTTATTTCTGGTACGACTACAAATATTGGATTAAAGAGAATTGCTTTTAAACCAACAACTAATTTTGTTGCTAATACTTGGTATCAAGCTACTATTAAGACTGGAGTTAAATCTCTTGGTACTGGTAAGAATTTAAAAAATGCTTATACTTGGTCGTTTAAAACTAGAGCTGCAGGTGAATGCCAGATTGATATTTTAAATGTATTCCCATCTGAGGATACTATTAATTTAGGGGAGACTTCTGCTTTATCTGCAAATCCTTCTTCTTCTCTAGATAATTGTGCTACTCTTTATTCTCCGGATGCTTATTATAATTGGTCTTCAGAAAATTTATCTACAGTAGTTGTCCAATCGGTTTCTATTAATAAAGTTTTAAATACAGGAAGTGCTGTTGCTCTTGGTAAAGCTGAAACTGTTGGAACAAAGGTAAATGTTCAATATAAAAATACATCAATTACTGATTATTCTAATATTATTGTTAAAGATTCAGGTTTTCCTATTGTAGTTAATTCTGCTGGTTGTGAAACTGATCATAGAAGTCCATCTCCTTATGCTGGTTTTACTGAAGCTTGTACTAATGAAATAGTAAAGGCTAGATTTAATATCCCAATGAATATCTCTTCTTTCAATGGTAATATTGAAATTAATAGATGTAGAGATAATGGTGTTGCTTGTGATACGAGCGTTACTGGAGTTATATCTAGTATTGGAAATACTGTTATCGCATTTAGGCCAACAACTAATTTTGTTGCTAATACTTGGTATCAAGTTACTGTTAAAACTGGAGTTAAATCTCTTGGTACTGGTAAAAATTTAAAGACTCCATTTTCTTGGTCATTTAAAACAAGAGCTGCAGGTGAGTGTCAGATTGATATTCTAAATGTATTTCCTACGGCTCAAGTTATGGATATAAATACAACCTCTAATTTAACATCTAATCCTTCTTCTTCTTTGGATAAGTGTGCTACTCTTTACTCTCCTGGTGCTTATTATAATTGGTCTTCAAAAGATTTATCTAAAGTTACAATTAAATCAAGTGCTGTTGATACTAACCTAGGAACTGGTTTGGCTACTATTTTTGGTAAAGCAGAAACTCCATTAACTTTGGTAGAAGCTCAATATAAGAATACAGAAATTAAAGATACATCTGATGTTACGGTTATTGATTCAGGATTTCCTGTTATAATCAATTCTCCTGGTTGTGAGACGGATTCTAGAAGTCCATCTCCATCAAATAATGCAGAAGGCGCATGTACGAATATGTTGCCGGAGGTTAGATTTAATATTGATATGAATATTAGTTCTTTTGGTGGTAATTTTGAAATTAAAAAATGTTCTAATAATGGAACTGATTGTAATACAAATATTGCTGGTGTTGCTACTAATATAGGTCTTAGAAGAATGATATTTAAACCATCTACTAGTTTAGATGCTAATACTTGGTATCAAGCTACTATTAAGACTGGAGCTAAATCTCTTAGTGCTAGCAAGAATTTAAAAAATGCTTACACTTGGTCATTTAAAACAAGAGCTGAAGGGGATTGTAAGGTTGATATGATTAACGTTAATCCAACTAGCATGGAAATAGATGTTAATTCTAACGGAAATTTAAATGCTACAGCTTCTTCTAGTGTTGATGTTTGTGCTTTTATATATGACGCAACAGCTGAATATAACTGGGCTTCTAAAAATATAAATACAGTTACTATTAAATCAACATCTTTGGATTCAGTAACTAAAGCTGGGCTTGCTACTATTTTTGGTAAATCTTCTACTCCATTGAACAGTCCTACTCAAGTGGAAGCGCAATATAAAAAAACAAGCATAAAAGATACATCTGATATTACTGTTAACGCTCATGGCATAGGATCTCCTTGTGCTAATTCTTTGGAATGTGCTTCTGGATTGTGCTGTAGTTCTGTTAATTTATGTACAAATGTTTATTCAACATGTATTCCTAGAGTCCCAGAAATTGCTAGTTGTAGTGCTGAAAATAATATAGATTATACAAATTATGTTTTGACAAATCCTTCTCCTTATAAGAACAAAATTAATGTTTGTCGTAATGCAATTATTAATGTTATGTTTGATACAGATATGATTGTTGATGGATCTGTTAATGCAATTAATAATATTAATAACGTAAAAATTGCTGAATGTACTGGTGATTTTTCTTCTTCAACTTGTTCTGCTACTTATTCTCCAACAAAAATAAATACTATTGGCTCTAGAACAATTACTTTTGTCCCAAACAATGGATTAGAATCAAAGTTCTATAAAGTTATTATTGCTAATAATGTTCAAATGAATTTTCAGAACGTACATAATGCTTTAGGTTCTGATTATTCTTGGATGTTTACTGTTGGTAATGATTGTAAAATAGATAGAATTGATGGCTATCCTGGTGTTTTAAGTTTACAATCTCCTTATGATGCTAATGATCAATTAGATTCTGTATTGGGTTCAAGTCAGGGAAAATGTTTATCTTTACAAGCTCCTGCTGGAAGTGTGTTTAACTGGCATACTGCTGATAGTACAAAAGTAGGTTTATGTACTGATAATACTTATTCTAGTTGTAATAGTTCTGATATTTCATCTAAATTAATAAATATTAAAGGTAAATCTGCTACTAATAATATTCAAAATTTGGTTGATGTTTCTGTTGTATTACCTAATAATGATGGTACTTATTATAGTAAAAATAATATTCCACAAACTACTTTAGTGAGTGTTGATACTTGTTCTGATGGTTTCCAAAATTGGAACGAAACTGATATTGATAAGGGTGGTATTTGTGGTGGCGGAGTTGCTTCTTGTGGTAATAGTGTTGTTGAGTTTGGTGAGGAATGTGATAATGGTACAAATAATGGAAAAGATGGAAAATGTACTTCTTCTTGTAAGGCTGTTGGTGGACTTGGATATACTTGTTCAAATTCTAATGACTGTAACTCTACACTTTGTTGTAGTGCTGGAAATAAATGTACTAATGTATTTTCTGAATGTCCTCCAAGAGTTCCAGAATCTTCTAGCTGTCTAGCTGAAAACTCTGCGTTAAGTAATGTATTAAGTAACCCATCACCATTTAAAGGTAAAACAAATGCTTGTCCTAATGTTGATGTTGTTGTTTCTTTAGATTTAGATGTTATTACTGATGATACAAATGTTGCTGCTTTAAATAATATAAATAATATAAAGTTTGAAAATTGTGGTTCTACTGGAACGCCTTGTTTGCCTATAACTCTTTCTAAGTCTAAAATTTCTGTTGCTAATGATAGAAGACTAAAAATTTCAACAGATGGTTTAGTAAAAAATAATTTTTATAAAGTTACTCTTTATAAAAATATCAAGAGTTTATATGGTGTTAATATGCTAACTGATTATGTTTGGACATTTAAGACTAGAGCTAATGATTGTGTTGTTGACGGTGTTTATGCTGATCCTGGTAAATTATTATTACACGATAAATATTCTCCAAACTATCAATTAAATGCGTCAGCATCTTCTAGTGAAGGTAAGTGTATGCAAATAACTGTTCCTAGTGGATCTACATATCTTTGGAATACTGCAAATGTTTCAAAGGTTGGTATATGTACAAATGATACTTATACTAGTTGTGATAGTAGTGTTTCAAACCCTAGTATTATTGATTTAATTAATATAAAAGGTAAATCTTTAATAAAAGATAACTTAGTTGATGTTACTCTTACAATTGGTGGTTCTGGTGAAAAATATTATAGTAAAAATAATTCTATTAAAACATCATTAGTTAGTGTTGATACTTGTTCTGATGGTGTTAAAAATGGAAACGAAACGGGTATAGATACTGGTGGTGCCTGTGATCCTCATTGTGGAAACGGTATATGTGAGTCTGTTGCTTATGGGGAAAATGCTGTAAATTGTGCAAAAGATTGTGCTGCTGTTTGCAATAATGATAATGTTTTGGATGCTGGTGAAATCTGTAGTGGTACTAATTTAAACGGAAAAGCATGTTCTGATTTTGGTTATAATTCTGGTACATTAATGTGTTCTAGTGGATGTAATTATTATACTAACGGCTGTTTCACTTGTGGAAATAAAATAAAAGAAGATAGTGAACAATGTGACGATGGTCCTGATAATGGTAAAGCTGGTAGTACTTGTACTGCTACTTGTACTAATGGTACTGGTGGTGGTATTGGCGATCCATGTAATGATGCTTATTTAGGGTGTAATGTTGGTTTGTGTTGTTCTGTTGAAAAGAAATGTATTGAAGAAAATTCTGGAAAGTGTGTTCCTGCTATTGTTGAACAGCCAAGTTGCCACGCTAAAGAGCCTTCTAATGCTAATTTATATAATGTTCAAATATCTAACCCTTCTCCTTATAAAAATGAAACTTCTGCTTGTGCTAATTCTAGGGTTATTGTTTCATTTAATATAGATATGAAAACGGATGGATCATTAGATGCTATTAATAATATTAATAATTTTGAAATTATTAAGTGTACTGATTCTACGTGTGCTAGTGGTTCAAGTGTTAAATCTTTAGGAAGTATTTCTACTCTTACTAATTCTAGAGATCTTGTTTGGCAAGTAAATCAAAAAGCTAATGCGCCTAAATATTTAGATTTTAACACTTATTATAAAGCTACTGTAAATAAGAGGGTAAAAACAAAGTGGGGCGTTGCTTCTCCTATTGAATATTCTTGGATATTTAAAACAAGAGCTTCTGATTGTAATATTGATTCTGTTGAAGCTACTCCTGGTAATGTAATCTTGAAAACAGTTTCTGATTCTTATAAAGAATTAAGAGATAATGCGTTGTCTTCTGATGGTAAATGTATGTCTATAATTCCTCCAGCAGGAACTATATATGATTGGAAAACTGCTAATGTTGGAATTGTTGGTATATGTTCAAGTGTTAATGATACAAATTGTTCTTTGTCTAATAGTAAAAATGAGGCAATAAAAATTAAAGGTTTATCTGATTCAAATGGTCAAAACATTCTTGTTGATGTTACATTAACTTTGCCTGCTCCTGATAATAGACAAATTGGAAGTTACCCTAATACTAGCAAGGTTAGAGTTGTGGATACTATTTGTGGTGACGGAATAAAAGAAGGAAAAGAAGAGTGTGATAATGGAAGTAAAAATGGGGCTTCAGATAATGTTTGTTCAAATGGATTGGATGGATATGTTGCTTGTAAAATAAAACCTAAGATTAATGGTGCCTGTGGAAGTTCTGCTTCTGCTTCAGTGTTTAAACCTACTGACAACTTATGTTCTGCCGGTACGCCTTCTACTGTTTTTAGTTCTGATTCTAATGACTCTGGTCCTTGGGGATGGAGATGTATTGGATCAAGTGGCGGAGCAACCGTTACTTGTTCGGCTTCTATTAACAATTGTGGAAATGGAAAAATAGACTCTGGAGAAATGTGTGATGTTGGAAATGCTGCAAAAAATCTTCCAGTAAAATTTGATACTACTTCCAATATATGTGGCGCTATATTTGGTGACGATAATTATACTCAAATATCTGGTAGTCCTGTTTGTAATGCTGGTTGTATAGTCGATGTTTCAAAAGCGTGCGTTTCAACATATAAATTTGATCAAGCTTGTACGGCTAGTTCTAGTAAATCAGTGTCTTTAAATAATTCTTTTGGTAGTGGTGATTTATCTTTATTTAGTAAGATAGATGGGGTTAATGAATGGAAAATTGAAAATAGTGCCTTGTATTATCCTTCTAGTGATTCGTCTACTATTATCTATAGTGTAAAAGTTGATGCTGATAATTATACTGTTAAAGGTTCTTTTAAAGCTGTTTCTGGATCTATTGGATTAATGTTAAATAAAAGTAAAGATGGTTTAGATTATTATAAGATTGAGATTAAAAATAATAATGTTTACTTATATAAAAGTAAAATTTTATTAACTACTAAGTCTTTTACTTATACTGTTGACAAATGGTATAACTTTACAATTACGTATAGATCAGATATTTCAAATGCTGGTTCTAATATAAAGTTTGATATTTCAAAAGATGGAAAAAATTCTTCTGATGCAGCAATTAGTTCAAATGGTTTTGTGAATATATTAAATTATGCTGATGGAAGTAGAGTACCAAGAGGATATTTTGGTATTAGTACGGAAGGTAATAATGGGATATCTTTGGATAATTTATATTTAGAATACAATGATGATCTTTATGAATATAATAATGCTTCATACAACTTTGGATTCTATTATTGTAAATCAGGAAGTTCTGGTTTATCTATAAAAAATGATAATATAAACACTAATGATGCGGTTTGTGGTGGTACAAATTATAAATGTATAGATAGAAGTTGCAGAGCGTCTTGTTCTATTTCTGAATGTAAATCAGGTGGTGCCGTTGATTGTGCAGGTTCTTCTGCTAAAAGTGGTGATTGTTGTGGTGTTGGGGAACAATGTAGTTCTGGAAAATGTGTAACATCTTTTACAAACTATGGTGGATTTAGTGGAGTTTATGTGATTCCGAGTGCTACTAATGATACCGCTAAAGCATTTGTTGACTCCAATGGTAAGCCAGTAATGGTTATGAGAATATGGTCTGTTCCTAGAATGTATTCTAATCCAACAACTGGTAGGGAAGGCGAGTATGGTCCTTTTATTAATTTTATTGAATGGTTAAAGAGAATGAATATTGGTGGATCTTATAATTTTATTAAAAGATCAACATTCCCATATGATTATATGATTTATAATCAAGGTAATTCTTATTATTTTTGGGCACCTAATATAACCACTGATGGAAAAGGATATATTAATGTTTATGTTCTAACATATCAAGAAGGTGGAGATAAAAACTTGTTTAATGAAATTATAAACAATGTTAGATTTACTACAAATCTTGAATAATAAAAAATCCTCTTTATTGAGGATTTTTTATTTTTTATAAAAGTTTAATTTTTTAATATAATTATTTTAATTTCAAGTGCGATTAAAATTCTTATTTTAGTGATTATTACTTGTTTTGCATATGAAGTTGTTTTTGTGATATAATACCTTATATTAAATTTAAGAATTTTAATTTAACTACTGTGGATCATATAATTACCGGTATAGATATCGGCTCAAATTCTATAAAACTTGCTGTTGGCCAAAAAGGTGCGGATGGTTATGTAAATATAATTGGTGGAGTTGAAGTTTCCTCTGATGGTATAAACAAAGGTATGGTTAGTAGTTTAGAAGATGCTGTATCTTGTGTTGCTAGACTTATTGAACAAGCAGAAAAAATGATTGGCGTTCAAATAGAAAGTGTTTATCTTGGTTTAGCTGGTCCACATATAATATCTCAAAATAGTCATGGTGTTGTTGCTGTTGCAAAAGCTGAAGGTGAGGTTAGACAAGATGATGTTGATAGAGTTTTATCATCAGCTCAAGCTGTTGCTAGTCCTCATAATTATGAAATAATGCATGTTTTACCACAAGAGTTTATAATTGATGGTCAGAGAGGTATTAAAGATGCTGTTGGAATGACTGGTGTTAGACTTGAAGTAGAAGCTCATATTATTCAAGGATTAATTTCTCAAAATAAAAATTTAACTACAGCTATTTATAGAACAGGTGTTGATATTAATGATTATATATTTTCTATATTAGGAACATCAGAAGCTGTTTTGACAAAAAAACAAAAAGATTTAGGTGTTTGTCTTGTTAATATTGGACAAAGTATTACAACTTTGGTTGTTTATGAAGACAATAATATTTTAACGACTGCTGTTTTACAAATAGGATCAAGACATATTACTAGTGATCTTGCTATTGGGTTAAAAACAAATATAGATATAGCAGAAGCTATTAAAATAAAATATGGAATAGAAGATGAAAAGAGTTTGGAAAAGAAAGATTTTTTAAATTTGTCTGATTTTGATTCTAACAATCAAGATAAAATTTCAAAGAAAGAAATTAAAAACATTATAGAGGCTAGAGTTGAAGAGATGTTTAATATGATAGACAAGGAATTGAAAAAGATTAATAGAAATGCAAAATTACCAGCAGGGATTGTTTTAACTGGTGGTGGTGCAAAATTATCAGGAATAGTTAATGTTGCTAAAAAGGTTTGTAAGCTTCCTGTTGAAATTGGGGTTGTGCAAAACGTTAATAGTATTATTGATAAAACATCAGACCCTGCGTTTTCCACAGCTATAGGATTGGTTCTTTTTGGAAGTAAATATGAAGATGAAGAGTTCGGAAGTAAGGGTAGAGGCTCTAAGAAGGGTGGTAGTCCATTTAAATTTATTAAAGATATGTTTAGTAAATTTCTTCCAAATTAAAAATGAATAAAAATATTGTTCTGATTTTTGAAGGTTTAACTAAAAAGATGTAAAATATAGACAAGTTTTACATCTTTTTAAATTTTAATTTTTTCATATGGCTGAAATAAAACCAGATTTGGATATGTTTGCAAAAATAAAAGTCGTTGGCTGTGGTGGTGGAGGTAACTCTGCTGTTAATAGAATGGTTCAATCTAAAATAAAAGGGGTTGATTTTATTTCTATTAATACAGATATACAGGCTTTACAATATTCTCTTGCTCCTACAAAAATAAATATAGGAAAAACTATAACAAGAGGACTTGGTGCTGGTATGGATCCAGAAATAGCAAGAAGATCAGCAGAAGAAAGTCAAAATGAAATAAAAGAATCTATTAAAGGTGCTGACATGGTATTCATAACTGCTGGTATGGGTGGTGGTACTGGTTCTGGTTCTGCTCCTGTTGTAGCTAATATTGCCAAGGAACTAGGTGCGTTAACAATTGCTGTTGTGACAAAGCCATTTTCATTCGAAGGTTCAAAAAGAATGGAAGTTGCTAATGGTGCTATGGCTGAACTTGCTAAAAATGTTGATACTATAATTACAATTCCTAATGATAGAATTTTACAAATAGTTGATAAAAAAACTACTATAGTTGAAGCTTTTGCTTTAGCTGACGAGATTTTAAAACAAGGTATTTCTGGTATTACTGAAATTATTACATCTCATGGTCTTGTTAATGTTGACTTTGCTGATGTGAAAAAAGTAATGAAGAACGCCGGCTCTGCTCTTATGGGTGTTGGTAATGCTTCTGGAGAAAATAAGGCTGTTGATGCTGCTAAGAGTGCTATAAATAGTCCATTGCTTGAAGTATCTATAGATGGTGCTAAAGGAATATTGTTTACAGTTACTGGTGGTCCTAGTCTTTCCATGAATGAAGTTAACGAAGCTGCTAAGATTGTTACAGAATCTGCTGATCCAAATGCTGTTATTATATTTGGTGCGGTTATTGATCCTACTATGAAAGATGATATTAAAGTTACTGTTGTTGCTACTGGATTTTCTGATGATAAGATGAATGATTCAAGATCAACTGTTAATAACCAACAAAATCAAGGATTCTTTATGGGTGGAACTTTTAAGAAATCTGATATATTTGTTGATAACGAAAAGCCAGAAGCTAAACCTTCTATTGATCAAGCTTCTGTGTCTACTAAAGATGATGAGTTGGATATTCCAGCTTTCATTAGAAAAAAGATGGGTGAATAAAAAATGAAAAAACATGTGGAGTTTTCCACGTGTTTTTTGTTTGGGGAAAATGGTATAATTAAATTGATCTGGTGTAGATGCAAGATGCATTTTACGCCTACTAAATATATTGATTATATTTTCATGAAAAAAAAGGTAATTATCCCAATTCTTGCATTAATGTTATTGATTTCTGGGGTCGGTTTTATTTCTCATTCTGCTACATATGTCTCTAACTCTCAAAAGGAAATAATTAGAGATAGTAAAAGATTAAATGATCTTACTATTTTCAGAAAAGCTATTGAAGAATATAAGACTAAAAATGGATATTATCCTAAACTAGAAACTGGTACTAATATAAAAGGTTATGTTAATTCTGCTTGGGCAACACAGTGGACTTCTTTTTGTAGTTTAATAGGTTTAAGTTCTTGTCCTGTTGATCCTATTAATACTATTATTGGTTGTGATTGTTCAGCTTTTAGTATTGATGGAAAATGTGAAAATAATAATATAAATTCAAATATAAATACTGCTACTTGTTATAATTCAAAAGATCAAAAATTTGTTTGTACTAATGGTTCTAACATTTATCAATATCAATCTTTAAATAATGGAAGAAACTATTCTTTGATGATGGATTTTGAGTATAGAAAAAATGGTGATAATAGTGCTGGTGCTGATTATTGGGGCGTAAATAACAACGATAATAGTAATATGATTTCTATTGATAATAATTGTATGGGCGTTGTTTTATCAAATTCTAAACCTAAATGTGGAGATAATATTGTGCAGTTTGGAGAACAATGTGATGGAAAAAATAAAATAGAATTTTGTACAAATGAGAAAGGTGAATTAGGTAAAATGCCTATTCAGTGTATTGATTGTGTATATGAGGCTAAAAATACTAAATTAACAGCCAGTTGCAACAATTCTGCATTTTGTGGTGATGGTGTAATTCAAATTGATAAAAACGAGGAATGTGATGGTGGTTATGAAAAAATGTGTTTTAATAGTACTAACTCAACACTTGGGAAGCATGATTGGTATAATGAACAATTGAGATATTGCCAAAGTAATTGTAAATGGAGTAATACAAATGACTATAAAAATTCTTTAACAAAAGATATTTGTGGTGGATATTGTGGAGATGGAAAAATACAAGGAAGTGAAGATTGTGATTATAATGTCGAATACTATTTTTGGGATAATGATGTTAAAGCATTTAAACGATGCTCTGATTATAATTTAAAAGATTCTTGTCCTATTAGTAATTGTGAATGGTCTAGTGATAATGTATGTGTTAAAAAAGAATCATTAAAGGCAACATCTAATGAAAAGCATTGCTATATAAGATCTGGTTCTCCTTGTAAGTATATTAATAATTCTCCTGTTGTACCTACAATAAAAAATAGTAATTTTACAGCATTGTCATATATTAAAGATGCTAATAATTATACGGAAAGTGTTTCGTCTATAAATGAAACAACTCTTGCTATTAAAAAAACATCTAGAAATTCGGTTTACTTAGAATTTTCTTTGGGTGGTATTGTTGCTAGTGATGACAATATAAGTGATATTGATGGTGATGAAATAATGTATAAGTTTGAATTTGTTGATAAGGCTAATACTAATGTTGGTTTTTACAAAACTAATTATGATATTGGTGATAAAACTATTAAATCTTCAAGTAGAGGAACTGAAATTACTGGTAAATGGATTAAACATAGTGAATTAGCAAAAATAGATCCAAGTGATGGTAAATATACTGATAGGGTTTATTTTAGAATTTACTCAACTTCATTAAGTGAAAATTTAGAAGAAGCTAATAATGACATAGTTCATTTGCTTGATGGAACTTATTTTGGTGATTATAAATTTAAAATATCAATTAAAGATTCATGGTCTAATGGTGCAAATGTTGATGGAAATAGACAAGGAGTAGAAAGCTCAAAAGAAATTAGTTTTTATATAGGTAGTAGTTGTGGTGATCATGTGTTGCAAGCTATTAATGATGAAGGACAGCATGAATATTGTGAAACTAAATCTGGTTTTGATAAGTTTTCTAATTGGTCTGTTAATGAACCTAGTGGTAATGGTAATTGCGCTGTTATAAAAGTTGGTCCAGGATGGAATGGAAAATGGGATGATGTTCCTTGTGATAATTCTAGTTTTTATAATTATGGAATATGTAAAAAACAGATGAATAAAGCTTGTCCAGATGGATGGATATCTATTAAAGAATCTGGAGAAAATTATTCTTGCTATAGATTAACTGATGCTAAAACTTCTTATGATAAAGCAAATTCTGAATGTATTTATGATCATGATGCTGAATTGGTAAATATTCAAAATCCTGCAGAAAATAATCTTATAAAAGAATTAATAGAAGGAACTAGTAGTTATGGTAAATTTACTTATTCTGGTAGTCCGTTTTTTTGGATTGGTTTTTATAATGTTCAAAAATTAAGAACAGATGCACAAAATAGTGTGTTTTATGATTCTAATGGAAAATTATTACCAGATATAAATAAATATTCTTTATGGGTTCCTTCGAAAGAAAATGGTGATCCAAATGTTTATTCTAGTAGTATGTATAATGGTGGGTCTGGAAAAAACTTTTCTAGTCAGTATTTGTGTTCTGGAACATGTAATGATATTGGTGGTTTTTGTGGTGATGGTATATTAGAAAATGGTACTCAGTTAGCTAGTAATTCATCTTTTTATACGGTGCAAACTAATTCTGATAAGTCTACAATAAAAAATTTTTATTTAGGAAATTTTGAACAGTGTGATCCAACTTCTCAAGGTAAATCTGATAGTTATAAAGGACAGACTGGTCTTGGTACGGGTTGGTATTTACAGGCTGATGGAACAAAAATTGGTGATAATTATGGTTGTAATGCTTGTAGCTTAGTTGGTGGTTATTGTGGTAGCGGTGCTATTGATAGTGATAATTTTAAAGATGGTAATCATAATAACAATAGTAATATTGATGAACTAGGGATAGATTATGAGCATTGTGATTCTAAGTATGTTTTATCTCCTAAAGAATCTAAAAATAATAATGGTGGGCTTACTGGTAGGGGAAGTATGCCAAATTATATTTGTACTTCAAACAGTGATAATATTTCTTCTGCAGATACTTCTAGTAATATTTATAAAATTGCAAATCCAAAAACAGAAAATAAAATGACATGGTTTGCTTATAATAGTGAAAATAAATCTTCTAATAAATTAATATTAAAACAATTTATTGCAGAGCCTTTTAAGGGTAAATCTTACGATGTAAATCCTAATGGTGCTTGTCAAAATTCTACTGGTGGTTTTTGTGGTGATGGTAAAATACAAATGGCATATATTGGTTATAAATTAACACAACAGGTTGATGAGTCTTATTCTAGTGCTGATTATTATAAAGATACATATTCTAATACTGATCTTTTATATAATGATAAAGATATTGAATTAGGAAGATCTTTACAAAAGGTTAGAAAGATTATTGTTGGTACTAGTAATTATAGAAACAACAACACTAATTCATCTGTTATAACGAGTGCAAATAAAGGATCGTTTAGTAATGTTCTAACAAGAAATTATAACTATGGTATTAATAACAATAATACTTATGTTGCTGATATTAATAATGTTGGTAAATTTGATAATTTATCTGGAATAGCTAAAACTTATTGGCTTGAAAAGTGTGATCCAGCTTATTTCCCTAAGCCATATGAAACAAATAATTTAGCTTCTGGTAGTTACTATCAAAAAGTTGATAGTGATTTAAATTATATTGCAGATGTGAATTTTGATGGATATCCAACTCTTAGATATGAATGTGAAGGTTCTGGTGATAGAGCTTGTGATTTTAAAACGTATAAAATTAATACATCAGATACTACTGGCAATGGTGATATAATAGCAAAAGATACTAATAATATTGTTGGTATTGGATATTGTGGTGATGGTGTTATTACTGGTTATGGATCTGATGATTCTATTCAAAAAGTAAATAATCCTACAAGAGAATTGTGTGATCCAAAGAACCATATAGTTGGTCCAAATGGAAGTGATTCAGCTTTTGGTGATAATGCTATTTATGGATGTAAAAGAAATACTCAATATAATTATTTTAATTCTGACTTTGTATTTGGAAAGGATTGTTCAAGCTATATAACCCCAGCAACATCTAATGGTGTTGATAGACAATATGAATGTAAATATGATTGTACTAGTGGTGGTGGATATTGTGGTGATGGAATTATACAAGATTCATTTTTTGAAGAATGTGATCCAGGAAACGCTATTTATAATGGTACAAATGGTGTGTTAAAAAATTTCTCTAGTGCAACAATGAATGCTAATTATTTGTGTGGTGTTCAAAATGGTTATGATAGTTATTCTTTTGATCTTGAATACCAAACGAATGATGATTTGAAAACTAATTTTGATTCAACTTCATTTAGAGATGATAGTAAATCAAATAATGGTAAAGTTGCTTCTTGTAAGAGTTTTGGTGGATATTGTGGTGATGGAGCCGTTCAGGTTTGCAGTTCTGGCAATAATTTTTATGGTGGTAATAAAAATTATAATAATTGTTATAATCTACAAAAAGATTCTGATGGTGAATATTCATTTATTTCTAATGGTTCAACACAAATAGAGACTTGTGATTCAAATGATAGCGGATGTTTTGTTGTTGATGCTAATAGTAATGCTATAAGACCAGCATTACAATCTCAAAATATAGATATTTATAATTTTGCTTCAGCAAGTTCTGATTCAAAAACTTTCTATTCAGAATTAAGTGCTTATACAGTTAAAGGAGCTGGAAGTTCTATTGCATCTTCTTATCCTGGTATTTCTGGTGTTTGTGGTACTAGTAATCCAGCGTCTGTTTCAAGTACACATCAAATTACTGATTTATGTAATGTTGGTACTGCTTCTACCCCTGTTTTTAATACTACTTCTAAATCATTTGAATGGAACTGTAGTGGTATAAAAGGCGGAAGAATGGCGTCTTGTTCTGTTGAAGCTCAATTTGAAAATATTCCTAGACCTGGTATTTGTGGTGCAAGTAATGCATTTGTTTGTGGTGAGCCTGTTTGTAAGGATAGCGATAAAGTTGTATATGAGGGAAGTCAATGTACTGCTGGAAGTGACTGTGAGAAAATATGCCGTTCTACCGCTGGTTGTACATTTAATAATGTGAGTGTTGGCATGAATGAGAAATGTAATGACGGAGCTGGATGTTTTGGTATTTGTACTGCTCAATGTACATATAAAGGAGATAAGGTTGCATCTGGTGAGCCTTGTGACGAAGGTAGAACTTGTTCAACTACTATCAAACAAAGTTTTTCTTCTATTAAAGAAATAAAAGATAAATGTAATTCTGGTTTTGGAATGGATATAAATTATGATGATGGTAAATGGACTTGGACTTGTGAGGGTATAAATGGTTCAAATAGTGATTCTAATTGTTTTGCTACTGCTAATTTATCTATAAATGGTTCTTGTAGTAGTGGTTTTGGTCTTTGTACTGTTGGTATTGCTGATAAACCAAAGTTTAATGCTTCAAAAAATAGATGGGAATGGAAATGTGCTGGATTTAATGGTGGTGGATTTGGTGATTGTACTAGTGGAGCTTATGGTACAGAAAAAAATATTCCATCTTGTGGTTCTGCTAATGGCGGTAATTTTGTTTCGTTGTATTCATTAATGAATGATAATTTTATTTATTCGCCTAGAAAATTGTGTAATAGTGGTGTTCCATCAGTAGTTAATCTTAATTCAGGTAAGAAGGAATATACATGGAAATGTACTTCTAATGGTAATGATGCAGCTAATTGTTCTGCTACTCTTAATACTGATGCAGCTGGTGTTAATGGTGTTTGTAATGCTCCTTCATCTACTACAATTCTTCCTAGTACGCCTTGTTCGTCTGGATATCCATCAAATGTTATATATATACCTGCATTTAATAAATTAAAATGGGATTGTAAAGGTGTTGGTGTAAATGCTTCAGCTCCTGTTAAAGATGATAAATGTTCTTCAATCGTTCCAGGTGTGTCTATTAGTGGTGAATGTGGAAGTCCTTTTGCTATGTTTGGTGCCTCTTCTGGTGTTCAATACCCATCTTCTTCTAATGAGGCTCAAGAAGCTGTAGATAATGGTAAATTATTCTTTGGAATGCAATTTAAGATGTGCGAATCTGGATATGCCACAAAACTTAGTCAAAGTAACGCTAATGCTCTTGGTGGTGGTGGAAAATCTTGGGCCGATCTTATAATGCAATTTGGTGAGACAAAGTATAATCAATGTGATTATACAGGAAATAAATACGTATCATCTGATTGTATAAATTTGAAGTTAAAAATTCCTTTTATTGGTACTCTTCAAATATTCCATATGACTATGCCTTGGCAATGGACATGTAATGGTATAGGAAGTGGAGCTAGTAAACAATGTTTTGTGTTTAATCCATCGATGCTATTTAAGAAAAATGGAAGTTGTGGCAATGATGCTAATAAAACATGGGCTGATGTTTCTTTAATTATGAATAGATGTAAGGTTGGTTATGCTTCTAATATTACTATTAATACTAGTAATAAATTAGAATGGAAATGTACAGGATTTAACGGAGGAAGTGAAAGTACGTGCACCGCTAATTACAAGGCTACTGGTGCCGTTGATGGTTACTGTGGAACTTCACAGGCTAGAACTGATTTATGGTCATATAGTAATGTTACATCTCCTTGTATAAATGGTGTCTTTAAGGATCTTGCTGTAACTCAAGATTCAAAAACTAAATCTATTAAATTAGAATGGGTATGTAAGGGGCTTAATGGAGGTAAAACTGTTAATTGTGCCAGTGGTGAGTTAAAGGATACTTCCAGCAATTTATTAACTGTTTTAAATGGAAAATGTAAATCTGTTGTGAGTGGAACATTTAAATCAACTAGTGATATATCTTTTGCAAATGGTTGTGAATATGGTTTAATAAGAAACATAAGATATGATAATGGTAAATTTAAATGGAATTGTGCAGGTTCTGCGGATGGAAATGTTGATCAATGTGAAACTAATTCGTTTAATTTTGGTTTGTAGAGATAAAAAACACGTGGAGTTTTCCACGTGTTTTTGTTTTGTTATAGATGATATAATTATGCTTGGTTATTTAGTTTTGTTAGTTTTTACAACTAAGTAAATTATAATCTAACTCAACTAGTCAAACTAATTATTATGAAAAGGTTATTTAAATTAAATATTGTATTTGTTTTGTGTTTTTTGTTTCTATCTTTTTTTAATTTATGTTTTTCTGCTACATATGTCTCTAACTCTCAAAAGGAAATAATTAGAGATAGTAAAAGATTAAATGATCTTACTATTTTCAGAAAAGCTATTGAAGAATATAAGACTAAAAATGGATATTATCCTAAACTAGAAACTGGTACTAATATAAAAGGTTATGTTAATTCTG